>LIDZ01000141.1_pt1 | contig 80667 bp, 84 predicted proteins | sample 644651 | NCBI WGS metagenome assembly LIDZ01 (sample SAMN03856242, study PRJNA289617) | food metagenome | isolation source: wine grapes on drying loft during traditional withering process | host: Vitis vinifera cv. Corvina | place: Italy: Gargagnago di S. Ambrogio di Valpolicella | collected 2014-01
TTGAATTCACATTTTTACTTTTACAACAAAAAGGCTATTGCATTTTGCAACAGCCCCTTTTTGTATTAAAATTTAGTTGATAAACATCTGTTTAATTATGTGGCTATTAATTATTGTGCTGTATTAGTATTATTTGTTGCCTTTTTTTCTTGGCGAACTTCCTTAATTTTATCTCTTGCGTCTTTGTTATTAAGTCCAGTAATATCTACTCCTAATTTTATAGCTTTATCTGAAAGTTTTTTAATTGCTACTTGTTTTTTAGCTTCACGAGCTGCCTGTATTTTAATTTTTGCTTCTTCCTTAGACAATCCTGTAACATCAACGCCAAGCTTTGCTGCTTTCGCTTCTTCTATTTTAGCTATTGCCTCGTCCTTTGAAAGACCAGTAATATCAAGTCCAAGTTTTGATGCTCTTTCTGCAATTTTTCCGGTTGTATCTAGTTTTTTAGCTTCAATGGCTACTTTCAATTTTGCTTTCGCTTCTTCCTTTGATAGTCCATTAATATCTACTCCAAGTTTTAAAGCTACTGCTTCTCTTATTTTAGTTCTTGCATCTTCATTTGATAGTCCAGTAATATCAATTCCAAGTTTTGATGCTTTTTCTGTAAGTTTTGCAAGCTTTTCTGCTTCAGTAGATTGTTTTGCTTCAACTTTTGTTTTATTAGTTGTTGAATCTTGTGAAATAGATTCAGTAGCAAAGGCTGGAACAATACTCGACATTGAAATCATGACCGCAATAGCAATTCCTAATATTTTATTTTTTTTCATAATTATCTCTCCTTCAATTATATATTTTTTTCCAAATAGGCCTAAGTAGGAATGAAAATTAATAGTTAAATATTCCTTAATAAAAAAATGTATCTGTAATTCAATCATAACTGCTTACAAATACATAATATAATACTTTTGTGAAATTCATGTGAAATAGCTAAATAATATATTCAAGAGGCACAGTTTTTATGACCTTGTTGCATTATGTGGTATGATATCTATATCCTTGCCTTTTGGCAATATATCTAAAAGGTAAAAATTATTAAGAGTTTGGATGTGATATTTTTAATGCTTGTTGATATAATCGACTTGAAATCTTTCTAAGTAACTATATAATTAATATTTAGTTACTTTATGAAAATTAAAAACATAAGAGTAAGCCAACTGAAATAAAAAAACAATTTATATATGATTAAAGTATGGAGCGATTTCGATTATGAAGTTATTTTTATATTTAAACATACTATTGTAAAACAGTATGCACTTACTTTAAAGAGGAGGAAATAATGAATATTTGGAAGAAAAAATCATTAAAACAGGAGCTTCATGCCGCGGCAAAAACTAATTTGAAAAAGAATCTTACCTCAACTGATTTAGCAGCACTTGGTATAGGTGCAGTTCTCGGTACCGGCATTTTTGTTTCAACAGGTATTGGTGCTCATTTAGCAGGGCCTGCAGTTGTTTTATCATTTATTGTAGCTGCAATAACAAGTGGACTTTGTGCTCTTACTTATGCAGAGCTTGCTACAATGTTTCCAGTTGCCGGTAGTACTTATACATATTCTTACATTGCCTTTGGTGAAATTATAGCCTGGATTATAGGCTGGGACCTAATGCTTGAATATTTAGTCTCATCAGCTGCAGTTGCATCTGGGTGGTCAGGAACCTTTGTAGGACTATTAAGCTCTGCCGGAATTACTTTACCTAAAATAATAACTGAAGGGCCTGCATCAGGTGGAATTATTGATTTACCAGCAGTTCTTATAGTTGCACTTGTAACGTGGATATTATTTATAGGAATAAAAGAAAGTGCAAAATTGAATAACGCCATAGTTATAATTAAAATTGGCGTAATAATTTTATTCATAGTACTTGGCGTATTTCATATTAGTGTAGCTAACTATAGACCATTTTCTCCTTTTGGATGGAGTGGTGTAATGGCAGGTGCTTCAATTATGTTCTTTGCTTATATCGGTTTTGATGCAGTTTCTACTGCTGCAGAAGAAACCATAAATCCGAAGAGAGATGTACCTAGGGGACTAGCTATTTGTCTAGGAGTGGTAATTATACTTTACGTTACAGTTGCAATTGTTATAACGGGTATGATTCCATTTAAAGAAATTAGTGAAAACAATGCTATTCCTGGTGCATTGACACGTTTCGGTATTAATTGGGGCGCTGCATTAGTTGGAACTGGTGCAGTCATAGGAATGATCTCAACACTACTTGTAATGCTCTATGGTCAGATAAGAGTATTCATGGTTATGTCAAGAGATGGGTTATTACCAAAGATATTCTCAAAGGTACACCCAATTCATAAAACACCTACACTTTGCACAATAATAACAGGTTTTATAGCTGCTATTATGGCAGGATTTTTACCACTACAGGAGATAATGAAACTATGCAATATAGGTACACTTTTTGCCTTCGTTCTTGTTTCCATAGGTGTAATAGTACTTAGAAAAACTATGCCAAATGCTGAAAGAAAGTTTAGATGTCCTTGGGTACCAATTCTGCCCATATTTACTATACTAGCTTGCTTTTATTTAATGTCAGCATTGCCTATAGTAACATGGATTAGATTCGTAATTTGGTTATTAATTGGAATAGTAATTTATTTCGTATATGGTAGACATCATAGTATCCTTCAAAAGATAAAGCCAAGACAATATAGCAATACAGATGTTTAAAATTATCTCACGTAATAATTAATTCTGCATTGCCTACATTTACACTTATTGATAAATATAATTTAAATCAACAAATAAAGGTCACATATAGATAAATTAATCTATATGTGACCTTTATTTGATACATGCGTCGTAATTAGACTTAAAGTCCTTTTTCGTAACTTTCTACCATTCTTTTTACCATTTCTCCACCAACGCTTCCGTTTTGCCTTGAAGAAAGGTTTCCTTTATCTGTATTTTCATAGTTTTGTAATCCAAGTTCTGTTGCTACCTCAGTTTTGAATTTGTTTAAACCTTGTTTTGCTTCTGGTACTAAAGTTTTGTTACTGTAACTCATAATTATCTACCTCCTTTAATTATTAATTTATTGGACAATATTATATTAACCATCGCTAAAAATAATACTCTATAAAAATGTTGACAAAGATAGTATTAAAAAGGTCTATTAGATAACTTTAGATATTTTTCCTTAGTAATTATATTTTTGAAATAGTCATTCTAATAAGTATAATAATAACTTCTTTTGTAAATAATATTAATGAAAACATATTTGTTTTCTCCTAAATATAAAAAGCAGTAGTTAGATTGCTCCTACCTACTGCTTTTAATTAAATGAAATTTCTTTTGTAATTCTTATTTAATTTCTTGTACGATTCCTCAATAAATTTTTTAAAAATAATGGGTGCATAATAATTGATAAAAATCCTTTTAAGTTTATTTTTGATATTTTTTGACGAAACTCTGTAAAACTTCTATTTATATGGGTTTTAAGCCTTAAGTGGTATTTCAAAGGAAAATATTACACCATCATTTATATTCTCTACTTTAATAGTACCTTTATGAAGTTTTATTATTAATTTTACAATTGCTAGTCCGATTCCATGTCCTCCATATTTTCTAGACCTTGCTTTATCCACTTTATAATATAAATCCCATATTTTATCAAGATCATCAATTAGTATATGGCTTCCTGTATTAAAAATACTTATTTTTATTTTATTTTCTTTTTTTTCAGCAACTAGCTCAATTAAATTTCTTCCTTCTACGTGATCAATCGCATTTGTAATAAAATTATTTATAGCTTTTTCAAGCATATCACGATCTGCAAATATTATGTGATTATTTACACATTTTAAATCAAAAGTAATACTTTTATCTATAAATATAGGAGTAAATCGTTCTGCTATCTTAGACATGAATTCGTAAATATCAAAACTTGTCATATTTAATTCAACCATCCCAGCTTCCATCATAGAATGATTTAAAAGTTCATTAACTAATTTATCCATTCTGTCACATTCATCTACTAAAACTGAACAATATTTTTTCATCTTTTCCTTATCATCAACTACACCATATTTGAGGCCTTCAGCATATCCTTTAATTATTCCTATTGGAGTTTTCAATTCATGTGACATGTTCCTTACAAGCTGTTTTCTGCGTTCTACATCATCCTTAAGTTCATTTATACTAGTACATAATTTTTCAGAAATTTTATTAATGCTTTCTCCAAGCTTCCCAATTTCATCTTGTGATTCAATATGTACACGCTTATCGAAGTCAAGATTTGATATATTTTCTGCAACATTACTCATTTCTACAATTGGATTTGTTATCTTTTTCGAAAAAATAAGTATAAATATTCCCCCAATAAAAATCACTATGATTCCTGCAAACATATAAAACTGATTTGCTATCGAAACACTTTCATGAATACTCTTAATAGGTTTTTTTAGAATGATCAAGTCACCATTACTCATTTTTGAGATAAAAATTAATTTAGTCTTCTGATCATTGTTTTTTTCATTAACATAATATACATATCCTTTTGAAATTTTTTTCCCATTATCTAAAATAAGTTGTTTAATTTCTTTAGATAAATGTTTCTCATTAGCATTTGATCTTTGAAGGAAAGAATTATATTCTGCATCGAGATTTTTATCAACAATCATAGTGTTTATACTGTCAATACTCTCTATCATATCTATATATTCATAACTATTTTCTTTATCATTAATATACTCATCACTGATTTTTTGACTTATTGATATGAGTATTCCTTTATTTTTATAGATATAATAAGATTCCAAGAATATTGAATTTAAAAGTATTCCACATGCTATTAATGCAATCATAAATATTGTAAATATTACAAACAGCTTTGTTTTAATTGTTTTCATTCTTTATTTACCTCAAACATATAGCCACTCCCCCTTACTGTTTTTATGTAGCTACCATATGTTGATAGTTTAGCTCTTAAAGTTTTTATATGTGTATCTATAGTTCGTATGTCTCCATCAAATTCGTATCCCCATACTTTATATAATATTTGTTCACGTGTTAATACTCTATCACTATTTTTTGCAAAATGAATTAGAAGACTATATTCTTTACGATTTAGTTCAACTTCTAATTTATCTATTACTACTTTATGAGTTTCTTGGTTTATTTTTATTTTTCCTGCAATTACTTCATTAGATTGTGTTCTCTTCAATTTTCTTACAACAGTATTGAGGCGAGCAATAAATATTTCATAACTAAAAGGCTTTGTTATATAATCGTCTGCACCTTTATTAAATCCCAAGACCTCATTTTTTTCTTCTCCTAATGCTGTTAGCATTATTATAGGTATGTCTGAATGCTCTCTAATCTCCTTAAGAACTTCCCATCCATCATATATAGGCATCATTACATCTAATATTATAAGATCAATATCATTTGAACCAAAGAAAATATCCATTGCCTCTTTGCCATCACTTGCCTCCACTGGAATATAATTTTCTTTTCTTACTATATCGCATAAAAGCTCTCTAAAGACTTGATCATCATCGGCTATAAGAATTTTTATATTCATAAATACACCTTCTTATATTTAATATTTATTACCATAATAACATAATAAGACACATAAAAAAATAACAGACAAATCTGCTTGTCTGTTATTTTCCTTAATGCTTTTTAGAATATTGTAAAATTTCTTTTCTTTGTACTAATCTAATAATTCCTCGCATCTTAAATTTTATAATTTAGTATCTATAATAATATAAACACTATATGTTAAAACCATTTATTTTTTTTAAACCAAACTATACATACAACCACTATGCTTATACATATTACTATAACAGTTGGATAAGCAAATCTCCAGCTATATTCTGGCATACTAAGGTTCATCCCATACCATCCTACGATAAGAGTAAGAGGCAGAAATATTGTTGTAACAACTGTAAATAGTTTCATCAAAGTATTTTGATCTATATCTTGTTGAGATTGATATGCTTCTCTGACTTGTGTAACATAATCTCTTAAATTATTTATTCCTTGGTAAAGTCTGTTAATACGATTGGTAAACATTCTAAAATATCTAATTGTCTTTTTATCTATAAGTTCATTATCATTTTCTTCAATAGTCTCTGCAATATTTAGAAGTCGTTCATAATAACGTTTTAACTTCAATAATTTCTTTCTAAGGGTAATTATTTTGTTTAAATAATTATCTTTTTTAGAAGTTATTAAACTTTCCTCAATAGTTGCAATTTCTTGTTCGATATTTTCAATAGAATTCGTATCCTCAGACGTAAGTCTATCAAAAAATATATAAAGTATCTTACCAAGATTTGTGCATTTAATTTCGCCCGATTTATTCTTAGAAATTATATCATCTATAATAGGATTTTCATCACATACAAATACAAGCAGATTTCTTGTGAAAAATATACAAACCCTCTTTGATGGATTTAATACATCAGAAATCTTTGGTATTTTTAGAGATATGTAATCGAACCCTTCATAACTCTCAAATTTAGATGATCTTACATTCAAGCATTCATACAATATCCTCTCATTTATATCAAGTTTTTGAGCCATTGATTGCAATTGTTCAAATCTAACAATACAAAGAAATAGCTTATCATGAGTAGAATTCACATTATCAATAGAATCTTCATTTAAAATATCATTACTTAAAGAATATATCATTATTAACCACCTATTTCAGTATTTTTATATATTTTATCATATATAGATAAAACTTAACAATAGATCTTTACTACTTTATGGAGAGAATATCAGTAAAAAATGTTACGTAGTTTTAGATGTTATCTTTCCGAACTAAAGTCACTGATTATATTTTAAATTTATCCACATGCACAAGCATCTCTTGTGTCATATTATTTAGCAGGTCCGCTGCCGAAGCTACTTCAGATGAAGCAGATTGCATTTCTTCAGTAGAGGCTGCAATCTCTTGAGATGATGCTGAAACTTCCTCTGCTACAGCAGATGCATTCTCAACTTTTTCTGAAATCATATTTTTCTCATTATTTATCTCTTTAACTGCAACATTTGTTGATTGAATTTTTATTACAATCTCATTAATTTCATATATTATATCTTTATAAGAATTCAGTGCTATATTTATAACTCCAACTTGATTGTTTAATTCACTATTAACTCCATCTGTAGTTTTAATAATTAGATTTGCTTCACTTGATATTCCATTAATTAGCGAATCTATATTTTTTGAAGAAGCCTGGGATTGCTCTGCGAGTGTTCTGATTTCATCAGCTACTACCGCAAAGCCTTTACCAGATTCCCCTGCCCTTGCAGCTTCTATTGCCGCATTTAAAGCCAATAGATTTGTTTGCTCAGAAATGTCATTTATTAGTATTGTTATCTCAGATATTTTAATTATATTTTTATTTAAATTTTCGATTTTCTTAATAAAATCTTTAAAAGATGAGCTTACAATATTAACAGAATCTATTAAGGATTTCATATTATTATTACTATTGCCAGCCATTGTATTAATGCCATTTGATTTCAAATCAATATCCTTTATGTCGTTTACTACACCATCCAACTTGTTTCCAAATGTACCTAATATATCTGTAATACTCATTAGATTTGTTGCTTGATTACTTACACCTATCGCAGTTTCATGCGTTGCACTCGATACATTTTCAGCAGTACAAGACATTTTTTCAGCAACTTCAGATAAATTATTTGCCTTTTGATCAATATTAATCGAATTTTCTTTGATAGAACTAATCGTTTCAATAATGGATTCCTGCATAATCTTTATTGATTTAAATGCATCACCTATCTCATCCTTATGTTTAAGTAATTTAGACGAAATTCTAATACTAAAATCTCCCTTTGCTAAAACTTTTAAATGAGCTGAAATTTTACCAATATTAACCGAAATCAACATTGATACTATATAAACTAACAACAATCCAATAATCACAATAACTAAAGACGCTACAAAAATTGAAATTTTTAGCACATTTAATTGAGATAAAATTTCACTTTTAGGAACTGAAACACATAAAATCCAGTTCGTATTATTTACTGGAGCATAACCTACATATTTGGAATCACCTTGATACTTGTATTCTCCTACACCTTCTTTGCCTTTTATCATTTCCACTTCAATATCTGCTAATGCTTGAAGTGATGTGTCTTCCTTTGCTTCTTCAATAATATTCTCTCCATTTAGTACTGAATCTTTATTATAATTTGCAATTGCAACTCCTACTGTATTGATCATATAGCTTCTTCCAGTTTGTTCCATAGTTATATCATTAGTAATCGAGCTCAATTCAGTCGCATCTCTAGACCCTATTAGTACGCCAACAATTGTTCCGTCTTTGTCTTTAATTGGTACTGACATATTTATAATTAAAGCTCCATTGTCTTTACTAATTATCGGGTCTGTAACTACATTTTTCCCTTTTAAAGCTTCTTGATAATAAGGTCTTTCCTTCAAGACCATATGAGCAAGATCCATACTATAAGCATCTCCATTTACATCTCCTAATGCCATACTTTTGAAACCAGTTCTCGAAGCCTCTGCTTTTAAGATTTCAACTTTATCATTAATTGAAATATCCATATCTCTTATTTCAGTTCTTTGAGCTATTGTCTCCAAAACACTATATTGCGCATTAAGGCGGCTATCAACAAGTTTTGCAGCTTCCGATGCAGTTTTAACTAACATTCCTTTTGCATTTTCTGACAATGCATAACTTGATGAAAAATATGCTATAGCCCCTAAAGCTAAACATGCACAAGCAATTAATATCCCAAAATACACTGATAGTTTTGTCTTTATACTTTTCATAATAAATCCCCCACTCTTTTGTCTTTATACTAATTTACACTTGTCTTATAATGCCTTAAAATATATTACAAATAAATACTTAAAATAGCAAAAAAACTAATATATTTACATTATATACTATATTTATTACATTTTATATAAATTAAAATTGTGTTATTCTGTTGAAATAATAATTTACTATAAGGTTTTCTTTTTGAGTTTAAATAATCAAAGAATAAAAAAGCCATACAAAAGTTTCTTCTTGTATGGAAAATATACTACTTAGAGTATTGCATATCTTTTTATAGCACCTAACATACTCCCTTCAACTATTTTATTTAATTTATCAACAAGTGTTTTAGGCGATATTTTCATACCATCTTTAACCCACTCAACAGTTACACCTACAAAAGCATTAGTATAAAAATCTGCTATAAATTTTTTATCTGTCTCAATTACATTCATATTTACTGAAATATCATTTATAATTCCCATAATAAGTTGAAACGTATTCTCAAAAAAATACCCATCAAAAGCATTTTGTCCACGTTCGCTAAGAGCATTAATATAAAATGACTTATTCTCTACAAGATAAATCAAGGTCTTGTACATTTCTTCACTCCAAGAATTATAATTGCTACAATCAGCTTTTCCACTTACAGCTTCACTATAATAAATCCAGTTAACAAGATCATATTTATCTTTAAAATGATAATAAAAGGTCTGTCTATTAATACCACAATTTTCAGCAATATCATTTATTGATATTTTAGATAACTGTTTTGTTTTCATTAATTCTTTAAGTGATTCAGCAAGTGCTCTCTCTGTTATATGAGATTCTGACATCGTGACCTCCTGTTACTTATAATGCATCTTCAATTCAATAGAGTAACAAATCAATATGCTAGTCTATTTTCTTTTCATACACTTAAATTATATTAATATGCAATTCATGTTATTATTTTAATATTATAGCATATTCGCCATAATGATTGTATACAGTAAAAAAGCTAAAATAAATCTATGTATATACTTTTATTTTTTTTATTGCGTTGTCAGTTTTAGAATTGTGTTCTTATATTTTGGATATTTTTCTAATAAGAAATTTCTTTCAAATAACTCAAAATCTTTAAATTCGAATCCTGGTGAAACATTGCATCCAACTAGAGCATATCCCTCATTGTTCATTGCAGATCCAAATATATAGCCTTTAGGCACTAATACTTGAGGTTTTTCGCTATGTGCGATATTAATACCAAGCTGTTGAGTAGTAAGTTCTCCTTCAGGACTAATCATATAAATAGTCAGTGGAGAACCAGAATGGTAATACCACATTTCATCTGACTTTAGTCTGTGAAAATTTGAAACTTCCCCATCTCTAAGTAAAAAATATATACTGGTCCAAAGAATTCTTGAACCTTCAAATTTAACATTCAACTCTCTATCTGAGATACTTTCTCTCGATATAAAAGTTTCCTTATAAAATCCGCCTTCTGGATGAGATATCATATTTAAGCTTTTTATGAAATAATCTGCTGTATACATATGGATTTCCCCTTTCTAATTGCTTTATCCTAAAATTACTGTTTATACATTGATATATGTTAGCACATATTAATTTTAACATAATATTTTTCTTAATGAAATAAATTAAATCACTTGTGATAGAATCTCCTTAGAAGGCAATTCTTTAATATTATCATCTTTTTTCAACATAAAGCTTAATGGTAATCCAATTAGAACAATAATTGTAGACAATAAATATATGTCGTTTATTCCCATAGTAAAAGCTTTCTCTTGAATAAAATCATATGCTATTTTACTATTATTAAATACTTCCATATGATAATCAGTACGTATTAAAAGTAATGAGCTAAATATACCTATGGCTAAAGAGCTTGATACTTGACGGAGCCAATTATTAATTGAAGAGGCATGTCCTAATAAATTTCTAGGTACAATAGACATTCCCGAATTTGTTATTGGCATAGTCGAAAAAGAAATACCAATATATCTAATAGTCATCCAAAAAGTTATGTACGAACTAGATGTGTCTACTACTAAATGGGACATTTTCCATGAGCCTATCGCTATAAAACAAATTCCTATTATTATTAAAATTCTCGGATCAATACGATTATATAAAATTCCTACTATTGGCATCATAAGTGCCATAGCTAGTGATGGTGGTAATAAAATAAGTCCTGTATCCAAAGCAGATAAATGCTGTGTACTTTGCAAAAAAAGAGGAGTTAGTAGCGTTCCTGCATATAAACTAATGGTTACCATACTTACTAAAATCACACTAATTGTATATTTTTTTAATTTAAATACTCTTATATCTAAGGCAGGAGCGCTTATTTTTAGTTCCCTTGATATAAATAATACTAGTGAAACAATTCCAACTATAACTAAAGAAATTGTTTTAAAAGAAATCCAACCCCATACAGAACCTTCACTAAAGGCTATTAACATTGACAAACTTAAAATAATAATGGCTGAAAAACCAATAAAATCAAAGGAAGTTGATGTTGACAGATTATATTGTGGTATAAAAGCAATAATCATGACAATCGCAATAATACCTATAGGTATATTTACAATAAAAATTGATCTCCAACTAAAATATTGAATTAACCATCCACTTAACGTTGGTCCAAGCGCAGGTGCAAGCATTGACGCCATACTCCATAAACTTATTGCAAAAGCTTGCTTTTGCTTTGGAATAACCTGATATATAATTGTCATAGTTGTAGGTATAATTAAGCCACTAAATACACCTTGAATCACGCGAAATGTAACAAGCAAGAAAAGATTGGAGGAAAGTGTACACAAGATCGCTGATAAGGTAAAACCAATAAGAGCAAATAGATATAGCTTTTTGCAACTAAATTTTTCGCCTAAATAACCAGCCAAAGGACATGCTGCACCTGTCGCTAGCATAAATCCTGTTAATATCCACTTCACAGAATCTAAACTTGTATTAAAGCTTTTTATAAATGTGGGTAGTGCAACATTCACAGCACTCATGTTAAAAGTTACTAAAAATACTCCAAAGAATATCGCAAACATTATTGACCAAAAAGGTACTTTTTCTTCTTGTTTAATTTTCATAATTCTATAATCCCCAATTCTATCTTTTTGTAATAATTAATAATTGATTATATGACAAAATGGACATATAATCATTATATATTACTACTTGAATAGTAATATGTCAATTTGGACATATAAGGAGGATTTTATGAATACGTTATCTTATGGAATTTTGGGAATTTTAGCAAATGAATCACTATCTGGTTATGACTTAATGTTAAAAATGAATTTATTTTGGCATACTAGGCACAGTCACATATACCCATTACTTGCTAAGTTAGAAGAGGAAGGCTATGTTAAATTTATATTAGTGAAACAATGTAGTAAACCTGATAAAAAGGTCTATACTCTTACAGAAATAGGAATTGAAGCTGTAAAAGAATGGCTTCATAAGGCTACTAATGATCCTATTAATAAAGATGAAATGTTATTGAAAACTTACTGCATACATATATTAGATGAAGATAGTGCAAAAAACTTAATTAAGGAGAGAGAAGAAATGTATCATAATAAGTTTCTCATTTATGAAAAAAAGATTAATGACTTTAAGGAACAATGCGGAGGCGTACTTAAGGATATTGATTCAACTTATTTTGGTAGATTTATTATACTAAATAAAATTTTAGGTGATGCAAAATGGGGTATAGAATGGTGCCAATGGATTTATAGTCTGTATGATAATGGTAATAATATTAACATTTTTGAACAAAATCCATTTCTATTGTACGAGAATAATTCACTATTTTAATATATATTTACAATATTGTGGATGTTCCAGATGTTTAATATAACTTTTCTTAGTCTCTAGAACATTTCACAGTTTTATTTATATAATTTTTAGAGTAGTACTCTAATCTACAAAATATTACAGATATATATTTATACAAAACTGATAGAAATATAATATTTTCAGAACATCTTAAAACACCTCATATACAGATACCACTGTATTTAAAATGTAATATAGCTTTGAAAATATTATACTCTTATTTTTAATCTATAGGTATATAAATCCCTTTACAATCCTCTGCTCTCTTCTTTAGCTTGTAATTCTTTTTAATGCACCATTTGGAATGGGTATATTATTAATATCAATTTGCTTAATCTTACAATAATAGTCTAAAAATTCTTTCGAAAGTTCTTCTTCTAGAGTACCTTTCTTTATTTTACAAATTTTCTTAAGCATCTGAGCTGCTTGCTCATCTATTAAATATCTATGTAGTGCACTTCCGAAGAAAATCTTTTCAGGCTTATTGGGATTAAAATAATAGTCCCAAAATTTAAGTGCACTAGCTTCATCAAGGGATAGTTTAATTTTATATTTAGGATTTGCACCTACATACCCATCACAGTTTTCGCCAATTAAAAATACCGCGAAAATAAATCTATCTTCTTCCTTAGTATAAGGTAGTTTAGTTGTAAGTAATGCTAAACTATTTGCTTTTGCATTTCTTAGTGATATTGGTTTTCCTTTTTTATCACCACTTTGAGTAATTCCAGCACTGGCCATCCATATTTCAAGAATTTGGCTTTCAGAGCAGACAGATTTGCTGAATTCAGATTTTGTTTCCTCGTAAAATCCACAAAGCGCTTCTCTCGATATATCGCCTTGCAAATATTTACAGCACATATTTTCTGGTTGGCTACACCAAACATTCTTTGCTACATTGATATTATATCTAATTGTCTCATCACTACAAACACCTTGATAACCAATAATTTCTTTATTATTTCCACCATCACAATAATTACATTTAAAAGTAATATTATTTTTATCAGAAGGCTTCGAAATACTACTTTTTGAATGTCTTGCGCCATCATTCTTGGATCTCATATTTATTGCTAATTTTGCATATTCTTCATTAATCCTTTTAGTCTCGGCTTCCTTCAGAGCAATTATGTTTTTATCCTCTTCAATTTGATTTAGAAATGTTTTATTTTCTATTTCTAAAAATTCGCCAAAAGCAGATGGATAAGTAAACTTCTTCTCTACTTTACTCCCATTAAATAATACTGTAACATGATTGTTTGCAAACTCTACTATTTGGCCGCTGCCAAAAACTCTATGTTTTACTATTTCACCACAAAGTTCCACATCTACACCTCCAATAATTATTATATTAAATCAACTGTCAATATCTACTTTATTTTAATAGAAGCAGATAATTTTTTAGTAATTCACTAGATATGAATCTATCACCTTACTTTAATCAAGAAGCTTCTTAAATATAAAATCGTTTAATAGATTTAACCTTTGCATAATATCAACCCTTCCTTATTTATATTATACCCTAAATATCATCGCCGTTTCCCTATATTAGAAAAATATTGTGATCTTATAATTTTTCGTCTCCTATTATCCTATTATTAAATGTGAAAATTAAATGCACTGGTTAAAGAATATCAATCCTATTTACCAGTGCATTAATATTTTATCATCAAATGCTGTTAACAATTTTTATTTTTTCTTTATATTTAATTCGCTATCTTGATTTTTTAAAATCATTCTAATTCCTATTGATTAATAACTATTAACACTTGTTTGTTTATTTAATTATCCTTTAAAAAACTTATTATTTTTACCCATGCAGCTTTAGTATTTTCAAAATCTTTATAATGATCTTCTACATGAGTATGGTAGAATTCAAGTTCTTTTAATATATTTTCAAATTCCTTATTTCCGAAATAATCACAAATATTTGGAAGCACATCAGCTAAATTCTCTTTCATTTTCACAATTTCTGCTTCGTATGTATCTCTTTTAGTAATATAAAGTAATAATGGTTTATATCTAATCCAACCGATACACGCTTTTAAAAACCTTTTATTAATTAATCCTGAGTCAGCCTTAATAACCTTTAGTTTATTTGGAAGCACTCCCAGAAGCAAATGCTCATACGTAGCAAACCCGTCATGAAAAGTGTAACAAGGAACTTTCCTTATAGTACATTCACTAATACAGGTGCTTAAAAAAGTATCTTCGCCTCTTGCCCCTGGTGGATTATAAAATGGAAATATTTTGTCTAGATTTTTAAGGTTAAATCCTAAATTGGCACCCGAAATGAATTTCATTCCATTTATTTCCTTAACAAGTTCAGTAGTTTTACTATTAATTATCTCGAGGTCAGCATAAGTAACTCCACCATTATCCATTTTTTCTTTTATTGAATCCCAGTTAATAATATCATTGCTTATAGATTCTATAAAAATTCTAAACTCATCTTCAGAAAGTTTGTCGTTAAAATCCAGCTGTGGTATTGGTGAAATATAACCACAATGATGGCCATGTGTCATATCAGCATCTTTAATATTATTAATATGTGTCGATAAAACTTCTTGTCCTTTCCATACAATGCTATCATCAATTTTTATAGTTGCTATGGGATATTCATCATCATCTAGGAAAACCAGATAGTCCATTTTGTTTTTTAATGCAAAATACAAAACTGCATTTCTTTTCATTGCATAACCTTCGCCAAATATCAATTTAGCCTCTTTTAAAGTAATAACTTTCTTTTCTACTAGATATTGTGCTTCGTTTACTATTGAAGAATTTCCTAAGTAATAAGCCGAATCCACCATATCCAATATTTCTTCATCAGTAATTTTATAATCACTAACTTTAGTACTCTTATACTTCAAGTCGTAAGCAACAAATAAGTGTAGTGCATTTTTTTTATTATCGACAAGTCCAGATTCATTCCAATTATCTACATATGTTTTTACCACATTCTTGAAATTTTTCCGTCCTGTTACAAATCCGACGCCAACATTTATTTTCTTTTTTTGAATTTTCATCTAGCTCCTCCTTCTTCCCTCTTTGTTAAATTGGGATTAGCATTCATAATTAAGGCATATTACTCCTTAATTTCAACTATTTTTTCTTATTTTTTAATTTATTTGTATTTTTATGGCCATTTAATATCACTCCCTTTTTTTTTAAAACTTTTCAGAATAGACATAATATATATTACCAAATTTACAAAAAAAGTCACTTCAATAAAAAGTGACTTTTAATATTTCTATTCATTTATATACTTTTTTCACTTTCCATCGATGGAAACTTATATTTATAATTATATCATTGAGTTAACATAATGTCAAATCTCATATACGCGTATTTAGGTATAAAGCAAGCTATATAACCATTTTCTGAAATAGTAAACACTATTTTATTTAATTAAATAACTTGTTTATTCTATTTAAGATTTGTATATAAAATTTAATATTTCTGCACATAATAGAATTAGCATAAATAAGGAGGATTGATTGTATGAAAAAAGGTATGAGAATAACATTAATAATAGTTGGAATTTTAATAATTTTAGCTATTCCTGTTAGTGGCTACAATAGTTTAGTTTCTCTTGAACAAAATGTTAATTCAGCATCATCAAACATTGATACTCAATTGCAAAGAAGATCTGATTTAATCCCTAATTTAGTTAGTACTGTAAAAGGATATGCGACTCAAGAAAAGTCTATCTTTACAGATATAGCAAATGCTAGAAGTAAATTGGCTGGTGCTACAAATGTATCAGATAAAGCGAATGCAGATAGTGAACTTTCAGGTTCTCTTTCAAGATTACTAGCAATTGTAGAGAACTATCCTGATTTAAAATCGAACGAAAATTTTAGAGATTTATCAATTCAATTAGAGGGAACAGAAAATAGAATTGCAGTGGCTAGACAAGATTATAATACTGCTGTAACTAATTATAATACTAAAAGAAGAAGATTCCCTAGCAATATAATATCTTCATTATTCAGTTTTGCAGAAAAACCACTTTATAAAGCAAGTGAAGGTGCAAAAGAAGTACCTTCAGTAGATTTCACTAAGTGAAGATGAATAATAAAAATAGATTTTTAAATTTGTTTACATATGTTCTTCTTTTAGTAATTTTTCTTTTATCTTTTCCAGTAAGTGCTGATATTAAAATTCCTTCTCCAACAACCTACAAATATTTAAATGATTATACTAATATAGTCAATGAAACAGAACTAAACAATATAATCTCTATAGGAAAAGAACTAGAAGATAAGACAGGTGCACAGGCTATTGTAGTTCTAATAGACTCAACTAACAGTATTCCTATAGAAGATTATGCTATTAATCTTTTTAGAACTTGGGGGATTGGTCAAAAGAATAAGGATAATGGTTTATTAATACTTGTGGCAGTAAATGATAAATCTTGGAGAGTAGAGGTTGGTCGTGGACTTGAGGGTGCTATTCCAGATGCATTAAGTAATAGAGTTATGGAATCAATTGCAAAACCTAATTTTATAGAAGGTAAATATGGTGAAGGAGTGCTTAACTCCTATAGTATGTTTTGTGATTATATAGCCAAAGAATATAGTGTTACTTTAGACAAGTCCCTAAATGTAACGCTAACTGATAATACTGTTAATGTTACTAATAACAACATTATTAAAATTTTTGGAGCTGGATTAATTGGATTGTTACTATTAGATTTTGTATTTAATAAAGGAAGAATTTCTTTATTTATTTTGCAACTTATCTTTTTGAATAATATATTCAGAGGTGGCCCTAGAGGTGGATCTTCTGGTGGTGGATTCGGTGGTTTTGGTGGTGGATCTTCTGGTGGCGGTGGTTCCAGTGGAGGTTGGTAAGCAAATCTATAAAATAGATAATTATTTTTTTAAAATAATTATCTATTTTCCATATCTTTCACAATGCCTTTTTACTCATCTTTAAGTATTTTAATCTGATTCAAATCATTAAGTACATGCATATAGCAATCAGCTTTTTTTTGTATACTATAAATTATAGTTTCTAATTGTTGATTCTCAGATTTTGATTTGTCTACTAGATTAGTTAAATTAGTAGATATCTCTTTTATTCCATGTATATTATTATTTTGAGAATCTTGTACCCCTTCTACATGTTTGTGTACCTCTGATTCAGCATCAATTATTTTATCTAATATAGAGGATGAACCTTCAATAATTTCAGTAGTTTTAGCTATAACACCATGACCCTCATTTGATTTAGTAATTAATTTATCCATGGATGTTGTTAAATCTTTCAATGAACTCATAATATCTTTAGCATTTGCTTGAGTATCAACAGAAAGTTTTTTTATTTCGGTAGCAACAACACTAAATCCCTTTCCACCTTCACCGACTCTTGCTGCTTCAATTGCTGCATTTAAAGCCAATAAATTCGTTTGCTGCGCTATACCAGTTATCATAGTTGCAAATCCTTGTATACTATTATAATGCATCTGGATATCAGAAATTAAGGTTAATAACTCATCAAATACCTCTGAAACAGTACTAACTTGATGTATTACATTTCCAAATTTATTCTTAGCATTCTCTATTTCTGTTTGAGAATTGTCAAGACTTATAAAAACATCATCAACAAGTCGTTTTGTTTTGTCACTATTTTGAGATAAACTTTGTAGGTATTCATTAACTTGTCCTGTTTGTTCAGTTGTATATTCTGTTCCTCTTAGTAACTTATCTAAACCATATGTTATAGTTCCTTCTTCTTCAACAAGAATATCAATATTATTTTGTATTTGCGATGTAAGTAGAAACATTTCTTCTGGATATGCGAAAAATATTTCTTTTGTTTTTAAATCTATGCTAATCTGATTTTGTGATGATTTTATTTCAGTAAGTTTATCTTTATTTAAGAACTTAAACATATTTTTGCCTCCTTAATTACTCAATTATAAGCATTACCATTGTTTGATTAGCATGAGTTTTATAAAACTGTTCACCATAACTTATAAAACCAGTGGTATTTGAACAAAATGAAATAATTTCTTTATCGATACTTTCCCAAAGATTTTCCTGCTGAAATTTCAAACTTCTTAAGATACAATTTACCGCAAATACAAAGTTTGGCTTAAATGGCATATTTTTAATAGTACTCTTTATTTGAAGAATTGGGTCAACTGGTTTAAGAATTTCCACAAAAGTATTTGGCATTAATTGGCAGTAAAATGTTATAGACTTATCTGAATTTACTTTCATCGGAGATGATATAAAAATCTCGTCTTTATATATTTTTCCTAAAGGATTATTCATGAATTGCTTAGGCAAATCAGCTTCAGATACATTTAGAGCTTTTGCATATGCTGTACTAGCAGGAATTTTGTTAAAGGTTTTCACCGTTCTGTTTATAACATCTGCTTCAGTTATCAATAAGTGTTTACCGCTTGGGACATAAATATTTTCCTTAATTATACTTGTTCTTCTTTTAATGTTAAAAAATAGAGCAGCACTATGAACTTTTTTTGAACCTATAAATATAAAAGTTTCTTTGAAATTGAGATTATCTCCAGCACTTCCACCTATAATTTTAAAATTATCATCTGCAAAATAGAATGTAGTAATAATACTTTCTTCCATTCCACTTAACCCGTCACATAGGAGGAGAGCAAAAGCATTTTGATTATTTTGCACTTTTTTATAGGACTCTTTTAATTTATTAATACTTTTTATTGGTGGATAAAGTATTTCTACAACATCTACATCCAATAATTCATATTCAAAACCCGAAATAACTCCATTTTTATATCCATCTTTACTGTATTCTCCGGCAGTAGAGCAAAGTGTGACATTTGAAGAAACTAGCTTAGATAGTTCTAATACCATTTCAACATTTGAAAATAAAACAAATCCTTTATTACTATTTGTCTTGGTGAAGTTTAATGTTTCTTGTGGATTTGAAAAAACTAATGTTTTCATAATAATAGCTCCTAACATTCTAATTATTTGACACAAATATACATATTGTTTATATGTACTATAATTATACCTAATATTACAAATTTACACTACATAAATAAATCAAATTATTACTAATACCATTAGTTTATAATGATTTCGCCAGAAAACAATTTTATTTTACATATTCTAACCATTGTGGCGAACATTATTATTTGTCTTAATCTCATAGCTATTGATGATATTCAGTTTTTCTTTCGCTAATCTAATTAATTCTTCTTTTTCATTTAACTTTGGATTTTTTATAACTATATCTAATAAATATTTCAAAGCCTCTCCAATTTCTTTTCCTTTGTCAAATCCTAGATTTATCAAAGTTTCTCCATTAATTTTTAGATTCTTTAAATTAAAGCACTCATTCTTATCTATTATCAAATCTAAGATATCTTCAGCATCAATTAAGCGTAACAATCTTTCCTTAGCATATAATGGATTTTGGGCTAGTATATCAGCACGTTGAACTTTAATTAAGTCTCTTGAAAGATCTTCTCCAATTTTATTTAAAATTCTCTTTATTGATAACTTACTTTTCAATGTGCAATCATGATATTGTATCAAAGTTAAAACTTTGTCTATGGTGTAATTATCATATTTCAAGTCCTTAAGTATATCTCCTGCTATTTTCTTAGATTCTTTAGCGTGATTATAATAATGAGAAATTCCATTTTCATCTGTAGTTTTTGTTTTTATCTTTCCTAAGTCATGTAAAATCATAGTTAATCTTAGATGAAGAATTGATTCTATAGATTCTGTAGCTAAAATTGTGTGATTATATAGATCATATATATGATACGGATTATTTTGGTTAAAATCATACGAGTTACTTATTCCAGATATAATATACTCTAAAATTTCACATTCTTTTAAAATTTCTATTTTTCTAGGATTGCTAAGTAATATTTTATTAAATTCTTCTCTTATTCTTTCTTTTGATATATTCTTTATATTATCTTTAAGAATTTTTATTGTATATAGGGTATCTTCATCAATATTAAAGTTCAATTGTGCTGAAAATCTAATCGCTCTAAGTATTCTTAATCCATCTTCATCAAATCTTTTTTTAGGTTCACCTACAGTTCTTATTATTTTATTATTTAAATCTTGCGAACCTCCAAAATAATCTACTAGACCATCCTTTTCATTATATCCCATAGAATTAATGGTGAAATCACGTCTTGCTAAATCATCCTTCAGGTTACTTACAAACTTAACCTCTTTTGGATGTCTATTATCTTCATATTCCCCATCAATTCTATATGTTGTAACTTCATAGTTCTCTTTATTTATTATAACGGTGACTGTTCCATGCTTAATCCCAGTTAAAACAACTTTATCAAACAGTCCTATTACCTGTTCTGGCTTAGCATTAGTTGTTATATCCCAATCTTTTGGATGTCTTTTTAAGATACTATCTCTAACACATCCTCCGACTATATAAGCCTCATATCCACTATGAATTAATGTATTAATAATAAACTTAACATCTATTGGTATATCAATTTTTATAGCCATCACTTCATCTCCTCTCATATTTTATGATTTTATGAAGAATGAGCTGTTCTCAAAATCTTTCTGAGAACAGCTCATTCTTCATATTTATTATCCTTATAAAAAATTTAGGTACTATTAAAAAATAATAAATCAGTATTCTAGTCTATTCTTTTCTAAATCACTTTAATCATCTGCTACATTTCTATTGTTATATGAATATACGTTATACGTTTTCCATATTTGTTCCAAGCTTCCAAATATAGATGATATGTTTTCTTTTTCTCTCATTCCAACTGCAATAATTAATGCATTTATCACTGATAACGGTGCAACTAGAGAGTCTACAAATGATGCCATATTACTTTGTGCTATCAGTGTATAATCTGCTTTAGATGCTAACGGAGATAAGAGACTATCGGTAAGTGCAACTACTTTCGCCCCTCTATCTTGAGAAAACTCTAATGCATCGATTGTCTTAGCTGCATATCTTGGAAATCCAATTCCAATAACTAAGTCGCCTTCACCGACACTTATCATTTGTTCAAAGACATCTGAAATTCCATAACTTACAATCTTTACATTTTGAAGTATTATATTTAGATAAAATCCTAGAAATTCTGCGATTGCTGTTGAACTTCTAAGTCCTATTATATATATTCTCTTTGCTTCAAATATATTTTTCACAACGTCTTCAAAGGTATTTTGATTTATTTTTTCTAAAGTAGCTCTGATATTTTCCATATCTGCTTTAAGTACACCCATTAAGGCATCCCCATCTGAAAAATAATCGTTTTTCAGCTCTAGCCTTTGAACCGTAGTAAGCTTATTTTTTATAAGTTCTTGCAAAGATTTTTGAAGTTTAGGATATCCTGAGAACCCCAGTTCATTTGCAAATCTTACAACTGTTGATTCTGATACCCCTACAGATGTCCCAAGTTTAGCTGCTGTCATAAATGCAGCTTTATCATAATTTTTTAATATATATTCAGCTATTAGCTTTTGACCTTTACTTAACCTTATAAATTTTCCTTGAATTAATCTCATTAAATCTTTGCTATTTTCATTCTTTATTTCATTCATTTTTTGCCTTCCTGTTTATCAAATTAAATAATATTAATTTTATCATCTTATTTCAAAACATTCAATAAATAACTGCTTACGCATCAAAAAGAATAAGAGAATGCAAGAGTCTATTCTTTTATGCTGAGTCTAATTTATTATGTTCTATTTCAGATTAAATTAATTTACTTTTAGTGATAACTTTCCTCTGTTTACTTATTGCGATATTGTATTACTAAAACATAGCTACTATAAATTAGTTATATAATTTATTTCTTCTTTGTCTAAATTCCTATATTCTCCTCTTTTCAAATACCCAAGCTTTAAGGCTCCAACAGATACTCTCTTTAATGATAATACCTCATTATTTAGGGCCTCACACATTTTTCTTATTTGCCTATTCTTTCCTTCATGAATTCCGATTTCTATAGTAGTTATATCTTTGTCCGAACTTATTACTTTAAGTTCTGCTGGAGCAGTTATATATCCGCCAATATCTACTCCTGTTTCAAATTGTTTAATATCATCCTCAGTTATTTCCCCTTTGACTACAGCTATATATTTTTTTATAAGTTCTACTCTTGGATGTATTATTTTATTATATATTTCTCCATCATTTGTAAGTAATAATAATCCCGAACTATCATAATCTAATCTCCCAATTGGATAAATTCTTTCTTCTACCTTAACTATATCTAAAATAGTAGCTCTACCTTTTTCATCCTTTACTGAACTTATGTATCCTTCAGGTTTATTAAGCATTATATATAGTTTATTTTCTTCCTTACTTATTATCTTCCCTTCATATTCAACTATATCTTCCGATGGATTCACTTTACTTCCAACTTCATTAACTAAAATCCCATTAACTTTAACTTTCCCTGCTAGTATTAGTTCTTCGCATTTTCTTCTTGAAGCCACTCCACAACTTGCCATATATTTCTGCAATCTTTCTTCCATAATTTTAATCACTCCATAATTTTAATATGTCTATTCAATACATTTTATCTTTTTATATATTAAATTATATCTTTTTTTACGCTATAATACAACTTTTCTAAATATAGCTCTATAAATTGTTAATTTCCTTACAATTCAGTATAGATTATTTCTTTTTCAATATTAATCTGTAATTTTTATTATAATTTTAGATTAAAAAATAATAGAAACGCTAAAATTAGCGTTTCTATTATCTAATGCTAAGGCTACTTTACACTTATCTTCCCTAATACTAATCAGCTTATTAGAAAAATCCTCCGCATCCTGCGCCACCGCCAAGGAATAAGATAGCTAAGATCCAAATCCAGCTGCCACCACCGCAGCCTCCACCAAATCCGCCTCCGAATCCGCCTCCGAATCCGCCTCCACCGCAACCGCAATTATTATTACAGCAACAAGGTTGACATGAGCAACAAGAAGGTCTTCTACAACAGCAACAACTATTAGAATGTTTAGACATGTTTATCAACTCCTATTCTTTTGTTATTATATATTATTCAAGTTTTACATCTTTTGTTCTTTAAGATTCAAAATAAATATACAAACTGCATATGAGCGATAATCAGCATTCATAAATTGTTTTTATTCTATAAAAATCAATCACAACATTTTTCATTAAAAATATTTTATTAAACCTAAATGAAATATTTATGTTAATACCATCACTTTTATACTATATTTTTCAATATCTTCTTCATTATTTTATATGCTATAAAACCTACAATTCCTATGCAAATTATATCTGCACTTAAGCCTTTAACCAGATCCAATCCAAACAAAGGAAAGTATTGTCCATTTTTATTCTGTATACTATTTATAAAATCTGATACAAAAACTAAAGAAGCAAATGAACCGAGCGCAGTTGATATTAATATAACTATTATATTTTCATTATTTTTAGAAGAAAATATTTTATTACTGCATTCTAATTTATATCTTTTTTGTACCAGATTAAAGATACTAATCATAATAACAATAATAATTAAACTAATTATTATTTCAATGAATAATTGTTTAAAACGTATTTCTGTAATAGGTACAGAGTCAAGTAAAATAATTATATTATAACCTTTAACAGTTCCCCCTCGTACTACATTTAGTAAGTTATAAAAATTTTCTTCTACTCCGATATACTCTAGAACTCTAAAAATATTTACAACAACAATTAAAATTGATGCTGGTATTACAGAAATCATACCAATAAAACCAATTACTGAATTTGAAAACATGGAATCAATAATTAACATAAATATTATTGCTATTATTCCAATTAAAACTATTCTAGCAATTTCTATGAGAATAATACTTTGATATCCTTCAACAATAGATAAAAATTCTCTGTTTCTAATGTATGCCATAAAAGCTATATAGACATATGTTACAACAAAAAGTGTCAATGTTATTAAAAGACTTATTAATTCATTATATTTAATTTGCTTTTTAGTATAAGGTCCACTGGATAGAAACATTGCTGTATTTCTTTTATTAATGCCCTGAGATATAAAATAAATAGCTATGAATATAACTCCTAATATTAAATAATTAGTTAATTGTTCAGAATAAAGGGCATTAGAAAACGAACCTGAAATTTGCGATTTTAAATCAGATAAATTACTTTGTATATTACTATTGGCTACGAAGCCCCAAATAAATATTCCAATCATTATAGGTACTTTAGCTGAATTAAACCATGAGTAAATCAATCCCCTATTTAAATACTTATTCATTTTTATCCTCCTTATCAACCTTATAAATAAATATATCTTCTAAACTTAAATCAATCTCCTCAATAAAGAGAGGTTTAAATTTTTTCAAATTCACAATAAATTCGTCATCATATTCATCAGTTATAATAGTAAACACTCTGCCAACCTTACTTATTTTAAATATTCCTTTTAAATTTAAATCTTTTTCATAAACTTCGTTGTCAAATGCAACTTGTACTTTTTTTATTTTATTTTTCATATTATCTATTGAGTTTTCATAAGACACTATACCCTCATCTAAAATAGCCACATCGTCACATATTCTCTCAAGTTCACTTAAATGATGAGAACTTATTATTATAGTTGTATCATTTTCAAATACTTCATCTACAAATATTTTCAAGAGTTTATTTTTAAGTATTGCATCTAATCCTGATGTCGGCTCATCTAAGATTAAATATTTAGCATGAATAGAAAATGCAAGCATTATAGAAAATCTCATTTTCATTCCTTTTGACAACTGAAAAATGAATTTATTTAGAGGGATTTTAAAAGTCTTATTAAGTTCATTAAATCTTTCTTCATCAAAATCTATATATGAGTATTTATAATACTTCAATATTTCACAAACCTTAAAATTAGTTTGCATTATATTTTCATCAGCTACATATCCTATTTTATTTTTAACATCTGGATTATCATAAACTATTTGTCCATCATAAACTATATTTCCAGATGTTCCATTATATATTCCTGTTAAACATCTCAGTAATGTAGTTTTTCCTACACCATTTGGTCCTATTAGTCCAAATATCTTCCCCTTATTTATTTTTAAATTTATATCCTTCAAAATTTGTTTTCCATCTATTTCAAAAGATAAGTTATTTATTTCAATCATTATCCTTCACCCCTAATTCAGAAAATATCGTAAGTGTAAGTTTCATAAAATCTTCCCTACCAATTCCACTATAATTTGCTTCAAGAATAAGTTTTTTTAATTCTTTTAAAATATATTCCATTTTATTTTCATCCACTTTCCTCTTAAAATTATCGCTTATAAAAGTTCCCTTTCCCCTTAGAGTTTCAATTATTCCTTCTCTTTCAAGCTCTCCGTAGGCCTTACTTATTGTGTTTGGGTTTATTGTAAGTATCGAGGACAGTTCTCTAACTGAAGGTAGTTTTTCTCCGGATTTTAATGCTCCTTTTAATATGAGTTCCTTAACACCAAGCTCTATTTGTTCATAAATAGGAGTACTGCTCCTAGGATCAATCCTAAGCATCTTTATTACCTTCTTCAGTAGACTTTTCAGTATTATCTTGCATTATATAATCAATAACTAGTCCTTCACTTTCATCTATAAAAACTAAATCAAGATTTATATTTTGTGGATTATTATATTCTATAGTTCCATTTTGCATATAGTAATTATCATACACAGTAACATTTAATCTCACTGGTTCTTCCTTTGTTATTACTCGTCTCTTAGAAAATTCGTTTCTACGTGCATCATAGTCTTTTAAAATTAGTTGCTTTTGCTTTTCACTAAGCTCCTCCACCTTTTCTATTTCCATTTTTTGAAAATTAAATTGAGAAGATGTTAATCTCTTTCTTTCTGACAAACATTCTTTAAGTTCATTTGTTTCAGAAGATCCTCTTTTCGCATCGATTACAGTAAGTGGATTGCTTTTTAATTGTTCTATAACTTCACTTGCAGTTTCAAAATGTTTTTGTTTTTGATACATCTTATTAGTGTTTATACCTAATAAGACTGTAATTACAATAAAAGCTCCAAACATAATTATTATATTTAATTTTTTCATATTCTTACCTCCTGTTCGTATTAGGTGTACTAATTAAACTAGTACACCTAAATTATATAATAAAATATCTAGATTATCAAGTAAAAACTTATTTATTATCTACTATTATTTTCTTAGCATGCAAATTAATCTATCTAAAAAGAAAACTTACTTATTACAGCTTACACCTCTAGCCCACGCAAATAAAGGATACCCTGCTGTTAATGCTACTAAAAATTTTGCTATATCTAAATTCACTTTCTCTACTGAGTAAGTTCACAAAGACAAAATATTTTAATGTAACACTCCAAAAGAGCACCCTTTTATTTATGATCTAGCATATATTTGTATCTAATTACTCCAATATCTTTACATACTAAATTTTCTTTTCACCATTAGAATAGATCACCAACGCTACTATAATAAATATTATAGGTCCTGAAATCATAGCAATTGTAGATTTATAATTTCCATTAATAGCTGGTTCTATAATTGTAAATATATTTGCGAGACCAACTACTGATGTTACTATAAATCCAATAATTATTGCAAGATTTTTATTTTTAATTACTAGAAATGGTTTTTCTATATAATCTCTTTTTCTAAATGAAATATATGCAATTGCTAAGAATACATATGGCAAAGTCATTGCAACGTTTGTCATCAATACTAGCATTTCAAAGAATGCTTTTGCACTCTTTCCACCCATTGAAATAAAGAATACCATAACTGCTACTATAATTGTTTGTACTGCCATTGCATTTATAGGCATATTATTTTTATCAATACTCGCCATTTTCCCTGGCCAATATTTTTTGGGTGTCCCTTCTATTAATTGTTTAAGTGGTGCATATGATAATGTGAAAAAGGCTCCTGTTAATGCTAAAAACATTGATAATCCAACAAATCTAGCAATCCAATTACCAACTTGTATTGATGCAGAATTATCTAATCCAAGTGAATTTCCGAGAGTATATCCTAAATTATTCATAACGACATAAGCAACATTTGCCATATTGATATTCTTTCCTGAAAGACTAGAACTCCAATTAGTAGATACACCAATTAAAAAAATCCCAAGAGAATATCCAACAGAAATTATAATTGCTGCCATCAAAACTCCTTTAGGAAAATTCTTTTTCGGATTTTCAGTTTCATCTACAAGTCCACCAACAGCTTCAATGCCACCATATGCAAATAAAGCGAAAACCAAAAATGATAACACCGAACTAGTGCTTTGATATTCCGGATTCGGTGATTTAACAAAAGACATAGCCGATGTAATAGGTTCTGTAAATTGTCCTTTGTTTAATATAAGAATTATAATTGATGCTACTATAAGGAGTATATTTAAGAGTGCAACAGCTACTCCTCCAACTGATGTTATTTTAGTTATCTTGTTTATTCCTCTTTTAGATATAATGAAAGTTACGCATACCCATATAACTCCAAGTATCCCAAGGACTTGCGTAGAACCTAATCCAAATATCCCCCATTCTGAAGTTGTATCAAATCCAAACACCATATTTGATAATGGTATCCATATAGTTGAACATATGTTTATCATCCAAACTACATACGATGCATACCACATAAAAACACCTACGAATGCAAACTTAGGTCCTACTGATCTTTTCATCCATGAATATATACCACCTTTTTCATCTTTAAATGCAGATCCATATTCAGCCATCATAAATGCATATGGTATGAAAAATGTTATTCCGCCTAAGATGAACCATGGAATTGCACCATAGCCCATAATGTAAAAAGATCTTGGCATATTAGCAAATCCAAAAACTGATGTAAAAATCATCAGAATTAATGTAATTAAAGTTAATTTCTTTTGCTTTCCATTGTTTTTCATTATCTTACTCCTTAGTATTTAGGTATATTAAAAAAATAACAAGTCCATATGTAATCTACTTTGTGTAATGCAAAATAGGTATCGCATCTTTGCCTCGTTATCTTATTTAACATGCCTAATTTATAATTAAAATATTTTATTTTTTCCTATACATATATACTTTCCTATAGTACTATTGTTTTTTTGTCATTTCAAATCAATATTTTTATGCTTTAATGATTAAATATTAAATATTTTTATTATTTTATTAACTATTTCTTTCTTTTAATCCTAATACAGAAATTAAATAGATATATTTCTGCATTATTATGATAAATTATAATTACGGCTATAAATTTTAATTTTTCTGAAAATAGTTGCTTCTAGAATGGATCAAGGTGATTAATAATTTATATTTTTATGGATACAAGCCATGATAATTATAATTCCCGATCTAACTTATTTTTTAATTTAGATTAGGAACTTTTAGTATCTATAAAAAGGAGAAATATCTATACTGATATTATCAGTATAGATATTTCTCCTTTGAATAAAAAGATCATGAGTTATTTAAAAATTATCTGACGAGCAATCCTCTTGAGAATTATTATCATCATTAGTATTATTATTAGGATTTTTATTCTTTTTACACATATCTTTTACTAAACTTTTTATAATATCTAAAACTTGAGGAACAGAATCTACGATCCTATCATAAGTAGTATCTTGATCCACGGGTAACATTCTAACTCCATCTTCTTTAACGACTAGGAATGCAACCGGTTTAACTGAAACCCCTGCTCCAGAACCACCACCAAAAGGAAATACTGTACTACTTTGATTTTGTTTTTGACATGAATATTCAGTTCCACCAGATGCAAAGCCGAAACTTACTTTTGAAACTGGAATTATATAAGTTCCATCTTTTGTCTCTACGGCCTCTCCAATTACTGTATTAACATCAATCATATCTTTAAGATTTTCCATAGTACTTTTCATTAAATTTTCAACAGGTTGTTCACTTGACATAATTAGTCCCCGACTAAGACATATTTGAAAAATAATAAGTAAATATCTATTTTACTTTACCTCATACTATATCACCATGCTCACCTAATATACTTCTGTGTCATGAGATCATTCGCTATTTAGCAACAAAATACTATGATATCTTTGACTTTTTATTTTCTTACATATGCTTAAGGGGTCACCTCCTTTGCTTTATTATTAAATTTAAATAAAATAATTATTATATATATAATATTTGCAAATGATAAGAAAATTATACTTGAAATTTCAAATTTTAGTAAAAATTTATCTTCAAATACTGGATTCACTTTGAAATCAAACTTATAAATCTTGAAAGGAACATTTATAATAGCATAAATTAAAGATGGTACTTGGCATAACAATCCATAAAAAAGTGCAGTTCTAGCAGCATCATTAAGTGAATAATCTAAAGAAAATTTTATTTTTAATAAGGGCTTAAATTTTGAGTTATATAGATACGATATTAATGATCTAAAATCGATATTTTTATACAATTGCAAAAAAAATTTACTTTTTCTTTTCATTAAAGTAACAGATTTATCGGAATGCTTTTCTCTATGTCGGATTCTCTTTTTAGAAATAATCGTTAGCTTATATAATTTCAAGTAATAATCTACTGTAGAATAGTAAATACTAAATTTGATAGGAACAGGTATTAAAAATATTATTAAAATCACTAATATAATAATAAATAATTTCATGAAAGCCCTCCAAACTCTATCTATTTCATAAGTATTGACCATTTTTAAAAAAACTAAACATAAAAAGTTATAAAATTATGTTTAAAAAATAATTTTAAAGGTAAACTAGAATCAAATAGTAAATTTAGAAGGTGATTAATTATGAGGAAAGGTATCAAATTTATTACAATAATATTGTTAGGCTTTATTTTTACTCAATTATTAGGTATGAAAGCTAATGCTGAAATCAAACCTAGTACTGGTCTAAAAGTGAATGCTAGATCTGCAATTGCGCTAGATAAAGAAAGTGGTACAGTCCTATATGAACAAAATGCATATGAAATAGTTCCAATGGCAAGTACAACTAAGATACTTACTTCTCTTATTGCGATTGAACAAGGAAATTTAGATAAAAAGGTAACTATAAGTAAAAAAGCAGCTAGCGTTAGAGGCTCTACTGTCGGCTATAAAGAAAATGAAGAACTTACTTTGAGGGAATTAATTTTTGGGCTTATGTTTAAGTCAGGGAATGATGCCGCGATTGCGATTGCTGAAGAATTAGGAACTTCAACAGAAGGATTTGCTGAGATAATGAATCATTATGCTAGAGGAATTGGAATATTAGATTCACACTTTGAATCTCCTCATGGACTGGATAGTAGCAATCATTATTCATCAGCTTACGATTTAGCAATACTTGCATCTAAAGGAATGGATTATGATTTATTCAGAGAAATCGTAGGAAGCAAACAAATTTCAAAAGAAAAATATAATTTTACAAGGGATTATAATAATATAAATAAAATTCTTTGGAAAATTCCTGGAGCAAATGGTGTTAAAACAGGATATACAGGTCAAGCAGGAAAATGCTTAGTTTCTTCAATTAATAATAATGGTAAAGACATTATTATTGTAGTCTTAAATTGTCCAGATCGATGGAATGTAACAGATAAAATTTATAATTACATATTAGAAAAAGTTGCTTTTGGAAATTATACCGTTAAGGAACTAATATAATAAATAGTAGTGGACAGTTTTTTAAATTACTGTCTGCTATTTTTATAGCTATTTCCAAAATACATAATAATGGTTCTAAATATCTAGAGAATAAGCAATTTTCATTAAATATATTTGTAACAAAATACATTCTTTACAATAACCTATTACTAAGAAGCAATTTTATCTAAAGGAGAAAGAATGGTAAAGGAAGTTATTGATTGCATAGATGCTGGAACTGAGTATTGTCCTTGTAAGTTGGCTGAATCAGGTGAATGTTTGATTTGTTCACAATGCCAAGGGGAATCCTTTTGTGATTGCTTAAATTGGAATGGAGTTTGTATATATCAAGAATTCTATGATAATGGCAATAAAGCAAAGCAAGGACGAAAAACCTATGATTGTACTGTTGAAGATGTAACTAATTACAATGATAATATGATTGTGATTAAATTTAGATCACCTCATAAACTAGTTTTAGACCTATCAAAGCCTGGCAGCTATATCTTTGTAAGAACAGATGAAAACAAGTACTTTGATGTTCCTATTTCGATTATGAATTCAGATATAGAAAATGATATTATTACAATTGCAGTTGAAATTAGAGGAATAAAGACTAATAGACTACTAAATATAAAAGCAAATGAAAACATAGTAATTAGAGGACCATATTGGAATGGCGTATTTGGACTTAAAAATATATTAACTCAGAAAAATGGTAAATCACTAGTTCTGGCAAGAGGTATTGGACTAGCTCCCATGATGCCTGTAATAAAAAAATTGGTTTCACAAAATAACGAGATAAAGGTGGCAATGGATAAAGGTTCTTTTGAAGTAAATTTTGTAGGTGAACTTATGAAAAATTATTCAATAGATATATCTGAAAATAATTTATTGGATAAAGGTAATCTTTCAGATCATGCTAAGGTAATAATAAAAGATGCTCTTACAAATGGGGTGAATTATATTCATATAGCAGGCGCAGATATTTTGACATATAGTGTTATTAATTATTTAGATGATATTAATAGAAATGATGTCTCTCTTTCTTGTTGCAATAACTTTAAAATGTGCTGCGGTGAAGGTATTTGTGGAGCTTGTACCTCGAGATTTTCAGGTCATAGAGTAAAAAGATTCTGCAAAGAACAAGCTGATCCAAGAAATGTTTTCGAAGGGAGAAGATTTATATGAAAGTTGTTATTATTGGTGGAGGTTGGGCTGGATGTGCTGCTGCTGTTTCAAGTAAAAAAGCTGGAGCAGATGTCACTCTAATAGAAAAGACAGACTTACTACTTGGACTTGGTAACGTAGGCGGTATAATGCGTAATAACGGTCGTTATACTGCATCAGAAGAATTAATAGCATTAGGCGCCGGAGACTTAATAGAAATTGCAGATAGAGTTTCATTACACATAAATATAGATTTTCCAGGGCATAAACATGCAAGCCTTTATAATGTAAATATTATTGAAGGCGAAGTCAGCAGATATTTAAAATCTTTAAATATAAATATTATGATGGAAAGTAGAGTAAATGACATTAATTTTGATGGAAATAAAATCAAAGGAGTATATCTTAGTGATGGAAGTTATATAGATGGTGATATATTCATTGAAACCACTGGAACAACAGGTCCTATGGGGAATTGTTTACGTTATGGTAATGGATGTTCCATGTGTGTGCTAAGATGTCCTTCCTTTGGCCCTAGAATTAGTATTAGCGAAAGATGCGGTGTTTCAGATATTCAAGGAGAAAGAGGCGATGATATATTAGGGGCATTTTCTGGTTCATGTAAATTAGCTAAAGAAAGCTTATCACATGAGATAAGAGATGAATTAGACTCTAAAGGAGTTGTTATTTTAAAAATTCCTTTAGAAGATGTTACTTATGATAAGTTAGCTACTAAGGTATGTCAACAATATGCTTTGAAGGAATTTGCTGAGAATATAATTCTACTCGATACAGGGCATGCAAAATTAATGACTACTTATTACCCGTTGCATAAATTAAGAAAAATAAAAGGATTGGAAAATGCAAAATATGTTGATCCATATGCAGGTAGTAAAGGAAATTCTATTAGATATTTATCCGTAGCACCAAGGACCAATGATCTAAAGGTTATAGGCGTAGATAACTTATTTTGTGCAGGTGAAAAGAGCGGGTTGTTTGTAGGTCACACTGAAGCAATTTGTACTGGAACCTTATCTGGGCATAATGCTGTGAGATTAGCTATGGGCATGCCACTTTTAATCCTTCCTTCATCTATTGCTATTGGAGATTTAATAACTTATTCAAATGAAAAAGCTGGCACTCGAGAAGGAAGAAAAGATAGATATACGTTTGCTGGATCAGTTTATTTTGACAGAATGAAAGAACTTAACCTCTATACTACCGATATAAGGGAGATCAGTGAAAGGGTTAAAAAGGTCAATTTAGATAACATCTTCAGTCAGAAATTATGCTAATAAAAAAATTATTAATATAAAGTTACTAAAATAAAAAATTAAGTAACATTTTTTAAAGCATATTTATATATTCTTTATAGATATCAAAAGTCTAGCTTATTTTTGGCTATATTACGCATTAGAAATAATTATTACTCTTTCTACTGTTAAAATATAGGATAAATATAGTTTTTGCTTCTGATATCTATATTGAAAATTTGATCATTCTGCATTTGCTTCATTCTCTTGTATCTCTTTATCATGAATATCTTCCTCCCCAAATAGATCTAATGATGGAAGTTCTTGTAAATTCTTCAATTCAAATTGCCTTAGGAATTCATCTGTTGTTCCATACAAAATCGGTCTACCTGGTACTTCTAACCTTCCGATTTCTCTTATAAGTTCCTTTTCTACAAGTCTTTGAATTGCACTTTCAGACTTAACACCTCGAATTTCGTCAATATCTATTCTTGTTATGGGCTGTTTATAAGCCACTATTGATAAACTTTCTATCGAAGCTTGAGATAAAGATTGCCTCTTATTTTTCTTTAAGAGTTTTTGTATATATGTAGCATTTTGTGATTTAGTAACTAGCTGATACATTCCTTTTATACATATTATTTTTATTCCTCTAGTGGATGCCTCATATTCTTTCATCATTTCTTTAATAAGAATCTCAATGAATTTAGATTTTTCTTCAAGATGATTTACTAAATCTTGCAAACTTAAAGGTTCACCACTAGCAAATAATAATGACTCTATTATTGATTTAAAAGAATCACTTTTCAAATCATCCATAAATCTAATTTTAATCTCTTTGTTTTCGCGCATCTTCTGTTCTCCTCTCTATTAATATATTACTAAAATTATCACTTTGGTAGATCTTAACCATCCTTTGTTTAATCATTTCAAGTAAAGCTAAAAATGTTACAATACATTCTAATTTGCATTCACAATTTTTAATAATTTCTGAAAAGCTATTAATTTCTTCATTTTTAAGCTTGTCCATTATGTATTCTAATTTATCTTCTATCTTATATTTATCTACATATATTTTTTTCTGTATAACATTATTTGTGTTTTGCTTATTATTGTATGTTTCTAATAAAGTATTATATATATTATATAATTCCAATAAACTTATATTTTTAAAAAAGTCTTTTTTTTCAATATCTTCTTTTTTTTCTTCTATTACTTCTGGTTTTTTTCCATATACCTCACCTGCACTAATATATCTTTCTTTAAAAAATATTGAGACACCTTTTATTTGCCTGTATACTATGAGCTTTTCTAAAAGATTTTTCTCATCTTCTTCATCATTTTCATCTTCTTTTTTAGCTTTAGGTAATAAATACTTAGATTTTATTTCTATTAAAGTAGCTGCAACTACTATAAATTCAGATGTTATTTCCAAATCCATTTCTTTCATCTTATTAATATAACTTAAATATTGATTAGTTATTTCAAAGATCTTAACATTGTATATGCTCATTTGATTTTTTTTTATTAAGTGCAATAACAAATCGAAAGGTCCTTCAAAATCATTAATTTTGATTCTTGGAAGCTCCATATTATATTTTTACCTCCATTATAAATTTTAATAAAGTTATACGTACTTCACTATACATAATATCAATTTATCGCAATCAAGACAAGAGCGTTTCTTATAAGTTATGAGATATTCACTTGTTATTTTTAATATACATGACATAATAAAACATAGCCCAATAATTAAGCTAAAATCTCTTTATTGAACTATGTTTTAAAATACTTATAATTTTATTATAGTCTATAAAAAATAAATAAGTAGAATTATACTTTACTTAGGATATAGTACTATTTAAACACCCTTTTTAAATAGATTTCTAATATTATACTTAATATTATCAATTATATTGCCTTTCTTTATATCTCTATCGCAATATATTTCTACTTCTCCTACCTTTTCACCACCTAAATAAATTTCATATTTTCCAACTGTATCTCCTGCCTTATATTCTTTCTTTAATTCATCAATAACAAGTTTCTTTTCTAACTCTTTGTTTACTCCTTTTGGTAATATAACATTTAAGTCGGTTTTTGCCATTGCAATAAAGAATTTATCAGTTTGTTCATCCATATATACTTTATCTATTTCTTCATCCTTTGATACAAGTTTTTTACCTTCATATTTTGAAAATCCATAATTAAGTAATACTCCTGCATCACGATTTCTTATTTTGTATGTTGGAGCTCCCATAATTACAGATAACATCCTTACTCCATTTCTTGTTGCTGTAGCGCTAATACAATATTTAGCTTCATTTGTGAATCCTGTTTTTAATCCATCGCAGCCCTCAAAAAATCTAACTAGTTTATTATGATTTACAAGTTCTATTGGAGATTTTCTTCCCTCTGATATAGAATCCATATAAGTTCCTGTATATTTTAAAATTACTGGATACTTTAATAATTCTTTAGACATTATTGCTATATCTTTTGCTGTAGATAAATGTCCTTCTGCTGGTAATCCATTACAGTTCTTAAAGGTTGTATTAACCATTTCAAGCTCTTGTGCTCTTTTATTCATCATAATTACAAAATCTGATTCTGTACCTCCAAGATATTCAGCAAGAGCAACTGCTGCATCATTTCCTGATGCTATTGCAACCCCCTTTAAAAGTTCCTCTACAGTTCTTATTTCCCCATTTTCTAGGAGCATTGTACTTCCGCCCATTTTCTTAGCATTTTCACTACAAGTTACTTTGTCGTCTAATTTAATTTTATCACTATCTATAGCTTCCATTGTAAGCAACATAGTCATAATCTTTGTTACAGATGCAGGTGCAAATTTTTCGTCTGCATTTTTTTCATAAAGTATCTTGCCGGTCATAGGTTCCATTAATAGTGCTGATTTTGCTTCTATATTACTTCCATCAGTTTTAATTTTTTCCTCTGCTTCCTCTGCTTCCACAGCATTTGCAAAGCTAATTGGTAAAAGTAATATTGTAAACAAAAATATTAGCGTAAAAGATAAAATCCGTTTAATATTATTTTTCATTTTGCTCCCTCCTTTCAGAGTTAGTGTTACCATAATAAGAAATAATATAACAAGTAATTCTAAGTTTCTTAATGATTTGACAAAATAATTTACTTTAGGTGTATACCAGCCGAAAATGGATTCATATACGACTAAGGAGCATAACTATTTAATGTAATACCAAATATAGGTACAACTTTTACCGTGAGGAATGTCTATAACTAAATCCTCTGATTATTTCAAGTCTAGAGATACTAATTTTACTGTTCAGTAGTCTAGCCGGAGCTTAATTTAAAAGATATGAAAAAATCTCAGTTTTTTAAGCTGAGATTCTTTTGTATCTTACGCACTTATGGTTTTGGATCTTCATACATTAATATGTAAATCAAGGTTATAGAAACAGACCCGTAGAAATAAGGTCTGTTCCCTAAATAAGTGTTTTATATTGAAAATCCTTCATAAACCCACTAATTTTATCTATATCAATGTCATAATCTAGTTTATCTTCTATGCCTTCTTAGGTGTGTTAATCTCAACCCAAGATATAAATGAATCCATAAATTTTTGCAAAAACTCACGAGTTCTATCATTAATAAGTTCATCATTACTATCAAATAGTGTCGCAACATTTCCGATATATGCTTCAGGCTGCTGCATCGCCGGAATATTCAAGAATACAAGTGATTGTCTTAAATGATGATTTGCACCAAATGCACTTAGACCACCTGGTGATACGCTTACCACTGCACCTGGTTTGCCATCCCAAACGTTTTTCCCGTATGGTCTTGATCCAACATCTAATGCATTCTTTAGCACTGCTGGGACTGATCTATTATACTCTGGCGTTACAAATAGAATTCCATCAAATTTCTCTACAATATTACGGAAATTTTTCCATGAGGTAGGTGGGTTGCCATCGTCATCGAAATCTTGATTGTAAATTGAAAGATCTCCTATCTCGATATCCTCCATCTCGAAAGATTCAGGAGCCATTGTTTTCAATACATTAGACACCTTTTTGCTAAATGATTCTCTTCTAAGACTCCCTACGAGAACTCCGATTTTCTTTTTTTCCATATATAATCCTCCTTCTATTTTTTTATTTATATTAGTTAATATTATTGTTCTAAAATAAAAACCTATACAAATTACATAGACTTTTAAAGACGATGCTAAAGACTGTTGTGTGATCCATCACAGAATGGAGGGTTTTTAGTATGTTTACAGGCACAAAGATGAACTGTTTCATCCTTTTCAGCAGTAAAGGCTAATGGTGTAAATGAAGTCCCTTTATGTGATCCATCACAAAATGGTTGACTAGCACTTTTCCCACATGAACACCAATAATAAGTTTGTCCTTCTTTAACATCTACAGCGATTGGCGATTTTTGAGCTATTACGGGTTTTTCCATAATTAATCTCTCCTCTTAATCTTTTTCTATATTAATAAATTTTATTAATATGCACTATTAATTGCTTTAACTATTACGTTGATGAATCCTATTGATTCTATATATCTTCAAAAACCTTAAGTAACATTTTAGCTTTTGATGTATAAACTGTATGTAATATTTTTTCAGCAAGTTCACTAAGTGGCTCACCATAAAAATCTTTATAAACCTTAATAATATCTGGGTTTTCGTAACTACTTCTAATAGCTAATTCTTCATCTTTTTGATAGAGTCCATCAATTCTATTCTTTCTAATCTTGTCTGTTATTGGCATAGTAGTTTTAGGTTGACCGCCGCCGCCAATACATCCACCTCTACAAGTCATGACTTCAATGAAATCATAGGATAATTCTCCACTTTGCAATTTTTCAATCAAGTCTTTTGCATTTGCAGTACCATGAGCAACCGCAACTTTAACCATTATATCTCCTATTTGCACATTGGCTTCTCTTATTCCATCCATACCACGAACAGGATTTAAGTTGAGAAGATTCTCTGGTGGAGTTTTTCCTGTAATATAAAAATAGGCTGTCCTTACTGCGGCTTCCATAACACCACCAGTATTACCAAAAATGATACCTGCACCGGTCCCTCTACCTAAAAGATTATCGTACTCAGATGGAGCAAGATTAGTAAATTCTATATCTGTTTCTTTAATCCATTTTGCAAGTTCACGAGTGGTTATCACATAATCCATATCTCTCATATCAGATAATCCATTATACTCACTACTTGCCTTCATTTCATCTCTTAGGATTTCGAACTTTTTAGCAGTACAAGGTGTTACAGCTACATTCACAATTTTCCTAGAGTCAATTCCCATTTTTTTCGCAAAATAAGTTTTGATTGTAGGACCCTGCATACCAATAGGACTTTTTACTGTTGATAAGTTAAGTATAAGTTCAGGATAAAAGGTCTCAACAAATTTAACCCAAGCAGGACAACAGCTTGTAAACTGTGGTAGTGGCTTGTCCTTTTTAATCATCCTCTTTACCAGTTCACTTGCTTCTTCAGTGATTGTCAAATCAGCAGCAAATGTAGTGTCTAAAACATAATCAGCACCTAATGCTCTTAATGCTGCAACCATTTTATCTTCTACATAACAACCTGCAGCCATACCAAATTCTTCCCCCAAGGAAACTCGCACTGAAGGTGAAGTACTAAATATAACAATTTTTTCAGGGTCGGCAATAGCTTCTTTTACCTTGTCATAATCATACACCTCAGTTATAGAATTCACGGGGCATATATTTGCACATTGTCCACAATTAATGCAAATTGCACAATCTCCTGTTTTTGCAAGGTCATACATCTTACCCACAGCGATATCCTTACCACAAACCTTGCGGCATTGACTACACAGTATACATTTCCCTTCATCCCTCATTATGGATGGGTTATCTTTTTCAATTGGGATTCTAATATCTGAAAACTCATGTTTACTCATAATATTTCTCCTCTTTTGATTTACTCAAATAAATAGCTTGTCATCAATAAATGTCCGATAATATACATGAACAATAATCCTTTACTTATATATATTGTAAAGTCTTTACCCACTTGAGAGTCAACTTATAATTAGTGCGATTTTTAACCTTATTTTTGACAATATCTTTAAATTACTACGAATACCTAAACATCTCATAAAGATGTTCATCCCATAGCTTTTTTTATGGAGATTTGTATTTCTGAAAGATGTTTGCTTTTGTTTTTTGTAACTAAATCATCTACAATAAGTCTCTCTACAGCGCTACCGGTAATTATGTAATCATTCTTTTTAATGTATTCCATCAGATTATGATAGTATTTTCGAGATTTACCAAAAATCTCTCTATAATAGATACAGGCATATTCACCCTCTTCTATTACTTTAACAAAAGGACTATTCTCCACATTCTCTTCTGGGAGAATAAAGATAGCATTGTATTCCCAGGAAATGTGATTTTCCAGTGCGCTTTGACTTACAGTTAGCCCCACCATACCTATAAAAATAGAAGAAGATTTAAAAGATTTGCTTTCTAAATCCTTCAGTGAAACTTCTAACTCTGTACGATTAGTTATAGTTTTCTTGATGCACAGTGTTCTACGACTAGGTATATTTTTTATAAAAACCTGCCCTACTTCCTTAACTTGCAAAGCATACTCTATTTCTAGTATACGTTTATCAAAATGCTCTTTTATTAAGTTCATTTTCTTGATTTCTTGAATATTAGCTTCTTGCTGATCTCTTAACAATATCAATAAATTCTGTTCGTCGCTAGATTCTAAATGATGCTTTATGGATTTTAAAGACAACCCCAAATATTTAAGGTAGTTAATAGTGTTTAATTTCTCAAATTGTTTAGGGGAATAATAGCGATACCCATTTACTTGGTTAACTCTCGATGGTAGAAAAATACCTATTTGCTCATAATATCTGAGGGTTGCTATGGGAATATTGTGTATTTTTGACAATTCACCTATAGAGATTTCATATTTCACTGTGACACTTCCTTTACTCATAATTTATTTGCCTTTTAGCAAGTAGTGTCGAATTAATAGAATTATAAATTCATCACCGCCCATCTTTCAATAATTTCATCCGTACGGCATGCATCTTTCATTGCTTTATCTGCCTTTTGTAAAAGCTCATCTCCTTTACTATGTCCAAATTCATCATTCACATGTTTGAGTCCATTAACATCTTTTGTCATCACTCTTAACTCATCAGATGTTATATTTCCAATTACATACGAAAAACATTTTTTATATTATACCCTAGCTTTATAATATAAATATAATCTATTTTCAATCACCATCTAAACAATTACGCAAAATTATTGTTATTTCTGCGTATTTGTTAGACCCACCTAAAAGAAAAACTTCCCCAAAACATCCGTCTTGGGGAAGAAAACATACACTATTATTTTATTTGTTGAACTCTTCCAACTACGTTATCTTCAAGCATAACCTTGATTCCACGGTGATGATTCTGTGAATTTGTAAGAATTCTCTTAACTATTCCCTCTGTCAACTCACCTGTTCTTTGGTGTTCTTTTTTTACAACTAATACCTTAGAACCTACCTTAATATTTGATCTATTAGTTCCATCCATAATTTCACCTCACTACTGGCATATTGACTTGATATCTTTTTTAATATGCCTTATTTATTTTCAAATTCATTTAATATTCTATTTCTATAAATACTAAGCATCTAAATTATAATTATACAATGCATGCACCCTTATTTCGGCGGACATTCGTCTAATAATGGTTTACTATCTATCGTCAAATTTCATTCCACCTAAAAGTGCAGCAAATGGGTTGTCATTAAATTCCTCTGATTCTTTTTTCATTTTATTCATATAATTATTTACTTCTCTTTTGTCAACTTTACCCTTGCCATCGAATCTCTTTTGGAATTGAGACGCTTTTTCTCTAAAATTACAAGTAGTAGATGCGCAAATGTATATTGCACCATCGCCATGCCCTCTAAGTTCTAGTTTCTTTTTACAGTCAGGACATCTTGCATTTGTAACTTTTGACACACTTTCTCTATATCCACATTCTCTATCTTGGCATACATTCATTACCCCGATTTTACCTTTAACTTCTAGCATATACTTTCCACATTGTGGACACTTTTTACCAGTTAAGTTATCATGAGTATACTTATCTGTACTAAATTTAACATCTTGAACTAATGCAGTTGCATAATTTCTCATTCTTCCTATAAAATCATGAACATCTGTTTTCCCTTTACTTATATCATCGAGCTCTTTTTCCCATTTAGCTGTTAACAGTGGTGATTTTAAATCTTTTGGCACAAGTTCCATAAGTTGTTTTCCTTTTGATGTTGGAAATAGTTCCTTTCCCTTCTTTTCTATTACAAAAGAGTTGAATAGTTTTTCTATAATATCTGCTCTTGTTGCAACTGTTCCAAGTCCACCTGTATCACCTAAAGTTTTAGCGGATTCTTTATCTATACTCATATATTTTTGTGGATTTTCCATAGCAGATAAAAGAGTACCTTCATTAAATCTTGCTGGTGGTTTGGTTTTATGATTCTTAATTTCAACATTATTAATTTTAATTTTATTTCCTCTACTTAGCTTAGGTAAAACCTGTTCCTTTAGTATACCTTCTTCGCTAGTTTCTTCAAGATCATCTGCTTTATCATAAACCATTTTCCAGCCCTTAGATGTTATTACTTTTCCTTTGGCCCTGAAAATCTCATCTCCTATTTTTACATTGATCCCTGTTTGAATAAATTCAAACGGTGGAAGTAATACACTTAAAAATCTCTTAATTACTAAATCATAAATATTTCTTTCATCTGAGCTTAAACTTCCAAGGCTAACTCTTTGCTCTGTCGGAATAATTGCATGATGATCAGTAACCTTACTATCATCAACAAAACTTCTACTTGGAGTAATAGTTCCCTTTAATATTTCAGTTACACTCTTTGTATAATTTGAAACAGAAATCGCTTTTAATCTATCTTTTAAAGTAGGAACTATATCCCTTGTTATATATCTTGAATCTGTTCTTGGATATGTTAAAATCTTATAATTTTCATAAAGCCTTTGCATTATAGACAATGTTTGCTTTGCTGAATATCCAAAAATCCTGTTACCATCTCTTTGAAGCTCTGTTAAATCATAAAGAGCAGGTGCATATTGTTTTTTATTCGATTCTGTAATTTCTATAACTTCTCCATCTTTGCCTTTAGCTGCTGCAATTATTTTTTTAGCTAAAGTTTCATCATATAATCTATTAGTATTGTCCTTATTAGTCCATTCCATAGAAAAATCATTAGTATGTCCTATGATTGTGTAATAATCCTTAGGTCTGAAATTTTTAATATCTTCTTCTCTTTGAGCTATCATAGATACAGTTGGCGACTGAACTCTTCCTGCTGATAATTGAGCATTGTACTTGCATGTTAAAGCTCTTGTTACATTAAGTCCAATAATCCAATCAGCTTCAGCTCTTGCTTGTGCTGCTTTATATAAATTTTCATAAGCTGAACCTGGTTTTAGATTCCTAAATCCATCTAAAATTGCTTTATCCGTTTGAGACGATATCCAAAGTCTTTTTAATGGTTTCTTACATCCAACTTTTTCAATTATCCATCTTGCAACTAATTCTCCTTCACGTCCCGCATCAGTTGCTATAACTAAATCACTTACGTCAGGTCTTAACATTTGCTTCTTTACTTCATTAAATTGCCTTGCAGTCTTCTGTATAACTGTAAGTTTCATTGGTTTGGGTAACATAGGAAGCGTCTCCATACTCCACTTTTTATATTTATCTCCATAACCTTCTGGATCAAGTAATGTCACTAAATGACCTAAAGCCCAAGTTACTATATAATTAGGTCCTTCTATATATCCACCTTTATTTTGATTACATTTTAAAACCTTAGCCAAGTCTCTACCAACACTTGGTTTCTCAGCTAATACAAGCGTTTTACTCATTTTTATCTTCCTCTCTTAAATGCCTTTTTCTAAAGTTAACTACAAATTTCGCATCATATTTATCCATTATATCATATAATGATATAATGATTTTTTTCTAACTTAAAATATTTATTATTTTTTGAATGTACTTTATCTTTAAAATGACTTTATTTTAATTTATACGCAACTAAATATGTAGTTATATACTAACATATGAAAAGCTACCTAAAATATTATTTATAGGTAGCTTTTCATATGTTAGTTAAGATTTATTTCCTATTATATTTTAATTTTTTTATTCCTAATAAATATTTTTTAATTTCTTCTTTATCTTCTATTTTGAAAAATATTTTCTTTGCACCTAAATTTGTTTTATAATAAATTACATATTTGTTTCCTTGTTGTTCTTCTGAATAGTTTTCAATTTTTTCCCATATAACCACATATGAATTTGATAACAATCCATTTTGAGTTATCCCACATTTATTTCCAATAAATGCAAGCGGTAATATCTCTACTAATACTATAACATCTTGTAATTTGAAATTTTTAGATATAACTATTAGAATTATGAATAAGACTACCATTAATGGCATTATTATATATTTATTTATCCCAACAAATATTAATTTATTCTTTATGTCTCTTATAAAAAGAACTACATCTATTATCAATATTAATATCAATAATAATATTGTTGATATACTCAATTCATTGCCTACTTCCTATTTATTATATAACTATAACGTTATTTTTAAAAATCAATTCTGATACCATAACTTTCATATTTATAACAGCTACTCTACTTCTTAATAGCATTGTTATTTTTTATATTCTCTATATATTTTTTTAATTCAATTTCATCTTCTTTTTTAAATACTAATCTTTTTTTAATATTTTTATTTGAATAAAAAAGTACACATTTTTCACCTTGATTTTCTACATAGACTTCATCTATTTTGCTCCACGGAGTAAACCAAGAACCTGTTATCATACCTTTTTTACCAACTCCACTTGTATTTCCAAATAACATAAATATAAGAATTCCTATTGTAATTAAAATATTTTCGAAAGTAAAATTTTTTTCAGCAAAAAGTGATATTATATACACTATTACTATTATTGGAATTATAAATCTATATTGATTTTTACCTTTAAAATCTAATTTATTACTTTTAATTGTAGTAAAAAATAATATATCTGCTGCAAATATACATATTAGTGGTAACATTAATGTAAAATTCATTTGTATCCCCTTCTTTCTTTAAACATCGTAAAAATAATTATCCACAGATGTTTTAATTTATACTAAGCTTATTTAAAAGCATCTTATTATAGCATATTTTTCAAAAATTTACTCTAATAATATTATATATTAATATATAATAAAAATAATTTTCAAACTAAAATATATAAAACACTATCTTCTACGTCTATTCTTAATTTCTAATTTTTCAAATTGAAAATATAGTTCTATTTTCAATATCTAATGTATTTAAGTATATACACTTAGCTCTTGAATATATTATTTAATCACCGCTAATTGAACCATCTTTAGAAACAAAAAAACGTATTTTTTTCATTACTTTATTTGACTCATCTATTTTTTTGGGGGTATTTTTATTACTATCCATATTATATTGCTAAATTTACCATCATTAAATTTTATTAATATAGACATACTATATATGTATAAAGGAAAGGAGTTGATATTTTATGGATAATAATAATAGAAAGGATTATTCAAAAAGTAATTATTTGAAAAACGGTACAAAAACTCAAGATCAATATGCTAAAAATAGTGTTAATACAACAATTGAAAAGCCTGGAATAAATGAAAGTGGAATAGAAGCAAAAAAAAGAGGCTTCTAAATTATATTAATACTCTTTTTAATATTTAAAATTCTACTATTAATAGAAATAACAGCCCGAATATATTATATATTTGAGCTGTTATTCTTTTAGATGCTTAGGTATGTGAAATATATATCTTCTCAAGTTATATATTTTTTTATACATATATCTTTCTTTTACTTATAAAATGTTGTACTCATTTAATAATTCTAATATTCCTTTAACTGCATGTTTAGCATCTTTAGGAAGTCTCTCTATTACTTGTTGTCTTTGAGTTTCATCGTTTATTTGAGCTATTTTCATCACCTGTTGTTGAAGCCCTGGCACATTGGTTAATTCACTTACTGCTTTATTAAACCTATTAGCAAAATTTTGATCTTGTTGCATGTTTTGTTGGACCTTCATAATCAATTGATAAGGATTCATTTTATAAGCCTCCTATAGAACCTTATTACTTCATAATCTATAATATTCAGAAATGCTTCAGAAGTTTACTATAATTGTCCAACTTAATTTAAAAGAGACTATCTCAAAATATTAATACTTTTGAAATAGTCTCCAAATTATATATAGGATATAGCAAATGATTTGAATTTAGTACTAACTTTGATAAATTTTTCTAGATTAATTGGTCCAACACTATCACTTAAAAGAGTAACTTTGAGCCCAAGTTCTATTGCTCCTTTAGCAGTTTTAAAAACGCATCCTATTTCATCAACACCAACAAGTTCCACTTCATCTATTCCTTTATCTTTTATAAACTTTACTAAATTATTATTTCTAAAAGCATTCCCTACCTGCTTTTCAAAATAATTTCCTGATACAATTTTGATTCTTTTGTCAAATCTAGCTCCTCTGCTCCCTGTAATCCCATATCCAAAAAACTTTTTATAAAAAAAGTTATTGGGCAGTATATTCGCAATATAAATAACCTCATCTATATTTTTCTCATAAGTTATAATCTTATTATTAATATTTTTAACAAGGTCATCTACATCCTCATAATTGAATTTTTTTTTATTACGCTGTTCTCCAATAAAATCTTCTTGAGCATCAATGACTAAAAGTGCTTTTTTCATTTTTACCTTCCCCATCTTCCATATAAATATATGTCTTATTTACTAGGTGATATCATATTTATAGGATTTCTTGTTTGAATCCATAAAGTTCCAGTTCCTATAAATTTACATACCACTCCTTCTCGACCTGCTATTGATGTAAATATACCTGATGCTAATTTAGTAGTATAGTTGATTGTACTATCCCATAATACTAAATTATTAGAACCCACTATGTATGTTTCGCTAGCTTCAGAGACATAAGTTTCTCATTTTTCTGAATTAATTTTTTAGATTTTATTTGTATTCCCATACAATATCTCAAACTTTTCACCCATTAAATTTGTGCTCCCTTTATATATAGATCCTAAAGTGATTTCTATAATTATGATATACGTATAATATACCATAATATTAAACTTTTCAGTTATATTAAATTGAATATACTAATAGTATATTCATAGCGTAGTAATCATAAGCATTCTAATTTTAATAAAATATTTTGATCTATTACATTATTTTTATGTAATGAGAAGAGGCTCCATCTTACTCAATGGAACCTCTTTACATATATTTTAAAATTATTAATTATATAATGGATGCTTATCGCATAGATCCTCTACTCTAGACTTAAGTAATTCTAGATTTCCTTCTCGATTATCTATTGCTTCTCCTATAATTGTTGCAATTTCTTTCATATCTTCTTTTGCAAAGCCCCTTGTTGTAATTGCGGCTGTACCGATTCTAATTCCTGAAGTTATGAACGGACTTCTTGTTTCGTATGGTATTGTATTTTTATTAACAGTTATTCCAATTGAATCCAATAAGAGTTCTGCTTCTTTTCCTGTTATATCTTTATTGTTTAAGTTAACTAAAAACACATGATTATCTGTCCCACCCGATACTATTTTAAAATTCTTTGCTATTAATTGCTTTGCGAGTTCTATGCAATTTTCAACTACATTTTTACCATATTCTTTAAAACTCGGATCTAGTGCTTCTTTAAAACATACAGCTTTTGCAGCAATAATATGTTCTAAAGGACCTCCTTGTATTCCAGGAAATATGTTCTTGTTTAATGCTTTAGCATATTTCTCTTTGCAAAGAATTAAGCCACCTCTTGGTCCTCTTAAAGTCTTATGTGTTGTTGTTGTTACAAAATCACAATATGGTACTGGCGATGGGTGAACTCCAGCAGCTACAAGTCCTGCAATATGAGCCATATCAACCATAAGTAATGCTCCTACTTCATCAGCTATTTCTCTGAACTTTTCAAAATCTAAAATTCTTGAATAAGCACTTGCACCTGCAACTATAAGTTTTGGCTTGGTCTCTTTAGCAATCTTTCTTACATTTTCATAATCTATCATCTCAGTTTCTTTATCCACTCCATAAGATACAAAATTAAATAATTTTCCTGAAAAATTAACTGGTGAACCATGAGTTAAATGTCCTCCATGGCTTAAATCCATACCTAAAACAGTATCACCTGGATCGAGTACTGTAAAATATACAGCCATATTTGCTTGTGAGCCTGAATGTGGTTGAACATTTGCATGTTCTGCACCAAATAATTCTTTAGCTCTGTCAATTGCTATTTGTTCTATTTTATCAACTACAGAACATCCTCCATAATATCTTTTTCCAGGATACCCTTCTGCATATTTATTAGTTAAATAAGAACCCATAGCTTCCATAACAGATCGACTCACAATATTTTCTGAAGCTATTAATTCTATACCATTTTGTTGTCTTTCTAATTCTTTTTCAATTAAGTCATAAACTTCTTTATCTTCTTTTTGTATATTTTCAAAATTCATCTTAATAATCACCCCAATATTTTTTTATATACAAATTATATGATTTCTTACTAAATTAATCAACTATTTTTTAATCTTTTAGAATAATTTTAGCAAATTATTTCGAATTTAATTGTATATTTTCACTAATAACACTTTTATTTCTAGATAACAATCCATCTATCTGCCATTTTGTAATAATATTAAAGTAATTTATTTCTATAAGATTTTTTTATTTTATGCTATAATTCTGTTGTTATACAAAAAAAATTAATATGGAGAAAAAAATTATGGATTTAAATAAATTGCTTAAGGTTTCTACCCTTGCGGGTAAAATTATATTAGAAAGTGGTGCTGAAACTTATAGAGTTGAGGAAACAATCGGTAGAATATGTACTGATTTTGGGGCTCATACCGCTGAAAGCTTTGTAATACCAACTGGAATTATGGTTACCGTTACTTATAATGATGAAGTTGCAACTCTTGTTAAAAGGATCACTTATCGTGGTGTTGATTTAAACAAAGTAGATAAAATAAATGATCTATCTAGAAAAATCAAAACTGAAGACATAGATATTTGCGATTTTAATAAAGAGCTTATAAAAATATCCAATGGTCCTAGATATTCTAATTTAATTACTTTGATATGTTCTTCTCTTGCTGCTGGATGCTTTGCAATATTGTTTGGTGGAAACATTAAAGATTTTTTTGCAGCAAGCTTTATTGGTGCTTTCATAAAAATAGTAACTATCGCATTCCAGAAATTAAATATAAATGAGTTTTTTGTAAACTCTTTTTGTGGCGCTTTATGTTCTATTTTAGCTATGATATTTCTTAAATTAAATTTATGTTCTAACTTAGATAAAACTATTATAGGTGCTATCATGCTACTTGTCCCTGGACTTACAATTACAAATGCCATTCGAGATACTATATCTGGCGATTTATTATCGGGCATAACAAAAGCTTTAGAAGCTTTTCTTATTGCCGTTTCTATTGCAGTTGGCACTGGTGCCATTTTAAGCATATTTATAAATAGTTTAGGTGGAATTATATAGCTAGAAAAAAAGTATTTTTTGATATACTTTAGGAGGTTTTTTAATGATTGAACAGGTTATAGTTGCTATTATCGCATCTTTTGGCTTTGGAATAATTTATAATATAAAAGGTAAAAAATTAATTTTTGCATCTATAGGTGGTGGTTTAAGCTGGTTTTGCTATTTATATTTAACACAAAATAAAGTAGGTAGCATTTTATCTTTATTCATATCCTCTATAATATTTAGCATATATTCAGAAATTTGTGCAAGATATCTAAAGACTCCTGTGACTACATTGGTAATTTGTGCTCTTATACCTTTAGTTCCTGGAGCTGGCATGTATTATACTATGTATGAAACTATAACTGGAAATTTAAGTGGTGCAGTAGAACTTGGACTAAATACATTGGCTAGTGCTGGATCTTTGGCCTTGGGGTTAATATTCGTTTCCACAATAACAAAACAAGTCACAAACTTAAAAAGAGTCAAAGAAAGGCTCTTTCAAAAATAAAATAGTGTATTTTACTTTTCTATTTTACTTTTAATCTTTTCCATCTCAGCTTTTAACTTATCTATACGTGACTCTAGCTCCTCTATTTTAGACCATTTGTTTTCATCAGACAGTTTTTTATCATAGTCTTTGTTTGAACTTTTTTTCTCATTGCTATCACTATTATTCTTAGTAGTACTTTGGGAAGTACTACTACAAAATGGATTGGTCACATTATAATATTTAGGATTGAAATATCTTCCTGGTCCTCCTTGAAAATATTGTTGCTGCGCATTATATGCTAAAATTGCTTGGCCAACTAATTGTAGCCAGTTCCCTACTGCATTTTGAACATTAAACGGAGTGCTTCCAGCTATTATATCTCCGAGTATTTCTCCTATTACAACGAATAGTTGAGGATTTAAAGATTGGAATCCATTAGGTATATCATTACATCCCATATCACAAGATTCATTTGTTGCATTATTGTTATTTGTTTCACTTGTATTATCACAAGTGCTATATCCACAAGCTCTAGCTAAATCTTCAAAACTATTCCATCCATTAAAATTCATATTTTCCTCTTAAATATAAGCGCTTCATTTATTATATTATTTGGTATTTAGGAATGTTACTTTTTTGATAAATACGTCATGATAAATAAATTCGAATACATTTATTAAAATAAATATTTTAATAACCAAAAATTATAGTTCAATTCTTCTTTCAATTTCTGAAATTCCATCTTCAACTTCTTCTATAGGTAAGTTACCATCTATTAATTCCTCATGTTCTCTCTCTTCAAGTCTATTATAAAAGTTCATTCCTTCTAAAAGCATATTTTTATCATTATTAGTTTTTCTAAGCATATAAAATAAAGTATCTTCTGCCTTATCAAGTTTATTTGCTAATTCATAAAGCTTGAAAATTTTCTTATCGATATCTAACGAAAGTTCAAAATTACCTAATTCACTTGCTACATATACTGCATCATTTAAATATTTATAATTTATTTCTTCATCTTCAGTGTAAGCCTTAAAAAAGCCTTCTATAGATCTCTCGTAATATTTAACTTTTGCATTTTCATTATTTTCTTTATCACAAATTATGCCTTGCATATACATAAGACATGCATATATAATAAATTTTTCAGCATTATGATGCCTTTCTTTACTTATAAATCCTTCAATGCTCTGAAATGAAAAAATATCTGCAGTTCCTATATCAAGTCCAATTATAGCTTTAAGCTCCTTATTCACTTTATCCTTAGCTTTTTCTAGATCTCCATTTATTATATTTTTATCTATTTCTTCTCTTATTAACTTTAAAGTATTTTCTATTTCCTTCATATAATCATTCTTTAACATTTTAATCACACCTCATATTTAAAATTCGCTCTGTTAGTTTTAACTTGTTTAATTAAAAAATATTATTTTCTAATTTCATTATAGTAAAAATCTCTTGATTTGTATTTAAAAATTTGCATTTACTAATTCCATGGCAAAGTATACTATATAAAAGCTGTAAAATATTAAGATTTATTATATACTCTTCATAAATAGAATAAAAGAAGATTATTTGAAATTTATAATTAATATCATAAAAAAGAAATGGCAAGTACTTCCTCCATTTCTTTTTCACAATTTAAATATATTTAAAAACTAACAAGTCAATATGTGTTAGTTTAGTTTGATCACGGACTATTTCAAAGAAATCCTAATACCTTCAATACTTCTACTCCAATTTTCCTTTCAGCTCCTTTATAGGGATAACAATGAATATGAATTGCAGGATTAAAGTTAAGTTCAATTATTGAATAATTAGAATTTTCATCCATATAATTTTCTAGCATCATATCGACCCCACAAATTCTAGCATTAACTGCTTTAGCTGCATTAACTGCTATAATCTTAAATTTTTCTAAAATATCATCAGTATAATCAATACTGTCTCCACCTGTACTTATATTAGAATTTTCTCTTAAATAAACTATCTCATCTTTTTCTGGAATATAATTAAAATCTTTATTTTGTTGCTTTAAAAATAATTCCGCATTCTCATCTAAATTTATTTTTTCTAGAGGTGTTATATAATGATATCCTCTTAATGGATCCTGATTTTTTATTTCTACTAACTCTTTTATTGATTCTCTTCCAGTACCTTTAACATTAGCTGGTACTCTATGGAGTATACCAACGACATTATCATCTATAACTAAAAAACGATATTCTTTCCCCTTTATAAATTCTTCAATAAGAACTGTAATATCATGCTTAAATGCAATTTCAAAAGCTTTTTTTATACTTTCCTCATCTGCACCATCTTTAAATATGCTTATTCCTATTCCAAAATTGGTTGATTTTGGTTTAATAACTATCGGTATATTAACAAAATCTTTTATTACATTTATAGCTTCATCTATAGAATTAACTTCTATTCCCTTCGGGACTTTAATATTGCTATCAAAAAGTACTTTTTTGGTGACACTCTTATTTTCCATAATTAAAACAGTAACATAATTATCTTTTGAAGTTTTAGTTGCTTGCTTAACGTATTCTACTTTATTATTTTTTTTAAGAGAAATGAAATTCTCAGTTTCATCTAATATCTTAACCTTTATGCCTCTTTTAATAGCTTCCTTCATTAAAATTTGAGTAGATAATTCTAATTTTTCATAGCCTTCTAATTTAAATCTGTTATTATAAGCACTTTTCTTATATCCTTTTGCTATATTTAAATGAGAATTAATATAGCCTTCTTCCTTGACTTTTTTTTGCATTTTATAGGCATAAGTTAGTTTATTATCCTTAATCTTCTCAATCATTAAATTGATTACTTTTTCCTTGCCAAGATTAAGCTCTTTATTTATATCTTTAATACGCTCTAATATATCTAACCCCCATTGTTCTTTGGATATGAGATTGTTATCTTTTTTTAACATAATATCATTTTGTCCAAATTTCGAAACTATATTTTGATTTTCTAACCCTTCTTCTTGCCAATTCTTATAATCACTTTCTTCATCTATAAGTAAGAATAAATTAAACAATTGGAGAAAATATAAATCATTTAAACTTATACCACCTTTTTCAAAAGGATTAATATCTATATTTCTATACTCTAAATAATTAATTCCGTCTTTATCAAGTGAATTAAAAAAATCATTAACATTATTAGGTTTAAGTCGTATGGAAGTATACAATTCCTTATGGCTATCTATAAGTTTATCATTTATAAAAGCTCTTAAGCTTTCAATATATTCTGTTACAGAATTATAATTTGGAAATAAATCAACTTTATTTTTGTATCCACATTCGCTATTCCTATAAGATAAAGCTCCTTCATTTGAAAAGCCATCATCTGATATTTTCTTAGGTGATTTCACACAATTATTTATATAGCTTTTATCAACGACTGCACTTGCACCTAAAAGATATATTATAAGCCATCCATAACGAAGATAATTCCTTGTAATCTTTAAATAAACATTATTTTTAAAATCCTTATATTCTAATTTTTTGTTTGTACAATTTGCATTATCGAAAAATTCATTATCAGCTTGACTATTATATAACTTATTTAGTAATTGATCACTAAAAGAAAAATTATAATGTATACCACATATAAGTTGTTTTTTTCCACCATATTTTTCAATTAAATTTCTTCTATATAATCTTGCTTCCTTACCTTTATTATTTTCACCATATTCTGCTACTTTAATTCTGCTATCATCTGGTACAACCCCTGGCATAGATTGTGGCCATAAATATTCTTCGCCAATTTCCATTGCCACAATATCATAAAGTGCATTTGTAAAATTATAAGTTTCTTCTATACTTTTAAATGGTGGAGTTATAACCTCTATCTGACTTTCTGCAAAATCTGTAGTTATATATACATTATCAACCTTATCACCAAATACACTTGGATGGTTTTTTAGTGATAATTCTCCTTTGTCATTAACTCTTAGTCCTTCTCTTTCTATACCATAATTCGCTTTTAATAATTCATATGAATTAAATAATTCCTTAAGTTTTTTTAACATTTATTGCCTCCCTCAAATAATTTTTTTACTAAATGTCTAGTAAATTCTAACAATAGCATCTCTTTAAAAGCTGATAGGTACAAACTCTATGACCCTAAATGACTTAAACTAAATTTAGATGTAATATAAATCCTTCAAAAAAGTTTCACTTTATATGTTTTCTCATTATCTGTACTTTCTTTTCACCTGAAATATATATAGCAAATAAGCTACGCTACCCTTTAAAACACTAGATAGTGAAATACTTATCCAAATACCCATTAAACCAAACGGTTTTATTAAAACTAAAGCCATTGGAATTCTTAACACTGTAAATATAACGCTTATAATTGAAGATATTTTAGGCTTGCCGATACCTGTAAATAATCCATTTGATACAGTTTCTATAGTACTAAATATTTGTGAGAAAGCTACAACTTGTAAATATGTTTCTGCAATAGCTATAGTATGCTCGTCTCTAACAAATAGTTTAATAAACGGTGTATTAAAAAACATAAATATAAATGCCATAAACAAAGAATAAACCATTCCAATTTTCAAGGCTGTATTGTATCCTTCTTTTATTCTTTCATACTTTTTAGCTCCAAAATTCTGTCCAGTGAAAGCTGCTATTGCGCCATGTAAACCACCGATAACCATATAAGTAATTGATTCAATTTGAAGTCCTATTTTTTGTGCTGCTATGGCATCTGAACCGAATATAGCTATAATTCTTGCAAGAAATATATTAATTATAGTAAATAGAATCCTCTGAAAAGCCATAGGAAATCCTAAAACTATTATTTCTTCTATATTTTTATACTTAAATTTTATCTTGAAATTAAATTTAAGTACTCCTGAAGATTTTATTAAATATAGTATCAACATTACAATATTAGCTAACATAGTAGCAATTGATGCACCTAACACTCCTAGCTTAAACAAATAAATAAATATAGGGTCTAATATCACATTTATAATTACACCTATAACATTAATTTTAAATGCTAATTTGTTATTACCAAAACTACCTAATATCCTTGAATATAGCAAATTAAAAAAGGCAAAAAACATAGTAGGTGCACTGGTAGCCAAATATAAATAAGCATCCTTTTCAACTATATAATTATCAATATGTAAAAAACCTATAAAATTTCTTCCACATGCAATAAGCAAAAATCCAAAAACAAGTCCAATTATTGTATTTATTAAAATTCCTGCATTAATGTATTCTTTTATCTTAGTCTCTTTTTTTTCACCTATAGCATGCGCAACTTTTATTCCAGTTCCAATAACCACTAATGAATTTACCGAATAGCCAAGTCCTATAAAGAAGCTTGATGATCCTATACTTGCAACTGCATTACTACCTAATCCACCAACCCATATCATATCAACTAAATTATAAGTAAATTGCAACAAAGAGGTTCCCATTATAGGTACAGATAATGCGGTTAAAACTTTTATAGTTTTGCCTTCTGTCAAATCTATGTTCTTCATTGCTTCTCCATTCCATTTATAACTAAGTAATTATCATTTATTTTTAAGTATATTATATTTTAGCTATTTTATAAGCACCAATACCTTTTTACTTTTCATCATTTGTATTTTTATAAATGATATTATTTTCTTCGCTACAACTTTTAATTTCATATTTTATATTATTATCATTATGTTCTTGAATATTACATAAGCAGTTTTCTTTTTCTGAAACTAATTCCATTAAAAACAATAGCAATTTATTAGCATTATTTACATTTAGTTTATATTGATTCCATATACCATCTTTTCTACCTTCAATTAAGCCGCAATCCATTAAAACCTTTATGTGATGAGATAATGTAGGTTGAGTAAACTTAAAATTTGCTAATATCTCACAGCCACATTTTTCTCCACAAGATAATAGATCAATTATTTTAACCCTGTTAGGATCACCTAAAGCTTTTAATATTTTTGCATTTATTTGATATTTAGAATTCATATTACACTCCATTCTCAAGATTATCCAAATTAATAATCTATATATATAGTATAGATATCCATCTATGTGTAGTCAATATTTTTATTTTTTAATACTTATATAAATATATCTAGGTCTATATTATATTTATCCTATTTACTGCCTTTAATTAATTTTATTGTATATGATACATTTTCTTATACTATATATTTTCGTAAATTTGAGTAAATCTATACTGTATATTTATTTTATAATTTAATAACCATGAATAAAGACAGTAAGTTATATTTTGATCTTCCTTACTATCTTTAATTTACTTATTTATAATTTTCCAATATTTCTTTTGCTTTCTCGTATTTCTCTACCCTTTTTATATCCTTCTCTGTAATTTTCTTTAATCTTTTTAAGTTCATATTATCTTTTAAATCGGATAATTTAACATTAATAATTGATTGATCCACTTTTAGTCTGCCTATATAATCAAAGTATTTTTCATTCTTTCCTTTACATAAAACCTCTAATTTTTCTACTAGATATTCAGGTATTCCCTCTTTAATCAATTGCTCGCTAGATACATCGCAATCCTCTAATACATCATGCAATACTGCCAAAACTTTTTCTTCTATCGATTCAACACCTTTCATGACTCTTAACGGGTGCTCTATATAAGGACATTTTCCTTTATCAACTTGCCCTTGATGATATATTCTTGCTAATCTAATAGCTCTTTCTAATAACTCATCCATATATATACCTCACCCATTCATTGTCCATTTCTTTTTTATTTTTCTTTGCTATCGTTTAGGATTTATAGTTCCTTTTTCAACTGATTAAATACACAATGGATTACTAAGCCCTAAATTATAAAAGTTAGTTAATATACAAAATATACATTAATGATATAAATACTTTTTTCGCATTTGTATGCAAGTGCTGTACATCCATTACGTAATCATCAAGAAAAATTCCGTCAACATTTTGTTCACCAATAGATTTTCTTTTTTCAAAGTTGTTTATCTGTGGTATTTCGCCTAAGAAAATTATATGTTTACTAACTGTCTTAGGTTCTCTTGAAAGAATTAGATTGCATTTTTCTTTTAGTTCTTCTTTTAAAATAGGAGAACTAACTTTTAAATTACCTACCACTTTTTCTTTAAACGTATCTGGATGAGCAATGATTGAAGTATTATTTTTATGATTTTTTTCAAAATAATAGTTTTTTATATCTTTTTGTTGAATCAGTAATCCAATTTCAGTACACCCTAATATGCATCCTCTAGCACCTTTCTTAGCTAATTTATCTATAATATTTAGATAAACTTGTTTTGAATGTTCAGTTATAATTCCTAAACACGATTCATCATAGGTAACTGTGCTTTCCCAACTCATACTTCCTGTTTTATATACAATGTCTTCCAGTAGAATTAATCATATTAATATAAATTTATCTTTTGAAATTGAGTAATGCAGGCTTTCTCCATATTATCTATCTATATAATTTAAATATCTCCTAATAAAAGTGGCTTTATTATAATTTATATTAATTGGAGCTACTTTACTTATGCTAACATATAGGTTCATATTACCCCGGCAGACTGTGTGAAAATTAAAAATCAAATTTCGCAAATCACGATATATATAGGTTGAAATAAGTTTGATCTACAATATATTGCGGTTGTTAAATTGTAAAAATGAGTTTTCGCACAACCGGCCGGATCGTATGAAGTAATAGTATTATAACATATTATTCCAGTATTGCATTCTTGAATTTTCAAAGAATACTTTTTCTATTTTACTACATCGAACCTACATATTGACTTATAATTATGTAGAAAAATATTGCAAGTTCATCTCTGAATAATACAATATTTCAATCTGTTTTTATTTTTACTAATTCATAATGAAATAAAAATGTGAATTAAATCAACAATACATTCGGTTTTAATCAACTGTAGTATTATTTCTATATAGATTATCTCAAATTTCCTCACTATATTTATAAAAACTCCTAATAACATCATACCCAAGTATTAGCTGAAATACAAACACGAAACTTGAATAATATGTTAATAATTTAATAATTGGATATGCTAATATATTTTGTACAAATCGATTATTACTATAGCCTAAAAAATAGGTGAGTGAAAAATATAGTGAAGGCAATCCCATTAAAATTATTTTGTGTAAATTAACTTTTAAAGTTCCATCTTTTCTTATTTCGCTAATTAAATGCTCTAACCCTAACAATAATCCAATACCTACATTAATAAGCATTATAATAAACAAAAGGTGAAAATTACAATATAGGCAATATCTCCTTTTCCATTTCTAAGAAAAAGATTTTTGCATTTTTCCCTAGAATTAATATATCTAATTCATTTGCTTCATTATCTGAACGACCAAAAAAGCCCAATGTTTAGCTTAAAATTAGACTCACATTGAGCTTTATATTGATTTTTTTATTTCATTCAGAATTTTTTTGTGATAAGAATGAAAATCCATTTTTTAGTTTATGTCCATAATATGAATCATTGTTTTTTGCTAAATATAAATCCATTGTATCGTAAATATTTAAACTATTTCCATTTTCAATAATAGCATTTTTAATTTCTCTTTCAAATAATAATTTTCTCGAAGAGTGCACGCTCCTATGGTCTGAATATGTATTTAAGAGAGAAATATAATCATTTGTTGTAAATATTCTTGTATGATGATATAATTTCATTTCCAAATCTATAAATCCATATGATTGTATAGTTTCCAAAATCTTTTTATATCTTTCTGTATCATTCTCAATCATTATATTGTTTGATGGTCTGTATTTTTGATAAATACTTTGAATTTTCTGATGTAATAAATTATCCTCACGAGACGAAAGGGTTTGTTCCAAAATAATGCTAGTGTTCCATGAGGCTTTAACATTTGTATTACTTTAGGATAACCTATTTCTTCCGGAATCCAATGAAATGCTGTTGCAGAATAGCGAATATTTAATGATATCATCAAATAATTCTTTACAATAAGTTGGTCTCCATCTGTCATAGTTATTAGCATCTTCATTAAATGTATAGCATTTATCCATCTTCCACCTACTTGTAATTTTTGCTTAATTTAAAAACATTGTGAGTTTTTATATACCATACATCGCAAATATAATATTTTGTTTTAATTTACTTCTTTTTCTATTTATCTCAACCTCACATTAATTAAAAATATTTATTTTAAAGGAATATTAAGTTCTATAATTGAGTCTTCATTGTCAGCAATTATTTCTACACTTATCTCATTGACAGTAGTTTTAAATGAATCTACAATATTTCTAGTTTCATTAATTGCCATTTCAAAATCTTCTTCGTTATCGATGTTTCCAACGGTCATATGTGGCAAAAAATCCTTTCCTTTCAGCCATTCTGGAAAATAATTTTGTAAAATGCCTGTATACAGTCTTTTATGTAATTCTATAATTTCATCAGTCCCCTTTTGTATATTGAGAAATAGGTATTTTCCAAAAGAGTTAGTTGGTGTAATTCCACTTAAAATAATTTCAAAAGTCTTAATTTTAGATAAAACGAATGAAATATGTTCTTTTAATTCAGTAGTTTCTATATTACTATCGAATGGAAAAACAAGTGTTATATGTGGTCTTACATGATTGGCAAGAGGGTCATATTGCTCTCTAATTTTATCTACCATTTGTCCATTCTCGAATTTTGGGAAAATCATAATACACCTTTTTAACATTATTAGCCCACCTTTTTTATATTCTTACAGTTGTTTTGAAAACAACTATTCATTTTATTTATACTTACTCAATCTTTACAACTAGAAGACTCATCACGTTCACATTTCTGAACAATTAATTCCACATCTTGTTTCTATTACTTAAATTTTCACTATATCAATCTTTTAATATTTTTCTCTTACTTCTAGCTACGTTTTACTTTTGAATTATATAATCAATATATCCTTGTTTAACTTTTTGTCCTTCATAAATTCTTTCTAAAATTCTATTTTCTTTAAATAAAATTTTCATATCTTTAAAGTGAAATTCTGCTTCATTAATGTCATAGTATGTATGAATAACTTGTTCTCCTCTTTCTATCTGCAAGAATTCATTTTCTCCTAGTTCATTCCCTTCACCATACCCATTGTCCTGTAATAAAAGAAAATTTATGCAACATAATCCTCCAGATTTTAGGACTCTCTTAATTTCATTCACAGATTTTGTAATATCTTTCTTTGTCACATGAAAAATAGAATTGTAAGAATAAATATAACTTATGCTTTCATCTTCAAATAGTAATTCTCTTATATCCCCTTTAGAAATATTAAGTTCAAGACCAAATTTTCCTGAAAACACTTTAGCTTTTCCTATTTGTGAATCTCTAATTTCAATTCCGTATGTTTTATATCCAAACTCGGAAAAAATAGCAAGTGGTGGACAATCTCCTCCTGCTCCGCAATCTAATATATTTTTTTCCAAGTTATATTCATTGCAATAATTTAAAAATCTGTATAACTGTGGTTGCTTAATTAAAAATTTCATGTAATTTCCCTCCATTTATTATATATTTTCAATCCATTTTTCAAAGTTAATTGATATTTAAGCCACTTAAATTCATAATCTAGTAGAATGGGCTATATATTTTTTGTATTATCATAATTTTTTTATAATATAGTCGATCCGTTATCTGTCTTGATTTACTTCTCCATAATACTATTGAATGATTTAAGCTTGTACCAGATTTGTTTGTATTTATTAAATAATTTTATCCTTTGAATGAAGTAAGTGAATTACTTCATTAAGACTTGTTAACTTAGACTGAACCATTTCTAATATTTCTTCTGTAGGCTGAATTAAATCCGGTATCATTATTGGTTTTAACTGAGCTGAAAATGCTGAACGAATTCCATTTGGAGAATCTTCAAGTGCTAAACATTCTGACGGAATAACTCCTAATAGTTCACTAGCTTTTAAATAAATATCTGGTGCAGGTTTACTATTTTCAATCATATCTCCACAGACTATTGCATCAAAATACTCTGTAATATTAGCTCTTTTAAAATGATTAAATGCAACTTCTTTATTGGATGATGTTGCAACTGCTATTTTATAATTGTTCTCTTTTAAATAACTTAATAGTTCAATTAAGCCTGGTTTTAAAGGTGTACCATACTTATTGAAATAATCATAAAAAAATTCCCTTGCATACTCAGTTAAATCTTCTTCAATAATCTTATCACCATATTCTTCAATAAAAATTTTTCTTGCACTTTCAACATTCATACCTAAAGTTTTGTAAACCATGTGCCCCATTTTACCAATACCAAGTTTTTCTCCTGCATAATCCCAAGCTTGAATTGTTAGCCTTTCTGTATCAAACATTAATCCATCCATATCGAATACAACTGCTTTAATCATTTTAATTCCCCCATATCAAGTTATATATTTAAAAGTTGATTTAAATATATTTTATTCCATTATTAATTCACTTAATGACCTAATTATTAGATACTTGCTTTTAAGGTTTTTTGAATTATATCTGTCAATTATTAGCGGAATCATACCAAACTCCTCTGCTGCTTCAAGGGTTGATTCGCTGTCATCTACAAATATTGCTTCTTGAGGCTTAATCCCTAATTCTTCAATAGCTATTTTGAATAAAATCTTTTCAGCTTTGTTGGAACCATAAATAGATGACATTATGAATGTTGAAAAATATTGTCTCAAATTCTTATTAATAAATACTCTTTCTAATGATGTCCAAGTATCTGAAACTACTCCTAATAAATACTTATCTTTAAGATTCTTTAAAGATAGATCTACATCATCAAAAAATAAAAACTTTTCATCGTTATAAACATTATCCTTTGCTAAAAGTTCAATAATTTCATCATTAATATTAGGATAATTAATCTCTTTTAATACAATTTCATAAAACTCTTTAAACATAATAAATTCTTGTTCTTCGGTTTTCACCAATAATATTTTATTAATATCATAACTAGCTTTTTCAACAGCTTTGTTCATTTGTGTAAGAAAATTGCGGCTTTCCAATAATGTGTATAAAATTGGGTGTAATAAACCAATGTCCAGTTTTTGGCACATTAAGAGTACGACCTGAATAAAATAAGATTGCTTTAACATTATTCATATCCATTATAAATCTCTCAATTATAAAAAATACTTAATATTCTAATTGTGCTCATTTTGTTTATAGTTCATTAAAAAATAATGCCAAATTTTTCACATCTTAAATTGCGATATCATCATCTTTTGATGGAATATTACTTGTATTATGAGAATAAATCATTGGTTTTATGTTTTTTGAATTCATGTGATGCAAAAGAACACATGCTGTATCATATGCTCTTTCAATATGCCCATCACCACCACCAACCAAAATAACACCACCTCTTTTACTTTTCGCAATTGGAACTTCTTTTCTAAAAAATTTCGCGCAAAAATACGTTTGAAATCTAGTTGTAATTGATAATAATGCTCCTGTAAGCTGGGAAAAATAATTTGGAGAAGCAATTAAAATATTATCTATTATCGAATTCCTGTATATAATTATAAACTTTCTGCATTTCAACATTCTGACAACAGCCTTTGTTTTTCCAGCAATATCTGCAATCAATACAAGACTTTATATTACAATCATATGCATCTATAATTTTGTATTCTCCATCTAAGTATTTAATAAATTCATTTACCAAAGTCATAGTATCTCCATTTTTTCTTGGTGAACCACTAAATATGAGCGTTTTCATTTATTTTCCTTCCTCTCATATTATCTTTGCTTCTTTTAATGTAGGTCTCTTCTTCTATATAGTTTTTCATCTTTGTACATCCACCCCGCATTGAATTTATCACTCATTTATTTAGCTTTTGATGTTGCAAAAAAAAGAATCTTGGAAATCTAAAAATAATATTCCAATTATTCTGTATTGGATATTCTTTTATAACTCTTTCAAAAACATCTTGCTCAAAAAGCTTCTTTTTTCATTTGATAAAACATTTAAATATGGTCTTAAGCCTATACCACAATGCCATTCCATAATATCCTTATGCGATTTTAACTTGTGACAATAAATAGTTTCCCTCATGGAAAATTCTAATGAAATTTCTGATAACAAATCAAAGTATTCGCTTTGTGTTAGATTTTTATATTTGTATGTTTATCATAGTATCGTAGAAACTTTGATTTCATACATTAATCAATGCTTCTACATCGTCAACTGTTGTTCTTTCAAACTTAGTTTCCATAATATAACGTCCTTTCATATTATATTGATAGCCTTTACAATTATTTACTCTTCGCAGAATTTTATCATTTTGCATTAAAATAATATTCATTTTACTTATATTTTAGCCTTTTATGACCATAAAAGGTATAATATTCATAACTATATAAATATTTATTTGAAATCCTTTTCACTATGTACTCACTCCCTAAAGTCTGAACATTTTTCTTAAATTATTCCCCTTTTTCTTTCTCTATTTTCCTCATAAAAAAGGAGCTAAGGCTATTGTGCCTTAACTCTTGGATTCACTTGGATTAGTCATTATTTTTGCTTCATTTTTTCTTGCTTTTTCGCTTTATTTTGGGGTTTGCTGTTCCGGACGGCGTAGCGCCGGTTTGTTTAAAGTTTAATTGATTTGTTCAATATTTAGTGGTTCAGCTCAACCATTTACTATTTCCCCACCATTAATATGTATAGTTTGACCTGTAATGTATGAAGCACATTCTGAAGCTAAAAATACATAAGCTCCTGCACATTCAACTGGCTGCCCTGCTCTTCCTATTGGAGCTTTTGATCCGTGTTCTGAAGTCTTTTTTTCATCAAAACAAGATGGTATAAGTGGTGTCCAAATAGGTCCTGGTGCAACAGCATTTACTCTTATTCCTGTTTTTCCTTTTGTAAGTGCTGTTGATAAACTTCTTGTAAACGCAACAAGTGCACCTTTAGTCATTGAATAATCTATAAGTGTTTCATTTCCCAAATAGGCTACAACTGAAGTTGTATTTATTATGCATCCTCCACTTTTCAAATGATTCATTGCAGCTTTTGTCATATAAAAAGTACCATATACATTGGTTTTAAAAGTTTTATCAAATTGATCATCAGGCAATTCTTTGATATCAGTACATTCATATTGGACAGCAGCATTATTAACTAATATATCTATTTTCCCATACTCACTCATAGTTTTTTCTATAACACTTTTACAAAAGTTTGCATCACCAATATCTCCGGATATGAGAGTACATTTTCTACCTATATCATCTAATATTTTTTTTGTTTCTTCTGCATCCTTATGTTCATTACAATACACGATTACTAAATCTGCACCTTGATTTGCATATGCTATAGCAACAGCTCTACCGATTCCACTATCACCACCTGTAATTATCGCAACTTTATTATTTAAAGCGTCACCCTTTTTATTATAACTTGGATCATCATATATTGGAGTTGGACTCATTTCATACTCAAATCCTGGATGTTGATTTTGATGTTGCTTTGGAAAAGATGTTGGAAAATTCATTTTAATTCCTCCTAAGTTTATATATTTTTCTATACATTAGTCTTTCCTATATATATATAATTATTTATTGGAATTAAAATAAAACTCCTACTAATATTATAGAAAACACTTAATTTCTCTTTAATATTCAGTAGAAGTTTATCGTTGAATTTTGTATAGCTACCTAACTCCTAAGTTATACTATGAATATGTACCCACAACTAGATATTAATGTGTTACATCAGAGTATCATTGATTTCTAGGGTATACTCATAAATACAATTTTTACTTTAGGTGTCTATATTAATCTACTCTTTCTATTGCAAGACCTACAAGACCTGGGCCAGTATTTACTCCAAGTGCAGGACCAATTGTTCCAGCTATTGTACATTCTACAACATTTGGAAGATCTTTTATTGCTTTATATAGATTTTGAACTTTATCCAAGCCATCTCCATCTAAAATCCAAGCTTTATACTTACCTTTCTCTAAATAAGTTTTAAATATATCAGTTAATTTTGATACAGATTGCTTTGAACCTCTAACTTTAGCCGCTGTTCTGTAAGTTCCATCATTTGCTACTGTTATAATAGGCTTAATATTTAGAAGCTCTCCAACAGTCCCTGCAACCTTACCTATTCGTCCACCCTTTTGTAAATATTCTAGGGTCTCTATAGTAAAAAATAAATCTATTTTTTCTCTGTACGAAGGTAATATTTCAGTTATTTCTTTGAATGATTTTCCTTCTCTAATGAGGTTAGCAGTTTCAAGTACCATTATCCCCTCTGCCATAGTTAACGTCTTAGAATCAAAAATAAAGGTTTGCAATTCTGGAAAATCTTCACAAACTAATCTTATAGCGTTATATGTACCGGAAAAGGCAGCCGATATTGTTATTATAATTGCGTGAGTACAACCTTCATTAACTGCTTCCTTAAATACATTATTCATTTTTTCTACACTAGGTAATGATGTTTTAGGGATCTCCATTTTTAGACGTTCATACATCATTTTGGGAGTTATATCTATTCTATCTTCATATTCTCTATCAGAATATATCACCTTAAAAGGTAATAATTTTATTTTATTTTTTTCTAACAGTTCAATACTTATATCAGAAGCACTATCTGTTATTAATGCTATTTTTTCCATTATAGTTCCTCCTAAATAGAATGATATTACAATTATAATATCATTTTTAATATGTTTATCCATCGTTCTTAATTAATGGTGATTTAATTTGTTTACTACATGAACATATGCATAATTAAGACATAATAAGTACATTTTTTATATCTTAAATATTTATAACATTACTTCTAGATTGCTACTTAATTATTACACCAAGAAGTTTTGCAAGTTCTACTGCTTGAATTGGTGAAACTATAGCATCTTTTAATTCATTTCCTGTTAATGCTATTTCAGATATATCACTATCGCTAAAATCTATTTTCTTAAGAAGCGTATTAGTAAATTCAGAGTTACTTATATCACATCCTTTAAACCTAATATTATTAAAGTTACATTCCAAGAATATAGCTCCTTTCATATTACATCCTTTAAATGTTACATTCTTCATTTTAGAATATCCAAAATTAGAATATCTTCCAAGAATTTCTTCAAAAAGTACATTTTGAATATTACCTCCGCTAAAATTAGTTCCTGTAAGCTTACAACCTTTAAATTCCACTCTATGTATACTTCCATCGGAAAAATTTATATTAGATAAATCACAATTTTCAAACACTATATCTAATAAATCTATACTTCTAAACGAACATTCAGTAAATATGACATTTATAAAATGGCATCCATTTATCTCTATTCTATCCTCATTTACATGGTCTAAACTTATATTTTGTATTAAATTATTTGCCATATATCTTTCATTTATTAATTCATCCTTAACATCTTTATTTTCTTCTAATAAATTTTCTAATTTAGGTTTTAATATTTTATTTAACTCTACCATATGTAAATTCCCCTTATTAAAAATTATATAAGTAATAATATAATTTATTACTAGATTACATTATATCAAATAAATCATAAATAAAGTAAAGTTTTAAAATATCAATTTTATTAATTGGAAATTATATTTTTTTAAGAGGGTTTATATTAAAATTAATACAAACCCTCCGAACTTCTTACTAAATTAAATTATTTTGAATCAGAATTTTTATAACGCTCTTCAACTTTTCCCCAATCGATTATATTCCATATATTTTTAACATATTCTGCTCGTAAATTTTTATATTTTAAGTAATAAGCATGTTCCCAAACATCTATGGTTAATATAGGGATTAATCCAATGCTAAGAGGTGTATCTTGATTTAAAGTACTTATAATTTTTAACTTTCCATGTCTATCTTTAACTAGCCATCCATAACCTGAACCAAACTGATCTATTGTTACCTCACTTACTTGTTCTTCTAACATTTCCAAAGTTCCAAAGCTTTTGATTATTTGATTTAATAATTTTCCTTCTGGGCATTTCTTAGGATGAGGCGAAAGGATTGAAAAATATAAATTATGATTTGATACCCCACCTCCTTGATTTATAACGTCTTGTCTAATTCTATTAGGTATTTTATTTACATTTGAAAGTATTTCTTCTAATGTTTTTCCATCTGTGAATTTTTCATATCCTTCTAGAATTTTATTTAATTTATCTACATATGCTTGAAGATGCTTATTATAATGTATTTTCACAGTTTCTTCATCAATATATGGTTCTAATGCATTGTATGAGTATGGTAATTCAATTTTGTCATACTTCATATATATCCTCCAATAAATAAGTTTTTAAAATTGCTATGTTATTATATTATTGGTAATTTCTTTAATTGCTACTATTATTATAATTATTTTTTTAGGGTTTTCACTACACTAATTGAATTTATTATAGTTTAGTTTACATAATAATTATTATTTCTTGTAATATATACGAGAGTTGTTTCAATTTAACTATATACTTATTCGACTTTATAGCATGTTTTCGAAAATTGCTGGTACATTTAAAATTCCATAACCCCAGTATGGGTTAGGAGCAATATCACCAGGTCTACTAATTGCTCCTTTTACAAGATATGCTTTAATTGTTTGTGAATATATATATTTATCGTTTCCATCGATAACTCCCCATTGAAATAGCATAGCACAAACTCCAGAAACCACTGCTGCTGATACACTAGTGCCATTAACAAGAGCTGTTTTATTATCCGGTGCTACTGTTAATGCATTCACTCCACCTGCCGCAACATCTATTCTATCAACAAATGCATCCAAAGATGCCATACCAGAATAATTAACAATATTATTATTATTTTGGTTATATGCGGCTATAGTCACTATATAAGTTGAATTAGCTGGATTAGTTATTGTTCCAAATGGATCGGGAAAACTAAATCTAGTATTGCCAACTGTTATTCCTCTTTGAGGCAACCATGCATTATATTTCCCACTTAAAATGTAATTTCCAGTTATTCTAATTCTAAATAAACCTGGTTGTAAATCATAAAATCTAATCCGTATTAATTCATCTCCGGTATTTTCTTCTGGAAAATAGTAATTAATTCTGACCGATGTTTTTTCAAATATAAATGTATACTCGTAAGTGTAATTAATAATATTAGGTATCATACCGGTATCTTCGCCTGAAGGAGATATTAACTGTATAGAAATTATATTTGGTAAATCAGCCCAAATCTCAACCCATAAATTTTTTTGTTCAGGTGATACCTCTATTTCTATAACACCAGCTCCAGCGGCCTCAATTCCACTAACTTTAGATAATATTCCTGATGCATGGCCTCCTGCATCCCTTTGGTTTCCTGTTCCAGCTACTACAACTATGCCACCACTACTAGAAATTGATTCTATAAATTCTTCTAATAGCCCATTTCCTTTATGATTTCCCAAAGAAGTTCCGAGTGGGAAATATATAACCATTGGTTTGTAGTTTGTTGATGCGTATTCATATAGAAATTGTAATGCTGCAAAAATAGCTGTCACATTAAATACTGGCACTGCAGTATCCTTAAACTGAGCTTCCCATGAAATATCTTCTATTAATTTTACAATCACAAAATCGCAATCAGGAGCAACACCCTTTAGCGCTGGATTTTTTCCAGTAGCACCAATTATTCCAGACATGTTCGTTCCATGTCCAATTTCATCTCTACTTGGAACTACTTCATATGGAGAATTTCCTTCTTTAGATGCTTTTATAGCATCATTTATTTTATCTTTTTTATATATAGCTCCAAATGGGACAGGATAAGATTCATCTGTATCAGTAGTTATTATTGTTTGATCCCAAATACATTCAATTCTTGTTTCTCCACTCATATTCATGAACTCTTCATTTAAATAATCAATACCAGAATCAATAATTGCTACATTAACCCCTTTTCCTGTTAGATTTAATGAAGACTCTATCTGCAAAAAACTAGCTTGAGATGCCTCAATAGGTGAAATCTCTTGTAGAGTATACATTATTGCTTGATTAACATATACAATAGAATTAAAATATGCATCTTCACTAATATTAATTTCTAAATCCTTTTTAACTGATACTATTGCATATTTGTTATTGATTATTACGACATAATAATCTGGCCTTTTTGCAATTTCTGATTCGATATCTCCTTGATATTGAACAATATAATTATCATAATTTATATCATGATAGATCTTTTCTGCTTCTATATTCTTTTTCATTTAAACCCCTCCTATCATATTGGGGATTCTTATAAATAATTTATTAATATAATATTCTTTATGAGTATCTTCTAAAATTAAAGGTTTATCTATTCTATAACTTCTACTGATAATATTAAATGTACCTAGTAAATCAAAAAATCCATAACCTATTTCTTTAGTAGGATATCTATAAATAGGATTATTCCGATCAGCACCATGTATTAAATAAATTATAACTTTTGTAGAATACATAGTTTTATCATTACCATTAACAATACCCCATTGCAATAATAGCGCACATGCTCCTGCTACTATTCCAGTTGCTGCTGAACTACCTGATATAGTAGTAACTCCTCCTAATGCCTTTGTTGTTAGGATATTTACTCCTATAGTGGCAATATCTGGATTAAGTACTGTATCTCTAACATTATATCCCCTTCCTGATGAAGCAACTAAAGCATTATCATTTCCGTAGTAAGCTACTGTAGCCACTTTTCTAGCTGTCGATGGTATCGTCAAAGTAATAAACGGATCAGATTGAAGAAATTTAGTGTCTGCTGGTAATGTTTTTTGAGGAGGTAGCCATATATGATATTCACCATCACTTATATAATCTCCTCTCAATTGAAATGTCCATATTCCAGCTTTTATATTGTTAAAAACAATATTTATAACTTCATGACCCGTATAATGTTCCGGAGAATAATATCTAACAATCATTTCAGTTCTTAAAAAAACAAAATTTTTAGTTTCTATTTTATCTGTATTTGCCTTAATAAAATTAGATGCCTCTCCATTTGGCGAAATTACATTTAAAGATGCTCTATTAGGTCTTAAAACCCATATATCAAAAGAAAAATATTTAATTTCTCTTGGTATTCTTAACTCAACTGTAGATATATCCCCTATTGTTCTTATATGTCCAGAAGCATGCCCATCTGCTGCACCTTCATTTCCAACTCCTGCGACTGTTACAATTCCTCTAATAGTTCCAATCCCTGTTAAATATATTGAAAGTATATTGTTACCATCATGACTACCTTGAGTAGTACCAACTCCTAAATATATTACCATTGGTTTATTTGATGTTATAGAAAAATTTTTTAAATATTCTATACCTGCTAAAATTTCAGCTGTATTATAAATCGGAGTATATTCAACATTATTTTCCTTTAATTCATTTTTAAAATTAATAGATTCAAAGAGTTTAACAATTACGAATTCACAATCTGAAGCAATCCCTTGAAATTCTTTATTATATCCTTTTGCTCCTATAATTCCAGCTATTTGTGTTCCATGCCCAATGTCATCTTTTGAAGATACAATATTATATGGATCTTGCTTATTTCTGTAAGCATTAATTGCATTATTTATTTCAATATTCGAATAGGTTTTACCAATATATACGGATTTATCACTAGTATCTTGAATAGTCTGATCCCATATACTGCTTATTCTTGATGTATCGTCCGCTCTAATAAATTCATCATTTAGATAATCTATTCCTGTATCAATCATCCCTATTAGTACACCCCTGCCTGTTAAATCTAAATAAGGATTAATTTTAATAGCATTTATGTTATCTACGCTTGATGGAGAAATATCCTGGAGTACAAACTTGCTTCTAGGATCAATAAAAATAATTGATGGCACCTCCTTTAAAAGTTGATCTAGATATTGAGGAGATGTAGAAACAACTGCGATAGAATTAGTAATGATATCTCCACACGCATATGATATTTTGCCTATTTCTTCTTCAAAATCACCTCTATATTCAACTAAATAATCTGGTGAATCCTGATAATACAAATTACAATTCTTTAGATTGGGCACATTTAACTCCTTAATAGTACTCATATTTAATACTATTTATATTTAATCTCAATTATTCATAAAGAAGTCATTTTTTTTAGGAAATGATCATCTTTTTAAGTGAAATTTTGAAACTAAGAATTAAAATCTTATATTTAACCAGTCCTTTTCTAAATAATAAAAAACAAACGAAATATTTATTCTATTATTTTAGAATAAATATCTCGTTCATTTTTTAATATTTTATTTAATTAATTATGATTTTATTTGTATTTTATCTCCATAATATTTAATATTAATATATTTTCTTCTTTCACATGGGAGTTTATCTTTTCAAATTCAATACATTCATTATCTATATTTTTTAAAATATTTTCATTTAGTTCTCTTTGTGCAAACTTGTATATAACTTTATCCTCTTTTTCAATATGTCTTTCTAATAAATGAGTATAGGAAATAGCATTTGAAACTACATCTAATATAGATTCTTTATTACCTTCTTTTAAGTTTTTTAAAGCCTCATCAAGACTATTTATATACAATCTTCCAAAATCATGTTCTACAAGCATCCCATACTTTATTATTTTTTCTGCTGTTTCCCCTATTTCATCAACCATTTTATTAAAAAGTATTACTTCTTCCTTTTTATGATGGTGTGAATCTGCATAATCTCTAATAAAATTTATAATCAAATAAAAATCTTCATAATTTATATCTTCGCCTTGGAACACCTTAAAACATGCTTTTCTTACGACAACTAACATGCGTTTAATATCCTTATGTTCTTCCATCATTAGATCTATAGCATTCATAATACTTTTCCTCCTATATAAAATTTGTGTATAAGTTACAATGATATAATTTTTATACAGTTTGTTAAACAATTATTAAAGTAACATATATATTAGTAAAATTTATTGTTTTCTTATTATTACTTTCATTTCATCTTCTCTTTCTATATACTCAAAGTTCGAATTAATTTTACTTACAAATGATTGAATCCATAAACTTCTCAATTTATAGAAGTAACTTACATCACCCTGTTCATTATTCCATATGTCTTGGTGAACACAAAGTCTTCTCTTCCACGCTACTATGTTTTCTTCTGATGTAACCACTTCATTAACTCTATCACATGGCATTCCATCTAATATATAATCATTTATACTATTAAATATATCAATAGCAGTCTTACTTTCTATTCCTTTTTCTTTTACTTCTTGAGCCGCTTTCACTCCTTGACTAGTATAGATATTCTCCATTTTTGAAGTAACTTCTTTATTGTTATTAGTAACTGCAGTAGTCCATGATGCCATCCTGCCTTCAGAAGATTTTATTTTTTCCTGCAACCATCCATGAATATTGGTTATATCTATCATTTGCTCTAGTGGAAGGCTAGGCATTTGCTCACCGTATTTATCATTAATCTTCTTTGATAAATTATCTATATCTAATCCTTCTGCCTTTGCGAGATCAATTATCTCAGTTTCTAATCCCTCAAACCATAAAATTTTATTAAATAGCCAATAATGCACTTTTCCTAAATATAAACTCATTTTATCTCCTCCTAATTCAAAATCTATTAAAACATGATGATTATACAATTTCTTTAATTTATTATTAGTATTCTATTTCCATAATTAAATAATACTATATTTATTATCATTTTTATGTACCATATGTTACAAAATATATGAAGCGAGTAAAATTATTCTTTAGAAAGTCCAAATCATTATTAGTAGCTTAATTATAGTTAAATGTTTTCTTTTTATTTTTTATCATTAAAATGTAATCATTGCTATACTGAAAGACTTAAAAACATCATTTATATTTCTTTCTTCTTGTGGCTTCCAAAATATTATTTGGTTTTGGCTATTAAGTGCTACAATAAGACAAATTGAACATACTGAAAATAGTAAAATTCTCATCATTATCTCCCTTTATTTTATATTAAATTCTGATACTAAAGTTTTATTACCTGTAGCCATATCTACCTACCTCCTTTTATTTATAAATTTATTTGGTGTAATATATTAACTACATAAAAAATAATAGTCTATGAAAATATTAGAAAAAGTAGCATTTAAAACTTTTTTCATCTAATTATAGTTATTTCTCCTTTATAAGTATATCCTTAAAATTATCTATATATTTATGTATATTTTATATAACTATTGTCAAACATACTAATATATATTTTTTGTGAGGTGTTAACATGATAATAGTAAGTTTGATGTTTTTAGCCTTTATAGGCATAAATATCATTTCAGATTCTGTGAAAACTAAAAATATAGATGAATATATAAAAGACGTGGAAAAAGAATTACCAGAAGAATTTAAAATAATAAAATAACCTAAAACAAGATACCTTCAAGTGACTCTCAGTCACTTGAAGGTATCGCTAAGTATAATATTTAATTCTAAAACTATTATTCTTGTATTGGCTTCTTTAACATACCTAGTATTAACATACCAACTACAGATCCAACAACTATAGCTGCCATGTAAGCAAATGGATTACTTACAATTCCAATAACAAATATTCCGCCATGTGGTGCTCTTAAAGCGCATCCAAATGCCATTGAAAGTCCACCAGCAATAGCTGAACCAACTATACAAGATGGTAATACCCTTATTGGATCTGCAGCTGCAAAAGGTATTGCTCCTTCTGAAATAAATGAAAGTCCCATTATATAATTTACAAGGCCTGATTGTCTGTCCCTAGCTGTAAATCTATTTTTAAAGAATGTAGTACATAAAGCAATTACAAGTGGTGGAACCATACCACCAGCCATAACAGCTGCCATTATATCAAAATTGCCTGTTGCAAGTGATGCTGTACCAAAGACATATGCAGCTTTATTAACAGGGCCACCCATATCAACTGACATCATACCACCTAAGACAATTCCTAAAAGAATTTTACTAGTCCCACCCATTGAATTAAGTCCATTAGTAATAGCTACATTTATTGTTCCCATAACTGGATTTATAAATGCGATTATAACACCTATTAAAAATATTCCAATTAAAGGATATAGTAATACTGGTTTTATGCCTTCTAAACTACTAGGTAATTTATCAAATAATTTTTTAAGACCAAGAACTAAGTATCCTGCAATGAAACCCGCAAGCAAAGCTCCTAAGAATCCAGAACTAACCTTTGGGAGATCTCCATTAAATGAATTTGCAAAGGTGATTCCTGCATTTGCCATAGTTCCACCAACAAAACCTACTGCAAGGCCTGGACGATCTGCAATACTCATTGCAATAAATCCTGCAAGAACTGGCAGCATAAACCCAAAGGCAGTACCACCAATAGTTTTTAGAAAGGCTGCAATTGGTGTATTCATACCAAAGTTTGATGGCTTAATACTATAATCATCAAAAAGAAAAGCTAATGCTATAAGTATCCCTCCACCTATAACAAATGGTAACATATGAGATACCCCATTCATAAGATGCTTATAAATTTGACGACCTATTCCTTCATCATCCATGTTTAAACTTCCTTCATCAGCTTTTCCATTGTGGTTATAAATAGGAGCCTTTCCACTAACAGCTTCATTTATTAATTCTGTAGCTTTGTGTATTCCATTTGCAACGGTAGTTTTAATAACTCTTTTTCCATTAAATCTAGCCATTTCAACATTTTTATCAGCTGCTATTATTATGCACTCAGCATTTGCAATTTCATCTCTAGTTAAAACATGTTTAGCTCCTCCAGAACCATTAGTTTCAACCTTTATTGAAATGCCCATTTCCTTACCTTTGATTTCAAGACTTTCAGCAGCCATATAAGTATGTGCTATTCCAGTAGGACAAGCAGTTACTGCTAATACTCTATAACCATTATCAATATTTTTTATTTCTTCTTCAGCTTCGTCAGGAAATTTTTCCATTTCCTTTTTATCTATCAATTTTAAGAATTCATCTTTATCAGAACAATTAATTAAATTAGTTCTAAAGCTTTCATCCATTAATATAGTAGATAATCTCGCTAGAACTTCTAGATGTAAATTATCATTATTATCTGGTACAGCAATCATGAAGAATAGATGTGCAGGTTTATCATCTAATGAATCATAATCAACACCGTTTTTGCAAATTGCAGCTGCAAGTGATGCACTTTTAACTGCACTAGTTTTTCCGTGTGGAATTGCGATTCCATCACCGATTCCTGTTGTGCTCAATTCTTCTCTAGCTAATACTACCTTTTTATATTCATCTTTATTGTTCAAATTACCTGTTTTATCCATTAAGTCAACTAATTGATTAATGCATTCTTCTTTTGTGCTAGGATTAAAATTTAAATTAATACCCTGTTTGTGTAATAAATCTAAAATTCTCATTTTTGACCCTCCTTAAAATTTGAATATATAATTTCTTTATAATTTAATTAACTGAAAGATCAACGTTATAATATTTTTATTAATTAACATTTACTGAAAATATTATAATATTAACTTTCAAATTTAATTCACCGTATAAAACCTCTATTTATATTTGCTCTAATAAACCATATACTTCTTCTGCTGTTGCAAGCTTATCTGAAAATGCACTTGCGCTACCAGTTGCAATTCCCATCTTAAATGCTTCATCAATATTTCGATTTTTAAGATATCCACATAGGAATCCAGCTACCATTGAATCACCAGCACCAACTGAATTTTTAAGAATTCCTTTAGGAACTTTTCTCTTTATAGTTTCTCCATTTTCAGGTAAAAGAATAGCTCCATCTCCAGCCATTGAAATAAGAACATTTTTTGCCCCCATCTCTTGGAGCTTTTTACCATACTTTATTATATCTTCATCATTTTCTAATTTAACATTGAACATTTCTGCAAGTTCATGGTGGTTTGGCTTAATTAAAAATGGTTTATATTTTAGCGACTTTAGTACTAAGTCTTTAGTTGCATCAACTATAAATTCCACCCCTGTATCTAATAGACTATTCATGATATTTTCATAAATATCATCTGGTACACTTGATGGTATACTTCCTGATAATATTAAATAATCGCCTTTAGTTAAATTGGAAAGTTTTTCATACAATATTTTTAAATTTTCTTCTGTGATTTCGGGGCCACAACCATTAATTTCTGTTTCTCCATCACTTTTAAGCTTTACATTTATTCTAGATAATCCATTTTTTAATTTTATGAAATCACAATTTACTTCATTATCTCTAATTTGTTTTAAAATTTCATCTCCAGTAAATCCAGCAACATATCCAAGTGCTGTATTTTCTATACCTAAATTTTTAAGCACTATAGATACATTTATTCCTTTCCCACCTGCGTAAATTTTTTCTTTTTTAGTTCTATTTAAAGAATTAACTTTAAATGTGTTAACTTCAACAATATAATCCAAAGAAGGATTAAGTGTTATTGTATTAATCATTAGTGTATCACCTCTATTACATTAGTATCATAATTAGTATTATTATCATTTATTTTAGTTGTTATTAGTGTTGAATCTGTTATTGCTCCGAAAGTTATAAAACTAACTTTCTCTAATTTAGATTGATCTGCTAATACAAATGATTTATTGCACATTTTCATTGCTTGAGCTTTAACCATGGCCTCGTTTACATCAGGAGTTGTATATCCATTTGCATTACTTACACCATTTACTCCGAAAAATCCCTTTGAAAAATTATATTTTTTAAGATCTTCAGTTGCAGTAAATCCAATAATTGCTTCAGTAATGGCTTTCACTTCTCCACCCACAATAAATGTTTTGAAACCTTTTTCCAAAAGCTTTTTAGCATGTACTATTCCGTTTGTGACAACTGTTATATTATTAGCTTTTACAAAATCTATTAATATTTCAGTTGTTGTCCCTGCATCTAAGTAGATTACATCACCTTCTTCAATTAATGAGGCGGCATATTTTGCTATTTCATATTTTTCCTCTATATTTAGAGATTGTCTAATATTAACTTTATAGTCATATTTAGATGTACTTTCTCCAATTACAATTGCACCACCGTGAACTTTTTTTAAAAGTCCTTCATTATCAAGTGCATTTAAATCTCTCCTAATGGTAGATTCTGATGTATCTAAAATTTTAACTAAGTCAGTAACAGATACTATTCCTTTTATTTTTAATTCTTCAAGAATGATATTAAATCTCTCTTCTGTAAACATTATCACCACTCCTCTAATATAATAATACCTTATATTCCTAAAAAAATCAATCATTTTAATTCAAAATAAATTAATAAATTTCATTATTTATTTAATTTCTGTTTTTATTTGCTCATTTATAACTTTTTTCGATCATTCGCATCTAATCATAATACTTAAATATAACATAAATAAATAGTATATATCTTACTATTTATTGCATTCTAGTTTTTTCATATAATCATATATTTTTTATCCAAAAAAAATACATATTAAAACTGATTGTTTTCACTCATAATATTCCAAATCAGTCTTAATATGTATAAAATTCTTCAAAACTATAATTATATTTTAACATTCTTACTATTTAAAGTATATTTGTTAAAAAATACTTTAAGATAAGTTTAGTTTTCTATTTTTATAAAGTAACACCTTTTTTAAGGATTGCAAGCTCTTTAAACTTATTAATTTCATTATTTACAAGTTTTCCATTCAAAACTTCAAGTATATATTTCATTAATTCTTCAGTTACAATTTCTAAACTCTTGTCTTCAACCAAACACCCTGCATTAAAATCCATCCAATGTGGTTTGAAGTCGTAGAGTGCTGTATTTGTTGATATCTTAATTGTAGGCACAAACGTTCCAAATGGTGTTCCTCTACCTGTCGTGAATAATACAATGTGGCATCCAGCTGCTGCAAGTGCAGATGCTGCTACTAAATCATTACCAGGTCCGCTTAATAAATTAAGTCCATTAGTTTTTAGAACTTCCCCATATTTAAGTACATCTACAACTGTCGCGTTACCCGATTTTTGTGTGCACCCCAGTGATTTATCTTCAAGTGTTGTTATACCACCTGCTTTATTTCCTGGTGATGGATTTTCATATATCGGTTGATCATACGCCATAAAATATTCTTTAAAGTCATTAATTAAATGTACAGTTTTATCAAAAATATCTTTATCTTTTGCTCTATTCATAAGTATTGTTTCTGCACCAAACATTTCTGGTACTTCAGTAAGAATTGTAGTACCTCCTTGAGATACTAAAAAATCTGAAAAACTACCTACAAGTGGATTTGCAGTTATTCCTGAAAGTCCATCAGATCCACCACATTTTAATCCAACTTTTAATTTTGATAATGGAATAGATATTCTTTTATCATCTTTCATATTAGAATAAAGCTCTTTTAAGATGTTAACACCTTCTTGTATTTCGTCTGAAACTTCTTGCGAAACTAAAAATTTAATTCTCTTTTTATCATAATCTCCTAATGATTTTATAAAATCAACCATTGTATTATTTTCGCATCCAAGCCCAAGTACTAATACACCTCCAGCATTAGGATGTTTTACTAGATTTCCAAGCATTGTTCTTGTGTTTTCATGATCGTCTCCGAGCTGGGAGCAACCATAATTATGTTTGAATACTTCAATTCCGTCTAATCCTAATGGTTTAACTTCTTCTTTAAATTTCTCGATAATTCTTTCTCCAATTCCATTCACACATCCTACTGTTGGAACTATCCATAGTTCATTTCTTATACCTATATTTCCATTTTCTCTTTCATAACCTTTAAACGTAATCTTCTTATTATCAGATGAATACTCTAATAATTCTTGATTAAATGTGTATTCTTTTATTCCATCCAAGTTTGTTTTAATATTATGAGTGTGAACCCAGTCGCCAATTTCAATATCTTTTATAGCATGGCCTATTGGATATCCATATTTAATTACATTTTCATTAATTGAGATATTGTTTATCGCAATTTTATGTCCTCTTTTTACAGCTTCTTTTATTTCTATTTTTTTATTATCTACTTCTATAAATTCATTTTTAGATAAATCTCTAAGAGCTACTACCACATTATCTTTTTCATTGATTCTTAAAATTTCTTTCACTGTGTGTTCCCCTCTTCCATTAAATTATTCTTTTTTTACTAAAACAATTAATATATAGTTTTTATGTAGATTTTAATTACAAAATATTATTTATATATTAAAGAACTATTTTAATTGCTTCTTTCATTCCTAATGTTTCAATTGATTCTAAATACTCTGTTACTTGATTTGTTAAATTTGGAATATCATTTAAATTCATTTCCCAAGTTTTTTCATATCCAAGAACTGAAGTTACAATCTTATTTAATCCTTCTTTTGTACCATCAAAATTAGGCCACAAATTACTATATAATTCTAATATATCTGTATCATCTACTAATTTTATATCTTCATTTCCTCTTTTACCTTTATAAAATTCAATTAAAGCTGCAAGAGAGAATACTAATTTTTTAGGAAGTGTTCCTTTTCTCTTTACATATTCAGTTAAACTTGGTAAATCTCTTGCCTTATATTTAGACATTGAATTTAATGCAATGCTCATTAAATAGTGCTTAACATATGGATTTTGAAATCTTTCAATAATAGCATCTGCAAATTCAACAAGTTCATCATGTGGTAGATCTAACGTTTCTATTATTTCATCATATATCACATCATGAACATATTTTCCTATAACTTCATGATCTACAGATTCTCCTACGGTTTCTAATCCATAAAGATAAGCCACTGGTACTAGCGCTGTATGAGGTCCATTTAATATTCTGACTTTTCTAGTTCTATAAGGCGTCATATCATCAACAACTTTTACATTAAGTCCTGCTTTTTCTATTGGTAATTCATCTTTTATAAATTGAGGTCCTTCAATTACCCATAAGTGAAATATCTCGCCTACATCTACTAATTTATCATCATATCCAAGTTCTGCTCTAACTTCATCAATTGTATCTTTTGGGTATCCTGGAACTATTCTATCTACTAAACTACAACAGAATGTATTATCTTTATTAATCCAATTAATAAAGTCTTCTCCTAAATTCCAAAGGTCCGAATATTTTAATACTATTTTTTTAAGCTTTTCGCCATTTCTGTCGATAAGTTCACATGGTATTATTATTACCCCTTTATTGCTATCTCCATTGAACGTTACAAATCTATGATATAAAAGAGCTGTTAATTTTCCTGGATAGCTTTTTTGACATCCTTCATTTAATTTATCTTTTTCTTCAAATGCAATTCCAGCTTCAGTAGTATTTGAAACTATAAACCTTATTTCTGGATTTTCTCCTAATTTTAAATATTCATCGTAATCTCTATATGGATTAATCCCTCTACTTACGCTATTTATAATCTTATGAGTTTTTACAGCTTTTCCATTTTGTACGCCTTGAAGATAAAGCGTATAAAGTCCATCTTGCTCATTTAACATATCAACTAATCCATTTTCTAATGGTTGAACTACTACAACACTTCCATTAAAACCTGCTTCTTCATTCATCTTATCTATTTGCCAATCAACAAATGCCCTCAAAAAGTTTCCTTCTCCAAATTGAATTACTTTTTCTGGATAAGTTCTAAATTCTTTATATGATTCTTTATTTAATTGCATTACTTATTCCTCCAAATTTCTTATTTATTTTTTATATTAGATATAATACACAGTTTCTAATCTATCTAAATTATCATAATTATATAACCAATTAATAAACTGTGTACTAATATTAAATAAATATATACTTTTATAATTACATATTAAAATATTTTTCAGCATTATTATAACTTATATCTTCTACAATTT
>LIDZ01000014.1_pt1 | contig 80596 bp, 67 predicted proteins | sample 644651 | NCBI WGS metagenome assembly LIDZ01 (sample SAMN03856242, study PRJNA289617) | food metagenome | isolation source: wine grapes on drying loft during traditional withering process | host: Vitis vinifera cv. Corvina | place: Italy: Gargagnago di S. Ambrogio di Valpolicella | collected 2014-01
ACCTATCTTAAGACAAAATAGACTAGCATACTGACTTGTTATTTATTTTAATATGCCTTATTAAAATGATGAATCTTGAAATTTTATTTTTTTCTCGCTTATAAGTTAATTGTACAATACTATTTATAATCAATCAATTATATGTTATATCTTTTTAAAAATAAAAATATGCTATTTTTATTTTAGAACACTTATATTTATTGTAAATTTGGTGTATTATGATTCTGCCTTTTACATCATTATTAAATAGGAACATCTACAAATAACTGTTTATCAAATAAACAATAAAATAAGATAAGATAAAGAACAAGCTCTCACTATTACGCGCCGAGCTTATCCTATCATTTTTTAGTAATTATTTTTAGATGAATTTTTTTACCTTTAACCATTCTTCACACAATTTAGCCCATCTAGTTACATAAGGTACTTCATCTAATAGTCCAAGTCCATGCCTTCCTTTAGGGAATATATGAAGCTCAAAATCTATTTCCTTTTCTTTTAAAGCTTTTGCTAAATACAATGAATTCTCCATGGGCACCGCTTTGTCTTCTGCTGTATGCCATAAAAACATAGGAGGTGTATTTTCCTTAACTTGCTTTTCTATAGACATAAAATCAAGTAATTCCTCTGATATATCTTCTCCCAAGAGATTTTTAATTGATCCTTCATGCTTGTATTTTCCTGTGCTAATTACTGAATAACATAAGATAGCCATATCCGGTCTACAACTTACCTTATCAATTTCATCACCATCTCCTTTTCCAAAATCAAAATGTACTGCTGAAATCCCAGCTAAATGACCTCCTGCTGAAAATCCTAATACTCCAATTCTATTAGGATCTATATTAAACTTTTTAGAATTGTATCTTATATATCTTATAGCTCTTTGAATATCGAGCATAGGATATGGATGCTTATAAGGTGCAACTCTATAATCTAGTACAAAAGCATTTACCCCAATGGTATTTAACCATTGGGCAATTGGCTCTCCTTCATGTTGTGCCTTATGTGTGTATGCACCACCTGGACAGATTATTATTGCGGGTATTAGTTTATTACTTCCTATCAAATATGATGTTAAATTAGGTTTCTTCTGTCCAATTTTTTCTTCAAATCCTATAACCTCTTTATCCCATATATTTATCATAGTATTACTCCTCCATAAATCTACATAACTTATATATTACATTATTATTCTCATAATCCCTTTACTATTTAGATCTTTCTTATTTAAAATGGCTATATGTGCCTTCGTTAAAATTATATTATATATTCTCTTCTTTTTAAAGAACTGCAGTTTTTAAGTCAGCATCTGAAATTCCTATTCTTTATTAAATACGACAATTAAAACTTATCCTAAAATACCTATACCTTTAATAATTACTCCTATATCGTTAATATGCCTAATACCTATAATAAATTATGCTTATATATAAAGAAAAATGGGTTATCTGAGAATATAATTAAAATTTCTATTCTCGGACAACCCATCTATACTATTTTATCCTTTCATTCCAGTCATTGTTATACCCTCAATAAAATACTTTTGTCCTGCAAAAAATATAATAACTATAGGTAATACAACTACTGCTGAAGCTGCCATCATATATTGCCATTGTGCTGTATACATTCCATTAAATTGCATAAGCCCAAGGGAAAGAGTGAATTTATCACTATCATTTAAATATACTAACGGTCCTAAAAAGTCATTCCATGAACCCATAAAAGAGAATAATCCAACTACGACTAAAGAAGGTTTACTTAATGGAATGATTATTTTAGAATATATAATAAAATGATTCGCCCCATCAATAAGGGCTGCTTCATCTAATTCCTTTGGAATAGTTCTAAAAAATTGTCTTAATAAAAATACATTAAATACTCCTCCACCGAACCAAGCAGGAATTATTAATGGAGCATAGGTATTAACCAATCCAATCTTTTCCCAACCAATAAATGTTGGTATAAGTGTAACAGCAAATGGTATCATCATGGCAGTTAACATGATTCCAAATACCGTATCTCGCCCTTTCCAATCTATTCTCGAAAAGCTATAAGCACATAATGAACTTGTAATTACTGTACCGAGAACTGTTAATACAACAATAAATAATGTATTTACAAAATATTTTGCAAAAGGAAGCATAGTTAATGCTTCTTTATAATTGCTGAATCTTATTGGACTTGGAATCCATACTGGAGGCATTGTAAATATTTGTGACATATCCATTAATGAACTTCTAATCATCCAATAAAATGGGACTAAACATATGAATGATATCCCAATCAAAATTATATATGTTGCTATTTTTGAAACTGTCCTTTTTTTATTTTTCATTATTGGCCATCTCCTTTATCCTTCATAATATACCCATTTAGATGTTCTAAAAATTATCAATGTAAATACTGATATTATTATGAATAATATCCAAGCAAGAGCACAAGCATTTCCCATTCTAAAATTAGTAAAAGCTTCTTTATATAAATAGAATGCATAGAATAAACTTGCATTATTAGGTCCACCAGATGTCATAACATATGCTTGGGTAAATACTTGGAAGCCATTAATAAATCCCATAACAAGATTAAAAAATAATGTTGGTGTTATCATAGGAATAGTTATATTAATAAATTTATGCATTGAATTTCCACCATCTATTTCAACAGCTTCATATAATTGCTTTGGCACTCCTTGTAATCCTGCAAGAAATATTATCACTGTGCTTCCTATTGTCCATAAACTCATAAGTATCAATGATGGAATTACAGTTTTTTCATCAAAAATCCATTTTGAAGTAGGTAATCCTACAACCTTTAAAAGACTGTTAAGTAAGCCTAAATCAGGGTCCATAAGCCATATCCAAATCATTGATGAAGCTGCTACTGGAACAATAGTAGGAAGATAAAATATAGTTCTAAATATCCCCTGCCCTTTAACATCTCTATTTAAAACCATAGCTACAAGTAAAGAAGCTATAATTTGAATTGGAACACTTAAAAATACATAAATAGCTGTAACTAATAAAGATTTATAGAAAAATGGATCTTTATTAGCAAATAAATTTTTATAATTATCAAAACCTACCCATTCTGGAGTACCAGTAATAGTATAATTCGTTAAACTAAAATATCCACTAGTAATCATAGGTCCCATAACAAAAATTATAAATCCTAATATTACAGGAGAAGCAAACAATAATCCACTTATAATATTCTTTTTCTCTTTAGATATTTTTTTATTACTTTTTCCATTTGTTTTTATATTGGTATTTTTCATGGCTTTTGTACTAACACTTTCCATAAAATTGTCACCTCTTTATAATTTATATAAGGCTGTCTCATTTTTGACAGCCTTTTATTGCCTTATTTGCTAGTATAAACACCTTTAAGTTCTGGTATCACATCAGGTTCTACCTCAGTTAATGCTTCTTTTGCTGTTTTCTCACCACTCCACACTTGGTCTAGCGCAGGTCCTATAATTGAACCTATCTTAACAGAATTCTTTATATAATAATTGCAATCTGGAACACTATTATTAAGGGCTTGTTGTAAAATTGCGTCCTTAAATCCATCAGGATGTCCTGGTTTTATTACCCATTCCTTAATTTTATCTTCATCTGTATACCAGCTTTTAACTGTTGGCAACCATAATCCACTAGTAATTAAATCTTTAGTACCTTCTCCTGAACTCATCCATTTTATAAATTTCCAAGCTTCTTCTGGATGTTTAGTACTATCGAACATACACATAACTTCACCAAATAATGTAGTTTTATTATTCTTCATTTTAGGAAGTACTCCAACATCATAATTAACTTTTGCATTTGCTAAATCAAGTTGTACCCATTGTCCATCCCAATCCATAGCAATCTTTTTTGATTGAAGCGCTACTGCTGGCGCTGGCAGTGTTTTAGCTTGTGCTGGTGATGGTGCAACATGATATTTAACACATAAATCTGCAAGTTTTTGAACTGTATCAGTAACAGTTGGATTAGTTAAATTTGATTTCATTCCGTCCTCGCTAATATATTTTACATCGTTAAGATTTAAAAATGTTTGCCAATAAACACTTGGCATATTCAATCCATATTGTTGAATATTTTCAGGATCAAATCCTTCTTCTGTAGCATTCTTTCCATTTTGATCTATTGTTAACTTTTTGCATACTTCAACAAATTCATCCCAAGTCCAAGCATCAGTTGCTTTAGTTGGTGGCAATTTAATTCCTGCCTCTTTAAACGCATCAATATTATAATATAATCCAAAGACTTCTTGACAAGGAGTGATTCCTATTATGGTATCTTTATCTGTGTGTATAAATGACCCATCTATATAGCTATCTTCCTTTATTTCAGTATCTTTTGCTAAAAGTGATGATATATTTTTTATCTTTCCTTCATCAGCCCATGATAATGCTGTAGTTTTAAACATCAATGCTACATCAGGCGCTGTATTTCCTGCTACCATAGTTGCTAATTTAGTATCATAATCTGTTGGTATATGTTGAAGCTTTACTTTTATATTAGGATTATTCTTTTCAAACTCTTCAACAGCTTTAGTTTGTGCCGCAAGTTCATTTGGACTTCCCCAAGTAGTATATGTTAATGTAACAACGTCACCACTTGTTGATGGGCTTGTACTGCCACCACAGCTTACCAAAGTACTAGCAATAAATAGTCCTGAAAGTATTGATGTCATTATTTTTTTAATTTTCATATATTTCTCTCCTTAAAATTATTTGAAATTGTTTTCATAAATAAATTATATTTGAAATCGTCTGCATATTAAATTCTAATTTTATTAGATTAGTATACTTTTTTTAGGTTTTGGCAGATGAAAGAGAATACAAATCCAAAATGCCAGGATTATTTTTTTGATTGTGCCTTATTTTTTAATGGTAAATTTATTAGAACTTTTGTACCTTTATTTACTTCCGATTGAATATGAACTCCATATTTTTCTCCATACATTAGCTGTATTCTATTATTTACATTGCTTATACCTATCTTTTCCTTACTTTTTATCATAATTTCTTCTATTCTTTTATTGCTCATTCCCATTCCGTTATCTTCAATAATAAAACATACAGTTGATTCTTCTGTTCTTCCTGTTATTTTTAAAACTCCACCACTATCCATCATACTAAATCCATGAATAATAGAGTTTTCTACAAATGGTTGTAAAAAAAGCTTCGGAACTTTATATAATTTAATCCTTTCATCTATCTGATAACAAACGTTAAATCTATCTTCAAATCTATTTTGCATTATATAAATATATTTTTTAAGCCATTCTAAGTCTGTCTCAAAATCAGAAATTTCTTCAGTATTATGAGCAGTATATTGTAGCATACTAGAAAGGCTGACTATCATTTTACTGATTTCTTTTTCATCCTTTTCAATGGCAATCCAATTAATGGTGTTTAGCGTGTTATAAAGAAAATGCGGATTTAATTGAATATTTAAAGACATTATTATAGCTTCTTTTTCCCTTATATTACTAATATAATTCTCTTCAATTAATTTTAAAATCTTATCATCCATCTCATTGAATTTCTTAACAAGATTTCCTATTTCATCATTTCTCCTTACTTCAACCTTTGTAGAAAAATTACCTTGTCCCATTTTCTTAATAGCCACTAGTAATTTGTCTATTGGCTTTGTAATAGATTTTGATATGATATTAGCACATATTAAAGCTATACTTATTAATACGAATCCTAGAAATAATATAAAATAACGTATATTAACTAAAGACATTAACATAGAGTCTACTGGTATTACTGCTACTGAAATCCACCCCGTTGATTCTATTGTATCGTAGCATATTATCATTTTCCTTCCATCTATTTCTTTTTCTATATTTCCACTTTTATTACTTACTATTTCTTCTAACCATATTGGTTTTTTTCTTGTTGCTATTTCAGATGTATCCGTGCTATATACTATATCCCCTTCAGTTGAATATATAAAATACTGTGAATCTTTATATTGACTATTATTTTCAAAAATATTATTAAATAAATCTGGTTTAAAATTTATTATTAGTAAAGGCTTTTTATTATTTTCTTCTAAATCATCAAACTGTATATTTTCACGATTTAAACTATTAATTATTTTTATTGCTGAAAATAAATATTTATATTCTATGTTCATATCCTTTAACTCACTTGCATTATAAACATCTGTAAAATTATATGTAGGCACCCATATTAGAGATCCATTACCTTCTTGTGCAATTTTATATAATTCAGATGTATAAAAATAATCTCTAGGTATTGGTATATTACCGCTTCCAAAATTATAATAATCCGTAATTATATGTGATGAATAAACATCCGAAAAATTAAAATATTTAAATAATATACTATTAATTTTTCTATCTAGAGTAACTAATTCAGAAGAACTATAATTTTTAGAATCATGTACTATATTATATAAATCAGAATCTAATGTTATTGCATCTGAACTTTCTAATATTTTATTTAACTTTAGATTTATTAGATTATTATCATTTTGAACTACATTTAGGGAACTTTCTTCTGCATTTTTTATGATAATATTAGAACTCATTTTATAGTAAAAAATGCTCATTATCATTATAGGTACTATAATTAATATAATATAGGTCGTGTTTAGTTTATCTTTAAGTGCCATATTGTTAATAATATTTATAAATTTATTTTTAAATAATTTCACATTACACCTCTATAGTTTACTTTATGAATTTAAATGCCTATATTCATCTGGACAAACATTCATTTCATGTTTAAACACTTTGTTAAAATATTTTGAATCTTTATATCCAACTAACGCTGATATTTCATATATTTTTTTATTACTTTTTAATAATAATTCGCAAGCCTTTTTTATTCTTAATTTCAATAAATACTTAACAAAATTCATACCAAGTCCATCTTTAAACATAGTACTAAAGTAACTTGAATTAAAATGAAATTTTTCTGAAATATCTTCTAATGAAATATCATCCATATAATTTGCTTCTATATACTTTATACATTTATCAAGGATAATTTTATTTTTGTTTCTTTTCCATCTTTCAAATATGCTAATTATTTTAATTATTATCAAATTGCAGCTTTGTTTTAGCTCATCTATATTTGCACTTGAATTTATTATATTTATAATATTCATTGTAATTTCAGTATAATCATCATCTCTCATAAAGATTTCAACGTCTTTTATAATTTTAAGAAATACTCTTATAATATTATTTTTAAGTGCATTGGGTTCTAAATATCCATTTTCCATAAATTTAGCTAATATATGACTCATTGAATTAACAGCCTCTATTTTATTTTGTTTGCAAATATATTCATTAAGTAATTCTTCATATTTTGAATTAATAAATACATTACTTTTTTTAATTTGCTTTTCATCAGAAAACGTAATAATAATATTGTCTTTAAAATAAAATTTTAATGTTAGAGCTTCCATAGCCTCATCAAAACATTTTTTTGCTTCATCATAAATATAATTACATCTACTACTTATACCAATACTTATATTAATAGCGTATTCACTTTTAATGAAATCTACTCTTTCATTAAAATCTCGAAGCTTAACTTCATTAATATTATTGTTCTTTCTAATTATAGTTATTATAATATTTTTATTATCGCTTAAATAAAATGATATATTCTCACCATAAGGTTTAACTATTTCTGTAATGATGTATTTAATATTATCTAGAAATTGATTTTTATTTTCTTTTATATCTTCTGTTCCTGTATATTGATTACTTATTTTGGTAACTATTACCCATCCTTCTCCATCTTCGTGAAAATATTTTTTAACCTCTAATAATTTTCCTCCATTGAATTCCCCTTTTATCCATCTATTAAATTCATATTCTGCATAAACCTGCATTGTACTATTCAAATTGTTTAATAACTGTATTTCTTTTTTCTTATGTTCTTCTTCCTCCTCAATACTTTTTTCTACTTTAATTAGCATTTCAGCTATTATATCTTCATCAACTGGCTTTAAAATATAATCAAAAGCACCTAAACTTATAGCATTCTGAGCATACTCAAAGTTTGCATATCCACTTAAAATTATTACCTTAGAATTATTTTCTATTTCTTGGTACTTTTTTAAAAATTCTAATCCATCCATAATCGGCATCTTTACATCTGTTATTATAATCTCTACTTTATTTTCTTTTACAAATTCTAATGCTTCATTGCCATTTTTAAATTGATTTATTTGATAATTAGGTCTTAACCGTCCAATAATATTTGTCAACCCTCTACGTTGCCTTGGTTCATCATCTACAATAATTATATTAAACATAATTAACCCTCCATAATTATTAGCACTATAATCTTAATGTTATATAGGTTGTTAGGCACACTCAAAACAACCTATATAAATATTAATAATTGTTTTTACTTATAATTTAAACTTTCTCTTGTAATGCAATCCTAACTCCAAATATCCTACCTGCAATTTTTCCTTTAGTTGAATCAAATTTTACTTCAATCTTTGATTTACCATAAGTTAATTCTTTTGGTATAGTATAGAATTTATCAAATAGTGCGTATGGTTTATCTTCATTTAATAACTCTTCTGCAATTAATTTATTATTTACAGATATATTAAATTCTCTTATCCATCTTTCCCCATCAATAAAGCATTCCTTATCACTACCCCAATATGTCACTACCAAATACATTTGTTTATCTGAATCAACATTCATTTCATAGCTAAAGTATCCTTCATTTATAATTTCACGCCATCCTCTTCCAGCTTCGCTAGAATAATCAGAATTTGAATTTTCAGATTTCATTTTATGTTCTATTTCTGGTTGTTGTTCACTTGGATTAACTAAATCTATAGTTATATGATCTAATTTTTCTTGATAATCTACACTTGTTAGTTCTGTTTGCTTATATTCATTAGGTGTCATCTTTGTCCAATAAATTGTATATCTTTGATGATGAAGGGCATAAAAAGGAATTAATCTACATTTCACTTTTCCTGGTTCACCTATTGCTTCAGTTTCAAAAGTTAATACGGAATCTTTAACTGTTTTTATACATTCTTCAGTATTTAATTTATCTGTTACTAAAGTTGGAACTATAATTCCTGGATAATGATTTAATTTTAAATGGTCCTCTAAAATATCTGTTTCCGGGAAATTTTCTCTTCCCAGTTCACCCGCAAGCACAAGAGGTCCATACATAAATGCAATTTTATGTGAATCTTCTTTTGATGCATAAACATGTATGTCCATTGGAATAGTCACATCTATAACATCACCCTTTTTCCAACTATTTTCTATAGAAATATATCCTTTTTCAGTTTTACAATATTCTTTGCTTCCATTTACAACTACCTTAACTTCACCATTTGCCCAATATGGTACTCTTATATTTAAAGTCATAGATTTTTCTTCAGCTTCTTCAAATATAAGTTTTATTTTATCTGATTCTGGGAATTTTGTTTTTTGACTAAGTATTATGCCTTTATCTGTTAATTCAATTTTTGAAGAAATATATAGATTTACAAATAACTCTTCACTGTCCCTGTAATATATGTTTCTTATATATCTTGCTGGATTCTCCATTCCAGTTCCTGTGCAACACCAAAAAGAATTATCAGGTGAGCAATAAACTTTGAAATGCCCTGGCTGTGTTGAAACAAAGTAAGTTTTCATGCCTGTTTCTGGATCTTGAGATGCAAGTATATGATTATATAATGCATTTTCATAATAATCCATATAATCTGAATTGTGATCCCATGAATATAAATGCTCTGTAAGCTTTAACATATTGTAAGTATTACAAGTTTCTGCTGTAGTAACTCCTAATTTTTCAGTGTCTATTTTCCCAAAATGTTCATCTCTACTATTTCCCCCTATAGCATATGACCGACTTTTTGTAACCACATTCCAAAAAAATATAGCTGCATTTTTATAGTCTTCATTGTAAGTAAGCTCATAAAGCTTTGCAACGCCAATAATCTTAGGTATTTGAGTATTTGCATGTTTACCTTCAAGCTCATCCCGTAATTTTATTAAAGGAGTTAATGTTTCTTTATGATAAAATCTCTTTGATAAATCTAGGTAATCTTTATTCTTAGTAATTTCATAAAGATTTGCCATAGCTTCGCACATACCTCCATGCTCACAGTAAATCATTTTATCAAATTGTTCTTCTGTTAAATTATCCGTTCCTTTTTTTGCCCAATCAGAAAGTTTAATAACTACCTCAAGTGCTTGTTCATTTCCAGTAAGAACATAAGCATCAATAAGCCCTGCATATATCTTGTGAATGCTATACCACGGAACCCAGCTATCACCAAGTTCAAATCTTGTAACATTAAAGTCACCAGTAAATACCTTATCAAAACATTCTCTTGGAAATCCACTAACATATCCTTTTTCATCTAAGCTTTGAAGATATGCAAGTTCAGATACAACATAATCAAGTTTTTCTTTTAATGTTTCATCTTTTTCAGCAACATACATAGATGCTACTGCTGACATAAAATGTCCTAAAGAATGTCCACTTATTTTCATTGATTCCCATCCACCATAACGCGGTTTTTTAGGAGTTTTACCTATAGCTTCATAACAAGGTGCTACAAGTCTGTCAACATCAAGATATACAAGGTACTCCTGTCCTTTGTCTTGTGAGTCTTTAAATATTCCATTTAATAATTCTACTTTTTCCATAAACTTATCAATTCCTTTCATAACTATAAATATAGGTTTAATTTTTCAATTAGGGAGGTGAAATAAAATAACAAGTCAAAGATGCGATGTATATTTTGCGTCAGACAAGGAGGTACGTTTGCCTCATAGCTGGCTATTCGGCGAATGTGCTGACGAAGAATGACACAAAATAGACTAGTATACTGACTTGTTATTTTTTTGAACCTCCCTCACCCTAAAAGTGCATTAAATTGCATTTACATACCTATTAATACTCTGTACAATATAACTATGACACAAAACAATAGCATTGTCGGTAGACTATATTAACAAAAGGTGGCGAATATTGACCAATGAAATATCTTAGAGCGAATATTGATACTCCTTTAATATTTTCTATTTGTGGAAATTTTACTGCTGATAGTAAATGGTTGCATATGGAAAGAATAATGGATACTTATGAGATAATCATAGTTAATAAAGGCACTGTTTATATCCAACAAGATGATATAAAGTATGAATTAAAAGAAGGCGACCTTTTACTACTTGAACCTGGACATAAACATATAGGATATGATTATTCTGATAAAGGTACTTCTTTTTACTGGGTTCATTTCTATTGTAATTCCTTTTATAATATTTCTAATCATATTGATCTTATATCTGAAATATCAATGAGCCAAAACAATCCTTATTTTTATGGATTAAACTCAAACATCTTAATTCCTGCTTTTGCTAGAAACCTAGACCTTGATAGAATGAATGTACTATTTCGTCAACTACTTCATTTATCACAATCAAATTACTATACTAGTCAAAGCGTAAATTATATCCTCACTTCTCTCTTAATAGAAATAACTGAACAAGTTATTCTGAATTTTGAAATAACTCCAAAACGGATTATTCAAGAAGATAAACTACCGCAAATTCTACAATGGATAAAAATTCACATAACTCAAAATATATCTCTTAAAAATGTAGCCTATGAATTTAACTTTTCAAAAGAATATATAGCACGCTATTTTAAAAAAAGAATGGGTATGAGCATGCAGGAATATATAAATTATTTAAGAATATCTAATGCTAAACAACTTCTATGTAATTCAGCTTTAAACATTAAAGAAATTGCATATGAATTAGGTTTCATTGATGAAAAATATTTTCTTAAACTATTTAAAAAGCATGAAAATTTAACCCCTAAGCAGTTTAGAAATGCTTATAATATGACTTATTTAAACAATGTATAAATTAAGTTTCTAATATTGATAGTTGAATATTTATTGTTTTTTAATGCTATTAATAAAATTTAAGTATCATATTTTATTTTTTAAAAATCCCCTGAAATAATTTTATTATTTCAGGGGATTTTCTTGAAATCTTATAATTTTTCGCGTCTCTTAGTTGACTTTATAAATATCTCTTTCAATGCCTCTTTATCGTCATTTTTTATAACATCTTTTATTTTATCTAGTTCTATCTCAAAACTTTCTATGTTTTTCAACAAATTATCCTTATTTCCCAGGAAAAGTTCGCTCCATAAATCTTCATTTATATCAGTAGCTGTTCTTATTAAATCTCTATCCTATAGCAATATTTAATAAATATCCAGTTTTTCTTCCTTCTACATCACTGTTAACTAATGCATAATACAAAAAATAACAAGTCAATCTGCAATCCTATTTTCTTTCATGTGCCTAATGCTATATATAATAATAATAATATGAATTTTAAACTTTAAATTTATCTACTTCCTCAATCATTTCATTAGTCATACTGCTAAGTATCTGCGCCGCTGCAGCAACTTCTTCTGTTGAAGCATTCATTTCCTCTGATGATGCAGAAATTTCCTCTGATGATGCAGAAATTTCAACTGAAACTGAAGATAACCCATCTATTCTATTTAAAATAGTATTCTTATCCTTATCTATATCCTCTGCAGAATTTTTGACTGTTTCAATTTTAGGAATTATTTGATCCACTGCTTCTGTAATTTTTTTGAAAGATGTTATTGATCTACTTATAATCTTAGCTTGACTTAATAACTCATCATCCATAGCAACAGAATCTTGAACTATAACATCAGTGTCTTTAGATATTCCACTAATTAGTCTACTAATATTTTCTGATGATATTTTTGATTGCTCTGCAAGTTTTCTTATTTCATCTGCAACTACTGAAAATCCTTTTCCTGCCTCTCCTGCTCTGGCTGCTTCAATAGCAGCATTTAATGCTAATAAATTTGTTTGTTCTGCAACACTATTTATTATATTGGTAATTTGATTTATTTCATTTATATCTTTTCCAAGTCCACTTATTTTGCTATAAAATGTCTTAAATGAATTACTTACATTAGTCACAGATTGATTTAATTCATTCATTTCATTGCTACTCTCATTTGCCATTGAATTAATTTCTCTAGAATTTGAGTCTACAACTTGTATTTCGCTAACCATTCCAGATAACTTATCACTAAACTCATCAAGAATATCTGTTATATTTATTATATCATCTGACTGAATACTTGTCCCTTTTGCAATTTCAGATATTGCTTCTGTAACATTTTGTGATACACTCGCTATCTCTTCTGAAACAGAAGATAAATTTTCTGATTGCATATTAATATTTGAAGAATTTTCTTTAATTTTTCTAATCATTTCTCCTAAAGATTCCTGCATTATTTTCATTGAATTAGTCATATCTCCAACTTCATCTTTTAGTTTTAAATATTTAGGTGAAACTTCTTCACATAGATTTCCTTCTGCTAATAATTCTAAATGTTTTGAAGTTGATTTTATTCCTTTAGTTATACTATTAGCTATTATGTATATAATTCCAAATCCGATTAATATAAATAATATAGATGATACCACAACAGAAATCTTTAAACTGTCCAGTTCTGACAACATTTCAGTTTTTAATACCAAAATTCCTACGGACCATTCAGTACCTTCGACGGGAGCATATCCTACATATTTAGATGATCCCCCATAAAAGTACTCACCTATTCCTGTTTCACCTTTACTCATTTTTGTTTCAACATCTGATAATGCTTGTAATTGGGGATCTTTTTTTGCTTCTTCAATTGGATTATACATATTAAGGACCTTGTCCTTATCAGTACTAGCAATATTAGCCCCATCTTTTCTTATCATAAATGCATAGCCTGTATTCCCAACTTTAACCATGTTAGTTAATTCACTTAAGTAGTTACCGTCTCTTGTTTCAAGCAATACACCTACAACTTGATTATTATTTTTAATAGGAACTGCATACACAACCACTACATCTCCACTGGTCTTACTTATTAATGGATCTGATGTATTGCTTTTACCAGATAGTGCCTTTTGGAAGAATGCTCTATCCTTAATATTAGAACTTTGTCCTAGAGTATTATTAGAATCTCCATTTATATCTGTGATCCCCATGTTAATGCTACCCTTTCTTTTAGCTTCTCCTAAAAGAATTTGCATTTTGTTTTCCAATGAATTATTAGGATCATTTATATCTGCTCTTACTGCAATATCCTCCAATGAACTTAACTGTCCTTCAACTCTGCCTTGAATACTACTTGCCGTTTGTTCTGCAATTTTGGGAAGAGTCTTTCCTAAATTCGATGTTAGTGCCTTTGATGAATTTATAAATGAAACTACACCTAACCCTATACATATAACTCCTATTAGTAAACCTAAAAATACTATCAACTTTGCTTTTATACTTTTCATAATATTTTCTCCTTCAATTAATTTATTCATACTCGACCATTTCTTTAATATTAACTTGTATAAAATTTATTTAATAACTAATTATATTTAATCGTATACTTTTCTTACTTTCCAGTAACTTTATCATATCTTATTTTTGCAAAAATAGCAGCTGATATGGCAATTACAAATATAATCATCATAAAATAAAATACATGTAAAATATCATAATATCTTAAAATCAAACCTGTTAATGCTGGAACAATTGCTGATGCCATGCCGCCTGCTGTTGAAACCATAGCCATTGTTGCACCTTTATTTTTCCAGAAAAGCTCTCCCATTGTAGTTTGAGCCATTTGTAATACTCCCGCTGATGATAATCCTATAAAAATGAAACCTATTGTTGCAGCTGTTTCTGTCCTTATTAATAATACTAGAATAAGAGAAATTATTCCTATTATCGGATAGATAACTAAAACTAATACTGGCTTTACTGTTTTTTGTAAAAGCTTTGCCAATATGAATACTGAAACGAGAGCTCCTATACTATAATAAGTTATTAATTTTAAAGAACTTATTTGAGTCATTCCTAAAATCTTCTGACCAAAAGTAGGCATCCATATTTGAAATCCAGTAAATATAGCATTAGATGTAAATCCTATTATTATAAGTGCTAAGCCTTCTTTTCTCAATACTGGCTCCACATCAAATTCTGTTCTAGTTATTTGCTGTCCATCACTAGATACTTCTATTTTATTTGCTTTAGGAAATTTTCTAGTAAGTAAGAATAAACCATTTAATAAATATATCCCACCAATTAAGAAAAATGTATATCCATAAAACATACCTCTATTCACAAAAAATCCTATTATCAATGGCAATGTTATACCGCCAGTTGCTACGAATGCCTTTATTATAACAGTTGCTGTTCCTGGTGTTTTTGGAAAACATTCTATTAAGGAAGGGTAACTAGCTGAATCCACGAAAGCATGAGATAAACCTGCAAATATTGATAATAGCACAGCTATTCCATAACTTGGTGCAAAAGGTATACCAATTAAAAATATAATTTCAAAGAGTGGTGATAAACATAGAATAGGTTTTCTTCCAAATTTATCTGATAACCAACCACTAATATATACTGTTGCTGAACGTGTTAAACCTTCTATAGACATTAAAAAAGTAATCCCGGCTGCATCCGTGTTAAATTGTGTTATTACAAATCCCATGTTTGATGAAAGTAAAATAAGAACCATTCCTAGCATCCAATAATTTATGTATATTCCTAGTCCTGTTGTAAAGTATTTAGTCTTAAACATAGTCACACTCCTCTTAAAATATATGTTTTAATATTCCCCATAAAATTGTATATATTTAGTTTAATTTATAACTACAGATTAGTTTTAATTAAACTTTGTTTATTATTTAACATCATTGTTATAATTATATCAAAAATTGTCGTATTTAACTAATACTATTATGCAACATAATGCATAGATATTATCTATGCATTATGATTTTTTATATGTACTTCGTGCTTCTTTTATCTGTGCATTGTTCTTGGTTGCACTTCGTGCTTCTTTTATCTGGGTATATTTTTTAATATTCCTAAAGCAAAAGAGTGTCGATTTATTATCGACACTCTTAGTTACACTCATTAATTGAAATTTAAAAATAATTAGTTATATTACTTAACGCTATTATGTAATATATTAAGTACTGAACGTAAATCAGCAACTGCTATTTGACCAGGTGCTGAAGCTTTTTTAGCTGCGCCAAAAGTCAACGCAGAACCAAATACTTCACCTGCTAGACGACTTATAACACCAGTACCAGCCATAGACATAGTGATTATTGGACTTTTAGCATAATTTTGAACCATTTCATTTGTAGCTGAAAGTAAAACTAATACATCAGTTGTACTTTGAGGCATTACTGCAATCTTTGGTAAATCTGCATCCAAGTCTTGCATTTTTCGAAGTCGTGATACAATTTCTTCTTGCGTCGGAGTTTTAAAAAAATCATGATTTGACATTACAACTTTCACTTCCGAATTATGTGCTGAAGCAACTATATCTTTAACAACTTCATCTCCTGTGAAAAGTTCTACATCAATTAAATCAACTAATTTAGTAGCTGCGATTTCTTTGTTCAATTGTGCATAATAGCTTACAGATACTTCTTTTTCTCCACCTTCTTTTTTACTACGGAATGTAAATAATATAGGTATATTTGAGAGAAGTTTTCTTAAATCTGCAAGTACTTCCTTAACCTTTTCTATATCTTCTACATTTTCATAAAAATCAACACGCCATTCAACAACATCTAAACTAAGTTCCTTTAGTGTTGCGACTTCTTCAATAAGTTCTTCCTTTGTTGCTCCAACAATTGGAACACAAATTTTAGGAATTCCTTCACCAATTATAATATCTCTAACTTTTAATGTTTTTTTCATAATTATCCTCCTACTGTTTTTTTAATATATTATATATACGTGTTATAATATTATTTATTAAACTACTTTTACTTATTTTATCATAATAAGTATTAATATGAGAAATAGCTTCTAATATAACAAATTATAAACTTGCTGTACTAGAAGCTGTATCTCTTTTTGAATATGCCTAAAATATTATTTAATATTCAAAAATTCTTTCATATGTTCTATAGGCATTTCTTTTCCAGTGAAAAGTTTAAATGCTTCTGCCCCTTGATATAGCATCATTCCATCACCATTAATCCATTTACATCCTACTTTTTCAGCTGTTTCTAATAATTTAGTTACATGTGGCATGTAAACTGTATCAGCTACAATTAAGTCAGGACGTAAGTAAGTTTCATCTGGAATAACCATTTTGCCTTCCAATGGTTTCATGCCAACACCTGTAGCATTAGCAAAAAGATAGCTTGATTCAATTTCACTTCTTAAAGCATCAGTGTCAGCTAAATCAAATAATTTAACTTTACATTTTGTTTTTTCATTCAATTTTTTAACTGTTTCTTCTGCTCTTTCCCAGAATTTATCTTTAACATTGAATATAGACATTTCAGCCACACCATCTAAAGCAGCTTGAACTTGAATTGCTGTTGCAGCACCACCAGCTCCTGCTATAGTCATCTTCTTACCAATAACATCAATATCCCTGTCTTTTAATGAAGTCATAAATCCAATTCCATCTGTAATATGTCCTGTTAGCACACCATCATCATTCACAACAGTATTAACCGCACCCGCAAGTTCTGCTGCTGGGGAAATCTTGTCTAAGTATTTGTGAATAACTGTTTTATTAGGCATTGATACATTAGATCCACGAGCTTTCATAGCCCTTAATCCTTTTACTGCATCTTCTAGTTCATCATTACCTACTTCAAAAGCAAGATATGCATAATCAAGTCCTAAATATGAAAATGCTTCATTGTGCATTTTAGGTGAATTACTATGCTTTATTGGGGTTGCTATTAACCCTATTAATGTAGTATATCCTGTAATACGTCTTTCCATTTTTCATCTCTCCTTAAATATTTTATATTTATTAAATTTATTTGTTAATTGTAATACAATTATATAATAGGTCTATTTATAATAATATTCCAATTAATTATTCTACTCTTATCAATAGAAATATTCTATGAATAAATCTCTAAATGTCTAGATGCTATGAAGCATACTCTTAATTAATCAGAAATTTCAATACGTTTAGGTTTTCCGATAATAAATATATAAGAGAAAGCTCCTAGAATACCCATTGCTGAAACAAAAACTAATGCTGAAGCATAAGATCCAGTTCTAGCAATCAAATATCCAACTATAGCTGGCGATAAAGCCCCTCCCGTATTAGCTACAAAATTATAAACTGAACCACATATTCCTACTAATTGTTTAGGCATTATCTCAGAAAGTAACGCCCAAGAAATAGCTGATGCCATACCTTGCCCAAAAAATGCTATACACATAAATATTATAATCATTCCAATTTGATTAGAATAATTAGCACACATAATAACAGAAGATAATAATAAACCAATAATAACAGGAAGCTTACGTGATATCCCTATTCCATAATTTTTAGAAATCATCCAATCTGACCATCTCCCTGATACCAATACCCCTGCAATTGCTGCAAAATATGGTAACGCTCCATAAATACCAACTTTTAATATAGGCATATGTTTTTCTGTTACAAGATAAGATGGAAACCATGTCATGAAAAAGAATAGTATAGAAGTAATAGAAAAACCACCTATATACATTCCCCATAGCTGACGGCTTGTAAACAGATATTTCATTTGTTTCCATGTAACTTTATTCTTTTCTGCAACAGTATCTGAAAGACCTCCACCCTCTTTAATAAGATTAATTTCAGCTTGATTAACGCCTTTTGACTTAGCTGGATCGTTATAATGAGTAATCCAAAAAATTGTAAACACAATTCCTATTACACCAGTAGCTATAAATATAGATTTCCACCCAAAGGTTACTAGAAGCCATGTTAAGATAGGCGTACATAATGCAAGTCCTACATATTCAGCTCCAGTATAAGCACCAATTGCTAATCCACGTTCCTTAGATGGAAACCATGTAGTAACAATACGTGCATTGGTTGGAAAAGCTGGTGCTTCAAACAAACCAAGCCCAAGACGACAGATAATCATACTAGTAAAATTATAAGTAAGAGACATGGCTCCTGTAAATACAGACCATCCCAAAAGTGCAATTGCATATACTTTTCTAGATCCCAAACGCTCAATAATCCAGCCACAAGGAATTTGTACAACAGTATATGACCAACTCATAGCAGAAAATATTAATCCCATTTTAGCAGCATCAAATCCCAGGTCGCTTGATATAAATGGAGCAGCTACAGAAATATTAGCCCTATCTAAATAATTTATAAAGGTTATTATGCAAACAAATAAAAGTACAAACCATCGCCTTTTGGTTGGTTTATCTTCTACTATTCTCATATTTCTTTGCTTCATTATCATGCCATCTCCTTACAATCTTACTTTAATATATCTTATAAATTTAAGATTTAGGTCTTATCACAATACAGTATTAATTATTTTAATAAGACCTAACACTGAAGAATGAATGAGGAATTCTAATTTCTTAGCCTCCTATATTTATATGTTGGATAATAATCTTAACATTATTGTATTGTTTATGCGACTGCTTCTTTTGCATGTTGCGTATTTACAAAAAGTGCAAGTAAAATACCAATGACAGTAACTCCTACATTTAATAAAATTACATATTTTGGGCCTTGCATGCCACCATTTTTTGTAAGCAGACTAGCAATATTTAATATAATATAGTTCGCTGCACTTGATGCAATCATAACTATAGATGTAATCTTACCTTTATTAGTTGGGAACATAGAGTTTGCTGTTGATGTAGCTAGTTGAAGTACACCACCTGCTGCTGCAAATCCAAGTACAAATCCCCCTACTAAAACAATTGTTGGTGATTGTATAAAGTATAGAGCTATAAGCATAATTGTAGAGATTAGAGGGTAAAGAACAAGAATTCTAATTGGTTTAATTAAGTTCTTCACAAGTGGTGCTGTTACGAGTATAGCAACCATTGATCCTATTGCATAGTATGATTGAATTTTACTTGGATCAGTCACACCATATAATTTACCTAATTCCTGATTACAGTTTAACCATAATTGGAATGTAGATGTACATGTAAATCCAATAAGAATAACGGCAATACTTGTTGGTGTAAATTTCATTTTCTCTTTCTTAACAACTACATTTTTTTCATTATTAGTTCCGCCATTCATTTGTGGGAATGGCATAGTTGCTATTAAAATAGCATTTATAACAAGTGCTACAGCTACTACAATGAAAATAGTTCTGTATGACATATTATTTGCTGCAACAAAACCAATCATAAATGGAAGTAGAAGCTGACCTACAGATATTGAAAATTTTGTGAACATAGTTGCAGCAGCACCAGCAGTTGTGAAAATTTCTAAACATGATGGAACAATACATACATCTATAAAAGAGTTAGCTGCTCCACCAAGTAGCGCACATGCATAAGCAACATACATATTTGGTGCTAATGCAATACCTAGGAAATAAGCTACATAAAGAATTATACCTATTATTCCAGAAATTTTTCTTCCGAATTTATCTGAAATAGGACCTGAAAAAGGAAGTGTAATTAAACGTCCGAGTCCTAATGCAGCAATAACTGTAAGGACTATACTTACATCAAAAGTACCATTAGCTAACTTTTCAGCACCCCATGCACCTGCAAAGTTTTGTTTGTATTGTCCGAGTATTGATACTCCAATACCATGTACAAAGTATGTAAAGTATAGTGCCAATGCCGTTGGAAAATATTTTTTTGTATTCATTTTATTTTCTCCCCTCAATTTTTCTTTAATAATATATTCTTAATTTAAATGATAGCATTTTTTATCTAGCCAATAGGCATGGATCATAATTATTGTTAATTTTTTAACTTTTTTTTCTAAGACAAGATATTTGAATATCTCTCCCTAATAATGAGTTGAATTTAAAAATCCAACCCATTAGCAACCATAAAGGTCATTATTAGAGGTACTCACTTCTTTATATATATTCCAAATATTATTTGAAATATAGTTCATTAGCTTACAATTTCATTGCTATTTCCATCGCCTCAGTTGTAGCATCTAGTGCTCTACGAGCTCTTACAGCATCTCCTAAAACGTAAGTTTCTTTTACCATTTCTTTAACTTTTTCACTTAATGGATCATAATTACGTGCTCCCATAGCAAGTACTACTGAATCAAATCCTTCAAGACTATGTTCTGATCCATCTGGTAATGTATATACAACACCACCTTCAAAGAATCTTGCAACCTTTGCATTAGTAACTGCTTTAATCTTATATTCTTCAAAATCTTTCATTAAAAATTTACGGTGTTCAGAAATTACATCTGCTCCGATTTCTTCACGAAGTTCAATAACTGTAACATCATGTTCTTGTTCACCTAAGAAATCAGCAGTTTCGGATCCAACCATTCCTCCTCCTACTACAAGAACTTTTTCACCACATGATGCTTTTCCATCAAGAAGATCTACTGCATGTATTATACCAGATTCATTGATTCCTGGAATTGGAAGAACTAATGGTTTTGCACCAGTAGCAATAATTACTGCATCAGGTTTTTCTGCTTCTAATATTTCAGTAGTTACCTCTGTATTCATACGAACTTTTACTCCATACTGTTCGCATTTGGCAACATAACTACGTACCATATTTGTAAGATCTCCTTTTCCTGGTGGATAAGCAGCTAAGCGCATTTGTCCACCAAGTATATCTGTTGCTTCAAATAATGTTACATCATGACCTCTCTTAGCTGCTGCCCATGCTGCAAGCATACCGCCAACTCCGCCACCTACAACTATTACTTTCTTATTAACATCGGCAGGTTTAAATTCAGATTCATGACCTAGGAATGGATTAACAAGGCAGTTAACAGGTTTTCCCTGATACATATTGCAAACGCAACCTTGTAAACAAGCAATACATGGATTCAATTCGTCTAGACGACCATCTTTAGCTTTATTAGGTGTATGTGGGTCAGCCAAACTTTGACGTCCAAATGCTACTAAGTCACATCGTCCTTCACGAACTAATAATTCTGCAAAATATGGTTCAGTAAAACGTCCAACAGCAATAACAGGAATATTTACTGCACGTTTAATCTCTGTAACTAATTCAGCATTAAATCCTCCGTGTACAACTGTAGGCGCCCACATATATTCGTCGCGGATATGTACAGCACGTGAAACATGAAGACCATCAACTCCACAATCTTCTAAATATGCAGCAATTGTTGCACTATCATGAACATCTAATCCGCCATCAACTCCATCACAGCTATTGATACGGCAAATAATTGCCATAGATTGTCCAACTTTTTTACGAATATTTTCAACTATTAAACGTGCTAAACGCATTCTGTTTTCAAAGGAACCACCAAATTCATCTACACGCTTGTTAGTTCTTGGTGAAAGAAAACTACTAACTAAATATCCATGTGCACAATGTACCTCTACTGCATCAGCTCCTGCTTTTTGAGCACGTACTGCTGCATCACCATAAAGTTCTACAAGTTCATAGATTTCTTCTCTAGCAATAGCAATAGGTGTATTTCTTCCTAATGCTGAAGGTATTGCAGAAGCAGCTTTTAATGGATAGCCTGCAATCACTGCGTTTCCTTCTGATCCAGCATGTTGAAGTTGTATTGATACTTTTGCGCCAGCCCCATGACAAGCATCAATAACATGCTTAAAGCTTTCTACAGTACTATCTTCAAATAAACATGGTTTACGTGGTCCACCTTTAGCTGTCTTATCTACGACGGTAGCCTCAAAAGTAATTAATCCAAACCCACCAATTGCACGTTCACGATAATAAGCTAAAGATTTATCGCTCAAAGTTCCATCTGTATTTGCAAAATTGTTACCCATAGGTGGTACTACGAAACGATTTGAAACTGTCATTGGACCAATTTTTATTGGTGTGAACATTGACTTAAATTTCATAAAAACAACTCATCCCTTCAGTGTTAGTATAGTTTATAACTATTTATCTTTTGTTTATTTTATATATACAATTAATATTATTATTTTTTAGGAGATACTTCTGGCCACGCTTTGTCCAATACTTTTATAGTATTGTCATATGTGTATTTAGCTGCTTCGGCAATACCCATATCTAAAATAGAATCACTTATTACTTCAACACCAATACATGCAGGTTTTATACCTTTTTCTTTGATCATACGAACAAAACCCTCTGTTGCATTAATTCCTGTACCAGGTGCAAGTCTGTCATGCATTGATTCATCTCTTAAGATAGATTTTGCATAAGGTCTTTCATAAACATCATTAATTTGAATAGACACAATCTTATCAGCTGGAATACCTTCTAACAACTTAATATCATTTTCCTGATTTGCTCTTACCCAATGCCATGTATCTAATATAAGTTTTGCATTATCACATCCAGAAGCTTTAACTACTGCCCAACCCTTTTTAACATCTGGAATACCACTATATGGCATAGGTTCTAAACCAATGATATATTGGCCTGCCCTTTGACATAATTCCTTCAATTTTTGAGCTGTATGTTCAACACTATAAGTTTCCATTAATCCGATATTTATATGTTGAACTCCGAATAGTCCACACATATGGAAGCATAATTGTTCTTTGTATTTTTGTTCATAAGAGCGGTTGTCTTCAGCCCAAAGTGTAATATATTCAACTTCATTCACCTTTATATCATATTTTTTAAGAATATCAAGAATATCAGAATCAAACAAACCTTCATTTAATGCATCTACATAGGTTTCAGCTCGAAGGCCTATCCCTTCATAACCTGCGTCTTTTGCTGCTTTAACTCTTTCCTCAAATGTGCATTGATCTCCAAGTGTCCATGAGCTAATTGTAAGTGGCGGACATTGATCTTTCTGCTTCTCACAAGTGTTTTTCATAGTTTTATTATTCATTGTATTTACTCCTCTCACCAAATAACATTGATATCTATATAACATTGATATCGATTTCTAGTTCCTTATTATAAATTGCTTTTCCAAACCATTCATTATTTTACCGGCAATTCGAAAGCTCAATCCCATTTATTAATCGATCTCATTGGAATCCATATTTATATTATATTATAGAAATATTCAGAAAACAAATTGATAATATTCTAACAATCTATAGATTTTGTATATAGGTCATGTTATAATTTCACCATAATACATAGATCCTGAAAGCGAGGTACTGAATTGAATTTATATCATTTACGTTATTTCATAACTTTGGCACATTTAGAACACTATACAAAAGCTGCTGAACAGTTAATGATTACTCAACCAAGCTTAAGTAGTGCTATCTCTTCATTAGAAAAAGAACTTGGAGTTTTACTTTTCGAAAAAAACGGTAGAAATGTAGTATTAACGAAATGTGGCAAAATGTTTTTTGCTACTGTTGAAGAATCTCTTAAAATTCTTGATTCAAATATAAAAGTTTTGAAATCTATTAGCAATGGAGAGGGTATAATTGAATTGGCTTTTCTTCGAACATTAGGAAGTGATTTTGTCCCAGATATTACTTCGAACTTTTTAAAAGCATATTCAGAAAAAGAAATCATTTTTCACTTTAATACTGGAGTAACTGCAGATATTATCCAAGGACTTAAAGATAGAAAATATGATATAGCTTTTTGTTCTATGCTTAAAGAAGAACATAATATTGAGTTTATACCAATTGCTAAACAAGAATTGGTATTAATAGTTCCTAATGATCATCCCCTTGCGAATAAAGATTCTATAGATTTAATAGAAACTATTCCATATTCTCAGATCCTTTTTACGAAAAAAAGCGGACTTAGACCTATAATTGATGATTTGTTCAAAAAAATTGGTCAGAAGCCAAAAGTTGGATATGAAGTTGAAGAAGATCAGGTAATTGCCGGATTAGTCTCTAGGAATTTTGGTATTGCAGTTTGTCCAAATATGCCCATCCTAAATTCTATGAATTTGAAAGTCCTTCAGATTTCAACCCCAAGTTGGGAAAGAATCTTTTATTTGGCAGTAATGAAAGATAGGCATTTGACACCAGTTGTTCAGAAATTTAAAGATTTTATTATCAAACAATCGCAAATATAATTATATTGTTGTATCTCTACACAATATAGCCCAATACTCATGACAACCTTGTTCTGTTTCATGACATTTCATACAATCATCTATTGTACCTATCCCTAAGCATTTAGCGTATTTATCAACCTCATTCTTTATGTTTTTATCATTTACTAGTTCCTTTTTTGCTGTGTTATTCTTCATTTTAATACAACTCCTTTTATTTATTATTAATTAATTGTAATTTGTTAATTTCAACAACATTTTCTGAAGTACTTATTGCTATCTACAACACTTTTATTATAAAATTCTATTTTTCATATCTAATACTTATTTTTAAAGTACTATAATATTAATACATCTTTACCTTTTCTTAAGGAAACATTTAATTAGTTTTATATTAAAATATACAATTTCTCAAAAAAAATAACCGCCCTTTGAAATCTCAAAGGACGGTTTAATAACCGTGTTACCACCTAATTTTATCAACAACTCACGCTGTAGAACTTAATAAGTATCTAAATAAATACTTTACATTTTAACGGATGTTACCGGCTCCTTCTACTTAGAAAAATCAGTTCAAAGGGCAGCTCATAAGATGAATTCAGAAAAACTATCCCACGCACCTCTCATCAACCGGTCACTTTCTGTTAGGGATTTTTGTTCTCTTACTACTTCTTAGTCATAGCTTTTATTGCTTTCTTTTTATTATAATATCTTTTTTTTATACTTTTGTCAATATTATTTATGCTTTTTTTTATTTTATTCATAGATTTAATTTATGCATTGTAAAAAAAATAACAAGAAATTGCCACCATCTAATTATAAATGCTGGCAATTTCCTCTATTCTTTATCTAAAAGCACCCATTACTTCTAAAGTTTTTAATATATTTCTGCCTTCTTCAGTTCCTGCTATTATTCTTCTTGCTCTTACACTATCTCCAATATTAAGAAGTTTTATATTTTTTTCTTCAGCGTATTCTTGAACCTTAGCTAATTCAGATATTTCTGCTCTCATTCCAAGACATACAAATCCGTAATCAAAGTCTATTTCTTCAATAGTACCATCAGAATTCTTTACTGTAAATGAACTTTCATTAACAACTTGAAGTGCAGTTTTTGTAAGTTGCTTAACATTATCTTCTTTCATCATGTGATACACATCAAGTTTTGTGTTAGTATCAAGATCCTTTCCTATTACAGGCATCATTTCTATGTCTGTAACATCTGCACCTTTTTCAGCAAAAAATTCTACAACATCAAGACCTACTGCTCCTCCACCTACAACTACAACTTTCTTTCTAGTACAGTCTTCTTTATCAAAAGCTTCAATATTTTCAATGAATCCAAATGTTGATTTAACTTTTCCGCCTTCTTTATCTATGTTGTCCAATAATCCTGCTATTGGAGGAAGAAGTGGTTTTGAACCTGTTGCATTTACTATGATATCTGAGTTTAATTCTTCTAATTCTTTCTTTGTAGCTCTTGTATTAAGTTTTACAGTTAAGTTTGGAAGCTCTTTTACTCTGTTCTCTAAATATTCTACAAAATAGTGGATTCTTTCCTTTGCAGGAACTGTTCCTATCATCCAAGCTAATCCGCCTAGCCTTTCTTTTTCTTCAAACAATGTTACATTACAACCAACTTCCGCAGCAGAACACGCAGCTTCTAATCCAGCAGTACCCCCGCCGATAACTACTACATTAATAGGTTTCTTTACTTGTTTATCTTTGTAAGCATCTTCAAACATAAGATCTGGGTTAATTGTACAACGGATTGGTTGTGATTTTGCCAAACGGTGATCAGCACATCCTATGTTGCAAGAAATACATCTTCTAAGAAGGTGTTCTTCCCCATTTTTAACCTTATTAGCCCAGTATGGTTCTGCGATTAAACCACGTCCCATAGCAATAAGATCTGCATCTCCATTTGCTATTGCATCTTCACAAACCTGTGGTGAACGGAAGTTTCCAGAAGTTATTACTGGCTTGTTGAATTTCTCTTTTACAGCCTTAGCCATATAGCTTCTCCAACCTTCTGGAAGGCTCATCTTGTCGTGTTGCAAATACAGGTTGTCGTTTTGTGCTACAGAGACATTTATAAAATCAACTTTTTCTTCTAGGTATTCCAACAATTCAAGAGAATCTTCAAGTGTGTTTCCGCCTTTAATCATGTCATCAGCACTGATTCTCATTGATATTGGGAATCTAGGACCAACGGCTGCTCTTACTGCATCCATAACCATTTTAGGAAATCGTGCTCTGTTTTCAGCGTTTCCACCAAATTCATCTTTTCTGTCGTTAAATAGAGGTGAAAGGAATTGGTTAAGCAAATATGAATGTCCAGCATGGATATCAACCGAGTCAAATCCTGCTAACTGAGCTCTTTCTGCAGCTTCTCCATACTTTTTAGCGATAACTTTCATTTCCTCTAAAGTTAATGGTCTTGGAATAGCTCCGCCTGTCTTAGAAGGAATGTTTGATGCTGAAACTGGTTGTTCACCATTCAATCTTAATCCATAAGCTGATGCTCCTGCATGGTTAAGTTGAACAGACACTTTTGCCCCGTAAGCATGAAGTCTTTCCACTAATGTATAAAATCCAGGTACAAACTGATTGTCATCAATTCTACACTGTTTTGTCCCATTAGTTCCCATAGGGTAGTCGACACAAGCATTCTCTACGATGATAAGGCCTGTACCACCTTTTGCTCTTAATTCATAGTACTTGATCATCTCTTCTGATACTTCCGCACTGACTGTTGCAAAGTTACTTCCAATTGGTGGCATTACTGTTCTGTTCCTTAATGTCATTCCATTGATTGTGATTGGTGATAAAAGATTCGTATATTTGCTTTTCATAATTTTCCTCCTATATATTTACCAATATTTTTGTTTATCTATTGTAAATAAATGTATTAATCATTTTGTAATATTCTTTGTTTGCTTAAAATTTAACTTGCTTGTTTAAAATTTAACTTATTAACTTATAAGTTGAACATATTTTTTCCTCTATATTTATTTTAATATGTATTCTTCTATTAATCTAATTCATTTTTTCGCATTCATTAATAGATATTATCTATACTTAATGATATAATGAAATTATAATAGTATAGAAAGGATCTATAAGGTATGAATTTAAATCACTTACAGTACTTTAGAGTTTTAGCTCGGCTTGAACATTATACACAAGCTGCTAAGGAATTATCAATTACTCAGCCAAGTTTAAGTCATGCTATTTCGAATTTAGAAAAACATTTAGGTACTTATCTTTTTGAAAAAGAAGGCAGAAATGTACGTTTGACCAAGTATGGAAGATTTTTTCTACAATATGTTGATAATGCTCTTAATGAACTAGAAGTTGGAGAAAAGAAATTGAAATATTTAACAAATTCTTCTTTTGGTGTAATTGATTTAGGTTTTATTTACACCTTAGGTGCTCATATTATGCCAAATCTAATGAAGGACTTTTTAAATAATGAGCAACATAAAAATATCAAGTTTTCACTTTTCCAAGGTACTACTAGTAATATTATTACAGGATTAAAAAATGAGAAATTTGATTTAGGATTCTGTTCAATGGTAACCGATGAACCAGACATTGATTTTGTACCAATCTTAGAAGAACAGTTGGTTTTAATCGTTTCAAAAGATCATGAATTAGCTTCATGTGATAACATTGACTTGAAGGATGTAGCTGACTATCCTTTTGTATATTTTAATAAAGAAAGTGGTATACGTCCTCTTATTGATAGTTTATTCCAAAAAGTAAATGTAACGCCTAAAATCATATGTGAAGTGGAAGAAGATAGTGCCATTTTAGGTTTAGTAACTGTTAATTATGGTATCGCTATTATTCCTAACATATCCTTAATAAAAAACTTCGATGTGAAAGTTTTACATATAACTAATCCTATAATTAAAAGATATATTTATCTTGCTTCTATGAAAAACAAATACATTTCTCCGTCTGCATGCCTATTTCGTAATTATATACTTGAAAATTTAAGTGAAAATTTTTAGGTGATTTTTCAAAATTTCATAATTCTAATATATCTTCCATAATATTAGAATTGATTATAATAAATAAATAGCAAGCACATCTTTTTGTGCTTGCTTAGGAAGTATAACATTATACTTCTTTATACAAATTCACTTCTCCTTTGCCTATACGAAAATCAGCTAACAACGGAACTATTCTTGTAAAATGTTCACTCTTATTGTGTAAATCAATTGTCTTCTGATCTTGCCATTCTTCTATAAATGTAAATATAGAATTGTCATTTATATCCTGAAATAATCCATATGAAATACATCCTTGTTCCTGTCTACTCTTTTCAATTAACTCCTTTGTTAATTGTAGATACTCGTCCCTTTTCTCATCTTTAATCACACTTTTTGCTACTATTTTTATCATACTAATCCTTCTTTCTATATATTTAATCACTATCAAAAAATAACAAGACAATCCGCCAGCAAATTTGAACTTGTTATTTTCTTTCATATGCCTTAGGGATGTTCAAAAAAAAACAAGTCAGTATGCTAGTCTATTTTACTTGTTATTTTCTTTCACATCCTTATTAAAATTAGTATAGCACTTAATAGAAGCTACTTTCCATAGTAAATACTCTTCAAAAGATAAAAGGGAGTACCGCTCATGATTAAAATTCAATCATTTTGCGCTACTCCCTAATTTTGAGTACATTAAAGAATTTTTTAACTATTTTCCATTAAGTTTTTTATAACTTTTCACGTCTTTTCGTAGATTTTATAAACAATTCTTTTAAAGATTCCTTATGCTCATTTTCTATTGCATGCTTTATTTTATCTAACTCATCTTCAAATTTTTGTATACTCATAAGCAAATTCTCTTTATTCCCAAGAAAAAGTTCACTCCATAAATCTTCATTAATATTTGCTATTCTAGTCAAATCTCTATAGCTATCTCCAATGAAACTTCCAGTATCTCTTCCCTCTACATCACTGTTTACTAAAGCAACTGCTAATGCATGTGGCAATTGACTTGTAAAACCTATCATTTCATCATGATTTTCTGGTGTTATCCTTCTAACCCTCTTAAACCCTATTTCATATGCCAAATTCTCTATAAGATTTAGATTTTCTTCTTTATTTCTATCTATAGGAGTCAGAATATAATTTGCTCCTTTAAATACTTGGCTAGATGCAAAATCTATTCCCTTCTTTTCTCTTCCTGCCATGGGATGTCCAAAAACAAAATCAATATTATTTGGTAAAATATTTATTATGTGTTCAACGAACATCTTCTTTATTCCAGTAGCATCTGTTATTACTGCTCCATCCTTAAAATTATCTTTATTATCAGTAATAAACTTTTTAACTAACCTTGGATATAAAGATATGATTATTAGATCAGCACTTTTAACAATTTCTTCTCCACTAATAAATCCTTGCTTAATTAAGCCTAAATTTTTAGCTTTTACTAATGTTTCTTCATTAATATCTATTCCATAAACATCATCATATCCAGCTTCTTTTAAAGCCATAGTAAATGAGCCACCAATTACACCAAGGCCTACAACTACAATTTTCATATTATAGCCTCCTTAAAATTAAATTTCTTTTCCTTCCATATTAGCTACAACTTTAACTTTTTCCATTAATTTATCAAATTGATCTGGTGTAAGTGATTGTTGTCCATCACTTAATGCATTTTCAGGATCATTATGAACTTCTATCATAAGTCCATCACTGCCAGCTATAACTGCTGCTTTTGCCATGGGTTCTACTAAATAAGCGTATCCCCCAGCATGACTTGGATCAATAATAATAGGTAAATGTGATAACTTTTTAATTACTGGAATTGCTTGTAAATCTAATGTATTTCTAGTTATTGTTTCAAAAGTTCTAATACCTCTTTCACAAAGAATTACATTTTCATTACCGCCTGCCATAATATATTCTGCTGACATTAACCACTCTTCTATAGTTGCTGATAAACCTCTTTTTAATAAAATTGGCTTATTAGTTCTTCCAATTTGTTTTAATAAGTCAAAGTTTTGCATATTTCTAGCACCTATTTGGATAACATCAACTTCTTCAACAAATGTATCTATATAATCAGTTGACATAAGTTCTGTAACTATTGGAAGCCCTGTTTCTTGCTTTGCAATTTTTAGAAGCTTTAATCCCTCAAGTTCTAACCCTTGAAAGCTGTATGGTGAAGTCCTTGGCTTAAATGCTCCTCCTCTTAAGAAGTTTGCACCTGCTGCCTTTACTCTTTTTGCAATTTCAATAATCTGTTCTTCACTTTCAACTGAGCATGGTCCTGCCATTACTCCTAAACGACTTCCACCAATTACTGAACCATTAACATCAATAACTGTATCTTCCGGTTTAAATATTCTGTTTGCTTTTTTAAAAGGCTCTTGAACCTTCATAACTCTATCTACACCTTTAAGAACTTGCATTTTCTTTGGATCTATTACAGAAGTATCTCCTACAACACCTACAATGTAGTATGTGTCTCCTCTAGAAAGATTAACCTCTAATCCCTTTCCTTCAACAATTTCCTTAATTCTTCTTATTTCTTCTTCACTGGCTTTTGGTTTCATTATAATTATCATTACTTATTTCCTCCTATACTACTAAAAACTTTTTTCTTTAAATCTACAATCCTACTAAACTACTACTTAATATTAGATCAATTTTACATATAATTTCAATATTATTTATTTATCTCAAGAACTTTTATGCTGTATATATTTATAGATTAATAGAGTCTTCATTCTTTATAGTCACATTTTTATTATTCTTTATTATTTCTTTAATCTTATCTGCTAACGTTCTAATATCACTATTATTTGAAACTATTTCTTCAGCATACTCATTGTAAAGTGCATATCTTTCATCATATAACTTTAATAATTTTTCTTTACCATCTTTAAGAAGGGGTCTAAATGAAACATCCACATCTCCAAGAATATTATTAACAGGTCTATCAATAAAAATAATCAATCCTTCTTCTTTCAAAACATCTATATTTTCTTTTCTTTTTATAGCTCCACCGCCTGTAGAAATCAATATATTATCATATTGTGCCAATTCTTTGCATGTTTCAGATTCAATATCTCTAAAATATTCTTCACCATTTTCAAAAAGCTGTATAGTTGTTTTTCCTGTTTTCTTTACAATGTATTCATCCATATCAAAGAATTTTATATTCAATTCCTCCGCTAACATTCTTCCAAGTGTCGTTTTCCCACTACCCGGCATTCCAATTATAACTATTTTGTTTTTCATATTTAATATCCCCCTTGTATTTAAATTGTTTATTAATATAAGAACATAGTTCTTTACTTAATACTTCATTTGTGGAAATATATTTCCATATTTCCTTTGGTTTAGCCGGCTTACAAATCACCCCTAAGCATTACTTAAAATATAATTCATTAACTTCATCTGCAGGCATTTCTAACCCAGTATATAATTTAAAGGCTTCTGCACCTTGCCATAACAGCATTCCTATACCAGGAACTATTGTACACCCAGCAGCCTCAGCATCCTCTAAAAGCTTTGTTTTCTTTGGATTGTAAACTACATCAGCTACAACTAATTCCTTTGTGAAAACATTTGTATCGTTTATTGGAGATTGGTCTTCACTTGGATGCATTCCCACACGTGTTGCATTCACTAGAATATCGCTAGATGCAATTTGCTCATTAAGTTTTTGAATATCTTCTAAATCGCATAAATTCACAACACATTCAGGTGCTTCCTTTTTTATATTTTCAATAGTTTTCTCAGCCTTTTCATAAAAAACATCCTTTATGTTGAAAATATTAATTTCTTTAGCTCCATCTAGTGCACATTGCACTATAATCGCTGTTGCAGCACCACCTGCACCTAAAACAGTAATTTTTTTACCTTTTACACCTACTCCATGTTCCTTTAAATTACGTACAAATCCAACGCCATCTGTAATATGACCAGTTAATCTTCCACCATCATTAATAATTGTATTTACTGCTCCAATAATACGTGCAGCAGGAGATAATTCATCCATATACTTAACAACTGCACTTTTACATGGCATAGTTACATTTACACCTCTTATATTCAATGTTTTAAAGGCTGCAATAGCATCAGGTACCTTTTCTTCTGAAATATCAAAAGCTACATAAGCAGAATCTATCCCCAATTTTTGAAAACTGTAGTTGTACATAGCTGGTGATCCTGAGTGACCTACTGGTGAACCTATCAAGCAATATAATGCTGTGGATCCTGAAATTCTTTTTTCCATGATATCCCTCCTAAAATTAATTTTAATCTTATATTCTTTTGTTAAATAGTGCATTTTAATTTCACCTATAATCTAATTACTCTCCCTTCCTCACCTCCTTTACCCTGCTTAAATGTATAAAAACTTACTCCTACTTATTAATTTATATTTTTTTCATAAGCTCCTAACATTTTAAAATAGATACTATTTTGTTCTATTAACGATAGGGCTTTTGATACCTCGTCTGAATATAGATTTCCTTCAAAGTCTACATATAAAAAGTATTTCCATGGTCCATGTTTCATAGGTCTTGATTCTATCTTAATCATATTTATATTATTTTCTGCGAAATGCCTTAATAACTTATATAACGTTCCCGCTTCATCATCAAGGGAAAATACTGCGCTTATTTTATTTGCATTTGGATTCTTTTCAAGTTCTTTTCCAATAATTATGAATCTTGTAAAATTTTCTGCTTGATTATTAATATTTTCTTTTATTATTTCTAAATTATATATGCTCGCTACTCTTTTACTTGCTATTGCAGCTTTTGAATTATCTTTTAAATCATTAACTAACTTTGCACTAGTAGCTGTACTATGAAATGGTGTCAATTTCCAATTTAGCGATGATTTTAAAAATTCTGTACTTTGTCCAAATCCTTGTGGATGGGAATATATTTCACTTATAGTTTCTAATGTTGTGCCTTTTATTCCAACTAAATTTTGATTTACTTTTATACAAACTTCTCCAATTATGTAGAATCCATATTTATATAAGAAATCATATACATCAGAAATCGCACCCGTTGACGAATTTTCTATCGGAAGTACTCCATAATCAATCTCACCATTTTTAACTGCTAGAAAAACATTTTCAAATTCTTCATAAGCTTTTGCATCTTTAGCTCCCCCGAAATACTTAATCATTGCTTCTTCTGTAAAAGATCCACTTACTCCATAAAATCCAAGTTTATCTTTTAGTACAGTATTTTTTTGCTTTATTGGTTCATGTTCATTAACATCTTTTTTAGTTTTTCTATTCTCCAGTTCTCTAGCCGTTTCCATTAACCTTGTAAAAAAATTTCTTGTTTCTTCTATATAATCCTTATTTTTTAGATATCCTAAATTTTTTTCAATAACTTGATCTTCTCTATTTTTGTCAAAAATAGCTACCCCATTCTTCTTTTTATATTCTGCAACTTTCAGCACTATATCCATTCTTTTTTCAAATAGTTCAGTAATTTTTTTATCCAATTCATCAATGTTCTTTCGATAATCGTCTAAGCCTTCCATTTTTTCATTTCTCCTCTTCTTACAATGAAGTAATTTAAGATTTAAATAAAATCCTCTATTAAGTTTAGGTGTATTTCATTTCTCTAATAAATACTTTAACTAAATCTTAATTGTAATCTATCCAACTAAAATACACTTATCTTATTTTTACAAAATTAAATCAAGTATTCCAATAGCAGTTACTGCTTCAATTACTGGCACAGCTCTTTGTACTATACATGGGTCATGCCTTCCTTCAATTACAATCTCTGAACTTTCCTTAGCTGCAACATCTATTGTCTTTTGATTCTTTGATATTGATGGTGTTGGCTTTATTGCAACTTTAAATAATATTGGCATTCCATTAGTTATTCCACCTGTGATTCCACCATTATTATTTGTATAAGTCTTAACTTTTTCATTATCATAATAATACTCATCATTACACTCTGAACCCCTAAGTTCGCTCATTAAAAATCCTTTTCCAAACTCTATTCCCTTAACCGCTGGCACTGAAAACATCAAATGAGCTAATGTGGATTCTACTGAATCAAAAAATGGATTTCCAATTCCTGCATCAATTCCAAGAACGGTACATTCAATAGTTCCACCTACTGAATCTCCATCTTTTTTTGCTTTAAGAATTGTGTTTCTCATATCTTCCTCTTTTTCAGGAGCTAAGAGCGGTAATTCTTTAATTTTTAATGCATCTAAAAGCTCTTTACTAAGTTCAGTTTCATAAAAACTTTTATCTTTAATATTTTCTATACTATTTACATGAGCTCCTATATTAATTCCTTTTAATTCTAAAACCTGTTTACATATAGCTCCTGCAAATACTAATGGCGCCGTAATTCGTCCTGAGAAATGTCCACCACCTCTATAATCATTAAACCCATCATATCTAATAAATCCTGGATAATCCGCATGGCCAGGTCTCATTAAATCTTTAAGCTTTCCATAATCTTTAGAGTGCATATCTGCATTTCTAATCACTGCACAAAGTGGTGTTCCGGTTGTTTTACCTTCAAATATTCCACTTAAAATTTCAGGTCTATCCCCTTCTTTTCTTGCAGTAGATAAATTACTTTTCCCCGGTGCACGTCGTCCCATTTCCATCATAACATCTTCCATATCAATTTCAACACCAGACGGAAGTCCATCGATTGTAATTCCTATACCTACTCCATGAGATTCACCAAAAATAGAAACTTTTAATTTATTTCCCCACATTCCACTCATCAAACGCACCTCCTATTCTTTTAAAATCTTCCCAAAATTCTGGGTACGACTTTGAAACACATTCATAGTCTTTTAAAATTATAGATTCTTTGCAAGAAGTAGATGCTATAGCTAAAGTCATTGCAATTCTATGATCTTTATGGCTCCAAACCTCGACATTTCCTTTAAGCTCTTTAACTCCTTCAATTATTAATCCATCTTTTTTTTCTGTGATTTTAGCACCTAGCTTATTAAGTTCAGCTGTAACTGCCGCTAGTCTATCACATTCTTTTATTCTAAGCCTTCCAGCATTTATTATTTCAGTAGTTCCTTCACTTAAAGCTGCAACTAAAGCGACTACTGGAATTATATCGGGACATTGAGATCCATCTATTACAGTTGATCTTAATTTATCATTAACTTTCCCTATTAATCCATTATTTTTATTTTTTAAGCTTAGTCCCATTCTCTCTAAAATATCAATTACTTCTTTATCTCCTTGAAGCGAATCTAATTTCAAATCGCAAACAACTATATCATTTGAAAGCGCATCTCCGCAGAGGAAAAATGCAGCTTGAGAATAATCACCCTCAACTCTATAATCTCTACTCTTATAAATTTGATTTCCCTTAATTATAAATTCTTTATAATTATTGTTTATAATTTCCACACCAAAATCTTTAATTGCACTTAAAGTTAAATCAATATATCCTTTTGATTCCATTTCTGTTGTTATTATAATTTTAGAATCACCATCTAAAAGAGGAAGCGTAAACAATAACCCTGTTATAAACTGTGAACTAATATTTCCTTTAACTTTAAATTCTCCAGCTTGCAATTTACCTTCAGTTCTTAGATCCAATATACTTTCTTTATAGCTGTACTTTATTTTTTGTTCATCGAATATATTATAATATGTGTCTAATGGTCTTTTTCCCAGATTCCCTTTTCCAACGAATCTATTAACTCCATTAAATAAAGCTGCAATAGGTACTAAAAATCTTAATGTTGAACCAGATTCATTGCAATTTATGATTCTTTCATCTTTTATTGCTTCATTAAATTTGTTGTCTGGGCAGTTAACACCATAAATTTCAAGATATTCTTCTCTTTTTATTATCTTTGCACCAAGAGATGACATAGCATCAATCGTTGCTATAATATCATCTGAATAACCTATATTTGTTATTTTACTCTTCCCGTTTCCAAGTGCTGCACAAATTACTGCTCTATGAGCCATGCTCTTAGATGGTGGCACTTTAACTTCACCGCTTAACTTTGCTGGATAAATTTTTAAATCGCCCATCCTTTTACCTCACTTCATCAAAATTCGATGTTCAATGTATAATTATTATTTGAAAAATTCAACATTAGTCTTTTCCAAAAATGCTTCTCCAATATTCTTTAATAATACTATTTTAAGAACATTATCAATATTCTTCTTATCTAAAGCTATAGTATCTAGAATTACTGAATTATCATTTATTGCTACTTCATAAGGAAGCGAATATTGAATTAATATTTCTTTAATATCTTCACTTACACCATTTTCAGTAAGTCCTTTTTTTTCTGCAAGTTTACTTATCTCATACATTCCTATAGCAATGGCTTCTCCATGAGTAAACTTTTTGAAGTTGTAATATGTTTCTATAGCATGCCCTAAAGTATGTCCGAAATTTAATAACATTCTTTCCCCAGTATCTCTCTCATCATTTTCCACAACACATTTCTTAAGAAAGCAACATTTGTGGATAACTTTTTCAATATTGTGCATAACTTCTTCTTTAATTTTTAAACTCTTTAAAAAATAGAAGAATTCATTATCTTTTATACATCCATATTTAATAACCTCAGCCATGCCATCTCTGAAAAATCTTTCGCTTAAAGTTTCTAAGACATTTGGATCTATTAAAACTAATTTAGGATGATAAAAACTTCCAACTAAGTTCTTTCCTCTTTCTAAATCCACTGCAACCTTTCCGCCTACACTACTATCAACTTGTGCAAGTAAAGAAGTCGGTATTTGAACAAAGTTTACACCTCTTAAAAAAGTAGCTGCAACAAAACCACCAAGATCCCCAATAACTCCCCCACCAAGAGTTATAATTAAATCACTTCTTGTAAGTTTAAAATCTAGAAGTTCATTATATATTGAAGGAAGAGTGCTAAAAGATTTAGTTTCTTCCCCAGGCTCTAACGCCATTAATTTAACATCATATCCTGCTTTAACTAAGCAAGATTTCACTTTATTTCCATAATGAAAATCTACATTTTTATCTGTTAATATAAATATTTTTGTTCCTTTATATATCTTTTTTATTTCTAAATCGACTTCATTAATTAATCCTTTTTTAATTATAATAGGATAACTTCGTTCACCAAGTTCAACAATTAAATCTTCCATTTATCAACACTCCTCTTTTTCAGTAATCAGTTAGCAGTTATAGTCCAAATTACTTTATTACCTTTTCTATTTCAAGAAAATTCTCTACGCTCATAACTTTCTATAATTGTAATTTATTTTCTAATCCTATAAATTCCTATACACCAAGAAATTTTATGAAGAAAATATTTCTTAAACTATTCATTGTTCGTTATTATCCGAGTTAAATTTCTCTTCCAACAGCACCAGCAATAGCTTTTAGATCTTCCATAAGCTTAGCAAACTTCTTAGGTTTAATTGATTGTGGACCATCGCATAATGCATTAGCTGGATCATTATGGACTTCTATAATAAGTCCATCTGCTCCAACTGCAATTGCAGCCTTTGCTAAAGGTTCAACCATCCAATACTTTCCTGCTGAATGACTTGGATCAACAATTACTGGTAAATGGCTTAATTTCTTAACTGCTGGTATTGCACTTAAATCTAAAGTATTTCTAGTGTAAGTTTCAAAAGTTCTTATTCCTCTTTCACAAAGAATTACATTTTCATTTCCACCAGACATTATATATTCTGCTGACATAAGCCATTCTTCTATAGTAGCAGATAATCCTCTTTTCAATAATATTGGCTTGTTTGTTTTTCCTAATTCCTTAAGTAAATCAAAGTTTTGCATATTCCTAGCACCAACTTGAATCACATCTACATTTTCCACAAATGTTTCTATATCATAAGGCGACATAAGTTCTGTGACTATAGGTAACCCTGTACGTTCTCTTGCTTTCTTTAAAAGTTCTAATCCTTCATATTTCAATCCTTGAAATGCATATGGTGAAGTTCTTGGCTTAAATGCACCACCTCTTAAGAAGTTAGCACCAATTTCTTTAACCTCTTTAGCTATTTCAATTATTTGTTCTTCGCTTTCAACTGAGCATGGTCCTGCAATTATTGCTATTTTATTTCCACCTATCTTAATTCCATTTATATCTACTATAGTATTCTCTGGATGAAACATTCTATTTGCTTTTTTGAAAGGTTCTTGCACTTTCATAACTTTTTCAACTATTTCACTAGCTTCAATGTTAGAAGGATCTATTTTACTTGTATCTCCAACTAAACCTAAAATACTGACTTCGCTACCTACAACAAGATTTACCATAACTCCCTTTGCCTCAATTTGTTTTGTTAATTTTGCTATGTCCTCTTGTTTTACTTTTTGTTTTAATATTGCTATCACTTTAAAGCCCCCCCGAATATATTTTGTTAATTCAATTTAAAATAAAAAATGGAGCTCATCGGATGAGCTCCATAAAATATCAATATATTTGTTTAATTTAAAAACCTATATGAATATCAAACACTCATTAGAAAGGTATTATTCAGTTTTCTGCAAAATAAATAGCCAGCGCTAAAATAGAAGCCCCAGAACATAAAATAAAAAAAGCTATATGATTTTTGCATAACTGATTTTTTAATACTTTTCTCCATGATCTTTCTCCATTCCTAAATTAATAATTATTTTTACGAACATTACTTTAATATTAACCTTTAAACTTTATCTTTTTATAATTATAACAAATTAAGATATAATGTCAATATTTATTAATAATTTTTCATTTTTTATATTAATTATATATCTATTTATTAATACCATCATAGTATAAAAAATATTATCTGACTAAATTGGCTAGATTTTATAAGATAATGAAGTCAGTCATTACCATTTATTTTTTCAAACTCTTTTTGCAGATATAAAACAATTTGATTTATGGCCTCATCTGCTTTATTTGTAATCTTATCCATTCCAATAAAGCCATGAGTCACACCCTTATACTCAATAATATCTACTTGTATCCCTGCTTCTTTTAATTTGTTTGCATAAGCTTCTCCTTCATCTCTAAGAGGATCAATCTCTGCAGTTATAACAAGTGTATCAGGTAATTTATTAAATTCTTTAGCTAAAAGTGGAGATACATAAGGATTTTTTCTGTCTTCTTTTCTTGGTACATATAATGAAATATATTTTTCCATATCTTCATTTGAAACATTAAAATGATTGGCAAAATAAGACCACGATTTACTATTTAGCTCAAATATGTTTGTAGATGGATATATTAATACCTGACACGTTATGTTCGAACTATTTTCATTTCCTGCCATTAATGAAACTGCTGCAGAAATATTTCCACCTGCGCTATCTCCTGCAATAGCTATCTTTTTTTTATCCCCATTTATACTTTCTGCATTATTATAAGTCCATTGAAGTGTATTATATACATCATTAAGACCATCTGGAAAAGGATTTTCTGGTGCAAGCCTGTAGTCTACCGATATAACTATTGCCTTTGTATTCTGTGAAAGCTTTCTACAAATATTATCATGAGTGTCAAGATTTCCTGAAATCCAACTACCACCATGTGAATAAATAATTATAGGAAGCTTTTCTCCATCCTCTGGTGTATATATTCGTACCGATATTTTTTCCGAGCCTGCTTCTATAGTAGTGTTTTTAATATTTGAAAATGGTATAGGCTTTTTAGACCATTTAGTAGACTGCCTATTTAAAGATTCCCTAACTTCTTCAATTGATTTCCCTTCAATTGAAGAAGAATTAATAATTTTGTCCAATTGTAAGTTTACTGCGACATACGTATTAAGTTTACCATCATTTATTCTAGTTAAATTTTTAATAATGAAAAAACCTGCTATAATAATTATAAATATAATACTTGATATTATCCAAATCTTCTTTTTCATCGTTAACTAACCTCCACATATTATGACAATTCTATAATAAAAAAACCAGATCTATCTATTTTTTACTAATTCTATTTTAATATACCTAAAATCACTGAGTATTTTTATTAATTTGATTTATTTAATGTCTCGCTTAATTTATAGAGCCTAGCCCAATAGCCATAATTATTGGTATACAATATAATGTGTAAATGACTTTCACTAATATCTATATATTGCGAATTAGCGAACCTGTTTTACCTTTTTGTGGGCTAATCATACTGTCTATTTTCAAATATCCTCTTACTTTATTCTTAAAATACAAAAAGAGAGTAGTTAGTTTTGATGTTCTCAAAGCTATCTGCTCTCTTTCAATTAATAATACACATATTTTAATTGCTATTTTTCTTCTTATTTTCTTCTATGAGAAGCTCTTCTAATAGCTTTAGTTCTTGTAAATCCGAAATAGCTTCTATATTTTTGTCATCTAACCAGAGTGTATTCAAATTTTAAAATTAGATAAAGAACTTATATTTTTTATTTCATTATTGGTGAATATGCCCCACTTAAAAAAAGTATCTCCCCCACGTCCTGTCCATGCTATAGTAAGTACTTGATTTTTAATTGCAATATTTTTATATGCATCACATAAATTTTGAATTAATTTATCAATTTTTACAATTGCATCATTAAAATCTGATTCATTAATTTTAAATCCAATAGAAAGCACCAATTATTTTGCGAAATTGATTGTATTATTCAATTTTTAAATAATGGTAGTTTATTTATTTTAACTATTTACAATTGTATTATTAAAAATTAAAGGCGCTACCTAAAGAATATTAATTCTTTATCCTAATAATTCTATAAATAATTTATTAATTTGAGTAAGCTTATAATATGGGTGATACCAATCTAATTAAAGATTCTTTAATTTTTAGTGAAAGCTTTCTGCTATCATATATTTCTTTCGTTATTATTTCTGAATCTTTAATGTCTTTCATAAATTGTAGTTCTCCATCCGTTGCAATTCTATCATCATAAATAAATGCATTAACTTCAAAATTCAATTTAAAACTTCTTATATCCATATTAGCTGTTCCTATGCTCATTACTGCGCTGTCGGTAACTATTGTCTTTGAATGAATAAATCCATTTTGATAACTGTATATTTTTATTCCTGACTCTAAAAGTTCTCCTATATAAGAGCTTGATGCCCATTGCATAAAGAAATGGTCTGGTCTACCTGGTATTATTATTCTTACATCTACACCTGATAATGCAGATATCTTTAAAGATTCTAATATAGGAGAATCCAGCACCAAATATGGTGTTTCTAAGTACAAGTTCTTTTTTGCATTATTAATTAACTTTAAATAAGCATTTCTAATATATTGTTCCTTATGATCTGGCCCACTAGTTACAATCTGTATGCCTACATCTCCTACATCTTTTTTAAATTCTTCTGTGCATTTATAACAATCATCCATTTCTTCCTTAGAAGCATAAGCCCAATCAAGTAAGAATCTTTCACTTAAATCATTTACTGCTTCACCTTCAATTCTGACATGGGTATCTCTCCAAAATCCAACTTCTATATCTTTATTTATGTATTCTTTTCCAACATTGAATCCACCAACATATCCATACCTACCATCTATAACCACTATCTTTCTATGATTTCTATAGTTTATACGAGTATTTATATGTGGTAAAATTCCTGGGAAGAATATTGAAAATTTTCCTCCGGCTTGTATATATTTTTTTAATGATTTCTTTGTTAAATTACGAGAACCCATACTATCTACTAAAAGCCTAACTTCCAATCCTTCTTCTATTTTCTTTGTAAGCTCTTCAATTATATTTTTCCCAAGAATATCATTTTTAAAAATATAATATTGCACATGAATATATTTTTTAGCATTTTTAATATCTTCTATTAATTGCTTAAACTTATCTTCCCCATTTACATATACTCTAACATTGTTATTTGTTGTATATTTTGCACCCGAATTATTAAAATTCATCCTTCTTAGATCAGAAAATTTCTCTCCTCCGTCATGATAATTATCATTTGATTCATATATATCAATTAAATTTTTTCTTTTATTTTCATCAATTTGTATCTTCTCTTTAAATATCTTTTGTCTACTTAGATTTTGTCCAAACATAATATAAATCATAAATCCTAAACCTGGTAAAACCATTAATATTAAAAGCCATGCCCATGTTGTAGTTGGATCTCTTCTCTCTATAAAAACTAACGATAAAGAAAAAAGTATATTTAAGACTAAGATTACAACTACTAAGCCTAACATTATATTCATATTTATTCACTTCCCATTTTATTAAATTAGTTTATATATTAATATATAATTTCAGTTAACACTATAAATAAAATTCACATTTTCCATTTACATTGTTATGTGAGTTTATTTATACTTAAAATTTATTGATTCAATACATTCATTTTAATTCTTCTCCATATAGCATTGTATCACAATATAGACTTGTATGATAATAACTTATTGTTATAATTTTATTCTTTATTTTTCGAATAAAATTAAGCTATCTTAATTCAGATGAATAATCATTAAGGCCTATAACACAAGATAGACTAGATACTTACTTGTTGCTTTTTTGAATATACTTAAGTATTATAAAAAAGAATCTCACAAATCAATCATATAAAAAAGAATCTTACAGTGAAATTCTTGACTTTTTTAGATTTGTTAATATATAATGTTATTAAAATTGTATATTATGCTATGAATAGGAGTAGTAATAATGATTATATCTTTAAGAGAGCTGTTGCTAGGTGTAAAACAGTGTTATATTATTATGAACTTGCCTATGAGCTTACTTGTTAAAACAAGTACGGTAATCCCGTTAAAATATTAAGTGAGAAGAATTAATTTGTTTTATTTCTTCTAATTAAGAGTGGTACCACGGAAACTATGCTTTCGTCTCTTCATATAGAGATGGGGGCTTTTTTTATACAGTTTAGGCATATTAATAATATAAATTATACAATAATAGTTAATTAAAATATTTGTAGGAGGCTATATAATGGCAAATTACGGAACTAAAATCGATAAAAAATGGCAAAATATATGGGTGGAAAATGAAACTTATAAGTTTAATCCTGAAAAGTCAGATAAGAAACTTTATACACTTGAAATGTTTTCGTATCCATCAGGCGCTCAATTACATGCTGGTCACTGGTTTAACTATGGTCCAACAGATTCATGGGCAAGGCTTAAGAGAATGCAAGGATACAATGTATTTGAACCCATGGGTTTTGATGCCTTTGGTTTACCTGCTGAGAACTATGCAATTAAAACAGGTATACATCCACACGATTCTACTTTAAAGAATATTGAAACAATGGAGAAACAATTAAAATCTATGGGTGCTATGTTTAACTGGGAAAGTGAAGTTGTTACATGTCTTCCTGATTATTATAAATGGACTCAATGGTTATTCTTAAAGCTTTATGAAAAGAAATTAGCATACAGGAAGAAAGCACCTGTAAACTGGTGTCCATCTTGCAATACAGTTTTAGCAAATGAGCAAGTTATTGATGGAACATGTGAACGATGTAGCACTGAAGTTATTAAGAAAGAATTAACTCAATGGTTCTTTAAAATAACTGATTATGCAGATGAATTGCTTGATAAATTAGATGGCTTAGATTGGCCAGAAAAGACTAAATCTATGCAAAAGCATTGGATTGGTAGATCATATGGAGCTGAAGTCACTTTCAAAGTTAAAAATTCAGATTTAGATTTTGGAGTATTTACTACAAGAGTTGATACTTTAAATGGTGTTACATATGCAGTTTTAGCTCCTGAAAATAAACTAGTTGATAAGTTGACACTTCCAGAATATAAAGATGCTGTTGAAACTTATAAAGAAGTATCTGCCAAGCAATCTGAAATTGAAAGACAATCTGTTTCAAAAGAAAAGAGTGGTGTATTCACAGGCTCTTATGCTATAAATCCTATCAACGGTAAAGAGGTGCCTATTTGGATTTCTGATTATGTATTAGCTACCTATGGTACTGGTTGTGTTATGGCAGTTCCTGCCCATGATGAAAGAGATTTTGCTTTTGCAACTAAGTTCAATTTACCAATTGAAAGAGTAATAACTAATAAAGCTCACACTGATCCAGAGCTTCCATATTGCGAACATGGAGTCCTTGTTAATTCAGGAAAGTTCGATAACTTAACAACTGATGAAGCTAAAAAGAAAGTTGTTGAAGAATTAGAAAAAGATAAATTAGGTTCAATGAAAGTAAACTTTAGATTAAGAGACTGGTTAGTTTCAAGACAAAGATATTGGGGTGCTCCAATTCCAATTGTTTATTGTGATAAATGTGGAATAGTTCCAGTACCAGAAAAAGATCTTCCAGTTGAACTTCCATATAATGTCGAATTTACTCCAGAGGGTAAATCACCACTCAGTAAATCCGAAGAATTTATAAATACTACTTGTCCTCATTGTGGAGGCCCTGCAAAAAGAGAAGCTGATACTTTGGATACTTTTGTATGTTCTTCATGGTACTATTTAAGATATGCAGATAGCAAAAATGAAAATGCAGCTTTTGATCCTGAAAAAATCAACAAGCTACTTCCTGTAGATAAGTATGTTGGAGGTCCTGAACATGCTTGTATGCATTTATTATATGCAAGATTTATAACAAAAGCTTTAAGAGATATGGGATACTTGAACTTTGATGAACCTTTCTTAAGCTTAACGCACCAAGGCTTAATCTTAGGTCCTGATGGATTAAAAATGAGTAAGTCAAAAGGAAACACAATTTCTCCTGATGATTATATTAAAGATTATGGAGCTGACGTATTTAGAATGTATTTAATGTTTGGATTTGGCTACACTGAAGGTGGTGCATGGAATGATGATGGAATAAAATCTATTGGAAAATTCGTAGACAGAATAGAAAGAATTCTAGAATTATCTAGAACTTTTATAAGTGAAAATAATCATATTAAAGAGTCTATCGATGCAGAAGAGAAAGAATTAAATTTTTGGAAACATACAGCTATAAATGGTGTCACTGAAGATGCCGATAAAATGCAATTTAACACTGCAATAGCAAGACTTATGGAATTTGTTAATGCACTTAATAAATATCTTCAAGAAGATGTTAAAAATGTAAAGTTCTTAAAAGAGACTATAATTGATTTCTTGAAGTTACTTGCACCGTTTGCTCCTCACTTTACAGAAGAACAATGGAGCTTACTAGGAAATAAATCAACAATCTTCAATGAAAAATGGCCAGAATTTGATCCTTCTGCTTTAGTTAAGGATGAAGTTGAGATTGCTATTCAGATCAATGGTAAAATAAAAGCAAAAATCACTGTGCCTTCAAACTTAGATCAAGAAGGTATAAAAAAAGCTTCTTTAGAAAATGAAACTATTAAGGAAAATACCGAAAGCAAAACTATTGTAAAAGTAATTGTAATTAAAGGAAGACTCGTTAATATTGTTATTAAATAATCTTTTAAATTTATACTAATTAAAAAGAGGTTATCTCAATGATTTTATAAATCTTGAGATAACCTCTTTTTCTATGATTTTTACTTTTTAGATAAAATCTAATTTAAATTTATTAAGCATAAAAATCAATTATATTAGTACTGTCTTTGCTTGCTTGTGATGTATTAGTTTTATTTGAACTACTATCAATATTTTTTGAAGAGTCTGCTTGGCTATTAGAAGTTTTACTTGTCCCACTAGATTTCTTTGTTTGAATTTCTGCATCAATATTTTGTATCTGTGCTTGTATAGTTGCAACCTTTGCACTCTTTGTTTTCTCATCATCTTTACTTGCTTGTTCTTTTTGTAATTCCGAATTAAGGCTTGTCTTTTTTTTCTCAAGTGCGCTTGTATCACTACTACTTGTTGCTACATATGAATTATTTGGTGATGAAACTGATGAAATATTCATAATTCTACCTCCTAAAATTTATTGAAATTTACTTTTTTACATTGCTGTCTCAAAAGTACTTTCAATTGTATCTTCTTGTTCCTGTGTAATTGTTCCAGATGATACTAGACTATCTAATTTATTTATTTTTGTATCACTTGATTTAGTCCTATCTGGTTTATTAGCATTTATCAAGGATTGAAAAGTGTTTTCAATTGTATCTTTCTGATCTTGTGTTATTGTTCCTGCAGCCACTAAACTGTCTAAGGGATTTTGAAATTTAGCTGTATTGCTGTATGTTCCTGATGTCTGGATCGCTTTACCACCAGCTTGAAACACACTTTGAATAGCATCTGCTTGATCCTGAGTAATAGTCCCTGAAGCTACTAGCCTATCTATCGAATTGCTATTTGATTGGACTTGTGTAGAGCTACTCAACGTTTGAAGGGCTTGTTGGCTAATTTGGATGGAATCGCTATCTTCTTGTTTTTTTTCCTGTTCTACTTTGTATTCCTCCAAATCCTTTGCTTCTTGTATTTTTCTTAGAGCATACGCAGCATCAATGGTGCTTTGAGTAGTACTTATTGTGTTCATATTATTATCTCCTTTAATCTGCTTCCCTGCATATATTTTATCCTATATATAATTTTATCGGAATATATAGCTTTTAATCTAACGTAACTTTGTGGCAACTTTGTGGCAAATATGTGGCAAATACAACCATCTTAAATTTAAAATAATATTATAATGTATATATGGTAAAATATAGCTTGAGGTGAACTAAATTCATGGATAAAAAATTAATATATATCGCTGATGATGAAATAAATATTTGTAACATTATAAAATCATTTCTCGTTAAAGATGGCTTTGACGTAGAAATCTTTGCTGATGGTAGTTCTATTCTTGAAGCTTTCAATAAAAAACAGGCAGATATGTTGATATTAGATATCATGATGCCTGAGATAGATGGCTATGCGCTTTGTTCATTAATACGAATTCGAAGTTGTGTACCGATAATAATCGTGTCTGCTAAAGATACAGAGACAGATAAAATAGCTGGTCTTAAACTAGGTAGCGATGACTATCTAACTAAGCCTTTTAGTCCACTAGAACTCATTGCAAGGATTAATAGTATTTTTAGAAGAATTGAATTGGACAAGTCTCCTAGTAATAATAAGATTATTAAGATATCTGATATATCAATAAATCTTGATACCAAAGAAGTAGCAGTTAACGATAAACTCTTAAACTTTACAGTAATGGAATTATCATTGATTTACTACCTTATAAAAAATAAAAATAGAGCAATAAGCCGCAGCGAGCTTCTTGATAAAATTTGGGGTTTTGAAAATAAAGTAGAAACTAGAGCCACTGATGATATGATAAAACGGATAAGAAAAAAACTTTCTGATGCAGATTCGAGCCTAATGATTCACACAATATGGGGTTTTGGTTTCGCAATACGAGATAGAGAATGATATTATGAAGAGAAATACAATAAAATGGAGAATCTTAAAATATAATATTATTGTAATTATTATGTTAATTACATCTACTACAATAATATTTAATGTAGCTGTCCGTATATATATTGAGAATAATATTGTAACTCAGTTAAATAAAATAGCATCAAGTGCCGAAGATACTGCCTTGCAACATGGTCCAGACTTTTTTCAAAAAGCCCCACAAATGCCACCGCCTGATATGCAAAACAGCATCCCTCCACCGATTTATTCTCAAGGCACTAATGACCCTTTTAGATATTACTTTATGTTAGACCGTTCACTAAAGGAGCCTCTTACTTTATTAAATGCAGATTTTATTTTATTAGATCAAAATGAAACCAGAATCACTCCATTTCCAGAGAAATCTACTCCTGATGATCTTATTAAACAGCTAACAAATGAAATTAATAAATATAAAAATATTGATAAACAGGAGTACTTAAACTTTCATTTATCTGGTACTGAATACATAGCAATTATAAAACCAGTATCTAATAAAAATTCTTTCGGTTTAGGTTGGATAATCATATATTCAAATATTCAGCAGATAAATCAGCTTCAATTAGGTATAAATATCATTCTTTTCCTTATACTTATTTTTTCTGCTTTAATCGCTATAGTATTTTCTTCTCGTGTATCCAAGAAAATATCCCAACCATTTTCTCAACTTAATCAACATATAAATGATATTTCAGAGAGAAACTTTGGTACTAAAATTGAAATGCCCGTATATGATGAATTGCAAGGATTCGTAAATAATATAAATATTATGTCTGAAAAACTTGAACTCTATGATAAGGCTCAAAAAACTTTTTTACAAAATGTATCGCATGAATTCAGAACTCCACTTATGTCCATTCAGAGTTATGCTGAGGGTATTAAATATGATGTTATTGACAGTGATAGTGCCGTTACAATTATTCTTGCTGAAATCAAACGTATGACTAAATTAGTCGAAGATCTATTATATTTATCTCGTCTTAATGCAATTGAAGAAAACTATAAGTGCATCAACTTAAATTTCAATCAATTAGTAAGGATATGTGTACATCGTATGAACTGGATTGCAAAAAAAAGTAACATAACAATTAACACCAGTATTCTCAAAGAAATAATTGAAATTAATGGTGATGAGGAAAAACTTTCTCGTGCAATTACTAATATTATTGATAATTGCATTCGTTATTCAACTAGTGCTATTATGTTGGAATTAAAAGTGATAGCTAATAACAAAGTACAACTTATTATATCTGATGATGGTCCAGGCTTTAAAATAAATGAACTTCCTAATATATTTGAAAGGTTCTACAAAGGATCAAAAGGAAACTGTGGCCTTGGACTATCCATAAGCAAGAATGTTATAGAAAAACTGAATGGAAGAATCATTGCTCGTAATTTAGATCCAGGAGCATTGTTTATAATTGAATTACCTATAAATAGTGATCACACTATATTCTAGACATATAAATACTTCTTCTAAAATAAGATTAATATTACCCAATTATATATTATATAATAACATCACGAAAGCCTCTAGTCTTTATTTCAGACAGAGGCTTTGTGGACTATAACATTTTTTTTATGAGATGCTTCGTGTGGATATAAATCCACCTTATATATCTTCATTTAATACTTCTTTAAATTCTAATAATATTTTTCTAACCAAGTTCTCTTCTAAAGGTTTATATTCTTTTATATATCCTGATGAATCTAATGATTCATAAGCTTTTTTACTCATGGAAATCCAATTTTCAGGTATACATACCCATACTATGTCTTCATATTTACAACTTAATAAAAAATGTTCTAATCCCCCAAAAGCATACTCCTCAATTTCATGTACTTTGTTGAATAATTTATAATCCTCCACTATCCTTGAAGTTAATTCATATTTATATATATCTACATAAAAGAAATCAAATTTCTCTCTTTTAGCTTTAAATGCATCACTTTCAATTATCTTTATCTTATCGTTTTGTTGAAAATTCTGATTATATAATTTAATTAATTCCTTACTAATTTCATATACAATAACCTCTTTTACATTACACTTTTTTGCAATTTCTTGAACTACATAACCAAGTCCAAGTCCGACAATTCCGACTTTTCCACAGGCAAAGGAAATAGTGCCATAAGAACTTTCTATTTCTCTAGGCGTAAGTTTCATTAAATTGATATCATTTTTATATAATTGGATTATATCTATGTCATATTCTTCTTTGTTTTCATACATATATCCTTGTAAATTTTGTTTTCTTATGATATTTTTAATTATTTTATAATTACCACAAGTTCCTTGATTAATTAAGTCATTATATATTTTCATCTCTTGGAACACAAAATTTTTATTATATGGTTTCATAGTTAATTCCCCTTCTTGATATATTTAAATCAAAAATCTCATTCTGTACTTATAAATTTATTCTTGCTTTTTACGATTAAATATAGTCTCATTCAACTCTTACATTTATATATTCAATAAAGTATAGCATAATAACATATTATTCAACATAATATAACTCCTAAATTAACTTTTTATTTCAATATATATATGCTATAATTACGTTAATGACTTAGTGTTATAAATATTTTGTAAGGTAGGTGTTTATATGAAAAATGTTACTATAAGTGAAGAAGCCTATAATGAGTTCAAATCTTTTTTAGAAGAAAATAAAATAACTGATTTTAATATTAGACTAAATTTTTCTGGCTTTACATGTAGTGGTCCGATTTTTAACATATCCACATCAGAATCTACTGATGCTGATGAAGTTGAAAAAGTTAACGAGATCTCGTTTGTATACGAAAAAAGCTTAATAGAACAATTTGGTGGATTTATAATTCTTTCTTCTGAAGAAAATGAAGGCAATGGTTTGAGTTTAAAGCCTGTCATTGAACCTGAAAGTGGTTGCGGTGGCTCTTGTAGTGGATGTCACTAAAATTATATTTAAACAAGAAATGTAGAATAAATGTGAAAATATTTATTCTACATTTTTTATTATAACCTTATTATCTAATAGTCTGGTATTAATTACTCTAAATCTTTTTTTATTAGTCTATATCCACTGCTTGTATTTTCCATTGTAAGTCTCCGTAATTATCGCTTACATCATATATTCCTTCTAGCATATCTATCCAATAATGTTCTTTTATAACTCTAATTTCTCGTTTTTCCCCTATAACTCCATTTAACTTTTCTTTATTAAATTCATTAAAATAATCATCTATTTCTGAAGAGATTTCATACATTGCCTTAAAAGACTGCAGATCTTCACCTTGTAATTGTAATGTACTTTTCTCATCCTTCATTTCTCTATTTAAGGTAGATAAGATATATTCTTTTATCTTTCCATGTATATCATTTTCAATTACCTTATTTGTTTTTATATTCTTAGAGAACATAGGTGTTTCATTTTGTGTATATGATCCATATTGCTGCCATAATTCCATTACATCACTTGATATAGCATCATAGTTTTTATAAAGTTTTAATAATTCTTCATTTTTTATGCTACCTTCTTCAATACTTTTCAATAATATATCGATGTCCGTTTGATTTTTTTGTTTAACATCTTCTATTTTAATATAAGATTGTTGACCTATTTTATATTTATAGTTATTTAGTTTAAATAGCATACATATATTTACAATTATACTTACTATAAGAAGTATAGATATTAGCATTAAATAATCTACACTTTTTATTCTTTTTATCAAGAATTATCCCTCCTATGTCCTAATTCATTTTAACATATAAGCGTGAATTTGCATATTTAAACTTATCTAGCCCATTCATGTATAGCCTCATTTACCATTTTTAACCCTATATTCCCTTCTATAGATTCTTTTTTTTCTGTATTTATTCTTTTTATTTCTCCATATTGATTTTTTAATGATAATTCTTCACTACCAGATATGACCCATATTATTTTTTTATTAATTGGTTTCACTCCCAATTCTTTTTCCCCAACTCCGTCAGTAAAATATATTAATACCGTATTTCTTAAATTATTATCAATAATATATTTAAATACTGGTGTAAACTGCGTTGATCCATTGTTTTTACTTCTTTTTCTTATATCACTTTCATTTCTAAGTTCATATATATTTCGAATTTCATTATCACATTCAATAATTGTAACTTTATTTTTGACATTCGATGTTATTGATAAGATCTCTGCTAATATCTTATGCATATCATCTTCTTTCATACTCGCACTTATATCAATAGCAACAATAAGTTCTATTTCATTTTTGGGAAGTCTTCCTCTCAGGTCTAACCTCTCAGGCTGTCTTCGATCTCTTCTTGTTATTGTTTTTTTATATCCTGATTTTATAGTTGGTAAAATATTTTTTAGAACACCTTGCCATGATATTTCAGCCTTTTCTCGAAATTCTAAAATTATATTTTCAAGTCCCTTTGGCATATTTTCACTATAGGCACTTATTGCTGTTTTCTTAGTTAAATCTTTAATTTCTTCTTCACTTATTTGTATCTCTTCCCATAAATCATGTGCCTTTGCAATATCTATCTCACCTTTTGAATCATCATCTTTACTCTTTTTATCTTTTTTTATTCTCGATTTAATTGACTTGTAAATTTCTTCTGCATATTCTTCAATACTTCTATTTTCATCAAGATATAGATTATATTCCATATTTATTGCATTAAGTTTTTTACTATATGGTGGCAAATCTTTTATATATTGATTTATTGAAATATCTAATGCAACCCCTATAGCTTCCTTATTAAATCTATTCTTTAGACTTTTTTCTCTTTCAAAATGAGAATTCATTATATGATATATTTCATGTTTAAATAATGCCACCATTTCTTTTTTACTACAATTTAAAAATAGAAAAGGATTAAAATACATATTAAAACCATCTCGTTTAGGAATTGTAGCTATTGGAACAGTTAATCTAATATTTATACCTTGCTTTATTCTAAGCATGAATTGTCCAAAAAAAACATCTTGAGTTTGTAGTAGATACACTATAAGATCTTCAATTAGTTCAAAAAAACTTTTTTTATAAGTATTATTAAATTCGACATTATCCTCTAATGAATATACTTTTTTTAATAGTTGTTGTTTTTTTTCTTCAAAATCCATACCTCATTTTCTCCTTTATAGCATTACTTAAATATATTGAAAAATGCATCTAAGAACTCTTCATTTTCTAATAGTTCTTTATATATTCCATCTTTATAATCTCGTTTTATTTCTTTCATTATTCCAAGCCTTAAATCTCTAGGATATAGGTTTAAAAGTTTTGAAAGTAGTTTTATATTTTTTTCTATAGGTATGTTTTGCAAGTATTTTAATGAGTTTTTGGCTAGTATATATAATCTTGAATGGTTTTCTTTTTCAATCTTTTCTTTTAATTCAAGATTGAAAATATCCTCATTAAATATATCTTCTACCCTTATTAAGGGCTTTTTTATACTTATCAAAAAATTTCCAAAGTCGTTTGTAACATTTACTCCAACATTTCCTCTTACAACATTTAGAAATATATCGAATGTGTACTTCTCCTTATTTTTTAAATATATTTCATATGCTTTAGATATCCTTTCCCAGCTTCTTGGTGTGGCTTTTATACTTTCTTCAACGTTTGGCATATGTAAATAATCTGGAAAAGTAGATAAAAACTCTATAATATATTCGTTAATATTTCCATTATTGCTCATTCCCCATTTAATCCATTCCTTAATATCTGAATCAAGCTTCACCCAAACGAACCTATCCTCTTGGGCTGGATCCATATCTACAACATCATATTTGCTGTTATAAAATCCATCATTTTTATTAGAAGGATTCATTGCTGCAATTACCTTAACTCTTTCATTTAATCTATATCCATTAATCTCCCTATTTAAAATAAGGTTCATAAGTTCTTGAGTTACTGCATGGTCACATCTATTTAATTCATCTATAAATAAAATAACATGCTTATCCTTCTCTCGTTTTAAGATGTTTTCAATTTCTATTAATTTATTATGTGTTGCATATACAGTCACTCCATTTTCAACTATAGGTAGTCCTCCTATTTCCCCCTCTTTTAATAAATTAGCATCTATTGTAACTAAACAGTAATCATTATCTTTAGCTATATACTTAACTAGAGATGTTTTTCCAACACCACTTTCCCCTATTATTAATGGAACATCATTTGATGCAATTATTAAATCTACTGTATTTAAGCACTCTGAATAGTTCAAAATTTTCACCTCAATTCTTATATTGATAATTTATAATCTACCACTAGCTTTTTAGCATTTTTACTCCCATATTCTCTAACAAAATTGATTTTATCCATTTCTAAAATCTCTAATTCTAAAAAATCTTCAATGTATTTCTTTCCAATATTATCGTCCTTAATTTTATCTTTAACTACCTCAACTACTAAATCTGTCTCAATACTTGCATAAATATATTTAACTACATTTATATTTTCACGAATGAATATCTTTATATCATCTAAATCATATTTAGAAATATAATTTATAGCCTCCCCATTTGACATTATAGCCTTTACCTTAGCTTTTAAGGTTGGATTCTTTATAAATCTAATTGCTGCATAATAATTTTCTATAGCTGCAAGTTGCACATTTTCAGAAGGATTTTCTATATACTTAATTGCATCATAATCTCTATCTACTGCTAAAAGCTGCAACTCTTCAGTAGGATTTTTTATAAATTGTATAGCCCACCCTTTAGTTTTAATAGCTTCTTCTATTATTTCTTCAGTAGGATTGTTTATTAGTTCCAAGGAATTCCATAAATTTTTAACGCATGTTATCCCAATCTCTTTATCAATATTTTTAATATACTTAACAGATAAAGGAGAGTTCTTAATAGCTTGTTCTTGAACTTCTTTATTAGGATTTTTAATATATTTAATATTATTACCGTTATTCTTAACAATAAATATTTCTAATTCCTTATCAACTTCAATCACTTGTTGAATATATTCAGGATTATTTTTTAATCTTAATAATAGCTCTTCTCTATTCATATACTTTTTCCTTTCCTGTATAGATATTCATAATAAATTACTATTTAGGTAAATCAAAAAAATAGCACGCTAAATATGCACCTTATATTTTGATATCTATATATTCTGCCTTTTTTTAAGGCTATGTCGATTATATTATCAAACACATCCCTTTTTAATCTTTATATCTTTCAATTTCTTTCTTAACAGCAAAAAGCAAACTATTTAATTCCCACACTTCACCGTCCTCTATTAATTTATTTAAGGTCTTTTGATATCTAGATGCTTCTGCTTCTTTACCTAATGAAATCAATGTCAACAATGAGCTCATTATATTTGAAACCAAATGTGATTTTACTTCAAATAACTTTTGAGCATCTTTAATTTCATCCTTGATTTCTAGCATTTCTCCGTCTAATCTAAATGCTGCATCAGCAGATCTCTTAAGTTTTCCTTTTAATTGTTCTGGTATATGTTGCTTATATTTATAATTAAGAGAGTGCTCAATTGTTGCCCAGAAATTCATAGCTAATGTTCTTATTTGAAATTCTACTAGAATTTCAACCAGTCCTTCCGCCATATTCACAGGATATTTTATTATCATATGATAACTTCTATATCCACTTTCTTTAACGTTTCTGACATAATCTTTTTCATAAAGAATTTGCATATCCTTACGCCCTCTCAAAATTTGTACAACAGTATCTATATCATCAACAAATTGGCACATTATTCTTATGCCAGCGATATCTTCAAGTTCATACCTAACTCTGTCTATTGGAATTTCAAATTTATTAGCCTTTTCTAACATACTGGAAACTTCTTTTACCCTTCCAGTTACAAATTCAATAGGCGAATACTCATTTTTTCTTCTATATTCCTTTCTAATTGATCTTAATTTAACCTTCAGCTCATCTACTGCTTGCTCATAAGGCATTAAAAAAATCTTCCAATCATTTATTGCCATTAATACCACCCTTTAACAACATCATTTCTCAATATCATCCTTATCTATTATATCAAAAACTTTAAATTATGTGTAATTATTCATAAATAAACTTATGATTTTTTTTATAATCTATTTATGAAATTATTTAATATGATATAATCTATACATGATATAAAAAATTTAGAAAGTTATGTAATTTTAATGAGGGGATTAAAAATGAACGATACAGATATACTAAATAATTTATTTGATAAACAGGTTATTTGTCCTGTTTGTAATTCACATTTCAAAGCTAAAACTGTAAAATCTAAGTCACCAAGAGTTATTTCTAAAGATTCAGATTTTTTTGTAAGATATTTAGGAGTAAATCCATATTTTTATGATGTCTTGATATGTAATTCTTGTGGTTATGCTGCAATGAAATCAGATTTCGATAATATTAAATCTCATAAAAAAGAACTCGTTTTTAGCAATGTAACCCCAAAATGGAAACCAAGAGAATATCCTGCTATTTTAGATGAAAAATTAGCTATTGAGCACTATAAATTAGCCTTATTAAATGCTGTGCTCATTGATCTTCCATATAGTACAAAGGCTATGATTTCATTAAAAATTGCTTGGATGAACAGATTACTAGATAATTCTCAAGAAATATTATTTTTAGGACAAGCTCTAGATGGCTTTAATAATACTTATATAAATGAAATCTTTCCTGTATATGGATTACAAAAGGATTCTTTAATGTATTTACTTGGTGAATTAAACAGAAAATTAGGTAATTATCAAGAGTCATTATTATGGTTCTCAAGGACTATTGTTAGTACGAATTCTTCTTACAAAATTAAAGAAATGGCTCGTATTGGCAAAGATTTAATTAAAAGTACAAATCTTTAAAATATAATTTTTTATTTTATTAATAGGAGGAATATAACATGGGAATTTTTAAAAATAGACATACTGCGGAGGATACTCTCTCACAAATTACTCAGGTTGAAAAAAAAGTCACATCTAATCAAAATGATCTAAATAATAAAATTGACAATTTGAAAGGTAAGACTGATACCATAGCAAATTCTATTAAGGATATTACATCTTCTGCTTCATCATTACTATCTTCTACCGAATCCCAAAATAAAGAAATAATGAATACTAAAAGTATGTTATCTACCTTCCATGCAAATATGGAAGATTTAGCTATTAATATTACTAATGTTCATATTAAAGTATTAGACACTGATAAATTAGCAGATACCGGATTACATACTATTGGTAATTTAGATACTTCACTCGCTGATCTTGAAGGTGCATTCACAGTCTCAACTTCAACAGTAAATGCATTAGTATCAAAATTAGAATCCGTAAATAGTATAACTGATTCTATAAGTCAAATAGCAAGTCAAACTAATCTTCTATCATTAAATGCAGCAATCGAAGCTGCTAGAGCTGGTGAAGCTGGTAAGGGATTCTCTGTTGTTGCAGGCGAAGTGAGAAAACTTGCTGAAAATTCAAAGCTTGCTGTCCGAAGTATAACTAATATATTAGAAGAGATTAAAATAGATATTTTAAAAGCATCAAATGCAATGAATTCTGGTAATTCAGCATTGACTACTCAACATAATTCGTTAGAAGAAGCTAAAAATAGTTTTTCTGATATAAAATCTTCTATTGAAGATGCTACTGAGGAAATTAATACTTGTATAGAACACTTAACTAGCGCTTCTGAAGTAAAGGACAATGTTATATCATCAGTTGATAACATTAATATCATTTTCCAAGAAAATGAAGCCTTATCTAAAGAAATTGCTTCAGATCTTCATACTCAATCAGATGCTATAAAAAATGTTAATCATTCACTAACAACTTTATTATAGTATATAATAATTTTTATTATATACTGCATAAAATAAAAAACTATCTAATTTTATATGATTAGATAGTTTCTTATTTTATGAATGCATTATATTTGAAATTCTATCTACATTCATTTTAAAATATCTTTTTTGGATTAAAATCGAGATAATCTGCTGATGTTAATATATATTCAACTTCATCAAAATATCCATTTAGCAAATTTCCTAATAACACAGGTCCATGTAAATGCCCATATATAACTTTCTCTACTTTATATTCTTTAATTATCTTTGTGAATTCAGACTCTTCAAACCTCTCATTTGTTGGAGGATAATGAAGCATAACTATTATCTTTTCAAATCCATTCTTCTTAGCTTCATCTAGCGAAAGTTTTAATCTTATCTGTTCTCTATTATATATCTTTTTATCCTTAGCACTATATCTATCTCCATCAGGGCATATCCATCCTCTAGTGCCACATATAGCATAATCTTTATAGACATAAAAATTATTTTGAAGAAATTTAGTCTTTTCATACATATTATTTAACTTTGAAATACTGCCCCACCAATAATCATGATTACCTTTGCTTATAATTTTTTCACCTGGTAATTCATTTACCCAATCTAAATCATATCTACTATCTTGTTCTTTTAAGGACCACGAAATGTCCCCAGCTATAAGCACTGTATCTTCTTCCGTTATTTTACTAAGCCAATTTTTTTTTATCTTATCAGAGTGATTTTTCCATTTATCTCCGAAAATATCCATTGGTTTTTCAACATTAAATCCTAAGTGTAAATCTGAAATAGTATAGAGTGCCATTCATTCATCACCTTTCCTTTGTTATCCATAGGCATATTAAAGAAAATAGTAACTCAAATATTAATTATCTATTTTTTGAATATGTCTTATTGGAGCTATCTTTTTGAAGATCCCACTTTATCAAGATCTGTAAGGAAAGCTATTACATGTGCTACTGCTTCATATAATTCAGTAGGTATTTCATCCCCAACGTCTACATTACATAATAGATCAGTTAATTCTTTATTATACACTATTGGTATATCATTTTCTGTTGCTCTTTCTATTATCTTATCTGCAATATGACCCATTCCAGCTGCTGTAACTATTGGAGCATCACTATTAACTTCATATTTCAATGCGGCTGCCCTTTTTCTCTGATTCATATCTTTGTACACTCCTAATTAAAATTTTAATCTTGATTATATATTACTCTTCAAAATAATTATACCTTAATATCAATAGTAGAAATAGTTGAATCATTAAAGAAATCTCTGCAATTCACTAAATCTACATGTTTATCTTTAGCGGATACATTTACATTTACCAATAATCCTAGTGTAGATAATCCATTTTCTAATTTTGACTTATTATTATTTAAAACAAGAGTGAAGTTACTTTCACATTTTAAATTTATATCAATTCTATTTTCTCTCATAGTTAAATATCCATCAACTTCTCCTAAATTTATAGTTTTTACACTTACGACCATCTTAGTATTAGTTGAATCTATCTTTTTACCATCTTTTCTGTTATCTTTTATTATAAATTTACAATGATATTCCTTGTTATCTGCTGTTATAGGAACGTTTAAATAATAATACTCATCACTAATAGAATTGAATACCTTAACATCATTAATATTTGCTTTTACTAAATTCATTATTTTTTCATATCCATTTTCTTTCAAGTCTGTTTGATTTATTAAATTTTTCACTATATCTCTTATGTTTTCTATTTTATCTTTGATTTCAGCTTTTATTGATTCTTTATTATCCAAATTACTTCTTACTACTAAATCTTCAGAATTTAATTTTGATAAATTCTCTTTAATTATCCCTGTTTCTTTTGCAGTATTAGTTGGAATATTATTTGTATCCTTAATTATATTTTCCAAAACAACTTCTTTCCCTTGAATTTTATTGTTTAAAAGCTCTGAAAATGCTTTAAATTCACCCTCTGTAAATTTAACTTCTTTGCCTTCTATTTTACTTAATATTCCTTCTAATTTGCTTTTATTACTATATTCTATAAGTCCTTCTGCTTGAGTTCTTGGAGTATCAATACTTTTCAAACTATCCCCCATAGAATCTTTAATTAATTTTACTAACTCTTTGCTCTCTAATTTTTCAATTAACGAATTAGAAATATTTACTTTTTCACTACCAGAATCATCACTTTTTTGACTAGCATTTTTCTGGACTATATCTAACTCACTGTTTGCATTTCCTGCTAATGTCTTTAACACATCCAATATATTTATTTTCTTAGTTAATGGGTCATTTTCATTATACATTTTTGATGCTAATGTTGTATTTTTAGTTAATTCCGCCTCCTTATTTATTAATTTATTGCTCATAATAGTTTCGATGTTATTATCTGAAGTGCTTTCCTGAGTATCTATAGCGTTTAGAGAATTACTTATTTTTGTAATAATTTCCTCCATTGAAGAATCACTTTTAAATAATTTATTAAAACTATTTATATTTTCTTCTGAAAAATCTAAATTATTCTCTATAAATGCAAGTATATCTCCTTGTGTCATAGTTTTAAAGTCACCTAAAAATTTAGCTAATATTTCTTTAATAGCTTGCCCCTTTTCGCTATTAACTGATATATCTTTACTTTGAAGATACGTTTGAATAAATCCATCTATTTCTTTTGGATTAGAAGTTAATTTTTCATTAAATTGAATTAATCCTTTAATTTCAGTTATATTATCTCTAGTTAATGAAATATTGTGTTTAACCATTTTCTTTAGAATATCAATGTCTTCCTTTGAAAGCCCTTCTTTTTCAATAACATCTTGAAAATTTTCATCTCCAATTGTCTCTTCATCTATATTTCCTTGAACTATTTTTAACTTTAATTTTCCGTTTTCAAATCCATCTACTTGAAACTTGACTAATTTAATATCCTCTAAATCAACATTACCATCGAGTTCCGCAATAAATTGCCATCCGTCTGATAACTTTATTGTAATATCTTTGCTATCCCCTTTTGCAACTACTCTTCCTGTAAAGCGTTCCCCTACTTCAAAAGTTAATTTGCTAGAAACTTTCTTTGTATTTACATTATATCCATTATTTATATTCCAAATTCCTGGCATATCATTTTCTCCCCTACTAATTTATACTCTAATATACTTATCGTATGAAAAAATTATAAATTAACTTAAAATCATACGGTTCTTAAATTATACTTTTAATAGTGTATTACCGCTCATTTTTTTTGCACACTATTAATAATTGCATAAGTATTGTGTTTTTGAAATAGATGAAGATTTAAAACTATAATTAAGAGGCAAATTATATTTAAAGAACTTAATAAAATTATTCCTACTTTAGAGTAGTTTTAGGATACTTTTTCTTTTATCTAGATACCCAAATATAATTTTTCTGCGAAACAAAAGCCCCTGATTTATTATATCAAGGGCTTCATAGCTAGTTTTAGTAAATCGTTAAATATTATTTAACTTCTATCTTATTATAATTTTTCTTACCTCTTTTTATTAATACAGTGCCATCTTCAAAATCCTCTTGATTTAAAGTTCTCTTTATATCATCAACTTTAACTCCATTAATAGTAAGTCCACCTTGTTCTATTAATCGTCTACCTTCTTTTTTAGATGGTACTATCTTAGTATTTGCCATAATATCTAATATAGATGATCCAATTTCATCTTTAGCTATTGTTACTGTTGGTACGTTTGACATATCAGCTCCACCAGCAAATAAAGCAGTTGCTGCTTCTTCCGCTTTTTTAGCTTCTTCTTCTCCGTGAACAAGCTTTGTCACTTCATATGCAAGTACCTTCTTCGCATTATTTATTTCAGCACCTTCCAAGCCTCCAAGTCTTCTTACTTCATCCATTGGCAAAAATGTTAATAATGATAAACATTTTTGTACATCTGCATCATCTACATTCCTCCAATATTGATAGAAATCATATGGTGTAGTTTTTTCTGGATTTAGCCATAATGCTCCTCCAACTGTCTTCCCCATTTTTTGTCCTTGACTATTAGTTAATAACGTACAAGTCATAGCCATTGCTTCACCTTGAGCTTTTCTTCTTACAAGCTCAACCCCAGCTATCATATTAGACCATTGGTCATCTCCGCCAAGTTGCATTTTACAATCATACTTTTGATTTAAGACATAAAAATCATATCCTTGCATTAACATATAGTTGAATTCTAAGAATGATAATCCTTTTTCTAATCTTTGTTTAAAACATTCAGCACTTAGCATCCTATTTACCGAGAAATGAACTCCTACTTCTCTTAAGAAATCGACATAATTAAGATTCAATAGCCAATCTGCATTATTTGCGATTAATGCTTTATCATCTGTAAAATCTATAAATCTTTCCATTTGCATTTTTATTGAATCTACATTATGTTGAATCTCTTCTTTAGTAAGCATTTTTCTCATGTCAGTCTTACCACTCGGGTCTCCAACCATAGCTGTTCCGCCGCCAAGTAACGCTATTGGTCTGTGTCCTGCTCTTTGCATATGTGCCATGAACATCATAGCTATAAAATGTCCTACATGTAGGCTGTCTGCCGTTGGATCAAATCCTATATAAAAAGTCACCTTTTCATTTTCTAATAATTTTCTTGTTTCCTCTTCATGAGTAAATTGTTTTATGTATCCTCTTTCTAATAGCTCATCTAATACATTTGCCATTATAGTACCTCCTAATAATTTTCTTATTTGAAATAATTTATCCTAATAAAATAAGTTAATATTTATGAATTAAACTCTCACAACATAATATTCTATTACAGTTCATGTTATAATTACTCATTATAGTATAGCCTCAACTGTGAATTTTGGCAACAATTCTATATACACACGTTAGACGTTATTCATATGACTTTAATATAAATTACATCAAACTAAATAAAGGTGGGTTTTGTAATAGCAACTAACAAAAAGCATGCTTATTTAATTTAAATAAGTTTGCTTTAGAATACTATTTATTAGATTTTAAATATATGTCCACCTAATACTCTATTTTTGCCACTTTTTTTAGCTTTATATAATAAGTCATCTGCTTTATTTATAAGTTCATTTATATCTGTCCCATTAAGAGGGAAAAATGAAATTCCAAAACTAGCTGTTACAGATTTGTAGTCTCCATTAAAAATAACCTTACTCTTTTCAAGAGTACATCTTATTATTTCAATTTTATTGTATAGACTATCTTCGTTTATGAAATTTGAAATATATAAAATAAATTCTTCTCCTCCATATCTAGCTATAATATCCCCTTTATCTAAACCACTACTAATAATATTTACTGTATTAATTAATATTTTATCTCCGAATTGATGTCCGTAAGTATCATTTATCTTTTTAAAATCATCTATATCTATCATTACTATAGCAAATTTTTCTTTCTCCTTCTTACATTCATTTCTTTCTAGGAATTCAAAAAAATATTTTCTATTATATATACCAAGTAATACATCTCTTTGATTTATTTTTTCTAATTCTTTATATAATGAAGAGTTCTCTATTGCTATTGCAATTTGGTTAGCGATTGATCGGAGAAAAAGCTTCAATTCTATAGTCATAAATTTATATAAATTATGTTCTACTATTATATATCCAATAAATTTATCCCCCAATTTAATTGGCGATCCCATAATTGAATGTATTTCCACGTTATGCTCACCTGTTTGTTTTATGGTTTCTTTTGAATTTATTAAAAATTCTTCTCCTTTATTTATGTAATCAAATTCTTTAGATGTTAGGTTTATATCCATATTTTCAATATTACTAGCTTTCACTGTTAATTCACTACTTTCCACTAAAAATATAGTTGAATATTTAACTCCAAGTATTCCAAGTATCATATCATTTATCATAGATATCAAATTATCATTACTAAAAAAAGTATTTATATATTTACTTACTTCTATTATGTTAGATAAAAAATCTATACTTTTCTCTAGCTTTACATTTTTTTCATTTTCTTCTTGCATATGTTGTTCTGAAAATATTTGATATGTTTCATATTCTACTTTTAAAGAATTATATAATTTCTCATAATCCTGCATTTATTCCCACCATCCTCTGACCATAAGCATTCCACTATCATTTGACATTTTTATTTGTAATATTTTAAGCTTATTATAATTATACTACAATTTATTAGATAACTAAATATGGTTATATTAATATATATATTTTTTATGACATTGAGATCCTTACGAATAAAATTATAAAATTATAAAATTTAAATAGACTATTTAATATTTTATTTTATGAATTTCATTTTTGAATTTAGGATAAACTAATGTTACAAAATTAGTTTTAAAAGGAGCTAACAAAATGAAATTTATACAATGGCTTTTAAGTATATTCATATTTTTATTCATTTGTGTATTATTTATGAAATTTGGTAATTCAGTATTAAATATAATATTATTAATTTCTTTACTTATATTCACTATAAAATTCTTAATTCAAAAATATAGTAAACATTATTAGATGAATCCTATCTTGTATAATTTGTATTATAATTATCATTTTTACTGAGGGTTATTCGTATTTTAAAAATTCTCTATGGCGAAAGAGTTCTAAAGAGTACTTTGTACTTCTTAGAACTCTTTAATTTAAATAATTTTAATTATACTTTTATAAATCTTATCTATTTCATTAAAGTTATTTTCTAAACTATAATTCTCTTCTACAAACTTTCTTGCATTGATTCCCATCTTAATTCTTAATTCTTTATCCGTAACTAAAATTTCTATTTTTTTTGCTAAATCTTCTACTGAATTCTTTCTAGCAACTAAACTAGTTACATTAGGCTTAGTAGATTCCATAAGTCCACCTATATCTGTCACAACTATTGGCGTTCCACAAGCCTCTGCTTCAACGGCTGCAACTCCAAAACTTTCACTATCAAGTGTTGAAGGAAAAACTGCCAAATCAAAATTTTGAAATTCCTTTATTACATCTTCTGGCTTTACAAAACCTAAGAAGGTCACATCATCATCCATAGAAAGCTCTTTTACTAATTCTTTTAAATAATCTTCTTGACTTCCTCTTCCACCAATTCTAAGTTTGAGTCTTAAATCTTTATTTCTTTCTCTGACTTCTTTAAATGCTTTAATTAAATATTGTATTCCATATTTCTCTTCTAAGGTTTTAATTGTTCCTATAACGACTTCTTCTTTTTCAGTTTTCTTAGGAATAAATTTATTAATATCAACACCAAAAGGAGTTACTTGTATATTTTTATTTGTATATTTTTGAGTTTCTAATTTCATAACATTACTAGTTGACAAAATATAATCTGCCCGTTTTAAATTATATTTTATTATAAGCTTGTGTATAGGTGATTTTATTGGAAAATCATAAATATCACTACCCCATACTGAAATTACATATGGATGTCTATTTACTATAGCACCTAATAATCCATAACTACTAGCATAATGCGCATGAATTATATCAGGATTTATATCTTTAATTATCTGTTTAACTCTCTTTATCTTTTTCAAATATTCTAATTTACTCTTGTCAGAAGTTTTCTTCATAACATTATCTTGCACATCTAAAGAATGAACCGTTACTCCTTCATATTCACCTTTTCCAAGAGATATAACATGAATATCATATCTCTTGTTGACAAAATAATTTAACCATTTATGAGTATGGGCACTATTAATATCTGCTAAATAACATATTCTCATAAATTTAAGCCTCCATAAATTTATTTTTTTCTTCTATATCATTTGCCAAGGCTTAGTGTTTAAGTAATTCATAAACTCTTCTCTTAATTCATCTTTCTTCAAAGCGAATTCTACAGTTGCTTGTAAAAAGCCAAGTTTATCCCCTACATCATATCTCTTTCCTTCAAAATTATATGCATACATAGCTTCTTTGCTAATTAAAGTCTTTAGCGCATCTGTTAATTGAATTTCTCCACCTTTTCCTGGTTTAGTATTTTCTAATATATTAAAAATTTCTGGTGTTATAATATATCTACCTAATATAGCTATATTACTCGGTGATTCATCAATAGAAGGCTTTTCCACTAAATCCTTAACCTTATAAACCCTATCTTCTATATGAATTCCATTTATTATTCCATATTTAGAAACACTTTCATTTGCAACAGTTTGAACCCCTAAAATAGTAGTTTTATATTCATCAAAGCAATCGATTAATTGTTTTAAACACGGAGTTTCACTATCGACTACATCATCGCCTAATAAAACTGCAAATGGCTCATTTCCAACAAAAGTCTTTGCACAATAGATTGCATGGCCTAACCCTCTTGGCTCTTTTTGTCTTATATAATGTATATCAGCCATACCAGAAATATCTCTTACCATTTTAAGTAATTCAGATTTTCCTGTTTTCTCAAGTTCTAATTCTAATTCTATTGATTTATCAAAATGATCTTCTATACATTTTTTATTTCTACCTGTGATGATAAGAATCTCTTCAATACCAGAGGCAACTGCTTCTTCTATTATATATTGAATTGTTGGCTTATCAACTATTGGAAGCATTTCTTTTGGCTGAGCCTTAGTTGCTGGTAAAAATCTTGTTCCAAGTCCTGCAGCTGGTATAATAGCTTTTTTTACTTTCATTACATATCATCTTCTTCCTTTAAAATCTTCTTTCATCTCCAATGTGCTAAAATTTGTTAATGGAAATTCTACAGGCATTCCACTTTTTCTTGATTTATATGCTGCAAGTATTATTGACATTGCTTTCTTACCTTCTTCACCAGACACTAATGGATCTCTATCATTATTTATAGCATCAATCACATCCTTAAATAAAGGTGTATGTCCCTCGCCATAAACATTGTCTATTTTAACGTTTACTGATTTTTTCATAGCTTCTTCATCATCGCCTTCAAATCTCCATGTTTCAAGCTCATTAACTGCAAGACCGCCAATCGATACTGCTCCAGTTTCTCCAAATATACTTAGCGTTTCTTCTAGATTTCTAGGATACACACAAGCTGAACCCTCAACTATTCCGATAGCACCATTTTTAAATCTTATTATTACAGCTCCAAAGTCTTCACCTTCAATATCTCTTAAATACGTATCACATTCAGCATATACTCTTTCAACTTCTCCACCCATCATCCATTGAAGTAAATCAATATTATGTATACATTGATTCATAAGTGTACCGCCATCTAAAGCCCATGTTCCCCTCCATGGAGCTTGTTCATAGTAGCCCATGTTCCTGTTCCAAAGTATTCTTGCTGTACCATTAATCAATCTTCCAAATTTGTTCTCTTCTATAGCTTCTCTTAGCTTTTGTATTGGCTTATTAAATCTGTTTTGATGGCAAACTCCAAGTTTAACATTATTTTCTTTAGCTACATTAATCATTTCATTAGCATCTTCAATAGACATAGCCATCGGCTTTTCTATAAGGGCATTTGTTCCTTTTTTCATAGAATAGATTGCTATTTCTGAATGATATCCACTTTCTGTAGCTATTGTGACTACATCTATCTCTTCTTTTTCTAACATTTTTTTATAGTCTGTATATGCATGAACAGATTCTTCTGCAGCTCCAGTCTTTTCTATATATTCGGATTTCTTTGCTTTAGCTCTTTCTAAATCAATATCACAAGTTGCAACTAATTCTGCATTTTCAATATTTTTAGTTAATGCTTCAACATGTTTATAAGAAATTCTTCCACAACCAATAATGGCAAATTTTAATTTTTTCATATAACTTTTCAACCTTCTTTCCTTAAGTAGAGAACCCAAATCTATGATTTTCTGTGAATCACTTACTCAGCGAACGCACGTGAGTCGAGTTTCCTTTAAATTCTTAAATTTTAATTTAATCTATTTGTTAATGTAACTCTATTTAAATACATTTTATTATTGTTTTAAGTATTATATAAACATCTAAAAATACATTGTTATTATTTATATATTCTAAATTTAATGCTAATTTATCTGGCATAATTATATTTATGTAAAAATCATCCGGATTTTCCGCGTTTCCAAGTAAATCATTTTCATCTCTGTATCTAATTGATGCTAAGTCAGTTATTCCTGGTTTTACATCTAATACTTTCTTTTGTTCTTCATTATACATTTCAACATATCTTGGTACTTCTGGTCTTGGTCCAACTAGACTCATATCTCCTTTAAATACATTTATTAGTTGAGGTAATTCATCTAGCTTATATTTTCTTAAGAATGCACCTATTTTAGTAATTCTGCTGTCATTTCCTACAGTAATTTGTCTTCCTAATTTTTCTGCATCTACAACCATAGTTCTAAACTTAAGAATTTCAAACTCCTTGCTTTTTTTACCAACTCTTATTTGCTTGAAAAATACTGGACCATCAGAGCCTGTTTTTATTTTAATTACAATTGCAATCAAAATCGGACTTAAGACTATAAGCCCTAAAGTAGAGCATATAAAATCAAATATTCTTTTAACTACTTTATTAAATCTATTCATATATCTACTCCCAATAAATTATTTCAAAGTATATTGTATTAATTCTTTTACAACTTTTCAGTCAATCTAAATCATATTAATTTTATGATGTCTTATTTCAAAGCATTCAAGAATTTTTCTGCTAATCCATGGTAAGTATGATTCTCTAGTACATAACATTTTCCATTCTGTCCCATTGCATTTTTTTCTTCTACACTTAAATTTTTAATTTTCATAACTGCATCAACCACAGCCTCTGGATCTTCTGCTGGAACTGTAATACCACAATTTGAATCTTTAACTGGATCATTTGAGGCTTCTACTGCATATATTACTGGTCTTGCTGCCATCATATAATCAAATAATTTATTTGGACTTACTCCATAATTAAATAAGTTTTGCTTTTTTAAACTTATATAGCAGATATCTAATAATTGTAGCACATTATCCATGTTATCCTTTAACACTGGATCTAGAAATTCTACATTAGTTATATGATTTGTTTTAGCATATTCAATTAATTTATCTTTTACATTCCCATTTCCAACTAGTATATATTTTATATTTTTATCCATTGTTTTTTTAGCAGCATCAATCATTGTTTCTAAAACATTTGCAGGTGAATGATTTCCTGTATATCCAACCAGAAAATAACCTTGTTCTTTTAGTTCTTGCAGTCTCTCAATAGTTTTTTCCATAGGAGTATTTTTCTTTTCACCAACAATAATTCCATTTGGAACATGCACATAATTATCTGTTTTAAACCCTCTATCTTTCATGTGCTTATCTGCATTTGGTAAAATTGAAATAATCTTATCACAATTTTTAAAGGCAAAATTCTCTGCCCTTTGAAGCAGAATTATAGCCGGATTATTCTTAGAATACCCGCCTATTTCCATTGGCGTTAATGGCCATAAATCATGAATTTCAAAGAAAAGCTTAGCATTAGATCTCTTTGCAATTCTGTGAGCTGGATATATGTCTAATGGATAAGTTGAAGATGCTATAACTGCATTGGGTTTATATTTATCTGCAACCTTCTTGTAATTCATCCTTAATTTATACATAAATATTGATATGTTTTTAATCCTCCCTACACCGTTTCCATTATACTCAGGTGTCTTTACCCATACATATGTAATTCCATCTATTATTTCTTCTTGAAAATCTTCTTGCACTTTTGGATTCTTCTTTCTTAAATGAGAGAAATCAGCAGCAAGTATAGTTACATCGTGCCCCATATTAACCCATTCCCTAGCCATATAATAAGGTCTAAATTCCATTCCATGATAATCAGACCCTGCATAGTGATTTATAAGTAAGATATTCATTTTAGTTTGCTCCTTCTTACATTTATAATGCTAATTAACTTTATAAATTATAACATAATTGTGGCTCAAAATCCACGATTTTACTAGTCTAAGTTCCCAGCGAGTTTAAGTTTAATTTCTTTTCTAATTAATATACTATATAAAATACTATTGCACCATTTATATATTCAATTAGATAAGACTGTATCTTTTATCCTTATTCAAATTTATTATTTCTCTTATTCTGCAGATATACATAGTTTAGTTTTCTTCATGTCTATAATATGATAAAATGGTACTATAATTTAATCTAAATGCTTTTCTGTTAAAATAAATAACATATTAATTTAAATAACTTTTTAAAATTTAAGGAGGAATAGTACATGAAAGTACTAACCGTTATAGGAGCTAGACCACAATTTATAAAAGCTGCAACAGTATCAAATAAAATCAGAAGAAATGGAAATGTTGAAATCTTAGTACATACTGGACAACATTATGATAATAATATGTCTGATATTTTCTTTGAGGAACTTGGAATTCCAAAACCTAACTATAATTTAAGTATTGGTTCATCAAATCACGGTCACCAAACTGGTAGCATGCTAATTGCTCTTGAGGAAATATACTTAAAAGAAAAGCCAGATATGGTTCTAGTGTATGGAGATACAAATTCAACACTTGCTGGAAGTCTTTGTGCCAGTAAACTATTAATACCTGTAGCTCATGTAGAAGCGGGTCTTAGAAGTTTTAATAAGTCTATGCCTGAAGAACAAAATAGAATATTAACAGATCATATTTCAGATCTACTTTTCACTCCAACATTAACAGCGGTAAATAATTTAAAAAATGAAAATATTACAAAAGGTGTACATAACACTGGTGATGTAATGTATGATGCTATAAATCTTTTTAAAGAAAAAGCTAAGAAAGTATCACGAATAATTGAAAAACTTGATTTAAGTAGTACTAACTATATACTTTCAACAATACATCGTGCTGAGAATACAAATAGCATTGAAAGACTAACTTCAATAATAAATGCATTAAGTAATTCAGGCAAAAAAATAATACTACCACTGCATCCAAGAACAAAAAAATTCATAGAAGAATATAATCTACATGTTGGATCAAATATTGAAATTATAGATCCTGTAGGCTATTTAGAAATGATTTCTCTTGAAGAAAATGCACAAAAAATAGTAACAGATAGTGGTGGAATTCAAAAAGAAGCATACTTCTTAAATAAGCCTTGTATAACTATGAGAGATGAAACCGAATGGATTGAAACTGTGAAAAATGGTTGGAATGTAATAGTTGGAAGTGATACCAATAAAATTTTATATGCGTTAGAAAATTTCAATCCAACTGGAACTCCTCCTTCAGCTTTTGGAAATGGAGATACGTCGTCTATAATTACAGCCATTATAGAAAAATACTTAAGTTAATCTTGCTTATATAACTTTCTAATACATTTTTTATAGATAAGCATAATAATAATATCCGCATATTTTTAAATTTAATTATATTCTTTGGTGCATAAATTCACTCTGCATTTATAAAAAATATCAATAAAATAAGAAAATAGTCTCCACTTTAATTTTAAAGATGGACGACTATTTTACGATTATTAATATATAAATAAGATGTAAAATCTAGGCTATCTACTTTTCTATATAATTCATTACATTCTTAACTATCAGGTTTATGCTTCCATCTCCGTTCCTTTGTATTTCAAATTTATTAGAATCATGATAAATTTCTTCATTTATATATAGGTCAATTTGCTTATCTATATTAAGCCTAACCCTTTTTAGTTTCTTATCAACCCAAGTTTTATCAACTACTACTTCTTTATTTAGTCCTTGCTCTTTGATATAATTTGAAAAATCTTCTTTTGTATTAGGCTGTTCTTTAAATAATTCTGCTGAAAGTTCATCTATATTTATGATATCTTCTTCTTTTAATTTAGTCTTAATAGCGGTTCTAATTTCTTCTGCTTTTCCTGCATTTTCCGTAACATTTTTTCTAGTCCAATCTTCAGCTGCTTTTACGAAAGTTTTTGTCATATCTCTTTCATTTGTAACAATGCTTGCTCCTAAGAATGTCTTTATAAAATAATTTGCACCATATTCATCTTCTTTGCTCTTATTTTGCTTATCTAAAATCATTAGATTATAATTTTCATCTTCTCTAATAGGCTTAATAAATGCAACTTTTTGTATTTTTTGACCACTACCTGGAAGACCGGCCGCTTGTGGCACTATCCCTATCCCTATCTTTTTATCTATAAATTGAATCTCATGAGTAAAATTTTTAACATAGTCCATCTTAAGTATACCTATCATTGGGCCTTGATCTGTAGTTACTGATACTATTATTAAATCCCCTGATGGAATATTTTCATTACCTTTCATTATTATAAACAGTTGCTTAGCAAGCTCTTTAGATAAATTTATTAGATCACTATCTATTCCATTTAAATAGTTTTGTACAATCTCTTTAACTATATTTCTTTCTGGATTGAATTTTCCATATCTAAGCTCATCATCTTTTAAACATTTTTCTATATGCCTATGTAAGAACTTATATATATCTTCATCTAAATCCAAACTATATTCATTAATCACAGGTTCCTTCCCATTACTATCTAAGATGTGTATAACTGCTTCATTTATATTAATATCATTTATATACTCCATATATATTCACCATCCCATTAAATTTGTTCTATTTGATATTATAAACTTTAATCAACGTAAAAAAAAGTCTTTAGAGATAAATACTAAAGCGCAAACTAAGTGATAACTTCGATTCGCCTAGTATATGGCTCTATAATTTTATTTTTCTATCTCTATATTCATGCATAAAAATAACCTCGATAAGTGTTTTTAGTTGATTAACTACCTTCACATATAGAGGTTATTTAAATATATTGTGTTTATACTAATTACTATTAATTTAGATACATACTGTATTTACTGTCTTTTAATTACATAATTTTTTAAATTCATCTGCTACAAATTGTACTTGCGTTCCCACAACAACCTGTAAACTTGTTTTACCAGGTCTAATTACTCCTGATACACCTGCTGATTTAATAATTTTTTCGTTTACTATCGATTGATCTTTAATTTCCAAACGTAATCTAGTTACACAATTATCTATAGATACTACGTTTTCTTTTCCTCCAACACCTTTCAAAATAATAGATGCTATTTGTGTGAAATCATTATTTGCAAGTTTTACACTGATTTCTTCACCATCTTCATCTTCTTCTCTACCAGGTGTTTTTAAATTAAATTTTATTATTACAAAACGAAATACCACATAATAAATAATAGCAAATACTATACCGATTGGAATTATCATAAGTCCATTTTCAGCCATTGGAGCCTTAAAGCTCAAGAACCAATCTACAAAACCTGCACTGAAATTAAATCCTGCTCTTACTGGTAACATTGCACATACAGCAACAGAAATACCTGTCAAAACAGCATGAATAAAATATAAACCTGGAGCTAAGAACATAAATGCAAATTCTAATGGTTCTGTAACGCCAGTAAAGAAAGATGATATTGCTCCTGCTAATAATAAGCCATATACCACTTTTTTCTTTTTGTCTTTAGCTGTATGATACATAGCTAATGCACCTGCTGGCAAACCAAACATCATTACTGGGAAGAATCCAGTCAAATACATACCAGTTACACCTTTTGTTCCATTTGGTGACCAAAAATTAGCGATATCATTAATTCCAGCTATATCAAACCAGAATACTGAATTAAGTGCATGGTGAAGACCAGTTGGTATTAGTAATCTATTAAAGAATGCATATATACCAGCGCCTATAGCCCCTGTAGATATAATTGATTTACCAAAAGCAACTAATGCTCCGTAAACAGCTGGCCATACAAAGAATAAGATTAAAGATGCAACAATTGATGCTCCTGCTGTTACAATAGCAACACATCTTTTTCCACTAAAGAATCCTAAAGCATCTGGTAATTTAGTGCCTTTAAATCTATTGTAACAACTAGCACCAATCAAACCTGCTAAAATACCAATAAATTGTGTTTCAATCTTGCCAAATGCTGCTGGTACTGCAGTAACTTCAATACCCTTAAACATTGCTACAGCTGCTGGTGATAATAAGGTTGTAATCATAAGCCATGAAACAAGACCTGCAAGCCCTGATGTGCCGTCATTATCATCTGACATTCCTACACCTACACCAATTGCGAATAAAATTCCCATATGATCAATTAGTGCACTACCTGCTTTTATTAAAAATGCTGCTCCTACGTTGTTTGCGCCCCATCCAGTAGGATCCATCCAATAACCAATACCCATTAAAATACTTGCAACAGGTAAGCAAGCTACTGGAAGCATTAAAGATTTTCCTAATTTTTGTAGATACTTCATCATAATAAAATTCCCCCTCCATATTTTTTAAAATTTATTTTAAGGATTTTTTACACCCTTTAAATACAAGATAAGTTTATTAATAATATTTCTATAATCTATTCTTAAATATAAAAAAAGCTGAAAAGGATAAATTAATATTATCCTTTTCAGCTAATGCCCAAACTTAATCGGTTACACGCTAAGTTATAAATTTTATTTTCTACTATAATTTTATATTACTATATTTTTTTTATATAATCAATACTTTTTTCTCATTGACACAAATTATTTTAAATAATATAATTAATATTATAAATGTGTTACTGTTAAGTCAGGCATAAGTTTACCTTATACGGGGACTTATGCCTTTTTCTTAATATTAATATAAATAATAAAACAAAGGAAGTGAATATTCCTGATTAATCAGGAATTTAATTATGTTTAATTTTTTTAAAAAGAGTTCAAATAAAGAAATAAAATTAGTTGCACCTATAACTGGTAGAACAATAGATCTATCTAAGGTACCTGATCAAGTATTTGCTGAAAAATTAGCTGGAGATGGAATTGCTATAGACCCTACTGGCGATGTAATAGTTTCACCTGCTGATGGCGAATTAACATTAGTATTTAAAACACTACATGCATTTGCAATAACACTTGCTGATGGAGCTGAGTTATTAATTCATATAGGCATTGATACAGTTTCTTTAAATGGTGAGGGATTTGAGCAACTAGCTGAAGCTGGAACTATGGTCAAAGCTGGAACCCCAATTATAAAAATAGATAGAGATTTTATTTTAAATAAAGGTCTTTCTTTAATTACTCCAGTTTTAGTTACTAATATGGATTTAATAAAAGACTTAAAATCTAATGTTGATAAAGATGTTGTCGCAGGACAAGATGAAGTAATTAGCTTTAGTTTATAAAGAAATAGCTAACATATTAATAACAATATGTTAGCTATTTCTTTATTAAAATATTTTTATTATCCATCTATTGTAGATCTTCTAAATCTTTCTATGTGCATTGCTAGATATGCTACCTCATCCTCAGCAACATTTTTTTTCAATCCTTCAATTAATATTTTTGATACACCCTTAGCTATCTTATAAGATAACTTATACTTAGATTTTATTTCTTTTATAAAATCATTTTTAATCGCTATATCACTTAATATTCTTTTTATCGCAAATCTTAAGTGTGATAGAAATCTAGCATAGTCTAACGATGTTTCATCTATTTCTACTTCTATTTGCTCTTCTACATATTTAACTATTGACGTTATTAAATGTGTACTTTTTATTGTATTAGATAATTTTCCACAATTTCTGGCAGAATGAATATGCAATGCTATAAATCCAATTTCACCCACTGGAATTGTTACTTTTTTTTCATTCTGTAAAATTTCCGAAACTTTTTCTGCTAGCTTATATTCCTTTGGGTATAGTGCTTTAATTTCCATAAGAAATGGATTTTCTATCTCTTCATCATTTGAAAGTCTTTTCACTGCAAAATTTAAATGATCTACTAACGCAACATGTATCCTTTCATCTAAATCTTCTTGTAATTCATTTTTTATATAGGATATCATCTTTTCACATAACATTAAAAATTCTTCATCAACATTTTCAATTACTTGTTTAAAATTCCTTAAATTATCTTCATCTTCAATAACAAATATCTTTTCGACTTCAGTACCTTTTTCAATCTTATCTCCAAACTTCTTACCAAATCCAATGCCTTTAGCAAAAAGTATTCTTTCATCTGCATTTATTTTTACAGAAACTATATTGTTATTATAAGACTTTAATACCACTGCTGAATCAATAAGTGTACTCATATTTTCACCCTTTTTATCTTTTTAATAAAATTGTAATATATTACATGTAATGGTATTTGCAAAATGTAATATTCAATATTACACAATTTTATTTTTTCTTATAATTTTTTATTATCTTGTACTTAGATTATCTTAAAGACTAATCATCTAAATACTACCATTTATTATATATATTTTAACTTACTGTATGATCTATTGTAAAGCTTAAGTGAAAAATATATTTATATCTGAACTTTATTAAATATTTATATAAAATCAAATACTTATTTTTTAATAATTATACTTGCATTTAATTCATATATATGATTATTACTGGATTTTTGTAGTAGCCATAATTGGAAAAATTTATAAATAATATAACTTAATCACATATTTTAGGCATAAATAGTTCATTGTAATAGATTGTTATTTGATACCATATAATAATTTAACTAGCGCACACGTTAAATGATATAATATACTTATAAATTTACTAAAAGGAGATTATTTTATGCAAGAATTAGAAACTAGGATTATTGATATCAATGTTGAGAACATAAGAAGAATTTTATCAGCACATAATGCTAATAAAGTTAAAATGGAAGATCAAGTTAATGATATATATGATTTCCAAGATGGAAGGCTACTATCTCAAAAAGGATATGCTCGTATAAGAACCGTAACTGACATGCTTAATAATAAAATTGTATATTTCATGACTACAAAAAAAATGTTATCACAAGAAATATTTAAAGTTATGGAAGAAAATGAAGTTGAAATTGATAATAAAGAAATGGGTGAAGGTATATTTAAGTCTCTTGGTTTAATACTTAAAGAATCTAATAAAAAATATAGAGAAAGTTATAAACTACATGATTGTTTAATTGAAATAGATATAAATGATAAAGCCTTTTGTCCATTCCCTTATTTAGAAATAGAGACTACATCTGAGGAAAAACTAGAAAAAGTAGTTAAATTGCTTGGCTATACATTAAAAGATACAACTTCTCAAACTATTTATGATATTTTGTCTCAAAGAGGAACACTTAATATTAATAATGCTCCTAAGGGTATTTAATAATTTTATATTTATTTACCAATCTAATTTATAGTATTACAGGTAAATTTAATGTAAAATATACATAGAGATAGGTATACTTTTAAATCAAATTTGTTTAGTTTACACCCTAAAACATATTTTTTAAAAATAGCTATTTAATATTATTTTATAGTTATTTTTTAGATGTTTAGAGCTGAATATTTTTGCTTATAAAAGGAGAGGATATTATGGAGAATTATGATGATAATATAAAATATTTAAAATTACTTGCTAGGCAATACCCTACTATCGCAGAGGCATCTACTGAAATAATCAATTTAGAAGCAATTTTGAATTTGCCTAAAGGTACAGAACATTTTTTGGCTGATATTCATGGTGAATACGAACCTTTTGTTCATGTTTTGAAAAATGGTTCAGGTGCAGTCAAAATAAAAATTGAAGAGGTTTTTGGTAATTCACTTATGGATTCTGAAAAGCGAAGCCTAGCTACATTGGTTTATTATCCCGAACAAAAATTGGAAATAATTTTAAAAGAAGAAAAAAATATAGCAGATTGGTACAAAATTAATTTATACAGATTAATTCAGCTTTGCAGACATGTATCATCTAAATATACAAGATCAAAAGTAAGAAAAGCTCTTCCCAAAGATTTTGGTTATATTATAGAAGAATTATTACATGAAGAATGTGATAATAATGATAAGCAAGATTATTATGATGGAATAATAAATACTATCATAGACATTGAAAGAGCAAAAGAATTTATTATAGCCCTATCAAATCTAATACAAAGACTAGTTATTGATAGGTTACACATAATAGGGGATATATATGATAGAGGTCCAAGACCTGATATAATAATTGACACTCTTATGGATTATCATTCTGTTGATATACAATGGGGAAATCATGATATTTTATGGATGGGAACTGCTTCAGGTAATACTGCATGCATAGCAAATGTTTTAAGAATAGCTGCTAGATACTCCAATTTAGATGTAATTGAAGATATCTATGGGATAAACTTATTGCCACTAGCAACTTTTGCACTTAAATATTATAAAGATGATATTTGTACTGCTTTTATTCCTAAAAATAATGATGAATGTAAGTATGGAGCTTCTGAAATTGACCTTATTTCTAAGATGCATAAAGCTATAACAATTATTCAATTTAAACTTGAATATGAAATAATAAAAAGAAGACCTGAATTTAAAATGGATCACAGACTACTTTTAGATAAGATAAATTATAAAGATAATACTATAACTTTAAATAATATACAGTATGAACTCAATGATAAGAATTTCCCTACAATAAATCCCACTAACCCATTTGATCTTACAAATGAAGAAAAAAAACTAATAGAAAAACTCAAAAGTTCATTTATCAATAGTGATAAATTACAAAAGCATGTTTTATTTCTATTTAATAAAGGAAAAATATATTTGACATATAACTCAAACCTTTTGTTCCATGGATGTATTCCTTTAAATAAAGATAAAACTTTTAAAAGTATGACTATTGCTGGGGAAAATTATAAAGGTAAAAAACTTTTAGATAAATTTGACTCATTAGCTCGAGAAGGTTATTTCAGTAGCAATGACGAGAAACTATATGGGATGGACATAATGTGGTATTTGTGGACTGGAGCTTGCTCTTCTCTTTTTGGAAAAGAAGATATGACTACTTTTGAAAGATATTTTCTTAAAGACAAGACTACACATAAAGAAAAGAAAAATCCATATTATGATTTTAGAGATACGGAAGAAATGTGTAATTTGATTTTTGAAGAGTTCGGTTTAGATCCATCAGAATCTAGAATAATAAATGGACATGTTCCTGTAAAAAATAAATTTGGTGAAAACCCAATAAAATGTAATGGAAAACTAATAGTTATAGATGGAGGCTTCGCAAAAGCTTATAGAAATCAAACGGGCCTAGCTGGATATACATTGACTTACAATTCTTATGGATTGCAGCTTATATCTCATCAACCTTTCAAATCGATTGAAGATGCATTCAGCAAAGAAACAGATATCCTATCTTCAAGGCAAATAGTAGAAAAATTAGATAGAAAAAAGGTTGGAGATACTGATGTCGGAAAAGAACTAAAGGATCAAATCAAAGATTTGAAATTATTGCTTAGAGCCTATAGAAAAGGATTAATAAATGAGATAATATAACTAAAAAATTAATTTTCTATATTAGTAACATTTTAGGACACAAAGACTAACTTTATAAGAATATATCAAGTATAGGCAGTAATAAAATTATTTATTATTGCCTATATTTCAATATATTAATTTTAAAAAATATTACTTAGATATCTGTAGAAACATTTCTTCAATTCAAAATTTTTTTTATATACCCTTATCGCTAAATTCGGATCAATATTATTAGCTATAAACCATATATCATTGGCAATATTTATTTACAAACAACCATATCGCATTGATATCTTTGAGCTGTTAACTTTATATTATAAATGATACGTTATACTAATAAATTGATTTATAGATCTCAAATATTTCTTCAATACTTGTATCTCTTGGATTTCCTGGAGTACAAGCATCTGCCATAGCTGATTCTGCGAGTAGCTGTAAATCTTCTTCCTTAACACCAATTTCTCTTAATGTCTTTGGAATCCCAACATCTTCTGAAAGCATCTTAACTGTATCGATAGCAGCTTTCCTATATTCATCTTGTGACATATTATCTACACCTTCAACTCCCATTACACGAGCAATTTCTCTATACTTTTCTCCAGTAGCAGATGCATTGTATTCCATAACATATGGTAAAATTACTGCATTAGCAATTCCATGTGGAGTATTATAAAATGCTCCAAGTGGATGTGCCATTCCATGGACAACACCAAGTCCTACATTACTAAACCCCATGCCTGCTACATATTGTCCGAGTGCCATATCTTCTCTTCCTTTAGGTTCATTAGCTACTGCACTTCTAAGCGAACGTGAAATGATTTCGATAGCTTTTAAATGAAGAGTATCTGTTAATTCCCATGCACCTTTTGTAGTATATCCTTCAATTGCATGAGTTAATGCATCCATACCAGTAGCTGCTGTTAAACCCTTTGGCATTGATGACATCATTTTTGAATCAACAACTGCTATAACTGGAATGTCGTGTGGATCTACACAAACAAATTTACGTTTTTTCTCTTCATCTGTAATAACATAGTTAATTGTAACCTCTGCAGCAGTTCCTGCTGTTGTTGGAACTGCAATAATAGGCACACATTTATTTTTAGTCTCAACTGCACCTTCAAGACTTCTTACATCTGAAAATTCAGGGTTATTTATAATAATTCCAATAGCTTTGGCGGT
>LIDZ01005098.1_pt7 | contig 80446 bp, 81 predicted proteins | sample 644651 | NCBI WGS metagenome assembly LIDZ01 (sample SAMN03856242, study PRJNA289617) | food metagenome | isolation source: wine grapes on drying loft during traditional withering process | host: Vitis vinifera cv. Corvina | place: Italy: Gargagnago di S. Ambrogio di Valpolicella | collected 2014-01
AGTACAATACGGCCCCCTAAGCCCAATATTTTTTTATTATACAGAAACTATGGATAATGCTTTTAATAAGGTTTTTTCATGGCCTATCTTACTGTTCTTGTATAATCTTCTTGCTATTCAACTAAAATTAGCTTTATCTGGAATTGACATTTGTAACAGTCCCCGTTTCAATAAAGGAGGCATTTTTATTCTCAGTGTATCATTGATATTCTTTAAAGAGATACCACAATTCCAGTAGTACCTCTTTTCACAAAATTTATATCGTTATTATCTCCCCTTTTTATATTTGACTCCTTACAAATCTTTTCCGTTAGAATCAATCACCTGCTTATACCACTCAAAAGAATCCTTTCTAATCCTTTCCAATGTACCATTTCCATCATTGTCTTTATCCACATAGATAAATCCATAGCGCTTCTCCATTTCAAGTGTGCCCGCAGAAACAATATCAATTGGCCCCCAGTACGCATATCCCATAACATCTACACCATCTTTAATTGCTTCTTTAAGTGCATTCAGATGTTTCTTCAAATATTCAATGCGGTAATCATCATGAATCTTCCCATTTACTACTACATCCTTCGCTCCTAAACCATTTTCAACCGGAAATAGCGGTACCTGGTATCTGTCCCATAATTCATTTAAGGTATATCTAAATCCGATAGGATCAATCTGCCATCCCCATTCACTTGTTTCCAAGTACGGATTTGGTGTCCCTACATCTCCCCCTGTGTCTCCGAAATATGGTTGCCCCGCCTCATGTGTGGTTGTACGATAGTAACTGAAAGCCGGGAATTCATTTTTATATTTGCTGATGAGTTCCAAATCTCCATCCTGCATTTCAATGTGAACATCATTTTCTTTCCACAGACGGTAAATGTATGTAGGGTAATATCCCTTTAACATTACATCCCCAAAGAATAGGGAGCGCCTTCTTACATCTTGAGTTTCAAATACTGCAACCGGATCACAATTGTTAGGATAAATATTACTTAACGACATCATACATCCGATTTTTGCGTCAGGTATGATTTCATGACACAACCTTATAGCTTTAGCATTTGCAACAAACATGTTGTGACTTGCCTGATAGATTGATTGCATGCGGTTCTCATTCTCTTTAAAAATAATTCCACCTACATATCCCGCATTTCTTCTAATATTGTTGATTTCATTAAAGGTTAGCCAATATTTCACCTTATCTTTGTACCTGTTGAATATTACTCTGCAATATCTTTCAAAAAAGTCAATCAATCTACGGCTTCTCCAGCTTCCGTATTTCTCCACTAGATGGTATGGCATTTCATAGTGCGAAATAGTTATCAATGGCTGGATTCCATACTTTAATAATTCATCAAATAAATCATCATAGAATTTCAACCCTTCTTCGCTTGGTTCTTTCTCCTCACCTGTAGGAAAAATCCTGGTCCAGTGAATGGATGTTCGAAACACCTTAAAACCCAGCTCTGAAAACAGTCTTATGTCCTCTTTATAACGATGGTAAAAATCAATCGCCTCTCGTTCCGGGTGATATTTATCAGTATCCGGTAAGCCGATAAATCCATTCGTCAATCCTCTTAAGAAGCAGCTTGCTAAGTCTAGTCCCTTTCCACCTTCATCCCAGCCACCTTCAACCTGATTGGCTGCTACAGCACCTCCCCACAAAAAGTTGTCTGGGAATTGATCTTTATAAGTTTTATTCATATTCATTCTCCTAACACTAATTTCTATTTTAGTCGGTTTCGGACTTCCGCAACCTTTGATTTATCTAACTTTGTAAAGTTAGATATCTATATTATTATCCGCTTTAATTATCATGAAAATATTTTATATTCTACTAATTCATTGCTATATCTTTTTCTAAATATTTCCTTCTTATATACGAGAATTCTGTGGTTTTTTGAAACAATTTTTAATGATAAACAAAATTTTCATTTTCTTATTCTACAATCATCTACTAATTTCTATTTTACTTCAATAACTGTCGTTTTTCCTTGAACTACGTTCCCATATTCCATGAATTTAATCTCCTTTCCATTTGTATCAAGAAAAATCATCATAATGGATAAATCCAATCCTGTTGTTTTTAAATAATCCAAATCAATAGAAACCAATTCTTCACCAGCACGAATGCGCTTTCCCTGCTCTGCTTTCACATAAAATCCTTTTCCGTTTAAGGAAACGGTATCAATACCGATATGAATCATTACCTGTACGCCGTCGTCACGCGTAATAGCAAATGCATGGCCACTCGGAAAAACTATTGTCAATTCTCCACTGCATGGTGCAACAACCATATTCCCTTTTGCAGTAAAAGCGATTCCATCACCCATCGTTTTTGGAGAAAATACGTCATCCTTTACCTCAGTCAGCGGGAAGGAGGTGCCATCTACGACAGATACTACTTCCGTCTCAAACGAATCTATCAGCATCCTATTTTTGTTTTCTGGTTTCTCTTTCTCTTCATCAATCCCTGCAATATAGGCAACAACACAAGATACCGCAAACGCCACGCCGCAAGCAATCATCATACCAACCATCGTCTCCTTGAAAATCGGTACGGCTAGAATGGTTGTCTTACTCATCATATATGCTTTTACACCAAATATCCCTGCAATGATACCGCCTGCCATAACACCATAAAGAGGTTTTTTATAACGTAATACAATACCATAAATCGCTGGTTCTGAAATTCCTGCAACAACACTACCAAAACCGATACTTAATGCTTCTGAACGCAGCTCCTTGTTCTTAGTACATAAACCTACTCCTATTGCAGCACCACCCTCGGCAATTACATGTAAAATCAAAGCAGGTCTGAAGAATGAGTCATATCCAGCAACAGTTAGGCTTTGTACAAGAAACGGTGCCAATAAAGTATGCATTCCCATCATAACCATAAATGGCAAGAGCGCCGTAAGTACTCCAAGTGCAACCGGTCCGATTGTTCCCTGCAGCCAGATTAAAGATCCGACAACATAAATTCCTGTATACGTACCAATAGGTCCAAATACAACAAATGTTAATCCAGAAGCACACAAGACGGTCAGAGCACCCACCACGACGGTTTTAAAAATCCCCGGAACAATTTTATTAAAAAACTTTTCCATATAGTAAACCGAGATGGTAGAAAGTAAAGCTGGTATCATGGAGCTCGAATAGCTCAAAAGGGCCACTGGTAAGCCAAACATATTTATGGTTCCACATTCTTTGACCATTGCTGTAAAATTGGGATGTAGCAATGCGCATGCAACCAACATGGCATATATCGGAGCGCATCCCAGCTTCTTAGATGCACCATATGTAGCTCCCAATACTCCCTTTATTAATTTCAAAGCCTCTAAATTAACTTTGCTTTCATCTTTTAAAACAAAACGTAGACGTGTCATACAATGAGACATGATGTTAACGTTTTCTTGTCCTCCAATTTTTTCCATTATATCATCCGTAATCTTCTTAAAATCCATATACTTTCTCCTTTCTATATCAGAACTTATATTCTTATCATATCTAATCTATTAGGGCCTCTTGATTACATTTTTATTATAAATTATCCATTATCATTTGTAAAACCAATATATTTGATATATAATATCTATAAAACAGATATTATATAGAAACAGGTGAATAGTTATGAATTATGAAGAAGTAGAAACTTTTTTATCTATCTTTCAAAATGGAAGTATAGCAAAAGCGGCTCAGGCTTTATATATAAGTCAAGGAACTGCCAGTACTAGACTACAACAATTAGAAGAGAAACTTGGTGTACAACTCTTTTATCGTCAAAAAGGAATTAGAGAGATTTCTTTGACACCAGAGGGAAAAAATTTTTTACCAATTGCTCAATTGTGGTCCGTACTCTGGCAAGATGCATTACATCTTAGTGAGCTCCAAACATATAGGGAGTTACGTATTGCTTCAACTAATATGGTTAATAGTTATCTTTTTATTAATATTTACAAGAAATTCATGTATAATCATCAAGATATTGTTTTAACTATTCAAACACACCATTCAAGTAAAATACATCCACTTATTGAAAATCAATTATGTGACATTGGTTTTGTTTTTACTCTTTATAATTACCCAAATGTTATATCAGTTCCTTTATATAGAGAGGATATGGTTTTTATCTATCATAAAAATTCATGCTATGCTAAAACTCAAAATATTAACGATCTTAAAGTTGAAAATGAAATTTATTTAAAATGGTCAAACGATTTTTCCATATGGCATAATCAATACTTTCCTTATTCTAAAAGAAAGAAAATCACTCTTGGAACTGCTGCAATGTTGCCAAATTTCTTAGGAGATGAAGAAATTTGGTCCATTGTGTCAATGAGTCTTGCAAATGAACTTATTTCTAATAATACAAATCTTTGCTGTTCAGCAATTGATAATCCACCACCTCAAAGAACAGCATATATTCTTTATCATAAATATTCTAGACCAGGTGTTAAGTCCGCTATTCAGGTTTTTTTAAAGTATGTTATCGAATTTATTAAAAAGAATGATGCCGTAACACTATTATATAAACAATAAAAAGCTATTTAATCTCTATAATACATGTAAATTTGAAACTAAACTCTGTTTAAATTTTTAACTATATTTATTAGTTAAACCCCAAAAGGCATATACCTTAATATATGCCTTCTTTGGTTAAAACATTGTATTGCTATGTACAAAATCTTCTGGTGCAGGTATATTTTGAACAACATCCCAATGCTCTACTATTTTACCATCTTCGATCTTAAAAATATCTATGTGAGCACGACCATAATGTCCACTGTTCCTATAATTAGCAAGATAATGTAATACTACTTTACCATCTTCTTCAATTACTTGTTTAGTTTTTGTATATAATCCATCATATTTCGGATTATCAAAAAGCGCTGAAAAATGTTTTATAAATCCTTCTTTTAAATCTTGTACTTTAGGATTATGTTGTTTATAATTATCAGCAATAAAAGTAGATGCTTTTAATACATCATGCTCTGTAAATAATGCGTTCCAAAATGAAATTGCTATTTCTTTATTTGTCATTTTTCTTTACCTCCATTTGTATTCTAATATTATTATACTAAATATATTAAAATAGATAAATATGCACTTAAAAGTTGAATTGTCACTAAAAATATCACAATTTGTGTATATTATTCATTAACAATTAAATTTACTAATTTTAACTTCTTTTTTCAACGGCACCAAATGGACATGCTGAAATGCAATTTCCACAATGTAAGCAATTTTCCTGCCTAATTATCACTGGCTTTACCGATATATCAATACATTTTTGTGGGCATTTTGAGTAACATATCTTGCATCGCCTACATTTATCTGTAACAAAATATCCACCTTTTACTTCTACTTGCTCTCCTAATGCAAAAGATTCTCTTGTGATAGGCTTTGTAGATAAATCAAAATATTCACCCTGACCTTCATACAATTGAAAAACTTCCAAAGCCATCCTGCTTTCTTTACTTGGATATATATCACACATATATGTATTTATTTCAAACACTTTGTTTAATAACTCTTGTCCTACATTCTTAATTTTTCCACGAAGAGATATTGCCTTTTTACTTAATGATCCTTCGCCACCAGTCATTCCACTTATAGCTACGTATTTTTTGTCCATTAGTTGATGATAAAATTCCTTCCCCTTAGCTGTAATAAAATACAAACTGTTGTCATCAACAAGCATAATATCAATAACTCTAGCCTGTGGTAGCCCATTTTCATCTACTGTTGCAAATACTGTTGAATGAATTTCCTCTTTTAAAATTTTTAAATACTCTTTTGTCTCCATAACTCTCCTCCAAATTAAATCTATAATTTACTTCATTTCTTAAAACTATTTATTAATTTTAACAATATCCTAATTCTTAAGCTAAACTTAGATTAATTCACTTTTTTGTAATTTAAGCCCCAAATTCCCATACTATCAATAATCGGTTTTAAGCTAACTCCTAAATCTGTTAATGAATATTCGACTTTAGGTGGAACCTGTTGATACACCATTCGCTTAATTAGACCAGATGTTTCTAATGCCTTTAAATTCCTTATGAGAACACTTTGTGAGATATCTCCTATGCAATTCTTTAATTCATTAAATCTTTTATTTCCTAGCAAAAGATACGCAATAATCAATACCTTCCATTTGTCACTAATGAACTGTATAGTCATCTCTATCGGGCAATCTGATAAAAAAATTTCCATTTATTTCATCTCCTTTTTAATCCAGATACATGTCTTCCAACTTCCCGACCAAGTGTATGTGCTATGCTAATACTCTGACCTGGAACGGAAGTTGTATATTGAAAACCAAACCTACAACCACTTGTGTTTCCTGTTGCGTAAAGTCCATCTATTGGTTCATATTCCTCATCTAAAACTTGTTGCTTTTCATCTATTAAAAGACCGCTAACAGTAACTAATAGCTTAAAAGATTGACCAATTGGATTATGACTATCCTTTAATTGTCCCATTGCATAAAACGGAGGTGTTTTTATTTCATGTAATAAAGCTGGTTCTTTTCCAAACTCTATATCTTTTCTATCTCTACACATTTGATTGTATCTTTCTACTGTCTGAATGAACTGTTTTTGACTGTTTTCATCTGCAAATACATATTCCGCTAATTCTTCTATGGTTTCTGCACTATAAAGCACTCTATGAGAATTTCCATTTTTATTGACAGGTATTCCTTCTTTTCCTGCTTTCTTGGCTCTTTCCATATAATTTTTTAATTGTGCCACTCTTTCTTCATTGCAATAATCAAATATTGCATGACATGGTGCCTGATATGTAATCTGTTCCAGAATATTTTCATCAAAAATTCCATAAAGCATTCCATTCGGCTGCTTTGCTCCTGCTAGAGCACCAAGTACATGAGTACCAAATCCTTCATTTGAATATCGCTTTCCATATTTATTAACTCTGAGTACTGCTGTTGAGCCAAATACCTCAAATCCCGGCAATGAATAGTTACCACCCATAGCTGCATGTGATCTAGGCTCTATTCTCCCACCTGCCCATACTCCCATCTGGATACCGCTGCCATCCCATCCATGACCTAACCAATCTGTTCCTTGTTCAATTAAATCTGCTGCTTCAGTAAGCAAATCCCTGCACATCTGTTCATTTTTACTATAATCTCCAGCTGCTAAAATAACACCTTTTCTTGCTAAAATTCTTATATATTTGTTATCCTGTTTAACAATTAATCCTTTTACTTTTCCACCTTCTACTACTAATTGACAAGCCCTTGCTTCAAACATAAACTTTGCACCATTTTTCATTGCAATTTCTTGGTTGAGCTTAAGTGCTGCATTTTGCACTGCAACAGGCATTTTTGATGTCCCTGGGTAAGCATGAATATAATTCAATGTTTTAGGCAAATGCTCACTTGGAGTCTTTAGAAGTGGATAAATACTTGCTCTTTGTTCCTCTGAAAGTGGCTCTATAAACCAATCAAAGCAATCTCCACATTTTTCTGCAAAGGTACGTATTAGTCTATAGTTAGAGCGATTGTTTGTTCTAAGCTGCCAATCATTTACGAACTCATCAATATCTCTCTTTGGAAAGCCTTGTTTTTCAAGCCATTCTGAATTGATATGTCCTATTTCGCCATTTCCAAGAATAAACTGCTTATCTTGTGATTGCTGTTCAATTACAACAACAGATACTCCTACAGTTTCAGATGCTCCTCGTGCTGCACAGGTCCCCGCCTGTCCTGCCCCAACTACAATTACATCAGTTTCCAATTCTTCACTAATGTAATCTTTCACGTGTTGTAAATTCATCCATGAAAAAGCATTTTTATTATTCATTAAATCACTTCTTTGGCTCATAAAACACATCTCCTTTAATTTATAATTTAACTAATATCATTCTTTAATACAACTGCCAATTTTTTATATGCTGCAAATGTGATTATTGATACCACACCATATTTAACTATGTTAAATGGAAACAATGAAAAGCACATCAATGTAAACATATTTGTTACATATGGATTTGTTGCTGTTCCCATAGCAATAATTGAATCCATTGACATACCATAAAGTTTTGCATACACAGGAAATATCAAATACATATTTATAAATATAGCTCCTACACTTGTAACAATGGTCCCTAATATTAAAGCAAAAACTGCACCAATTCTTGTTGTTAATTTCCTATAAAATAATACTGCCGGAATCATGTAAGTAACACTTCCTATCATGTTTGCTAATTCACCAACACCCATAGTCGTTGTTCCATTAAGTATTAAGTTTAGTGCAATTTAAATTACAATAATAAGAAACCCTGCAAGTGGTCCCATAATAAAACCACCAATTATTATAGGTAATTCTGAAAAATCCATTCTTACAAATGTGGGTGTAAAAGGAATTGGAAATTCAAATAACATTAGTACTGTGCTGATTGCACCAAGCATTCCTATCATCACTAACTGCTTTGTTGTTATTTTACTCTTTGTTTTAGTTTTTGGTATTTTATTATCTATTTCATATGTACTCATATTCTTATCCTCCATCATCTTTTCTAAATATGGGGACATTTTAATATTAAAACAGCCCCGAAATGGAATACATTTCAAGGCTGTTTGCTATATTCACAAAGGTATTGTATATACCTGAGATATATGAGCATTTTGAAACGTGACCATCTTCTCTCATCCGGACTATACCGTCGGTTTTGGATTTAGGCACAATAAACCAATACTTCGGCTCGTGGACTATGACCACCGGTCAGGAATTCTTAATTATTAAACTATTTACATTTAATAAATGTCACACTACTCTGAAGACTATATGTTACTTATTAATTTTCTTATCCGATAGCTAGCATCCGTAACTCTCCCTCTTCTTCAAGTAGGAGATAACGGCTGCACGCTCCTGGATAAGTTCAACTAAATTCAGCTGGAATATAAAATTCCACCTGAAAAGCTTCACTTTATAAGTTATATTCCTTTGGTGGGTTACCAGAGAAATCTGCAATAACTGCTTTTGCATTTTCTAAATAGAATACTTCAAAAATTGGGTTTGATGCTTCATTGTATTGTCCTTTTACAATAGGATTTAGCATACATGCTTCCTTAACTGCCGTGTTGTTTTCAAATACAGCTTTTCCATTTAAACGGATCCAAGCATATGTAGGATCTGAAATAGATACTTCTATTTCTGGATTAGCTTGCATATCCTTGTAAACATCCTTTGTATTGTTTGTACAGAACCATAACTTTCCTTCTTTTTCTAAACAGAACATGAATGGACGGCATTTTGCTTTTCCATCACGACCTACTGTTGCTAAAAATTGAACTGGGTTTGCTTGTAAAAATTCAACTACTTCTTTCATTTTGTTATCTCCTTTGTTTCCAAAAATATTTTTAATTTTTTCTTTAAAACTCATTTTCTAAGCTCCTTATTTTACGAAGTGGCCACTTCCCATGGTTTTATTATAAGTGCTTGAATTGCTGCTGTGAAGTAAGCACTTTAAAGTGCTATAGTTTCCGCTAGGATACTATTGAACGATGTAATTTAATATCTTTAAGCTATAATAAAATTGTACTACTTTTCATTTGGCTCTTTATCATCATTATGAAATATTCTTAACCATGCAATTGATGAATACATAGTTTTTTATACTATAAAAAGGTTACAGAAAAATTAAAAAGGTCTGACTCCAATTGAATATCGAAATCAGACCTTAACTCTATAATTTTTTTATCTGTCCACTTAACAGAATACAGTTCAATTGGCTACTAACTACCAGATTACTCTCTTACCATCCTTACTTTCTTTTTCCGAGAATTTTAATAACATTATTATATTTTTAAAAGCATATGCTGATACCACTACACCTGTTATATAAAACCATGGCTGGTCAAAATATGTAGAAGCTGTAGTCCACATACCATATCCTGGTGGTAAAAATGTATTAACTGCACCTATAAATATAACAATTGCAAGTCCAATAGAACTTCCTTTTCTACTTTTTCTTTCATTCCACAGATAACCTGGACCAACTGCCATAATAATATTGGTAAATGCAAACCATTTGAACATAACTTCATCATTCATAAATACTCTAAACAAATTCACTATTGTAAACATTAAAGCTATTTGACCGATAACCCTTAATACAGCTTGGCCTACCGTAACTGGAGAATCATAGAACTTTCCCCATATTTCTTGTCTTTCAACCTTAATAGCCATATAAATATTGAAAATCTCAAAACAATTCCAAATGAGTAAAGCTATAGATGCAGCTGTGAAGAACCAAAACCAATTATTACTTTTGGCTAACATATAAAATACTACTGCTCCTGTAAAATCATGGGCAAAATAGAATGTATGCATCCATAGTGGAAAAGGTGCACATTTTTCTTTAACTACCAACCTAAAACTATAAATATATTCAATATAACCAATTGCAAAGGTAATCGCTGACATAATTAGAAGTGTAGTGTTATTTGTATAAGCATTCATTAGTTCTTGTACCATTATTTCATCTCCTCAATTTTATAAACTATACTAGTATAGTTTTATTGTATTATGCTCTATCAACTGTGTCAATATATTTTACTAAAATAAAAAACGATGGTTTTTAATCATCGTTTTTTATTATATTGACTTCATTCTCTATACCAAAAAATATGCTCTTTACAAGATTGGTTAAAATCATCAAAGTCAATATTACCAAGCTTAGTATTGGTCTCAGTAATAATATCCATAATGTCTTTCTGATCATTATTTAATATTCTCATAAAGGAAGTAACCATCTGTTCCGCTATAAATGAGGCAGGAATATTTAATGCTTCATTAAGCAGTAATAATTCAGTTCCTCCAGCCATAGAGAATGATAGTGCTATTTGAAATTCTCGTTCCGATATATTTTCCATTTCTTTATTTTTTATTGTACTGAGCCATTCATAAATAATTTTGACCCACATTTTTAGAAGTTCCTTATTCGAAATAATATTCGAAATAAATTTATATAAATCGTCTCGAAAAATTACAGTTTTAAAAAAAAGATTTGCATACATTGATAATCGTAAATAAATACTTTCTTCTTTAGCTATCATACAATCAACATAGTTAAAAGAAATCTCCAGTAGTTCCTTAAGCATAATTTCAAGAATATCAATTTTTTTAGTAAAATAATGCTGAAATAATGCTTTACTTATACCTACTTCATCAGCTATTTCTCGAACGAATACTTCATCATATCCTTTCTCGCAAAACATATGATAGGAAATTTTTAATATTTCATTCCGCTTCTCCATATTCTTCTTTCTTGCCATTTAACTAATTCCACTCCATCCCTAAACATTATATTCTCTATTATTCTAAGTATTGGATTATTTCTATGCACATATTCCTTCTTTAAATAAAATTCAATACCATTAAGCTTTTATTATATAGCTTCTTTTTATTGTACTATACTAATATTTAAATTCAAACTCTTTATATTATGTAATATCGAGGATTTAAACGGTGAATGCGAACTGCAACTAACGCTCATAGTTTCATCCAATTTTAGTAAATTCCTCTTCTTCGGATAACCTACAGTCATCGCACTGACAATCATATGGGTTTTAGGAATTTCTAGCTGTTACTTGTGTCAAGAAATTAACTCAATTTTTCGCGAATGCCAATGTGGGATTTCTATATTCACAGGGCACATTAGTCTGGCACAAACTGCACTGTGAAGCCCCAATTTTTTTCAGTAACCACATATACATGGTGATAACATTTCCACTTGTTATGCCCTTTTTTACTAATAGCGTTGACAGGACATCTTTTAATGCAAGCTCCACAAGTTCCATTATTGTAATACAGACAGTTTCCCATATGATTCTTCGCTTCCCTATCCAAACATAAAACTCCCTTGAAATATTATATTTAATCAGAATATTTCAAAGGAGTTATTTATTTTATTTAATTTTTCACATTACTTATTAGCACTTTCTAAAAAACTTTATGATTAAGTATAAGAAAATGTTATCATAATTTAATATGTTATTTAATTAAACTTGCACCTAGTTCAAATGCTTTTTGGCAATCTAAAGGAAATTGCACTTTTCTATGCACAGCTTTTTCCTCTTCAGAGAAAGCGTCAGCTTTATATTTCGAGTAATCATCAAATTGATAAGTATTGTTTGAATACATAACTAATGGTTTTGTTAATATATGTCCAATTCGAGATTCGATGCTATTAACAGCTGATAAGTATCCATTTTCCTCCATATGTTCTTTTGGTGCATTCATTGTATAAATGAATGCTGTTGGCATTTTCTTTGGAGCAATTGTGGAATAGTTCTTATCATATACGAAATAAGGAAATAATAATCTTTCTAAAAATGACTGCAATTGACCTGTTATAGTACCAAAATATATTGGAGACCCCAAAATAAGCCCATCAGCTTGAGATACCTTTTCTAAAACTTCTTGAATATCGTCTTTTACTGGACATTTTCCATAACTTGCTCCGCCAACTCTTTTGCAGGCAAAACAACTTTTACATCCAGTATAGTTTAAATCATATAAATTAATGATTTCAGTCTCGACTTCCGTATCTTTAAGTGATTCTTTTACCCCTTCTAAAGCTTTTTTTAGTAATGTAGCTGTATTATTGTTTTTTCTTGGACTTCCATTAATAGCGAAAATTTTCATAGTAAAACTCCTCTTTTTTATTATTTTAAATACTTTTTCCGATAGCATATCCATCACGAACTGCATATTGAATATTAGTTGGAATTTTTGAATCACCAATATTCCAAACTTTTACTGGCAATTCTTCATTTATAGAGTTATACAAAGTATCACTAGAACTAAATCCTGCTGAAATAATAACTGTATCAGCTTCAATCGTCTCAATTCCATCTGCAGTTATTAGTTTTACAGATTTACCTTCAATACTTTCAACTTTTGAATTTAGCTTAACTTGAACATTATTATATGCCACCATATCTATCATCATCAGCCTATTTGGAATTGGTATTTGTTCAACTCCACCTGCCATAAGTTCACCTAACATTTCAACCACTGTGACATTTTTACCTTTTTCTTTTAGCCAGACAGCAACTTCACAGCCAACTTGTCCACCGCCTATAATAAGACAATTGTTACCTACTTCTTTTTTACCAAGAAGAACGTCAATAGCAGTTATAGACTTTTCTTTATCTAATCCTTTAATTGGTGGTATTCTTGGAATAGCACCTGCTGCTACAACTATTTCATCAGCTTGTAGTGATTTTATCATTTCAAGATTCATATTACTGTTTAGATGAATATTAACATTTAATTTTTTAAGACTTCTTTTATACCATTCTAATAAACGTCTATCTGCATCTTTAAAATCAGGAACCGATGCTGCAATAATTGCTCCGCCTAAATCATCGGATTTTTCATATAAATCTACATTATGGCCTCTCAATTTTGCCACTCTCGCTGTTTCCATTCCTGCTATTCCGCCACCAATAATTGCAACAGATTTTTTTATTAAAGCAGGTGTAATAGGATCTGATTTTTCATTAAATATTCCAGGATTTACTGAGCAAGTAAGTGGTTGTCCCACAAATATACGACCGATACATCCAGTTTCACATCCTATGCATGGACGAATATCATCATCAGTGCCTTCTTTTGCTTTATTAGCCCATTCTGCATCAGCAAGCAATGCTCTCCCTAAGGCAATAGCATCAACCATACCTGATTTAATTGCGTTGTTTGCTAAATCTGGAGTTAATATTTTTCCAGGGCAAATAACTGGAATATCAACAGCATCACGAATTTTCTTTGCATCTTCAAGCCATAATCCGTCCTTTTGATACATTGGTGGATATAGCCAATAGAAGGAATCATAAGATCCATTTCCTATTAATATTGCATCGGCACCTGCTTCTGTAATTTGTTTAGATAATTCAATGGATTCGTCAATATCACGTCCCACTTCCTTAAAATCTTCACCAGGTAATGCACTTTGACCAACTGCCTTCATATAGTGTTTTGGTGTAACTCGAGTACAAACAGGAAAGTTTTCCCCACAAACAGCTTTTACGCCTTTTATTGTGTCTATCAACATTTTAAGTTGTCCATTTTGTTCATAGCCATATTCATCTTTTCTCAAGTTAAATATTTTTGTTGCATACTGATCTGTAAAGTATCCGCCATAAATTCCATCAAGGACAATACCATCTGCACCAGATTGTTTAACTATAGCTGCTGCTTTAATTAATGATTCACTTATACGCCTAAGTTCCTCAGCGGTAGTTTCACGACACATTAAGGAAGGATCCCATCGGTTTGGAATTGCAGAAGGCGCAACTGGAGTATTATTCATAGCTGGGGTCATAATATTAGTGAACATAACACGTCCAAATCCTACACCAATTGAAATAAATACCTTAGTATCATAAGCATGTACTTTATCTGCTAACTTCTTAGTTTGAACCAAAAAGGCATCTGGTGATTGAAATGGATCGTGAGACATAGAAGTATTTTCAACCCCATTTTTTGGAGTCATGGAAGTTGTAATGATAAGTCCAGCCCCACCTTTTGCTCTCTCTTCGTAAAAGTCAATAGCCTCATCATTTAATGTGCCATTTTCATTTAATCTTCCTGTAACATGCATAGGAGCCATAACAATACGATTTTTAATTTTACACTTACCAATATTAAATGGTTTAAATAATTCAGGATACTTTAATGACATGATTAATCCTCCAATTTTTTTCAATATTTTTATCATCAGAACATGTTCAGGACGTGTTCTAGTGTGTTTTAGGTGAATAGTTCCAGATAGCTATCTTTGAGGGATTCACAACACATTCTAGTCCGTTCTTCTAGTCCGTTTTTTTCAATTGTCCTTGACATGGGTACCACTTTAAACATTCTCGGCTCTTTTTCTTTGTTCAACTTTTAATGTATCTCCAATTCAGCCCCCTTGGGTGTTTCCGTCAAGGTTTAATGAAAATCGCTATGGTTTGGTCGGAATTGGTAAGTTTTAGTTATTAGCTATAATTTCTTTTTTAACTTTACTACCGTTTCAGCGTGTGTTTTGATAGAAAGATGATAGTTTTGGGCATAAATAAAAGACTTAGACCCCCTAGTACAATATGCTTTTATTGTTCCAGCCCCTTCCGTTCCTCTTAATCCTTCTTCCAATAATTTTACAGTATTCTACTTTGTACGTGGACTTCCATTTATAGCAACTACTTCCATTCTATTCCCACTTAATCAATAAATTGTACTTTATTCTCTTTTCTTTTTGGGGCATTTAATGGTGTAGAATCTGCATAACCCACTGAAATACCATCTTATTTATCTTTATTTGTCTATAATTAATTTTTTCAAGTTTGCTCCATTTGAATTTATGACTTCTTTATACCAATAAAAACTCTTTTTCTTATATCTTTCTAAAGTTCCACTTCCATCATCATTTCTATCTACATATATAAAACCATATCTCTTTTTAAGCTCAGCAGTTGATGCACTTACTAAGTCTATACATCCCCATGTAGTATATCCCATAAGTTCAACACCATCTTCAATAGCTTCTGCAACTTGAACTAAGTGATCATTTAAGTAATTGATTCTATAATCATCATTTACTGCCTTATTACCATTTTCATCAGTTATTAATTCATCAACAGCACCTAAGCCATTTTCAACTATAAATAATGGTTTTTGATATCTATCATATAATAGATTCAAAATATATCTTAGCCCTTCAGGATCTATTTGCCATCCCCAGTCTGATGCTTTTAAGTATGGGTTTGGTACTCCAGGTATAAGGTTACCTTCTCCTGCTTTAGCTTTTTCTGCTGTTGCACAAACACTCGAGTAGTAACTAAATGAAATGAAATCTACTGTATGCTTTAATATTTCAGCATCATCAGGTTCCATTTTGATTTCTATATCATTTTCTTTAAAGTATCTATTCATATATCTTGGATATTCCCCTCTTGCATGAATATTTCCAAAGAAAAGATTTTGCCTATCTTGTTCCATAGCCTTAAGTACGTCACTTGGCTTTGATGTTAATGGATAGTTTGGTATTCCAAGAATCATACATCCTATCTTAAATTCTGAATTAATTTCATGACCAATCTTTACTGCGAGTGAACTTGCAACTAATTCATGATGCATAGCTTGATATAAATCTTGTTTGCTTAACTTTTCCTTTGGTGTCCATATACCTGCACTCATATAAGGAACATGAATAGCTGAGTTTATTTCATTAAAAGTAAGCCAATATTTTACCTTATCTTTATATCTAGTAAATATTGTCCTTACATAGTTTTCAAAAAATCCAACAAGCTTTCTGTTAGCCCATCCATCATAATTCTTAGCTAGAGCGAGTGGTGTTTCATAGTGTGAAATTGTAACTAAAGGTTCAATTCCATACTTAGCTAATTCATCAAATACATTATCGTAAAATTGTAAGCCTTTTTCATTTGGTTCTTTATCATCACCATTTGAGAATATTCTTGACCATGCAATAGATAATCTAAAAGTCTTAAATCCCATTTCAGCAAATAATTTGATATCTTCCTTTTATCTGTGATAAAAATCAATTCCTATAAGCTTCATGTTATTTTCTGTAGGTTCATCAGTTAATGGTCCCATTACTCCTTTTGGCGCTATATCTTGAGTTGATAATCCTTTACCATCTTCGTTATATGCTCCTTCACATTGGTTGGCAGCTGTTGCTCCTCCCCATAAAAATCCTTTTGGAAAACTATTATTCATTTTTTTACCTCCTAGTTTAGATTTGGATTAGACCTTAAAGGGTTCTCTTATTGTTGCGGATATTTAAAAGTTTCTCTTCATCCAGATTGTCAATAGCATACTGAAGTGATTTCAATATCTTTTCCTTATTTTCTAGGAAATTTCCACTTAGGTTCAGGTTCACAGCTATTGTATGATGGGTAAAAAATCGAGCATCACATTCCAGATTCTCGAGGAAAATCTTCAGTTCCTCCATCATTTCTTTTTCCGTCAGCGGGTCGAATTCCCCACACTTTGCTTCTTCTCCCAGTTCACTACCAGGGAAAAGGGTAAGACCACCTGAACCTACAAAAATAGGATGGAGCTGATTAAAGACTTTGGCTGAATTTACTGCGTGTTCATGGCTATGAGATTTTCCTGCCACACCATTCAGGAAGGCGAGCCAATAATCAATACCAGCTTCATCCAGTTTTTTTACCTGTTCTATGATGTCATTCGCATGATATCCCTTATGGATGCGGTCAAGAGTCCAGTCATCTCCGCTCTCTAAACCGAGATACACCTCTGTAATACCCATTTTTCTCAATTCTTTTAGTTGATCTACCGTTTTATTTTTTATGTTTGTAACACGGGCGTTCATCGTCATTACTTTTACGTCCGGAAGGTATCTGTGGATCACATCGCAAATTTCTTTCATGCGGTCAAAACTAAGAATAAACGGGTCACCCCCGATTAATTGCAGTATTGTTGTATGCGGATCATGCTGTGCAATCTCCTGAACATCTTCCTCGATCCATTCCATTGGTGACATGCGAAATGGAACATCTTTATACATCGTGCAGAACTTACATTTGTTGTGACTGCAACCTTGTGTAATTTCAAGAAGCGGTGAGGGTGGTGCATATGGATTTATATATAATGTTTCAGTATAGTGCATAATTTCATCTTCCTTTCAGTAAGTTTTTAGATTTCTAAATTTCAAAATTGTATTTTTTCAAATACTCTGATATACTGATTTTAGCATTTGCGAATAAAAACACAAGTACTGTATTAATAAATAGATACTACACAAAACGATACTATTGTGAAAAGGATGGGGTTTCAATGGAAAACGAAAAGATAATTGATACTGAAGTTGCATGTAGTGCCTCCTGCGGTATTAAGAGTATTCAGAAGATCTTTGCAGGGAAATGGAAAATTACGATCTTATGGACGCTCCATGAAAGAACTATGAGATTCGGAGAATTAAACAGAGCATTGGAATATATTACACAGTCGGCCCTTACAAAGCAGTTGCGAGAACTTGAAGCAGATGGATTGATAAAACGATATGTGTATCGCGAGGTGCCACCAAGGGTAGAATACTCTCTTACAGAAACAGGTAATAAATTTTTTCCTCTTCTGAAGCAGATCAATACGTGGAGTCTGGAAAATTTATAAATATCTCTCTGATTCAAAGTGTTAAAGTAAAAACACTGAATATTCTTATAATACTTCGGATTGTTTGAGATTTTTACAGATTTTAAGCTGACGCAGTTATCAACCCTGCAGAAAGAGAGAAAAATTTCAAGGTAATCTTGTTAACGGAATAAATACTGTTTCCAATGCAATAGAATTAATAAAAAATATTAAATCTTGCAAGGAAATTGTTGGACACCTAATGAAAAATATTACTTATTAAATTACTCTTCACGGCTATTTTGAAATGCAAAAATGATTAAAAGATACTTTAATTTTGTATAAAATTAAACCTCCATGCGGTATAAAATAATACATACTGGAGGTTTAATGATACTTAGAAGGAAACATAACAAATACTTATTATTATATTTTCTAATACAGTGTTTCTATTTTATTCACCCTTTAAGTTTTGCTCGCTCCACTCAAAAAACCTCATTTACTTATGATAGTCGAGTAGAGAAAGCCCTCGCGAACTTTCCCCCTCTCAGATCCGTACGTGCCCAATTAAGGCATACGGCTCCTCATATTATTTTACAGAACTTGCTATCATATACATTTACATTGATTTTGGGCTTAGGTAAAGGATTGTACTTCATATACATCTTGAACTTCTCCAAATCAAAACTTCGCCTTTGGCTTCTGCGGTTCAACCACTTAAAAAGTGCTTTCTTTATTTCTAGGCAGAATTGACCTATCATATATGAATTATCTGTAATTCCATAGTACTGATAATGTCCCATAAGCTTTTGTTTTGTTAATTTAAAAATATCTCCTATACGAAGCTTATTCCTAACAGATTTAATCCACTGATTAAAGTCCTTAACCTTTGCTCTAAATTTCTTTTTATTTGTTTTCCTCTTTACTCTAAAGTATCCTCTTTTGCTCTTCGCACAGTAATGTGTGAACCCAAGAAAATCAAAGGTTTCTGTATTTTTAAATCCTCTCCTTTTTCTTGTTTCTTCTGCAAATCTCCCAAATAATATTAGTTTTGATTTAGTTCTCTCGACTTCAAGATTAAATTTATTCAGCCTACTAACTAGCAACCTACAGAATTGTCTAGCAATTTCTGCTATCTTAAGTAATTTTGTTTCCATTAATTCATCTACTCCTGTGCGTAGTTAATGTTTCCTTAGTTAAGACAATAATATGTAATCTCCTTCCCCACTTTGGCGTTACCCACTATCATTGGTACTATGAGATTATCCGACTCCCTATCAACCTTTTAATATTCTCCCTTTTTATCAGTTGTTTATTATACTCATTTTTTTTTTGAGAATTGATAGGGTCTCCTGAGTTACTGTGTAATCGTTGTATAGCATGCTTGGCTCTTTGACCCCGAGGAAGTTGTAGTAAACTCGTCATTATCGCTTACTATAATATTGCTTTCCAGAGAACAGATACCGTCAGCCTTCCCAAATTAATACTTATTACGAGGCTCATTCACATTCAAGCCTACTACCTAACTGTCAACGCTTAAGATAAATAGTTACCTATGTATCTCCATGACTCGCTACTGAATGATTTGACTATATCTTTTCAGAGTGGGTTTCCACCACTTAAATTACACAACCTTGCTCAGCCGCACCGGTTCACCGTATCAGTTGCAAATGATAGCACTTTTTAATTGGTTTTATTGGATCTTTTCTTATTAGTTGAATTTTCTACTTGACATCGTACTAGAAATCAGTTATCATTTGTATATACAAGTGATAATATTAGGAGGTTGTTATGAAAAATAATGAATCGGTTTTAACAAAATGTTTATTTTTCACATCAAATCGTCTTTCTAATATAATGAGAAAAGTTGCTGATGAAGCCTTTAGTAATTTAGATGTCTCCTCATCTTATGTGTATTTATTAGTAATAGTCAATCAATATAGTGGAATTTCTCAATCAGAACTAAGCCAAAAGCTAGATATTTCAGCATCTACTTGCACAAGATTTGTTGATAAACTAGTCTCACAAGATATTCTAAGAAAAGAGTATGATTGGAAAACTGCTCATATCTATCTCACAAATAAAGGGAAAGATGTATGCGAACAGATTGATGATTGTTTTCAAAACTTATATAAAAGTTATACTAATATTTTAGGTGAAGATGTGAGTAATAATTTAGCAGACGAAATGTGGAAAGTTAGTGAGTCATTAGCGAAAAAGGGATACTAATCTCTTTTTTTACAGCATAATTTGCATATGCAAATGACATATAATTATAATCTTAAAGCTGTTAATTTAAAATTATAAAATAATGAGGAAAATCAAATGACAAAGGAAGACATTTTAGAGTTACTACCAAATGGAACAATTGGTTATTATTCTAGCATTATTAGAAGTTTTCTATATCTCAGACTGTGAAATAAAGTATTCAAGAGGATATGGTATACCTGAGGTTATTAAATATTAATTAAATATCTATATTGCTAAATTAAGTAAAATTTCTATTTGCTTGACTAGTTCGTATAATTATGAGTACTTATAACATTGCATATAATTGTGTTGTAATCAAAAGTATTACAACAATTATAAATAAATAAATAAATAAATAAAAATATTGGAGGTCAATAAAATGATTAATTTCGAAGAAATTTTAAACAAAAAAGTAAATGGCATTCTTGCAACAATAAATGAGGGCAAACCACAAACTAGAATATTTCAATCCTTATGGGCAGAAAATAATAAGGTATATTTTTGTACTGGAGCACAGAAAGATGTTTATAAACAATTAGTAAGTAATCCTAACGTATCTTTTTGTGTAGAGAATAAGTTCTCACCAGTTTTATCTGTAAACGGAGAAGTTTTTATGTCCGATGAATTAGAATATAAGAAACGTGCATTTGAAATTTTACCAATGTTAGTGAGTGTATATCAAACTCCAACTAATGAAAATTTCAAAGTTTTCTATATTGATATAAAAGAAGTAAAAACTTTCAGTTATGCAGAAGGTTCAAAAGAATACAGCTTATAGTCTATATACTTTATTGAAAAAGGATGGATTTTACTCCCTCCTTTTTTTGATATCTTTAATTCTTATTTAATTACTATTTTGTATTGTATATGTTATATAGTAATTAAATAAAACTTACCATATTTATTTCTATATCGTAAGTCATTGATAGTGCTTTCTTTATTTCTAGGCAGAATTTATTAGATTTGTCAAAGGTATAGAAATAATAATCCCTTCTATAGTTTCAACAATTTCACTAATAGTAACTGCAATAACACTTGATTGCTTCCAAACAGGCAAATCATCACTAAGATTAATGACAATCTTTGTATCATGCATCATCTTCTAACACCTCCATTTAATAAATTAAATTTCAACTGTTCCATTCTATAAGGCGAGTTTAATTGCAAGAGAAACTAACATAGTCCCTGCTACTTTATTAAAAATATTCTGAACTTTTGCTTCCTTAAACCAACTACGAATATATTTCAAAATATAGACTAGCATTAAAAACCATAAAATTGCTTCTACTATAAGAATTACCCCTAATATAATTAACTGCAAATAGACATTTTTATCTGTATTAATAAATTGAGGCATTAGGGTCATATAAACAATAACTGTTTTAGGATTAAGGAAATCACTCAAAAACCCTTGAAAAAAATAAGCTTTATATTGATTTATAGATAACTTACTCCATTCCTTATTATTTTCTGAATCATCAATTTCAATAGAGAAAGTACTTTTATTCCTAATAGACTTAATCCCAAGAAACACAAGGTATGCTACCCCTAAATATTTAATTATATTAAATAATACTATAGATTGGGCAACAATTGCGGATAAACCAAGCACTGCTACTATTGTCCAAATTGAAAGAGCTAAAGCAATGCCTAATGTAGTAAACTGACCTGCTCTTGTTCCACGAGATACAGTATTTTTCGTTACTAGTATAAAATCTACCCCTGGTACAATGACCATCATTAGAGATATTAGTATATACATAAATAAGTTTTCCATATGCAACCTCCTTAATATTCGATATGCAATATATTGCATATCGAAATAATAGCATATTTATAATTAGAATTCAATATGTAATATATCGCATATTGAATTCCAATTATAAATAGCCTATACTAAAATAAATACAATAGAAAAAGAAAGGTGAATGATAATGCCTATACCAAGTAATTTTTTAACTCCGAACCGATTATCTGCAAAGGAACGTGCATTTAATCAAATACAAGAATGGATTATTGATGGTACTCTTCAACCAAAAGAAAAACTCAATGATGCCGAGTTGGCACAAGCATTAGGAGTAAGTAGAACTCCTGTAAGAGAGGCTTTGCAATTACTTAATGTACAAGGATTTGTGGAAATGCAGCCAGGCGTAGCTACACAAGTTACGACTGTAAATAAAGATGATATATCAAAGATTTTACCTCCATTAGCAGTATTACAGGCTTTAGCTTCCGAACTAGCAACACCTGTTATTGATAATCAATCTATAGATTCGTTGCATGATATTAACATAGAATTCGCCAAAGCTATTACAGAAGGCGATTACTATTCCGCTTTGAAGCTGGACGAACAATTCCATGAAAGTATTGTTGATATAACACAAAATCCATATATCACCAACACAATCTCCATGCTTCAGGCTCATGTTCGCAGACTCTTTTTCCATAAGTCTATTATTCTTACAACTGATTCCGTTAAAGAACATGAAGCGATTTTACAAGCTTTTGAATGTAGAGATAAAGACGCCGCTTCCAACATAACTCGAAAAAATTGGTTGCGTCCTATTGATGTATATTATTCGAGCATAAAAGAAAATTAACCATGATTATCAACTTTTCTAAACAATAAGCCATTTACGGTTATATCTAATCATCTTAACTAACATTTTAAATTCTATTGCTAAATTACAACTATTTATATTTATTCTATCTTTTCACATGAGTAATTTAAAATGTCACTCAATGCTTTTCCTATATCATTTGATATACTAATTGATTTTTTCTCAATTTCTGTAGGTACCTCTGCACAACTCATATTAATTCTGATCAAATTAGTAAAAGGATAATTCTCAGTTATACTTTCAAATGGATATCTTATGATTATAGGCGTATTGTAGCCTACACCTAATTCTAATAGTACAAGCTTTTTATCTTTAGCTTCTCTAACAAATTTTTCGTATTTAGATGTATTCACAAGATGAGGTTTTTCTACAAATGTAATGTCTTTACGAAGATTTGGTGTTAAAAGCTCACCGCATTTAGGACATCTAGGAATATCTTCTTCTCTAATTTTAAGAGAATCATCCATATTAGTAATCATTTTATCTATCATTTCCCTATTATCATAAACATCTTGTGTACAAGGTTTTGAGCATTGGAATAAAGCATAATCACCTTGTGGGGCATAGATTTTTTCACTCGAAAAACCTGCCTTTTCAAATTGTCCATCTACATTAGTTGAGCAAATAAAATACTCTTTATTTTTTAGCATTTCAAATAATGTTAAGTAAGGTTTAGTAACAGGCATGTTATAACGAATATTTTGAATATGTTGTGCCCAATATCCCCAATATGAAAGTACATTCTCATCCTTTATATTCCAAAATAGTGATTGTATTTCAAGAAGGCTCTTAAGTCCCATTTCATAATATTTAGGAAACCATTTTTTAGTTAATTCTTTATCTCCGTAATTTATACCTCCAGATGCAGATAATCCTGATCCTGCTCCAATTACTACACAATCAGCATCTTTGATTAGCTCCTCTGCATCACCGATATTATCCCAATAAGTTTTTGTAAATTTTAAAATCTTCTTCTCTGAACACATTTATAACAACCCTTTCTATTTTTTCATTATTGTCGTATAAAAAATTATTTATAGTTTTTATAGCTATTTCAGTAGCTTTTTCCTTTGGAAAACAGAATTCTCCTGTTGATATACAGCAAAAAGCAATTGATTTTATATTATTTTCTGTAGCTACTTGTAAGCAAGATTTGTAGCAAGATTCAAGTTTCTTGCAATCTTCATCTGTTAATGGTCCATTTATAATAGGTCCCACTGTATGAATGACATATTTACATGGAAGATTGTAAGCCCCAGTAACTTTAGCACTTCCTGTAGGCTCTAAAAAGCCTTGCTTCTTCATTATTTCATCACACTCAAGACGTAATTGAATTCCTGCTACTGAATGGATTGCATTGTCGATACATGCATGACAAGGAACAAAACATCCTAGCATTTGATTATTAGCTGCATTTACAATTGCATCTACTTTTAATCGTGTAATATCACCTTTCCATAAGGTGATTTTATTTCCATGCTTGTTATTCTTATCTTGGAACATCTCATTTAACGTTGGTAAATCTTTTAGCTCTACAGTCCCTTTCTCTTTAGATTCATTTTTTAGAAACTGATCTTGAATTTTAATAAACTCTTTACTTGCCTCATAAGGTTCTCTTACATTCATTAATGAACGTAATAATTTACGTTTTCCTTCATAATCTTTTGGAATTTTAAGATCTTTATATCTTTCCTCTTCTTTTATTAATTCTTTTATTAAAAAGTCAATTTGTTCTATTTCATCCATGTTACTTCACTCCTATAAGTTCTTTTACAAAATCAGTTTTTGGATGATTTACAATTTCTGAAGGCGGTCCTGCTTGAATGATTTTTCCTTTATCCATAACTAAAACTCTAGTTCCAAGCTTTAAAGCTTCTTTAATGTCATGAGTAATAAATACAATTGTCACTCCAATTTTTTTATGAATATTTAAAATCTCTTCTTGCAGTAATCTCCTGGTTATTTCATCCACAGCTCCAAAAGGTTCATCCATAAGCAATATTTTAGGTGAAGCTGCTAATGCTCTTGCAATCCCAATTCTTTGACGTTGCCCTCCTGAAAGTTCACTTGGATAACGCTCTAAAATATCTTCACTCATTCCAACTACTTTTATTAAATTACTAACATTGTTTAAAATTTTATTCTTATCCTCTTTTTTTATTAAGTTAGGCACATATGCTATATTTTTCTTTATATTCATATGTGGAAATAATCCTACCCCTTGAATGACATATCCTGTATTTCTTCTTAGTTTGATTTGATCAACTGTAGCGATGTCGTTTCCATCTATATATACCTTTCCACTGTCTGGATTCAGTAATCCGTTAATAAGCTTTAGGGCTGTAGTTTTACCACAGCCTGATCTACCAATTATAGTTATGAATTCACCTTTATTTATCTTCAAATTAAAATTATCTAATATTAAGTTCCCATTATATCCTTTTGAAACATTATCAAAGTGAATAGTTACATCATTATTCATATTTTACTCACCCACTTATATTATTTTTTCAATAAGCCTTTACTTTCTAAAAATTCTTTTGCAACATCTTTTTCGTCACGTCCATTAGTCTCAACTTCATAGTTTAATTTAGCCATTTCACTATCAGTTACTATATCTTGCATCTTCATTAAAACATCTTTAAGTTCTGGATATTTTTCAAGTGTATCTTCACGTATCACAGTTCCACAGTAGTATGTTTGGAAAAAGTTTTTATCATCTTTAATAACTACCACCTCAGAAGCGCTAAGTTGACCATCTGTTGTAAATACATTCATTACATCAATTTCTTTAGAATTTATAGCTTTATATTTTAATCCAATGTCCATATCTGATGTCTTTTTAAACTTAAATCCATAAGCAGAGCAAAGTGCATTATATCCATCTTCTCTTTCATAAAAATCATATTCAGCTCCAAAATTAAGTTCTGGTGCATATTTAACTAAATCAGAATAAGATTTTATATTGTATTTTTCCGCAATATCTTTTCTAACTGCAAGTCCATATGTATTATTAAATCCATATAAACCAACCCACGTTAATTTATATTGTTCTTCATACTTTTCTTTAAGTTCTTTATAAAGTGTATCCTTATCTGGAAGTTCCTTTTCCTTTAAAACCTCACTCCAGCCTGTTCCCGTATATTCAGGATATAAATCAAAATCACCTTTTACAATGGCAGGATGGATATTACTTGTGCCACCACCAATACCTTTTGTGATTTCTACATTAAGATTAGTGTTATCTTTAATAAGTAATGATAACATCTCACTTAGTATGAATTGTTCTGTCATTGGCTTTGTAGCAATCTTAATTGTTCCACTGTTTTTGGAACATCCCGTTAATAAAACTGTCATAGTTACCATAACAGCCATAAAAGCTGTAAATGTTTTAATTTTAAAATTCTTCATTATATTAATCTCCATTTCTTTTTTATTATTTTTTCAATCATTCCAATAAGGAAATCAAATATTAATGCTAGTATTGCAATTAGCAAACTACCAGCCATTGTCATAGCAGTATTATTTGTTGTAATACCCCTATATATAGCTACTCCAAGACCTCCTGCTCCAATAAATGATGCAATACCTGCAAGGGCAATTGTCATTACAACCATATTTCTAATGCCTGATAATATGACTGTCAATGCAAGAGGGATTTTTATTTTATATAAAATCTGAAAAGATGTACTTCCCATTCCCTTTGCGGCTTCTATAATTGAAGCGTCTATATTTTCAATTCCTGTATAAGTACTTCTAACCATAGGCAGAAGCGCATATACTGTAAGTGCTATTATTGCTGTCATATTTCCAATTCCTGAAAAAGGAATAAGAAATCCAAGTAAAGATATAGATGGTATTGTATAAATAAAATTTGTTATTCCCAAAACAACAGGTGATGTTTTTTTATATTCACTAATAATAATTCCTAGTAATAATCCCAATATAGCTGCTATTAAAATTGAAATAGCTGAAAGTTCTAAATGCTGCACTATAAGATTAAGGAAAAAGTCCCATCTATCAACATACAACTTAAATATATTTTTAATCATTAATTCCTCCTAACTCACGTTCAAAACATACATAATACCTTTGACTTGTCATTTACTTTATACATATAAATTTATTAAATTGTTTTTTATTGCTTTAACTGGGCATCTTTCAAAGCATAACCCACAATGCAAACAATTTGATTGATTAATCGTATATGGTGTTCCTATAGTTATACATTGCTGTGGACATGATTTTGCACAAGTATTACAAGCTATGCACTCCTCAGAAATAAGAAATCCTTTTTTTTCTATTTTACTGTTCCCAAATGCAAATGACTTTCTGAAAATAGGACTACTGGATAAATCAAAGAATTCTCCGTGCCCTTCATATAAACAAAATGCATCTAATATGTATCTACTCTTTCCCGGATATACATCATTCATAGAAGGATTCTCATCAAAAACCCTATCTACCCAGCTATTCTCAAGCTTTTTAACTTTACCACTTAGACGGACAGTTTGATAATTTTTATTTAAGCCTGTTATAGCCACTTCTTGTGTTTCTTCTAATTGCTTATGAAAATCCTTACCTCTCGCAGTAACAAAATACAACTTTTCATTTTCTACTATCATTACATCTATAATACGGACTTGTGGATGTCCATCCTTATCAATTGTTGCAAAGGAAACATCTTTTATCTCCCTTAATATCCTAAAATAATCTTTTGTTTTCATTTAAAATCCCCCATAATTTATAGCAATTAAATTTGTATTGCTTTTCTTTATCTTTAATCTTATAATAAGTTCTATGATATCTGATGTAAAGTAAGCACTTATAAGTGCTATAGTATCCAAAAGGATACTATTAAGAAAGGAAGTGTGTTTAGATGGCTAAAGAATTACCTGCCTGCCCTGTTGAAATGACTTTACAACTTATGGGTAATAGATGGAAAGTGTTAATAATTAGAGATTTACTTGAGGGAACAAAGCGTTTTGGTGAGCTAAAAAAATCAGTTGGTTCAATAACACAAAAAGTTCTTACTCAAAATTTAAGAGATATGGAAGAATGTGGACTAGTTATTCGTAAAGTTTACGCAGAAGTTCCACCAAGAGTAGACTATACATTAACTGAAACTGGATATAGTTTAAACCCTATTCTTGATTCTATGGTTGAATGGGGAACTTCTTATAAAATCAAAGTTTCATCATAAAATATGTAATAAACTACTAAGACATTATGTACTTCTACTACATGATATAAACAGATACAATAAAATTTCCTACCAAGTAAGTGTTCTCTAAATATTAATATATAAAAAGGTAACTAAATTTTGCATCAGACAAAAATAGTTACCTTTTTTTATAATCAATAAATCTTTAATATTTTAAAATTTATTAAATTGCACTTTTATAGAACTTACCATTCTTATTTTTCCAACTAGCTTTATCAGCTATAGTTTCCATAACATCCCAGTGTTCTGCTATCTTACCATTTTCTACTCTGAATAAATCATAATAAGATGTAGGCTTTCCACCAAATGTTCCTTCACTTACAGCTAGTACAAAGTTTCCTTGTCCAAGAACATAATGAGTTTTATTATACACCATTGAAATTCCTTGTTTAGATAAACCTTCCAATGCCGCACCTAAACCTGAAAGTCCATCAGCTATACCTGTATTATGTTGAATATATTTATCTCCATCAAAGTAATTAGTTATTTTATTCGGATCTTGTCCGCCTAATACATCTCTTACAAAATTACTAACCAATAATTTGTTTGCTTCAGTTTTATCTAAATCTTTAATTGTAGTTGTTCCATCAAATTGTGTATGTCCACTTGGATTAGCTTTTGCTACTGCAGCCAGGTTATCTAAATGTTCTACAATAACACCATCTTTAAATCTAAATATATCAAGGCCAACTTGTTCACCTGCTCCAAATAGATTATATTTAGATTGTAAAATCACATAATTACCATCTTCAAAAGCTCTTACAATTTGAACTGTTGTTCCAGCTGCTTTTAATGCTGGAAGCGCATCTAACATAGTTTGTCTACCATCTGCAAATGCTAAATTATGTTGTACATAATTATCTTTGCTAACATAATCTGTAATAGCCTTAGGATCTCCTGTAACAAAACTTTTAATTACTGCTGATGCTTTATCAACATTACTCACTGCTACTTTCGCCTGTCCATTTGCTGTTGTTGTTATAGATTTTGTTTCTGCATTAGCAATAGTTGGAGTATATTGTGCAACTCCTACAGTTGCAACTCCTGCTAACAATAATGATAATAATTTTTTCTTCATATTATTTACCTCTTTCTCTTTATAATCTAGAAAATGAATTTCTCTTTTTCTTCTTGGTATTATAATAACTTATGTATTTCCACTTGCCTAGTAAGCACTTTAAAGTGGTATAGTTTCCTAAGTTATACCATTGCATAACCGCTTAGTTTAATCACCATAATTAACCAAAATGAACTTTTGTCTTTCAAACAATAATAAACTCCTTAACAATATTAAAATTTCAGTGCCCCATATTAATTATTTAATTATATAAAAAAATACCTATAAGCTAAACACTTTTTTCATGTGTCCAACTTCTAGGTATGATTAAACCACAAAACTATAAAATATTGTGCTTTAGCTTGCTAACCTTGTTTCAACTTCTAAAAAATAAATATGGATTGATTTTTATGTTATATTTTAATATTCAAATTTATCTTAATTAAATTTCTACTGCAATATTAAATGCTGAGAAAGTGGCATTCATTATGTTCTTTGGACTATCGCAGTCACCAGCTATAAATGTATCTAAAGGCATTACAGCTGCAATTTCTTTGTATAGTGAGTTGTTTGCCTTAAGTCCAAGAGCAATAACTGAAGTATCAGCTTCAAGAGTAGTGATATTTCCTTCTTTATCTTCTATAACAACACCTTTATCATTAAATTCCTTAATTTTGCTGTTGCCAACAAACTTAACACCAGCTTTTTTTACTTCATCTAGTAAAGAATAACGAATAATATAGAACATACTGCTACAGAAATCTCCATCTGGAATCATATCAACGACAGTAACATCTTTTCCATCTCTAGATAAAGCTAATGCTGACTCAACGCCAATTAAACCAGCACCGCAGACAACAACCTTTTGTCCAACTTCAACAGTACCATTATCAACATCACAAACATCTTTAACATTGTCATTATTTATATCTTGAATATTTGGTTTAAAGAATGTAGCTCCTGTTGCTACTATAACAGCATCTGGTTTTTCTTTAAGGATCATATCTTTAGTTACTTCTGTATTTAATCTAATATTTGCACCACATTCTTCTGTTTGACGAATAATCCAGTCTTTATAATTACGTAATTCTTGTTTGAATGGTAGAGCACTAGCATCACGAAGCAATCCTCCAAGCTTGTCTCCTTTTTCAATTATTGTAACATTGTGTCCACGCTCAGTTAATGTTAGAGCTGCCTGCATACCTGCAGGACCAGCACCTACAACATATACATTCTTTTTAATATCAGCCTTAGGAATATTACGATAACGATGCTCACGTCCAATTTTGGGATTAACTGCACATCTTAATGGCATACCATGGTATATAGCACCACATCCATACATCTTATACATGGACGAGTCTTATATTCTTCTCCTCTTATTGCATTTTCAATCATATTAGGACCAGCTATTAAAGAACGACACATACCAACAATATCAGCTTTTCCTTCTGCTAAAATTTGTTCTGCTTCTTCAATAGTGTATATATTACCTACAACTGATACAGGTATAGAAACTAATTCCTTTATTTTTCTTGAATACTCTACAGTAATCATATGTGGTTGTAAGTATGAAGGACATAGCCACATAACACCTGTTTCATTAAATACGTTTCCACGAGAAACGTCAATACAATTTACATATTTTTAAACTTCTTGTGCATAGATTAAAGTTTCTTCAAACTCAATACCACCTGGAGTCATCTCATTGGTGCTCATACGAATTTCAAGAGGATAATCTGAACCTACAGCATCACGAATTGCCTTTATTACTTCTAATGGGTATTTCATACGGTTTTCAAATGATCCACCATATTCATCGATACGAACATTACTTACGGGTGATAAGAATTGTCCAAGCAAATTGTTATGAGCACTATGTATCATAACCATATCAAATCTAGCATTTTTACATCGTACTGCACATTCTACCCATCGATCTCTAACCCAATCCATATCTTTTCTATCCATAACTTTAATATCAGGTTGACAATTCTTTTCTGGCAAATAAGAAGGTGCAAATGCAGGTTTAGTATTCATTTTAGCAACAGCACCACGACCAGCATGTGATAATTCTATAGAAAGTTTGCATCCATAACGATAAGCTTCTTCAGTAAGTAATGCAAGACCTGTCATATATTTGTCATGTGTAACGTTTAACTCACCATAGAAGCAACGTGCACGTTCTAAATCGATTTGAGTGTCACCAATTGTAATATAACCTACACCAGTACGAGCTTGGTATCCTATCCAATCAATCATTTCTTGATTTACTTCACCATCTGCAGTAGATACACATGCAACTAACGGTGTATATTGCATACGATTTTTTATTGTCATTTTTCCAATGTTTAATGGCTAAAATACATGTTTATATTTTTCCATTGATAAATTCCTCCATTTGCTCTTGTATTCAAAATTGATAATTATTTATCAATCTTGTCTTGATTTAATTGTATATTGAAAACGATTATTATAAAAACATCTCTTTTTTGTGCCTATACAACTAAAAGTTAAGATATAAGTAATATAAGAAAAAAACATTAAAACATGTTATAATATTGAATATAATTCTTTCAAATTTGAATGGAGTTAAGCTAACAGAATTTGGAGAATATTTAAGAAAGCAATCGATACATATCTTGGAAGAATTTGATTTGTTTTTAAATGATATTAATAAAATGACTCATCTAAAGCATGAAAAATTATCTTTAGGGTTTTCTTTCGGTGTGCTTAATGCACTTTCTACTGATCTAATCTCTAATTTTCAGCAAACTTATCCTCAAATTGAGTTAACCATAACAGAATACCCAGATTTTCTTTGTGAAAAGGCTGTTTGGGATGGAGATTTGGATATTGCTTTTTCGATTGGGCCTGTAGATGAATCAAAGTTCCATTCTAAAGTTATTAAAACGCAGTCCATCCGCATTCTTATAAACGAAAAGAATCCTCTTTCAAAAAAAGATGAAATAAGTTTTGAAGATTTAAAGGATGAGAAATTCGCTATAGTTAATGAGAATTTTAAGCTATATCATAATTTTGTCAACAAATGTAAAGAAGTTGGATTTAAACCTAATCTAATCTTTACAACAGCGGAAATTTTTATTACACATAAACTCAGTCGTCTTAATAAAGGACTTGCTATTAGTGTAGATTTTGTTGTAGACGATATCAATTATCCAAATGTTTGTTCACTCCCATTTTCAGATAAATCCTTTATATGGGATGTAATTTTAATATATAAAAAAGACTCCATTCTATCAAATGCTGGGAAAATTTTTATTGATTACATACTACACTATTAACTCAATTAAGTTATCATAATTATACTCTTAAGTTTTCTATAATTTTAATGCCCCAATTATTTCAATAGATGCTTGGGGCATCAATGTTGTAGATTATTTTTAAATTAATTGCAGCTTATTAGAAACCTTGCTTATCACCTGTAACGCCAGGACCAGAATAATGAACATGTACTATTTTCCACACCCCATTAAACTTGCCATATACTTGAGTTTCTCTACCTTGAGTAAATACTGGAGTATTGTCTTTTGCAAATGTTGCATGAAAATTCCACTTAAATTCAGCAACTGCATAATCTCCAAATACTTGAATTCTTGTATTATAGGCCTTTAAATCACGTTTAGAGAATGTTTTACCCATAGTTGTATCATAAAAAGAATTTTTTACCTCGTCCCAACCATATTGTTCTGCACGTGGATCAATAAAAGAGGTATCTTTTGTAGTTAACCAAAACTTTGAAGCATAATTTGTATCATCAAGATTAATAGATTTTTCATATTTATGAATTACACTATTAATTTCTGTTTTATCAAAATCATCTTTAGAAAATTTACCATTGTTATTTTTCCATTGGTCTTTTGATAAAGTGTTTTCAATAACATCCCAATGCTCTGCGATCTTATTGTTTTCTACTCTAAATAAATCATAAAAAGTTGTAGGCTTTCCAGCATAGCTTCCTTCACTAGCAACTAATACAAGATTTCCTTGTCCAAGTACCATTTGTATCTTATCATATTTCATTTGTATACCTTTATCAGCCATTGCTTTTAATGCAGCACTTAAACCTGAAACACCATCTACTATACCTGGATTATGTTGAATATATTTGTCACCATCGAAATATCCTGCCATATTTCCAGGACTTTTACCCATTAAAACATCTTGTGCAAAATTTTTAATAAGTTCCTTATTATACTCAGTTTTATCTAAGTCTGTTATTTGAGTTACACCATTAAACATAGTGTGTCCACTTGGATTTGGACCAGCTATTTCTTGAAGGTTGTCCCAATGCTCTACAATTTTACCATCTTCGAATCTAAATATATCAAAACCAGCTTTAGGTCCAAAGAAATTATATTCAGTTTGAGCTACAACATAATCTCCATCTTGAAATGCTCTAACTATATTTACTTTTGCAGAATTAGCTGGAAGTGCACTTAGTAATTTTCCAAAGCCTGCAAGTCCATCTTCTGCTGATAAATTATGTTGAGTATATTGATTTGGGTTTATATACCCAATTGGCTCAGTTGCACCTGTTTCAATACTTTTTAGCAAAGCAACTACCTTATCTTTATTAGATAATTCCTGCTTTTGCGTATCTCCATTATTTGTTGATGCTTGTTGTGTACTATTAGCTGCATTAGATGCTCCTTGTTGCTCAGCAGCAAATGCGCTTACTGGCAATACAGCTATCATTGTAGCTAGCAATATATTTATAATTTTCTTTTTCATATTTGTCTCCCTTATTTTGGATATGTTAGAATATTCTACAGTTATATAATAGATGGGATAGTTCAATTCTACAAGTAAGCACTTTAAAGTGGTATAGTTACTTTTAGGAAACTATTAGCAATAAAAATTTCTTCTCCATGTATAATTCCAACATTTTCATGAAGTTCAAACTCATTTATTCCCTCTGAATTAAAATATAAAGTTTTATTCTCCAGTTCAACTAACAATTCTCCACTATTTGTTTTTACTATTCTACTGCAGGTATCTTAATACGAATTAATAACATCATCTAGCTTATCTGATTTTATAAATGGCGCTTCATTAACAATCTTATTTTTAGGTTCTATAGCATCTATGATAGGAAATTCAAAAATATTAATTTGTCCTTCAATGATATCTTCATTTTTCATATATATCCCTTTCTAATTATTAAATTAATCTTGTTTTTCAGTAATAATTCTTTAATTCTTTTCCTAATTCCTCACTTTTTATATGTTTAAATTCCTTTGCTACTCGAGACATAAGTGAGAATCCAAATTTTATATTTGCTTCCTCGAACTTACTCAGCGAACGAATGTGAGTCGAGTTTTCTAAATAATTTTTAAATATGTATGTAATCATTTATTAGCACAACTTCTCTTAGTATTGAGGTTCAAAGTGGGACCGACAAAGCCGGGGATGCAATTTATACTAAGAAGACTTTTTCTAATTTAAAAACAGATGCTGCCACTCAAAATGTCTTCGACACTGCTAACGCTATCAAAGCTGTTTTAGCTGCTTCAACTAGAAATTACTTTGTAAATGAATCTTCTAGTTTAGCTAATGCTTAGGTGGAATTCCTAGCAAATATTTTATGAATGGAGGTAAATTAAATGGAATATTCTTTATCTATGACTTTTTTAACTGAATTTGGCTTAAAAAGTTCTTTAGCTGTTAGTGGCGTAAAACCTACTCTTACAAAAGAAGAAGTAAATACTCTTATGGAAACTATCATTGCCAAGAATATCTTTAAAACAAATTCTGGCGACTTAGTTAAGAAATCTGGTGCTCAGTTGACTCAAAGACAAGTTACTAAATATGAAGTAGCTTAGTTGAATTTAGAAGATAGAAGCTTGTCCTAATGAATTAGCTTCTATTTTTCTGTGTATATAATTTGCAATAATTATATGAATTGCATAGCAAAAAATACCGCAAATTCATCTCTGAAATAATGCGATATTTCACTTTGTTTATTTATTTTTACTAATGCACACTATAAGAACATTGTGAATTGCTTTAACTAAGAATTTTTTTCATTTTATGTGGTTATTCCATACTTTCATTTCCTAAATAAACATCTGTTTTTTCATTATTAAAAAGATGAATTATTTGAGAACGAAGTTTTGATGGGTATAGAGGTTCATTCATCAAGTTTTCAATAGAAAGCCATTCAAATCCAATTTGGTTTTTATCTTCATGTATTTTTGCGTTCTCTATTTCTCCTATATAATTACATAAGAATATAAAATCAACTCGGTGAAAAGATTCTCCACGCAAACCTTCAACTATAAATTCAAGTGATTTTGGTTCTACCTCTATCCCCAATTCCTCTTCACATTCACGTTTTACTGCATCTGTAAGTAACTCTTCTGTGTGCTGACCGCCGCCTGGCATTATATAAAAAATATCACCATTATCATTGATTTTTGATGCTAACATTTTCCCATCTTTAATAATCAACGCCTTCGCAGAATTACGTATTTTTCTTTCCATCCTCTTACTCCTTTAACATCTACTAATATAAATAGTATTTACTACGTCTCAATTTGCCATTATGAATTAATTATAACATATTTTGTTAATATTACATTATTCAATTTCCAAAGAACATTTTCATATTTTGCTACGTCAAATCTACAGATTCGGTACTATTATTTACCATCCAAAATGTGATATTTCCTACTTTTATATATACTCATTCTTGAAACAAACTCTTCTTTATCGGTTGTTATTACAATAGTATCTGTATTTATTTGTTCTTCAAATATATCTTCTGAGCCATTTATAACTAAACTGAAATATCCTTCTAACATATCTATGACTCTTTTTGCAAGTTCTTTTTTATTTTTATATTTAATATTTTCAATATTTTTATTTTTAGGAAACTCAATGACTCTCATAATTTCCAGTTGTTCTCCATTCACTTATATTCCTCTTTTCTACATTTGATATTCTTCTATCTAAATTCTTTTTAAGCAATTATAACTACAAGATATTGTGACTTAGCATTACTTCCATCAAGTTCTCTTGTGTTATAATTTTTTCTAAGTTTTCTTGATTCTAGATTCATTCTTCACCATACCCCTAACCTTTAAATTTTCATTAATTATATACTCACCATATTATCCTTCTATCAAATCCTTTTTACATTCAGTGCAAATGAGCATCTCTTTAAATTCAATAACACTTTTATCACTTCCACAAAAAATACATCCTCTTCGATATTTTCGAAGTAATATTTCATTATTATCTTTCACTATTTCTAAGGGATCTCCTTCATTAATAGATAGTACCCTTCTTATTTCCTTTGGTATTACAATTCGTCCAAGTGGATCAACTTTTCTTACTATTCCTGATTCTTTCATATTCAAGCTCCTCTTTATAATTTATTTAAATCTATGGTTATTGCGAAATGAATTTACTTTAATCTATAATTATTGTTTATATCTTTTTCAATTTCCACCACATAATCTTTGCACATTTCGTACAGCCTGGATCCGATTGCTTCATCAAAAGCTAACAATCTATCAATAGAAAATTCACTACTAACTATAATAGGCAGAAAGTTTAGATACCTGTAATTAATGATTTCAAATATTATATTTATATCACTTTCATTAATTTTTCCTTTGAAGAGGTCATCAATAAGTAGAACCTCACATATTTGATAATTTGAAATCATTTTGCAGTAATATTCAGTATCTAGCATGTTTTGTTTTATCTTAGTAATTACATCACGATAAGGCATATATACTACCCTAGCCTTTTGTTTTAAAAAGTTTATTGCAAGTGCAACAGATAAATGGGTTTTGCCGCTTCCTACTTGTCCACAAAATAGAATACTATTTTTTCGGCCTCCTCTTACCTCTTCAAAGTCATTATAATATGCTATTGCAGTATCTTTAGCTCTCTCTGATGATTCATTCCACACCTCAAAATTAGAAAATTTATGTTTACACATTTCTGTGTTAATTCCACATGACTTCCACTCATTCTTCAGTTTTTCAACTTTGCTACATTCACAGCTTACAGCTAATGGTTGACTATTTTCTTTCTTTGGCTTTTCAATTGCTCTTTTTCTACCTTGCGCTCTTACACGTTCCATTCCTTCAATGTTTTGATGCTTATCCCAATTTAGAATTTTGATTATATTGTTAGGAGCTACTTCTATCATTTCAAAATCAGATAGGGTTTTTAGTGCTAGTCTAATTGAATCTAGAGGTCTACAAAATATTGTAGATAACATTTCTTCACTATATGGAATATTTTCATTTAGAAATATAAATCCATTAGCATTAGTTTTACCTGCTTGTACAAGTAATCTTACCCAAACGTAATGAATGGTATCTCGCTCTGGCATTGCATCTATTAGCCTTATCTTTTCATTTTCAAACATATTAGTAGTTATCTTAATCCATTTAATATCTGACATTTATTTCACTCTCCAATAAACAAAATAATCTGAATCTCTCTAATCCATTCCATGATGGAATGAACTCCATGAAGTTACAAATATCCATATAACATTTGAAGACTTTGAAATTCATTTATAAGTCCTCTCTTCCCTTAACTCAAGTTTTTATATTAAGGCCATCCATTCTTTTAAATGTATTAATCCATATTTTTGTGGTCATTTAATAACTTATTTGCTTCTTATTAATCTCAGGCTTAACTTTTTTCTCAATATGATTAATCCAAAAGTCTTTTTCTGTTTCAATTATTTTAGAAATAAAATTATCATCACGATCAATTTTTTTATAAATAAACCTTTCACTATTAATTAATGCTGCAATATAATATGCATCTGCTCCTTTGACTTTCATACTATGTTGAGCTTGCACTAAATAACTATTTAAAAGATCCTCTTCAAAATCTTTAGCCTCATCATTTTTAACAACTTTGCATTCTAAAATTCCATTCTCTCCATTAACTGTTCTATCAATATTTGTAATCATATATTTATAATCCTTATCATATTGCTGCCCTGAACCTTTCCTTACTTTCTTTCCTGACCTAAAAGCAAATTCTCTTGCTACAAGTTCTTCTAATTTAAGATCCCAATAAAGAGCATCCTCCATTATATTGATTTTTTTAGTTCTTCTTGTTTTCTCAATATAAATATCTAAGATATTTTTCTTCTTATCTACACCCATTATTGCAGCAGCATCACAAGCATCAATTCCTTTTCTTGATTCATTTATCCAATCAAATCTATTCAAGCTTCTCCCCCTCATACATCGATTTTAATTGCATCCAACTTTTAATCCACTTAAACCATAAATACATATTCCTCTTGATTCATTTATAAAATAGTAATCTGAATGTTTATGAGAATATTCTATTCTTCCTTACTATCTACTAATTATTTGTAAATATTTCTATCAGCTCTCCAGATGTAAAATAAACATTTTCTTGAGTCTTGTATCTACCCTGTTTATTAGGTTTCAATATCCCGCACTTAATAACTATTCCTCACTATCAAAATGTAAATCTTTAATATCTTCTAAATTCGATAGATCCTTTCCATTGTTATCTTCTAAAAATTTAATTAACTCTGTTCTTGTTATCTTCAAGCTTCCAAGCTTCAATCCTCGTATTACATTTTTCTTCAATAAATCATAAACTGAATTTCTATTTACTTTTAATAACTCTGCAGCCTCAGAAACAGTATATAAAACTGGCTCCACAACCATCCCCCCATTTTGATCCCCATAATTATTTTCTTATCAATTCATTTGTTATTACCCTAAATGCTTTACTTAATTATTGCTAATAGTTTTCATTTTATTGAGTTCATCATTATAAAATATTTCTTCTATTGTCTTATCAAAAAAAGTTGAAACCCTCTTCGCTTCTTTTACACTAAGATCAGATCTACCATTTAATTTGAAATTTAATGTGCTTATTGATATTTCAAGTATTTGAGATAATTCTTGCTGAGTAATATTCTTTTCTGTCATAAGACCTTTTAGTCTGTTATACATCCTGATAACGTTATCTACAAAAGGGATTTAGATGAAAAAAGACTCTGTGTGCAGAATAAAGAAATAGAATTAGGGAACATAAATACTTTGAATTGTGAAATACTACATAAAGTGGAGGTGTAGAAAAATGCAAGGAAGCATTCGTAAAAAAGGAAAAAACTATTATATTAGATATTATGAATATACAGATGGTTTAAAGAAACAACGTGAAAAGGTAGTTGGTCCATACTATGATGAGGCTGAAAAAAAATTAAATGAAATAATATATAAACAAAATAATGGATATATAAGCACAAATATGTCTTTAAAAGATTATTTAAATATGTGGCTAGAAGATTATGTTAAAGAAGAACGTTCCGAAAGAACATATCTAATTTATAGAGATACTATGTTAAATCATGTAATTCCATGTATTGATGGTATAAAACTTTGTGATCTTAAGGTTGTACATATAGAGAAATATGTTAGAGAATTGAAAAAAGTTAAAAATAATAACGGAAGTACTATTCAATTAAATTTTAGAAATTTAAAAACCGCATTAAATAAATCAGTAAAACTACAATTACTAAATGATAATCCTTTCCGATTTGTTGAAATGCCTAGAAAAAATAAGTTTAAGGGAAACTATTTAACAGTAGAAGAATTTAAGATACTATATAATAGTCTAAACCCCAGTGTAACTATTTTGGTAGCTCTTACCAGGTATTATTAAACTTAGCAGTTGAAACTGGATGCAGACGTGGCGAAATGTGTGGATTAGAGTGGGAAAATATAGATTGTGAAAATAAAACTATTACTCTTGATAAAGCATTAATTAAAAGTGAAATTGGATGGAAAATAGGTGATTTAAAAATAGAAACATCTTATAGAACTCTTCCACTTTCAGATAATGTAATTGAACAACTAAATAAATTACACATAGAACAAATTGAGAATAAAAACATACGGTGGCATGATCTTAGACATACTTCTTCTACCATACTTTTAGAGAATGGTGTTGATATGAAAACTGTACAGAAAAAATTAGGTCATGCTTCTATGTCAACAACCTCTGATATTTTATTCACACGTAACAGAAAAAATGGATAGAGAAGCAACTAATATATTAAGTAGAACTATTAACAAGCATAAGGCATATTTAAAACAATAATAAATCAGCATGCAATCTATTTTGAGTTATACTGTATCATCATATTTTTACCTAATAGCTAATTATTAGGCAACCATATATCAATGTCTGACTTAAAATATAAATCGCATAATGGGCTTATTATTTTTTTGCACCTAACAAGGGAAAATTTAAAAATAATTAAATTTCCTCTTATATTTTTTTCTATAAAAAAGCTACATTATTTCTTCAATAGAACATACATTTTCAATAGTATGAAGCTTTAAAATGTACTCGTAATGATCAATTTTATCAGCCAATGTTAACGTCATTGTCAGTCCAATAATGTGTGTGTCATTTTCATTTGACTTCTTAACTTCTATATCAGAAATCTTTGTTCCATCAGCTTTTACACTATTCATGAAATTAGTAACACCAGTTATATCCTCGAGTTCAGCATATACATCTAATACTTTTGAATGAGTCCTTGAATATAAATCTAATTTATGAAGTAGTGTTACCACACCAATTAGAAAAATACATGAAATGATAGCACCCTCATAAAAACCAATTCCTATAGCAAGTCCCATACATGCACAGGACCAAAGTCCTGCGGCTGTTGTAAGACCCTTAACTTGATTTCCCCCAACGACTAAAATGGTGCCTGCACCTAGAAATCCGATACCACTTATAACTTGGGCTCCCATTCTACTTGCATCGGTATTAATCTTAAGAACATCGGTCATATATTGGCTTGTTATCATCACCATAGCTGCACCAATACACACTAATATATGTGTTCTAAAACCTGCGGGTCTTTTTTTTCGTCCGCGTTCAGCACCGAGAATCCCACCACATATTGTAGCTAAAGTTAACCTTAAAATTATTGACACCGTATTAATTTCTCTTAAGTAATTTGTTATATTATTTAGTGTATATTCCATTTAACCCCCCCATTCTTTGGTAATATTTATAATTAATTAATTATAAAATTATATGCTCATATACTAATTAGTTAAATAAATCCAAAATTTCATTTTCCTTTAATGTATTTATAAATGCCCCTACTGATAGATCGTCACCTAAAATCTTATTCATTAATTCTCTCTTAGAATCTTGAAGTTCTATTATTTTTTCTTCAATAGTTCCACTTGAAATTAATTTTATTACTTCAACTACATTTTTCTGACCGATTCTGTGAGCTCTATCTGTAGCTTGATCTTCAACTGCTGGATTCCACCAAGGATCAAAATGTATTACTACATCTGCGCTAGTTAAATTAAGACCCGTGCCACCAGCTTTTAAAGACACTAAAAATACAGTGTTTTCTCCATTATTAAATTCATCAACCAACTTCATTCTGTTAAATGATGAAATTGTTCCATCTAAATAAGAAAATAGATATTGTCTTTCTTTAAGTATCTTAGCTATATTTTTAAGTACAGATGTAAATTGAGAAAATACTAATATTTTATGTCCTTCTGCTATACTTTGTTCTAAGAGTTCAATAAGTGCATCTATTTTACCACTAGTCCCTAGATAATTGTCCATTGTAACCGAAGGGTCTAAACATATTTGACGAAGCTTAGTTATATAAGATAAAATTTCAATCTTACTCCTATTAAATTCAGCATCTTTAACCTTCTTTTTAATTAGATCTTTAACATAATTTGCATAGGTCTCATATACAATTTTTTGCTCATCACTTAGTGGTACTAGTAATCTCTTTTCTATTTTATCTGGTAATTCTTTAAGTACACTTTTCTTATACCTTCTAAGAATAAATGGCTTTACAAGCCTATTTAATTCCTCCAGTATTTCTGGGCCTTCTTCAAGTCGTCTATGATATCGCGTTATAAATTTCTTCTCAGTATATAAATATCCTGGCATTATAAAATCAAATATTGACCACAGTTCCATCAAAGAATTTTCTATAGGCGTACCAGTTAACGCAAATCTAACTCTTGACTTTATCTCTTTAACTGATTTCGCACTTAATGAGGATTGATTTTTAATATTTTGAGCTTCATCTAAAATACAATAATCAAATTCCATATCATATAATTCTAAATCACGTCTTAAAAGATTATAAGTAGTTAATATCACATTATAATTTTTATAATTCTTAATTATCTCTTCTCTGTCTTCTTTAATACCATTTGAAATTGCAATTTTCATAGATGGAGCAAACTTCTTAAATTCATTTTTCCAATTATAGATTAGAGAAGTAGGTGCAATAATAAGTGTTTTAGAATCTGGCTTTGAAAGTAATAATGTTATTGCTTGAAGAGTTTTGCCAAGTCCCATTTCATCACCAAGGATTCCTCCAAAACCTAAATAATCTAAAGTTCTAAACCAATTGTATCCATCTTTTTGATACTCTCGAAGTTTAGCTTGAAGTCCATAAGGAGGTTGAAATGATTTTCCCTTAATATCTTTTAATTTGCCTTTTAGTTCTTTTATTTCTTTACAGCTTTCTATAAATCTTAAATCTTTTTTCTCTAAATAATCTTCAAGATAAGCTCCTTTATTCATCGGAACCTTAATTAAATTATTGTTTAATTCCTCATCTAAAAGTAAGTCATCTATAAGGGTTAAAACTTCTTTTAAAGAAGTATCTTCTAAATCTAAGAATTCTCCATTTTCAAGTTTATAATATTTTAAGTTATTTCTAAAACCTCTTAGTAACTTTGAAATCTCTTCTTCAGATATATCGGAAATGTTAAATTCAAATTCGAAATAATTAAATTTTCCTTTTCTAACTTCTCCCTTAAAATCAGATTTTTTAAGATCCTTTATGCCTTTAAATCTTTCTGAATAAAAGACCTCACCATATCTTTGGATCTTTTCTATTTCATATTTAAAAAATTTAAAAGCATCATCATCATTTCTTGAAAAGCATAGTTTTTCATCTACTTCTTCAAATCCAAGACTTCTAAGTATTCCAAATACTTCATGTTCCTTATTCATATCTCTATAAATAACCTTATCTTTATATTCTTCAAAGTAATTAAATTCATGACCTTCATAAGATACCTTAAATAATAGAGAAATATCTTTATCTTTATCGAAATAAAATCTAAAATTAACTGGTCCTATAATAACCTTATCTCTTATATCTTTAGATAAAGTTAAATCACCTGAAACTTTTTGAATAGAAGGTATTAATTCTTTTAAAATTTTATTTTCCTGATTTTTGTTAAAACTTATCTTACCTGTAGTGTTAAAAATCTTTAAATAAGGAGATAATCTTTCACATTGCTCTATAGAAGGAATATAAATTGTAGTTCCATATAAGAATATGTCTTCATTTTGTGTTAAAGCCTCTGGTATACCATTTGACGCCTCTAGTACTATACAATCTTTTTTATTCAGTAACGAAAAAGGAATTGGCATATCTTCTTCTATTATTTCTGATTCCAAAATTCTATAAAAAAATCCATCACCTAAGAATACTCTATTATTTTTTATTATATTTAAAAATTCCTTGAACATAATATCAGGAATAGTTAATGTCTTTCCATCTATAAGTTTATCTTGATGTCGTTTAAAATTTCTATCATGTTCAGCTAAGTTTTTGATATTATAAATAAATTTTACTAAGCGTTTATCTTCATAAGAAAAACAATAATTTTTTATATCAAAAATGAAATCTTTGCCATATTTAATAGGGATTTTATTATAAAGAGATATTAAAAATTGATTTATATCTCTAATCATATACATTTTATTACTTTTACTTTTAAGGCCTATTTTAAATTCTGCTTGAAGCTTAGAAGACCAATTATTTTTATTTATAATAATTTCAATTTTAATTTTTTCCTTTTGGTTATCCCCGATAAGTAGTGATAATAAATCATCATTAGTATCTTCTGTTACCTTAGCTTTGAAATTCTTAGCTTCAATATTATTTGTTACCTTAGCCCTTAAGTCTTCATCTTTATCAATATTCCGTAAAAATGTATAAAAAGTAGCTGCTAAATGCTTACAACAATAATTATCTTTTGTAAATTCATTTTTTTCGAAATCTATACAGCTACAATAAGTTCCAATAACCTCTTTTGTTTCATTATCAATTTCAAGTTTACATAGATATTCACTAAGGAGACTCTCTGAAACTACAGAAGATCGTATTTTAATATTATCTTTATCTACGCTAGTATTTAGCTCTCTAATTAAGTCATTTTTTAGAACACGTTCACCTTTTATACGAGATGCATTTGTTATGTTTTTATTAAAGCCTTCGAGTAAAATTTGTTTTATCAATTTTATCACCTGCATTTTTATTTTGTAACTTTTTTAGGCTTTTATATGGGACTATTATCTTTTTCAACCGTCTTAATTCTCTTTATTAAATCTACGCTAATATATTGTGATTTAGAAATTCCTTTTCTAAAATATCTTATTTGTTTATATGATTTTTTCTGAAGTTCTATATCTAAAATATCTATCCTCTCTCCTTTAAATATGACTGGTTCAATCTTTCCTTTTAAGTAAATATGTAATTCCATTATTTTAAGTGAGATTTTTTTGTATTCTACTTAATATAAAAAAATCTCATTTTCCCCCTTATTTTATATATTTAGTTATTAACCTTATATTCTTCAATTGATTCTACAATTTCATTTAAGTATTCCCATCGTTCATATTTATGTTTTAGATTTTTTTTGGCTTCTTCTTTTTCTTCCATTAGCTTATTAAGTTTACCATAATTCGAAGAATTTTTTATCATATTTTTCTCTATATTTTCAATATTCTCTTCTAGCTTAGATATATCGTCATCTATTGTCTCAAATTCTTTTTGCTCTTTAAAAGTAAACTTAGGTTTATTATCTTTTGTTCTTTCTTTGATAGATTTATTGTTTTCTTCTTTATCTTTGTCGTTTAATTTATTATTGCCTTGTGTTAAATTACTAATCTCTATTTCTTTTGAAATTAGAAAATCACTATAATTTCCATTATATTCTTTTATGAATCCATTTCCTTCATATGAGAATATTCTATTACATATTCTATCTAAGAAATATCTATCATGTGATACAACAATTACCACACCCATAAATTTATCTAAAAAATCCTCTAAAATCTTTAAAGTTTCAATATCTAAGTCATTTGTAGGTTCATCTAAAATCAAGAAATTTGGTGATTCCATAAGTACTCTTAATAAATGAAGTCTTCTTCTTTCACCACCAGATAATCTTTCTATTGGAGTATATTGCATTTCACTATCAAATAAAAATCTTTCACACATAGTTGATGCCATTATTTTTGTTCCATCTTCTACAGGTATATATTCTCCACCTTCTTTAACATAATCAATAACTCTAAGTTTTGGATTCATATTAGTATTATCTTGCGCAAAGCAATTAATTTTAACAGTATCACCAATTTCTATTATTCCACTATCTAAAGAAACCTTACCTGTAAGTAAATTTACTAAAGTTGTTTTTCCGCTTCCATTTTTACCAACAATACCGATTCTATCATTTCTTAAAAATATATGATTGAAATCCTTAATTAATATCTTATCTCCAAAGGATTTACATACATCATATAATTCAACTACTTTTTTACCAAGTCTTGAACCAACAAATGAAATATCAACATCTTCTCGTACTTTTATACTTTCAGTATTTACAAGATCATCAAATCTTTGAAGTCTGGCTTTTTGTTTAGTACTTCTTGCCTTTGCACCACGCCTAACCCATTTTAATTCATTTTTTATCAAATCATTTTTCTTTTCTTCTTGTCCCTGCTCTGTCTGCAGTCTTTCAATTTTCATTTCAAGAAATGCCGTATAATTACCTGGATAAGAATATATATTTCCTCTATCTAATTCCATAATTCTATTTGTGACTCTATCTAAGAAGTATCTATCATGAGTAATCATGAGTAGAGCACCTCTTCTTGCATTTAAATATTCTTCAAGCCACTCTATAGAATCTGAATCTAAATGATTTGTCGGCTCATCTAGTATAAGAAGATCACATTCAGTTATAAGTGAACATGCAAGTGCAATTCTTTTTTTTTGTCCTCCAGATAAAGTCCCTACCTTTGCATAATAATCTGTTATCCCAAGTTTATTTAAAATACTCTTAGCTTCACTTTCTAAATCCCATAAATTAAAAAGATCAATTTCTTCTTGGACTTTAATTAATTCATTATTTAAGATATCAAAGTCTTCTTTTTTACAAGAGTTAATTTTATATAATAACTCCTCATATTTTTTTAGGAGCTTCATTTCTTTAGTATCGCCTTTAAATATTTGTTGTAAAACAGTTGCATCTAGATCAAAAAGTGGATTTTGATCTAGATATTCAATTCTGATATTTCTTCCCTTAATTATATTTCCATCAAAAAATTCTTCAATTCCATAGACTATTTTCAAAAATGTAGATTTACCTGCACCATTTAATCCAATTAATCCGATTTTATCTTTATCGTTAATACTTAGTGATATATTATTCAATAATACTTTTTCACTATAGCTTTTAGTTATATTCTCTAAAGTAATTATATTCATTTATTTTAAACTCCTTTGTGTAATTATATACTAATCATTTTAACACAGTAAGTTAATAAACCAAAATTAAAGAGAAAAAATTAAATTTTCTATTATTTTTTTTAATAATTTCCTTATAGAATTTTATGTATATATGTTGTAAATCTATATTTTTATTTATCTCCGCACTTATTTATTTTTAAAAGAGTTTAGTTTACATAATGATTGTTAAGTATTTTACTATAAGTATCTTATATATATAATAATATACTTGTCTTATTGTTATCTTTTAATTAAAGATAAAATATATAGTAATAAGACCCAATCTAATTTTATTATTAGATTGGGTCTTATTACTATTACTAGGCTACTCATAATTGTTTAACTCATTTTTTTGAATATAGCTCTTATTAATTTATATATTTACTAATATCTCTATATTCACTGTCTTTTTCATAAACTTTCTTTAGCTCTTGATTGGCTTTAGCGGTTTCTCCTAATTTAAAATATGTTAATCCTAGTAAATAATTAAATTCTATTATCTTTCCTTTAAACTCATCTTTTACAGTTAATACTTTATTAAATACTTTAAGTGCTTGTTTATATTCTTCATTTAAACAATATGCTTTCGCAAGAAGTACATCTCTCACATGCTTCATTAAATCGTTATCTTCGTATTTAACAGAATTTAAATATTTGATACAATTTTCGTAATCATAAATATTAAAGTAACATGCTCCAACAAGATAATTATATTTACTGTTTTGAGCTTTGAGCACACTACTTTTTAATAAACTATTTATTGTCTCTTTATAATTTTCTTCCTTATAATAAATCGATGAGAGTAATACATAAGCAACTTTGTTTTCTGGATCGATTTTTACAGCTTCATAAAGTGACTCTTTAGCTTTTAACATTTCATCTTTATTTATATAATCTAATGAAATATTAAAATATGTAGCTGAAATATTTTTATGACTCCTCTTATAAATAATAAATATTATAACGGATATTATAATTAATGCAATTCCACTATATAAATTTTTAAAACATAATATTATGCCTGATATTAGCATCCATATTACCCAACTACCATTTAGTTCTTGATATTTTCCACATTCTGATAGGCTCATCTCATTAACCATTATATCTTTTTCGTTCTTTTTTACATTATTCTCTGCTGATTTTATTTTGTTATTTTCTTTCATATGTTTTCTCCTGTCTTTTCATGTATTTTGGAATTAATTAATATGTGAATCCGCATTTTCTAAGAATACATATGCTTTAAAATTTCAACATATATATTCTTAGAAAATGAAAAGTATTTTAGTGTATATTTTAATTAGCATAATATAATGAATTATAAATACTCTAATTTTAAAGTTTTTTATCAATATATTCTGATTTTAATATAGAATAGTATTTACAATCTACAAAATTGCCTTTATTATCTTTAATAATTTTTCTTAAAGTACCTTCATAAACAAATCCACACTTTTTCAGTAGCATTCCACATGCAATATTATTTATGTGCCTCCTAGCTGTAATACGTTCAAATTTAACTTCAGTAAATGAAAAATCTATTATTGCATTTAGAACTTCAGTCATAATGCTTTGATTCCAAAACTTTTTTCCTATGCAGTAACCTACCTCACAGTTTTCATTATAACTATCTAGATTCATAATATTAACACTTCCAATAACGCTGCCACTATACTTTTCTTCTATAGCCCAATTATAATAGTCTTTATTCTTATAATAATTTTTCCAAAGTGTAACCACCTTATTAGTTTTGTTTATATTACTATGGGGTTTCCATGTAAGGTACTTAGCTACTTCTTTATCAGATGCCCAATTATAATACATATCCATAATATCTTCAGATGTAAAAGGCCTTAATATAAATTTATTAGTTTTTAAAATACTTGTACCCTTATGATTTAACATTAGCGTTCTCCTAAAACTATACTCAAACTTAAGATTACCTCATTATATACTATAATTTTTATTAGTTCTTTTATAATTGTAAAAATATAGATATATATAATTATACCATATTAATATACAACTTTATGAATAATTCACTTAAAATATTGGTCTTATCTGTTCCTTATTTTGATATACAAAAAAAGCTTCGGTATTAGCTTTATGCTACTACTGAAGCTTTTTTATATATTATTTTAAAGTTTGCTTAATTTTTCCTCTACAAGTTCTTTTGCTAGTTTTGGATTCGCTTTTCCATTTGAAAGTTTCATTACTTGACCCATTAAGAACCCAGCACTTTGTATTTTTCCTGCTTTATAGTCTTCTACTGATTGAGGATTCTTAGAAATTACATCTTCAACTATCTTTTCAAGTTCATTAGATGAGCTTATTTGCATAAGTCCTTTTTCTTCAATGACTTTCATAGGGTCTCTGTTTTCATCAAAGATATCTTCAAGAACTTCTCGAGCCACATTATTACTTAGCTTTCCTTCTTCAACTACCCTAAGAAGTTTTGCAAAGTTCTCAGCCTCTAACTTCATATCTTCTGATTCTATCTTTCTATCTTTTAATAGTCTTAAGATTTCACCAAGTATCCAGTTCGAAGTTATTTTAGGTGTAATCTTTAATTTTACAACTTTTTCAAAGAATGTAGCAAGCCCTTTATCTGATATTAATATATCAACTTCTTTTTCTGTAAGCTCATATTCTTTTGAAAATCTTTCTCTTTTTTTATCTGGCATTTCTGGTAAAGATTTTCTTATTTTTTCTATTTGATCATCATATAGTATGATTGGTGGTAAATCTGGTTCTACAACATATCTATAATCATTAGCTTCTTCTTTAGATCTCATTGAAATTGTTTTTCCTTTTGCTGCATCCCATCTTCTAGTTTCTTGAACAACTTTATGCCCTTCATTATAACTATAAAGTTCAGTTTGCCTTTTTTCTTCTTTTTCTAATGCTTTTTGAAGTTCTCTAAATGAATTAATATTTTTTATTTCAACCTTAGTACCATATTCTTCTTGTCCTACTGGTCTCAAAGAGATATTAGCATCACATCTGAGTGATCCTTGTTCCATACGACAATCGGAAATTTCACCATATTCTAAAATTGCTTTAAGCTTTTTCATAAAGGCTACAGCTTCACCAACGCTTCTAAGGTCTGGTTCTGTAACTATCTCTGCTAGTGGCACCCCTACTCTGTTATAGTCTATTAATGAAATTGGTTCACCTTCTACATGTATTAATTTCCCGGCATCTTCTTCTATATGAATTCTATTTAATCTAACCCTTACAATTCTTCCTTCATATTCAAGTTCAACAGTTCCACCAGAACATATTGGTTTATCGAACTGTGAAGTTTGGTATGCTTTTGGAAGATCAGGGTAAAAATAATTTTTTCTATCCATTTTATTGTATTTATTTATTCTACATCCAAGTGCAGTACCTGCTTTAATTGCTAAATTTACAACTTCTTCATTAAGTACTGGAAGTGTTCCTGGTACTCCTGTGCATATTGGACACGTATTTGCATTAGGTTCTGCTCCAAATTTTGTTGAACAAGAGCAAAATATCTTAGTTTTCGACTTAAGCTCTGCATGTATTTCAAGTCCTATTACTGTTTCAAAATTCATTGTCTTCCCCTCCTATAATTCAAGTGCTAAAGCTTGTTCTAAGCTATATGCAGCCTTAAATATTTTTTCTTCGCATAACATATCACCCATTAATTGAATACCAATTGGTAATCCGTCTTTACTAGTCCCAGATGGAATTGAAATGGCTGGATTTCCAGCTAAATTTACACTAATAGTGTAAATATCTGCTAAATACATAGATAATGGATCCGCATTCTTCTCTCCTATTTTAAAAGGTAATACTGGAGAAACTGGTCCTACTATTAAGTCATATTTTTTAAATGTCTTTTTAAGTACATATCTTAATTTTTCCCTAAATTTATCTGCCTTTTTATAATAAGCATCATAATATCCAGATGATAATGCATATGTTCCCATCATTATCCTTCTCTTAACCTCTGTTCCAAAGCCTTCAGTTCTAGTATTTTCCATTAGTTCTTCTAAATTAGTGTAGTTTTTAGTCTTATATCCATATCTTATGCCATCATATCTAGCTAAATTAGTACTTGCTTCAGCAGATGACATTATGTAATAAGCAGCTAATCCATCTTTTATGATTGGAAGAGATATTGTTTCAACTTCTGCTCCAAGTTTCTTTAATATTTCTAAACTATTTTTAACTGAAGCCTTAATTTCCTCATCTAAGCCTTCACTAAAGAATTCTTCTGGAACTCCAATTTTCATTTTTTTAATTCCATCTTTAAGAGAAGCTGTGTAATCTATTTCTTTTAAATCTCGTATACTAGTAGAATCTAATTCATCAGTTCCAGATATTATATTTAATATATAAGCACTGTCTTCTACTGAATTTGAAAAAGGTCCTATTTGGTCTAAAGATGATCCAAATGCAATAAGTCCAAATCTAGAAACCAATCCATAAGTAGGCTTAAGACCTACAACTCCACAAAAGGCTGCTGGCTGTCTAATTGATCCGCCAGTATCAGAGCCGAGTGAAACTGGACACATTTTTCCGCCAACTGCTGCTGCAGATCCGCCAGAAGATCCTCCTGGAACTCTAGTTATGTCCCTTGGATTTAAAGTCTTTTTAAATGCTGAATTTTCAGTAGATGATCCCATTGCAAATTCATCCATATTAGTTTTTCCTATTATTATTGCATCTTCTTTAAGTAGCTTTTTAATAACAGTTGCATCATATGGAGGAATAAAATCTTCAAGCATTTTTGATGCGCAAGTAGTATTAACTCCTTCTGTACAAATATTATCCTTTATAGCTATTGGAATACCTGCTAAACGTCCTAATTTTTCTCCCGACTTAATTTTCTCATCTATTTCTTTTGCTTTAGCTAATGCTTCTTCACAAAGAAGTGTTAAAAAAGCATTTACTGTTGGTTCTGTTTTTAGTATTTCATCTATGTATGAGGTAACTAATTTTTCACTAGTTAATTCTCCGCATTTGATTTTTCTTACCATTTCTTTAATATTTGTTTTCATTATATTCTCACCGCCTATTCAATAATCTTTGGTACTTTAATATAAGTTTCTTGCATATCTTTAACATTCCTAAATAAATCTGTACATTCAAAAATTTTAACTTCATCTTTTCTAACTATTGGCTTTAATTCTACCTTATTATCTATATCTTCTTTAATTTCTAAATCAAGTTCATTCAAATACTTAAAATTATCTAAAATACCTTCAAACTCACTTGCAAATTTTGCTGATTCCTCATCAGAAAACTTTAATTTAGATAGTTTCGCAATATATTTAACTTCATCAATACTTACTTTCATATCTTTCACCTCTTCAAATTTTTCTCTTAGCTATTATTCATCTCAAAGAAAACTCAACTCATATTCTTCTGTTGGGTGTTTGACTATGGAGTTAATCTCTTCATGTCTCTTGGAAATAATGCTGCTTCTCTTATATTTTTAAGATTTAATATTTGCATTGTTATTCTTTCAAGTCCTATAGCAAATCCTCCATGTGGTGGCATTCCATATTTAAATGTATCTAAATAGAAATTGAAATCTTCAAGCTTTAAGCCTAATTTCTCCATCTTAGCTTTTAGCATTTCATAATCATGGATTCTTTGTCCTCCTGTTGTTATTTCAACGCCTTTAAATATTAAATCAAAGCTCTTTGTTATTTCATGATTATCTTCAAATTCCATAGCATACATAGGTCTTTTAATTGTTGGATATTCAGTTATAAATACAAAATCACAGTTATATTTTTCTTTAATATACTTATAAAAAAGTGCTTCACCTTCATTATCAATATTTCCTGTTGGAGATTTTTTATTAAATTCTTTTAATAAAATTTCTTGTACTGTTGAAAGTGGAATTCTTGGAATATTCAATTCAGTTGGGAATTCCACATCAAACATCTTTAATTCTTCACTACATGTAGCATTTAAATGTTTATATAAATATCTTAAAAAATCTTCTTCAATATCCATAAGCTCTGTTTCATCTTTTATGAATCCCATCTCAACATCTAGGCTCACATATTCATTTAAATGTCTCCATGTATTATGAAGTTCTGCTCTGTATGCGTAACCAACTTCAAAAACTCTTTCAAATCCTGCACCAACCATCATTTGTTTCCAAAATTGTGGGCTTTGTGCAAGGAATGCTCTTCTATTAAAATAATTAACTGTGAACATTTCAGAACCGCCTTCTGTTCCTGAGTGAGTTAACTTTGGAGTATGTATCTCTTCAAAATCATTACTCTTAAAATACATTCTAAATGCCTCTTCAATTTCATTTTGCACCTTAAAAATTGCTTTTTTCTTAGGAATTCTAAGACTTATTGTTCTATAATCTAACTGAGTTTCAAGTGATACTTTTTCCTTGTATCCTTGAATTTCAAATGGTAATTTATCATAATAAACTTTACCTGTGATTTCAATACTTGATACTTCAATTTCCATTTCTTTAAGTGCTTTTTCATTTGTACGAACTATTCCAGTGACTTGTATTGAATTTTCAAGTCTTAATCCCTTAATTTGTTCCTTAGTACATACAAGTTGGATTATTCCAGACTTATCTCTAAGCATAATGAAAGAAACATGTGAAAGATCACGGATCTTATGAACCCATCCTCTAAGCATTACTGTTTCTTCACCATTAACTACTAAATCTTTTATAAATACTCTTTTCATCATTATTACTCCTTTTTAATTAATTAATTTTTATAATTATTCTTTTTATAGGCTTTTCTAATAAAAATTCATAAAAAAATCTCGTCCCTATGCATTACGCATAGGGACGAGATTTACTTTCGCGGTACCACCCTAGTTAGTTTATAAAAACTCAACTCAAACAAGTACAAAACGCCATTGTTTTATACTTCCCATTTTTAACGGAATGGCCCCGATCAAGCCTACTCTTTACTTCTAAATTTCAGTTAATTGCTCCGAAGTGTTCTTTCAATTCAAGACTCATACAGACATTTCACCATCATCTGCTCTCTCAAAATCATCTATAGAGAATTTACTTTTCTTCATCATAGCATATATAATTTTTTATTTCTAAAAATTTTAATTCTTTATAATTTATAAGCACAAGGTTTACTAACTTTATTATATTGTAAAAACATTTATAAATCAAGACTTTTTTTTAAAATTTATTAACTTATTTTTTAATAATGCTATCTTATAAATATCGTCCTTACATATTTATTAAATTCAGGATTTTATATATTTTCAAGTTTAAATCTTGCCTTTATATTAATATCTCTTTCATTAAAACATATCTTCTTAATCCACCATACTTTAATTTATCTGCCATAATCTTATAGTTAAGTTTTTCAAATGTATTTATACTATACTTATTATCAGGTGCGGCTGTTACACAAATATATTTCATACCTGCATTTTTTCCTACTTCTTCAAGTATCTCACACATTATCTTTTGGAGCCTATTTCCTCTATACTCCTTTGAAACTAATGTTGATTCAAGTTGTCCAATTTTTAAAAGTTCTTCTTTTTTAATCCCTATATCATATCCATAATTATGATTTTCATATCCATATTCAGTATAAACACCTATTGCTACTAACTCCTTATCCTTCAAAGTAATATAACCTATAATTTTACCTTTCCCGTTTAGAGTTTCTTCAAATTCTTCTTTATTCGAACATGAATAAAAGTCCTTATTCTCTAAACCATCATAAATATTATTTTGAAATTCCATTATTTTATTAATATAGCTTATATCTAAAACTTTTAATTCAGCTTCTACATGACTTCCATCTTTTTTATTTAAAATTATTTTCTCCATTTTTTATTTAACAAGAATATTTTTTTATTAATAATTCTTGTGGCCTCCTATTCTATAAATTTATAAATTTTCCGTGTTATATTATACTATTTCGTTTTTACAAAAATACTATAACTTAAAACTAAAACATGTGTTGCAAATCTAAATACTATTACTATTCTTTTATATTCTATAATACATAGCCTAATATCTAGACTAATATTTAGAACTTCATATTTCACTATTATACATTAATTTTCTATATTATAATTATTTAATTTTAATTCTCAAATAGTTATAATGCATATTATTTTTTAATAACCTGATTTTTTATCAATTCTTTAGATACTAGTCTTTAAATATATACAAAATGCCTCAAGGTACAGTTTACTCCTTAAGGCATTTTGTATGCTTAATAATTTACTCTAATTAGCCAAAATTTTATTTTTTTATCACTCCAGCCTAAATCCCAGGGAACATTATTTCTATCTGTATTATGGCAGGTTACTAAAGAATATCCTTTTGAATCTGCTCCAGTAACTACAGATATATGAGTAATATCACCCTTCTTTTCATAAGCTACAAAATCTCCTGGAAGTAGCTTATATGAGGCTTTATATACTTTTTCATAGCTTCCTCTAGCAATAACTGACGCTCTTCCGCTATTTAGCATATAAGAAGTAAACTTATCTGCATTTACCCAAGGACCTGTAGCACTTCCCTTATCATAGTTCCATGTACAATTTTCTTTGAATTTTCCTCCTTCATGCAATATCTGCGAAGCAAAATTTGCACAATCTCCTCCCTCTGGATTGAAATTTTTATAATCTTTATTATATTTATTTCCGCACTCTTCAATAGTTGATGCTCCACAATATTTTTCTGCATATTCTAGCGCACCTTTTCTTTTTTCATTAATAGTTGAAAGATCTCTAAATGGCTGTGAAGTTATATATTCTTTAATTGCATCTACCTTAATAGATTCTAAGCTTAAAGAATCTGCAAAGGGATCTGTATACCATTCCTTGCTTACTATCCAGGTGCCTTCTCTATTAGTTAGTTGAAGCGAGTGATACGAGCCAATTCTTGAGCTATTAATTTCTTCTGGCTTATCTAAATATATGTATTTATATTCTGTATTACACAATATATTGAAAGAACATTTGTCTGTTCCAATTTTTGATTTTCTAATTAATATTTTAGGTATTATATCTATAAATTTAACTCCCTGTTTTTCTGCCCAATTATTTATGTATTTTACTTTCCTTTGTTCATACTCATAAGCCCACTGACCATATTTAGTATCAGTCGCATATAATAGTTCTAGAGACTCCAAATCATTATTTGCTAAGGCTTTGTTTCTTATTTCGAATATATTTTTTACAAAACTTATTATTTCATCATCAGTATTTATATCAGCTAAAACCCTTTGTTCTCTTATACTATTAACTACTACAAATGCTAATGCAATTATAATAATATTTATAATTATCGATAAAATATTCTTACTTTTAGAGAGCGGCATATCTAATACTCCTTTCTAAATAAATATTATTTTATTATAAAGAATTATCAATTATATCAATATATCTATTGGTAGCTTCTTCTAATGGAACACCTTCATAGTACTTGCTATCATTACTCCAATTACCAAAACATTTAGCTTTTAATATTATCTCTGGTCTATATTCAAAATGTAATATATCAAAATGTCCCCATTTGCCTCCCCAAACAAAATTGTTTTTTTCAAATGCGTCTACTAATTCCTTCGGATAATCTGATAATCTTTCTTTTCCTTGTTTTTCTGAACTCCATTTCCAATAATCTCTTTTATCACTTTTTAGATCAATTGCAATTCCATAAGAATGTGGACTTAATCTTCCTGTTCCTGATATAACTCTATAATTATAAGTCCCACTAGCTGGATAAAGAATACTTCCTATATCACCTCTATTTTTTGCAAGTGGCATAATTTCTCTTAATGCCGCTTCCAAAGATATGTTAGCTTTATTTTTAGAGTTAAATTGATAATTAGTATATCCATACTTCAAATTAATTAAATTTTTCTCTATAACTGTTTTGGAACTACCATAAACTTCATTAAAAAGTTCATAATGTCTAGCTCTTCCTGGATCAAAAGCCTTATCCATAATCTCTACTCCTCTCTCAAGAGGATAGTTCTGTTCTAACATATCTTGAATATCTGGATTCTGTAATTTTTCTTCATGACTCTTCTTTATTTTATCATCATAAATAATTTTCTTACCAGACTTCATAATCAAGTAAACTTCATCATTATTTTTCTTTTCTACTCCTACTATATACTCTGGATACGATAACATAAGGACTAAAATATCTTGCTTCATTTCGGTCTCATAGTCTTTGTTTTCAGATGCTCTGCATGTAATAGGTATATTAAGAATAATTAAAAAACATATTATAAAAATATTAATTTTTTTTATAATTACACTCACCACCTTTTTAATATGTCTAATATAAATATATATTATCCCAAGAACTCTAATACTATGTACTATGAAAGTTTTTTATAAATAAACATATTAAAAAAATAACAAATCAAAATGACTATTACATTTTGTATCATGCGAATTGCATATAAGTTTAGCTACTAAATAGCACATATTAAACTTATCTTCTCATATAATACAAAATTTCTGTCATATTTTTGACTTGTTATCTTATTTCATGTCTAAAATTTTCTGCCTTCTTAAATTACAATTTATTTCACTTTCAAAGTTAATCTAAATTAAATTAATGTTTATATATAATTTAAATAACATCTTCTAATAAAGATATGGTCCATTTATTACATGAAGTACACTTATGTACTGTTATAACAAATAAATCAAACTTCTTGCTATTTGCCATTATTTCTATATTCTCTTTTTCTTCTCGAGTTATAAATTCATCATTTTCATCAAGATATCCAATTATCTCTACTAAATAATTTTTCTTAGTCTTATCACAACAGCCATTAGATCCAGCAATATTTATTGTTTCATAGTCTAACTCTGGACTTAGTTCTTGTATAATATCTATTATATCTTCATAATCCTTTATATCATCTATAAAATCCTCTTCATAAAAATCTAAATCTTTAATTTGAAATATTTTATTCATATCTTTCTCCATCCCTTTATTTCTAATATTATTATATTAAACTTCTTTTTATCTTTACATTATAATATTTAGACATATTTTTAGCAATAAAAAATTAACTACCACCCGCTTAAAACGAGTGATAGTTCCTACTTAAGTAACTTTAAATTATTTTCATAAAAATCTACTAGAATGTGAATATATATTAGATTTTAAACTTGGATACAAATCCGGATAGGCTATTCGCACTGCCTTTAATAGAATGAGTTTGTTTGGTTATGTCTTCTACCATTTCAACTACATTGTTTGTTTTTTCGGCTATGTTGGAAGTACCATCTGCACCTTCATTAGTCGCTAAAGTTATTCCATTCAGCGATTCCATAATATTTTGCATAAGTTGTCCTAGTTGTTGTGTTGACATACTAAAATCAGTAGATAAATTATAAATACCTTCGGCATCTTTATTATACTTCTTTCCTGTTTCTACCATTAAACTATAATCACTTTTTACACGTTTATCGACAAATTCTAGTATTTCACGGGAACTTATTGTAAGATTATCTACTGAGCTCAATACTATTTGAGTTACATCTTGTATTTTATTCACAGTATTTTCAGAGTCTTCTGCGAGTTTTCGTATTTCATCCGCTACTACTGCAAACCCTTTACCAGCCTCACCAGCTCTAGCTGCTTCTATAGCTGCATTTAATGCAAGAAGATTTGTTTGTGATGTTATATCTAATATAGCATCTAGCAACACTTTAATTTGTTCAACTGATTTTGATTTTTCTATTGCATCCCTTAGATTTTTATTTGTTGAGAAATAAATTTCATCTGCACTCTTTTTAGAGGCAATTGCATTAGATTTTATTTCATTGGCTCTATTGCTTATATCATTTGATGATATAGCACTTTCCTTTGCCTTAGAAGCAATATTTTTAATTGTATTTTGTATTTCTGTTGATGTAGCATTCATTTCTTGTGTGGATGCAGCAGTTTCTTCCATTCCTGCTGAAAGTTGCTCCGTTGTTGCAGATACATCTTGCATCTCAAAAGTTAATTTTGACATACTATTTTCAGTATTACTAATAATTTTTTCAATATTATATGATTCATTAATTACTGATGCTAAAGTTTCCCTTATAGACTTTTGCATTTTATCTAAAGCTCTTAGCATTTCACCAACTTCATCCTTAGTCTTTAATAAACTTTGTGCTATATCCTTAGTAAAATCTCCAGTTGCAACTATTCCCAGATAATTTGTTGCAGCGTTTAATGAAAATGTAATTGGCTTTACTATCAAAATTGTAAGTAATATACCAAGAATTATAGCTATTATTAAAATAGTTAGAAGTATACTTACGGATTGTTTGTTAGCATTTTCCGTATTTGCATATGTATCATCGGCTTTTGCCAAATGAGATTTCAATAAAGCATTTGCTCCACTACGAACACCATCTAAAAGCTGTTGATTATTAGATAAATAAGCATATATATCTTCAGGTTTCGTATTGCCAGAGGACGTCATTTCTTTTATTTTTGTACAGAAATTAATGTATTCTGGCATATTTCCATCAATTGTAGCAATAGCGTCTTTCTGATCTTTATCTAAATTCAATTTCTGATATTCAGCAACATCAGTGGTTAGACTAGTCAATTTGAGAGAGATTTCATCTAAAAAAAGTTTTTGCCCTTCTGTACTTCCATTATTTAAAATTAAATTAAGTAAATCATATTGGCAAGTTCGTGTTTGAAGTCTTGCATCATCCATCAAATTTATTGCTTTCATATCATCATTATGCATTCTTGATAAGTTATTATTTGAGTTTTGAGTAAAGTAATAGCCTGTAACTCCAATAATACAAGTAAATATCAACAATACGATTGAAAGCAGTGTAATTTTGTAAAATATTTTCATATTCTTAAACATTTAATAATCTCCTATCATAATTATATATGTTATAATATCTAATCATCTAATAAAGATATTACCCATTTAGGCACATGAAAGAAAATAACAAGTCCAAAATACCATGATTATTTTTCATCAGGCAAGGAATCATATTGGTCTCATAGCGTGCCTATTAGGACAATATGCTGACGCAGCATGATGGAAAATGGGCACATTAGAAAAGAGCAGCTATGCTGCACATATGAACTTTTCTGGCAGATGGACTTGTTATTTTTTTGAGTGTGCCTTATTACATGAAGTACACTTATGCACGGTTATAACAAACAGTTTAAATTTTTTATTATTCCCATAAGGTCTCTTTCGTCTTTAGTTATAAATTAATCATTTTCATCAATATATCCAATTATCTCTACTAAATGATTTTTCTTAGTTTTATCACAACATCCATTAGTTAGATCGCAATTTCTATTGTTTAATAATCTAAATTTGAACTTAATTCTTGTATAATAGCTATTATATCTTCATAATAATTTATATCATCCACAAAATCCTCTTCATAAAATACTAAATTCTTAATTTGAAATATTTTCTTCATTTCATTATTATCTCAAAATCACTTATATTTTACATTATAATATTAATAAGATGTTTTATCACTGAAAGAAGAATTCGTTCTAGACAAACACATGAAAAATAAATATATAAATACAATATAGGACTGTAATAGTCCTATAATTTGATTTATATATTTAGGTATATTAAAAAATAACTAATTTTAAGTTTACTAGATTGTATGAATGTTGAAATCATTATCTACATTTATAGTTTTATCATCTAGCTTTTCTCCATTTACACAAACGTTTTTAAAAGTAATATTTTTAATATTTTGTAATACCGATTCACCTTTTACCCCATTTAAAACTGCATCTTCTAATAATATATTTTCAATTTGAGCATCTTCGAATCCTTTTAAGTATAAAGCATTCTTTGCATCTATGCTTCCACCATCAACCGTTTTGATATTTGATATAGTAATATTTCTTAAAATAGGTTTTTGATTTCCATTAGTTCCTTCTTCATAAAAGAAATCCGCATGTACAACAGCAAGTTTTGATTTATTTACAGTACTATTTTTCACAAATATATTTTCAAGTTTGCCGCCTCTTTCAGCATTTGTTTTAAACCTTATTGGATAATCTAATTCTTGACTATCAAAATAGTTATCATGAGCAAATACGTCATTAACTCCACCTGATATTTCACTACCGATAGTTATTCCACCATGTCCATCTTTGAATTCATTATTTCTTATAATTATATTTTCACATGGAACTCCAATATTTCTGCCTTCGTTATTTCTTCCTGATTTTATTGCAATACAATCATCACCTGTTAAGAAATAACAATTTTCTATTATTATATCTTTGCATGATTCTGGGTCTACACCATCATTATTATATAGATTAGTTTCTATCCTAATTCCATCAACTTTTATATTCTCGCAAAGAACTGGATTTACTTCCCAAAAAGGAGAATTCAATATTCTAATATCTTTTATTAAAATATTATTAGATTTATATGGTTGAATAAATGGTGGTCTTATAGTAGATACATCATCACCAAATATTCTTTCTGTTCTTACATCAGCATTTATTTGACCTAGATCAAATAATCTTTCTCTTTGAATTTGTTGATCTTCTTCATTAAAAAATCCAAACTTCCATGGCATCCAATTAAATTCATCTGCACATCCATCTAAAGTTCCCTTCCCTGTTATTGCTATATTTTTTTCTTTATAACAATAAATAAAAGGAGAAAAATTCATATGTTCTACGCCTTCCCATCTTGTATAGACTAATGGATAAAACTCATTTGTCTTATTCCTTACAAATTTTAGAATTGCATTTTCTTCTACATGTAATTCAACATTACTTCTAATATTTATAGCACCTGTATAATATATATTGGGATTTTGTGAATCAACACTACCTTTAATAACTACTTTTCCGCCGCCATTAGATGTCGCATCATCTATTGCTTTTTCTATTGCATCTCCATAATATTCTATTTTTCTAATATTTTTTATTAATGATTTGCAAGTATACTCTTTATCTTCTTTCAATTGACTCTTACTGCCTTTATATTCACCATCTGGATGAGTTAAATATTCTTCATCAATAGTTCTTACCAACGATTTATATTTTTCATCTAAAATGTTATATTCAATTTTATTCTCTAATACTGGTATATTTGTATTTACTTTATTTTCGATTTTTTCATATAATTTTTTATTCCATTCCAATTTATCCATTAATTTTATACCTCCAATTTATAAACTACAATTATATTTGTAAAGTTATTTTTTTCTAAATTATATCAATCTACACCTCAAAGAAAACTCTGGGGTATAGATATGTACTAAATTTTTTTATTGAAGAGTTAAGAATTATTTAAGCAATTGCTGATTTTTTGACTTGATATCCGACCATTTTAGTTAATCCTACTTTGACTTGAACTTTTATAAATATACTTGTGTTCCACCTTTAACTTCAATAATCTTTTCATCAACGCTTAGCCAAGCCGATTGAACAGATGGATTATATACAAAACTTCCATCCATTGAAAATCTTAAATTATCGCATAGTCTCATATAATCAACTATCTCAATATTAGTTGCGTACCATATGTCATCTCTATACCCAATCTTTTTGCTGAAACTTTCTATAGTATTCCAATTGTCATCTCTAACAAATTCATAGCTATGTCCCCAAACATAAAACATGTACATATATTGTTTTTTATTTAATGCAATAAACTCATCCGCAAATCTATTCAAATTATAATTATGGTGACATGTTGCTTTCCATTCTAAAAAGTCTTTTGGTAAATTAAAATTTTCACTATTACCAACAATCCTTGAATATTCAATTCCCACATGAGGTAACATATTTTTTATTTCATCATTATAAGATCCATTGGGATAAGATAAGCCTCTAACTGGATATTGAACTAATTTTTCTAATTCTTTTCTGTCTTCAGCAACTTCCAATATTACTTGACTTATTGGCGATCTTGCTATTGTAGGATGAGTCATTGTATGACATGATACTTCATGTCCTTCATATACTTTTTTTATTTCAGATTTTGGTATTCTTATGCCATAAACATCATTTGGTGCTGTTGCTGGCGTTCCTATAAGTCCTGAATTTAAATGAAAGGTTCCTTTTATTTCATTATCATTAAATATTTTAATTAATCTTTTATCAGGCTCTCTTCCATCATCATAGCTCATTGTCAATACTTTAAATTTTCCACCTGGAAAACACTTGTAAATAACTTTCACTTTTTTCATACCTTTCTCTTAAAATATATTTAACTAAGGTGATGACATCTTATATTCTTTGTTGGACATAAGATATCATCATTAATTAAGCTATCATGGTTCTTATAAATTTGGTTATATTTTACTAATTTATAGCAGTTGTGTGAAATTTTTTATTTTTGTTTGTATATGCTACGTTATTGTTTCCAAAGCATTTTTCATACTTCCAACCTGTTAAAACTTCAACAGCTTCTTTAGCTTCTGGAGTTACGTCATCCATTAAACCACCAGCTTTAATTCTATTTACTTCATCTACCAATAATTTATGAGTTTCTTTTGTAAGTTTATATCTTGAAGCTGCAATCCAAGCTATTGTAAGTAATACTATTGGAAATACAATTGTAACTATAGCTATACCAGTTATAGCACTAGCTGGTTGTTCAGGCATAACTTTAGCTTTTGCACTTGTGCTTATAAAACCAAAGGCTGCTAAACCAATTCCAAGTACAATAGATTCTATTGCAGCCGCAAGTTTACCAAACAAACCATTTATTCCATTATAGATACCTTCTCTTCTCTTTAAAGTAAGAGCTTCATCTATATCTGCAACGAATCCCATTTGGTAAGTTGGTATATAGTCAACAGCAGCTTTACCTACAATATTAACTACTGTGAAAATAAAGAATAAAGTTAATGTCATTGAGTTATGTCCTGCAAATACAAGATATACATAACCTAAAAGTGAAATGACGATTATTCCGATACCTAATTTGAAAGTCTTTGGACCACCAATTTTATATGCAAGTATTATATATATGAATATAGCTACAAGTGAAACGCCTGAAGAAACACTGTTTACTGCTGATACATCAACTGTTGTTAATGTTAAAACATAAATTGCAAAGAAAGTAAGAACTCCACCTGCAAGTTGTTTGTAAATGCTACCCAAAAACCACATTACACTGTGAAGTCTAAATGCTTTAAGTCTCATACAAGAAACTAAGTCCACTCCAAGCTTCTTAAATACTTCACCAAGTGAACCAGCAGCATCTTCATAAACAGCTGTTTCTGGATCTCTTTCATATACATTGAATATGAAGAAAAGTAAAGCTAATGTAGTTATAATTCCCCAAGAAAGGCCTATATACCAAAAAGACTGAGCTGAAGTTTTTCCATAGGTAGTGAAAATCCATGCAGTTAACAAACCTGATATAAATCCTGATAAAGTACCACAATATTGTTTTCCACCAATAAGTTTTGCTTTTTCAGCAGCATTTTGAGTCATTTCAGCTGGAAGAGTTGTCCCAGGTACAAATATTAAAGTATATGATATTTCATATATCATATTAACAGCAAAATAGTAACCAAAAGATTTTCCTGCTATCCACAAGCATGGGAATATAATAGCTATTCCAACTATCCCAAGTGCTATGAAAGGCTTTCTTCTACCAAACTTTCTTCCTAATTTTGTCTGACCGAAACTATCACTTATAAATCCTAATACTGGATTTCCAACGGCATCGATAAGTCTTGCAATTGCAAAAATAGATCCTGCTTTTATTGGATCAAGTCCACAAACAGTAGTATAAAATAACAATAACCATGCAGACATTAAGCCTTGAGCTCCACTTCCTAAAAAGTTTATACTTGAATAACCAAGTATATTTCTTAATTTAATTTTTTCGTTCATTATTTTTTCCTCCTCATGTAATTCGAGTACTCTTGAAGACCTATAACACCAGAATTTACTCAATTTTTATTTTTAATATTCCTATAGTTTCCTCAAAAACTCATGCATATTTTATAAACTTCTTTTTATAAAATACTTGATAATTTAATACATTTATTATTTTTTTAATAATTAACACGACATTAACAACTTTTAGTTTATAGTAAATTTGCTTCTGCTGCTGCTAGGATAAATGGTCCAATACCTTTTGGTTCATTTGAAACTATTGGCTCACTTATATAGTAAGTGAAGGATCCATCTCTATTTCCTTTTCCTCCAAGGCCTGCAACAAAACATATTTTATTTAAATTTATATATCCATCTTTAGTTTCTAAAATAAATTCATCAACTAATCCCTCAAATGATGCCTTTCCAAAATCTTTTAAGTCTTGTGACAGATAACCTTTTCGTAAACCTTTAAGTACAGCATAAACTATCATAGATGATCCTGAAGCTTCTAAATAATTTCCTTTTCTATTTCCTTGATCTAAAACTTGATACCACACATTACTATTTTTATCTGCTACTTTTACTAATGCATCTATAGAATTTTGTAAAATTTCAAGTAAGTCTTTTCTGTATTTATTATCTTCTGGTAATACTTCTAAAGTATCTACTAGAGCCATAACATACCATCCCATCGATCTACTCCAAAAATGTGCGGATAATCCTGTTTCTTTATTAGCCCAAGGCTGGATTCTAGCATCATCATAAGCATGATATAAAAGTCCTGTCTTTTCATCTATTAAATGATTTTTGGCTAAAACGAACTGTTTTGCTATATCATCAAACTCAGATACATCTCCGAACTCTTTTACATACATTGCATAAAATGTTGCACCCATGTATAAACCGTCTAACCATATTTGATTTGGATATATCTCTTTATGCCAAAAAACTCCTTCTTCAGTACGTGGATGATTAGATATTTGTGTTCTTAATAAATCTAACGCTTTTTTATATTTTTCATCCTTAGTTGCTTTATATAAAGTTAATACTATTTTACCGTTATTTAAATGATCAATATTGTATTCATCTACTTCATACCCTCTAATACTTCCATCTTCCCCTATAAAAGTGTCCATAGCATCTTTTATATAATTAAAATATTTTTCATCTTTAGTTTGTTTCCAAACTTCTGCTATTCCATCAAGTGTCAGTCCAAACTCATAAGCCCAATAACTCGTTAAGTCTGTATTTCTTGCAATTACCGAGTCTGCCATCCATTTTCCGTAATCTTTCATTTTATAATTCCTCCTAATTTTAGTTAAATTTAATTAACTAATCACATAAAATACATTACTTTAAGTCTTTAATTTCTATATTATCCCCTTTCATTTGTAAGTTGTATCTAAAATATTTTGTTAACGCACACGTGTTCATAAAAAGTTAAAATATAGTTCAAAGACATAATCTTTTTATATCTCTGAAAAATCTAAATATATATATATATAAAGCTTTACAAGGTTGTATAGCTTTAATGCACACGTGTTCATTAATTCTATATTTTTATTATATATTACATTGTAAAGAATTACAATAACGTTTTCTATCTTTGTAAATAATTACAATAACCCCCTTTTTTTTTGTAAATAATTACAATAACCTTTTTATCCTTCTTAATATTTCCATTTAATATATGAGAAATCTTTTACAGCTCTATAAATAATAGTGATTTATTAATATTAATATTAAAATTATTTTAGCTTTAAATTCTTAATAGAATCTCCTCTTTCGAATTTTGATTGTATATATACATGTTTATTATCTATATTTTCATCATTATTTATTAATTTAAAAAGTAAATGAATTGCAACTTTAGCTATTTCTCCTACAGGCCTTTTTATTGTAGCAATATTAGGAGTTAAAAATTCACCCAATTCATTTCCATCAAATCCCAATACAGAAATATCATCGGGTACTTTTAGCCCTTTTTCTATAAGTGCTTTCACAGCCCCAGTTGCCATTTCATCGTTAAAAGCAAATATAGCTGAAAAATATTTATGCTTATCAATAATTTTTTTAGCTCCTATATAGCCTCCTTTTACAGTAAAATCTCCATATACTATTAGTTCTTTGTTAATATTAATATTATACATTTTAAATGCTTCCAAATAACCTTTCCTCCTCATTTTAGTAGAATCAAAGTTTTCTATACCTTCTATTATTGCAATATCTTTATGACCTTTTTTTATTAGTTCTTCCACGCCTTTAAAAGTACCTACGCTTTCATCCGTAAATACATTTATAACATTAAAATCAACTTTTCTATTTATAACAACCATAGGGATCTGTTTTTCTAAAATTTCTTTTATAAAATCATCATCATCTACTTTTTGGCTTACAACCAATATTCCATCATAATTTTTAGGATTTATAGTATTTTTCTCATATGTATCTATACCTTTAACAATAACATTATATTTTTTATCTATATTCCTATATACATTATTTATTACAGTTTGAAATACAAATGGTGAAGTACCATTATCTATTGTCGAAAAGAATACACCTATATTATAAGCTTTATTTATTTTTAAGCTCCTCGCATTCATATTAGGAATATAATTTAATTCCTTAACTGCTTTAAATATTTCCTCTTTAGTTTTTTCGCTTACATTTTTAGACCCTGTTAGTGCCCTAGATACAGTTGAATGTGATATTCCAAGTGCCCTTGCTATGTCTTTAATCGTAGTTGCCATTTTGTTATCCTCCGTTAATATAATTATTTACTTAAGAAATCTACATGCTAATTATAGCATGTAGATTCTTCAATTGGATATAATTCAAATATTTAGGAACAAATTATACTGTATATTTGCATAACATAACAAATATACTTGACACCCTTTTATACCATTTTTATTGATCATTATATATATCAGTTAAATACTTAATACTTTCATCTATATCTTCTATAGTGGTATTCTCAAGAAGTACTTCTATATATGGTTTTTTCAGTTTTATTAACGACAATAATAATGGATAGTTAAATTGACCTTTTCCAATTGTAGCTAGTTTAATTTTACCATCTTCATAAATAAAATCTTTAGCATGAATTACAACAATTCTATCTCCAAAAAGTTCAAAAGATTTTCTGATTAAATCATCTTGCTCCTCATAATTACTTTCGTCGATAAGATTAACTGGATCAAAAATAACTTGTACATTATTAGACTTAACATTATCAAGTACTCGTTTAATTCTTTCTGGTGTATTGATTATATGTTTTGCAACTCCTTCAATTCCAACAATCACCCCAAACTTTTCTGCTTCTGCTACAAGTATTTTGATTGAACTCAAAGTTCTTTGAAATGCTTCTTCTGTATTATTTTTTGGTGTATAAACATATTCTTTATTAAGTGCTCCCGTCTCTGTGCCTACAATACCACATCCAAAATCTCTTGCAAAACGTATATGTTCCTTAAATAGATCTAATAATTTATTAAGTTCATCATCATCTGGATTCGCTAAATTTATATAACATCCAAGTATACTTATATTTATATCGTATTTTAAAAAAATATCCCTAACATATCTGGCCATACCAGGTGTAATTATTCCTTTAGTAATTTCAACTCCAATTTTTACTTTCTTAAGAGCGAAATGAACGCTTTTAAGATTTTTTTCTTTAATTTTTTCTCCTAAGTCCTCTAGATTATTGTGAATAACATCATGACATCTGACTCCAATTCTCATAAATATTCTCCTTCTCTCTTTATTAATAAATAGTATTTGCACACGTGTTCATAATTTATTTTATATTACTAAGTAAAAGATTACAAGTATTCATAGCCATTAAATTAATATATTTTAATTTGCTCCCAAATTATTTTCATAGCATGCCTCGGTAACTACATTCCTACATTCCTATATTATATAATTAAATGTAACATCAATGAATATAAAAAACACCAAATTTAATATCTCTAAGATATTAAATTTGGTGAATAATTAAAGTTTATCGAAATGTTTTTTTCTAAATATAAAAACTTTATTTTAAATCTTTAATTTCTATAGTATCCATATCGTCAAATGTTTGGTTTTCTCCACACATGCCCCAAATGAATGAGTAGTTTTGAGTCCCAACCCCTGAATGAATTGACCAGCTTGGTGAAATTACAGCTTGTTCTTTTCTTACAACAATACTTCTTGTTTCTTGTCCTTGACCCATAAAATGCATAACACATTGATTTTCTGGAATATCAACATATAAATATACTTCCATACGTCTTTCATGAGTGTGACAAGGCATTGTGTTCCAAGCACTACCTGGTTCCAATATTGTAAGGCCCATTACTAATTGACAGCTCTGGCAAACTGTTGGATGTATATATTGATTTATAGTTCTCTTGTTTAAGTTAATTGAATCGCCACATTTAATTTTATTAGCTTTTTCTAAATCAATTTTCACTGTTGGATATGATTTAAGTGCTGGTGCTGAATTAATGTAAAACTTAGCTGGATTTTTTGGATCGATAGATGTGAATTCTATATTTTTAACACCTTGCCCAACATACAATCCATCTCTGTATTGCATTTTATATCCTTCTCCATCTGTTACAATTATTCCTTCTCCGCCTACATTAATAACTCCAAGTTCTCTTCTTTCAAGAAAATAGTCTGTACCTAATTCTTTACTGACGCCTAGTCTCAATGTATCTTTTACTGGTGTAATTCCACCAAATATTATTCTGTCATTATGACTGTATACTAATTTCACTTCATCTTCTATAAATATCTTTTCCACTAAGTAATGTTTTCTTAATGTTTCTGTATCGTAATGTTTTGAATCATCTGGATGATTTGAATATCTAATTTCCATATCCATGATTATATTCCCCTTTATTTTTAACTCGTATTTAAGAATACTTTTTATTATTTTGCACACGTGTTCCCGGATAGTTAAAATACATTTCAAGGCTATAAATTGTTTATCTCCTTGAAATATATATTCATTTATCAAAATCTATCATTCATCACCAATATTTAACTTATATTGAAATATTAGCACACGTGTTCCTAAATACTGTATCTTTATTATATATGATAATGTAAAGAATTACAACAGTTTTCCCAATTCTTTTATCTTTGCTTACACGTCCATGATTTAAATATGAAAATTGATATATAATTTACAATTAGCACAGCTTTATTTTGTATATGATTCTGCATTTATATCATATTATTTAGATTTTTAATAGAACTTCCCATTTCAAATTTTGATTGCACATATACCTTTTTATCTTCTACATTTTCATTATCATTTATTAATTTAAAGACTAAATCAACTGCAATTTTAGCAATTTCTCCAATAGGTCTTTTGATTGTAGCGATGCTTGGGATCAAAAATTCTCCAAATTCATTTCCATCGAATCCTAATACTGAAATATCATCAGGCACTTTCAATCCATTTTCTGCAAGAGCCTTTATGGCCCCAATTGCCATTTCATCATTAAAAGCGAATATAGCCGAGAAGTATTTTTTCGTATCGATAATATTTTTGGTTCCTATATATCCTCCCTTTACAGTAAAATCTCCATATACTATTAATTCTTTATTTACATCAATATCATACATTTCAAATGCTTCTAAATAACCTTTTCTTCTCATTTTAGTAGAATCAAAATTTTCTCTGCCCTCTATTATTGCAATATTTTTATGACCTTTTTTTATTAACTCTTCCACACCTTTAAACGTACCTATACTTTCGTCTGTAAATACATTTATAACATCAAAATCAACCTTTCTATTTATAACAACAAGAGGTATTTCTTTTTTTAAAATTTCTTCTATAAAATCATCATCATCTACTTTTTGGCTTACCACTATTACACCATCATAGTTTTTAGGATTTATAGTATTTTGTTCATATGTATCTATACCTTTTACAATAACATTATATTTTTTATCTATATTTCTATATACATTATTTATTACAGTTTGAAATACAAATGGTGAAGTACCATTATCTATTGTCGAAAAAAACACGCCTATATTATAAGCTTTATTTATTTTTAAGCTCCTAGCACTCATGTTAGGAGTATAGTTTAATTCTTTAACTGCTCTAAGTATTTCTTCTTTAGTTTTTTCATTTACATTTTTAGAACCTGTTAATGCCCTAGATACTGTTGAATGTGATATTCCAAGTGCCTTTGCTATGTCTTTAATCGTAGTTGCCATTATCATCCTCCACGAATATTATTATTTAAAAATATAGAACTACCTGCTAATTATAGCATGTAGTTCTATAAATTAAATATAGTTTGAATGATTTTAATTTGTCTATTTCTTAAATGTAATCACAACTTTAAATAAGTCTCCATCTACTTCTATGTTAAAAGTTCCTCCTTGAACTTCTACAAAGCTTTTTGCAATTGCAAGACCAAGTCCTGACCCATCTGTATTTCTTGATTTATCTCTTCTTTGAAATCTCTCTACTATATCAAATGGTTCAAAATTAATTTCTTCATTAGATATATTCTTTATAGTAATTTTTACAGTATCTATATTATCAAGTATATCTATATATACTCTTGAACTTTCCATAGCATACTTGACTACATTGGATAAAAGATTTTCAAATATTCTATATGTTTTTTGACTATCTAACTCTAACATGATCTTATTTCCTGGGAAATTGTTCCTTATTATTAAGTTTGCACTCTTTATTTTATCTTCTAATTCTATTTCTGTTTGCCTCATTAATTCTATTATATCGACATTTATCAAATTCAAAACAATATTACCACTTGTTGCCTTACTTACTTCAAATAAATCTTCAATTAAAAATTTTAATCTTTGAGATTTCTTATCTAAAGTATCAATATATGATTTACGTTGCTCTTCAGTTATATTTTCACTTTTTAATAAATCTATATACGTTATTATTGATGTTAGTGGTGTTTTTAAATCATGAGAAACATTAGATATCAACTCTGTTTTCATACTTTGACTTTTAACCTCTTCATTTACTGCCTTTTTAAATCCATTTTGTATCTTTTCTATTTGTTCTTTAAAAGGATTAAACAAACCTAAGTCTTCATCAATCTTAACATCCAAATTTCCATTTGCTATTTTATTTGTAGCATCTAAGAGTATTTGAAATTTCTTTTTTATATTATCTATATATTTTCTAAGTAATATAAATAATACTATTGTGTATATGATAGATGCTGCAATTTCCTTTTCATCTTCTACAATTAAAACATTATATGATCTCATAAATATTACACCCTCACTTTTTATAATTGAAATATATAAAAAAATAAATCAAATAGATACATTATAATTATAGTGAGTTAATATTAAAATCTACCCCAGTATAATTAAAAATAAACTAGTCTATTTGACTGTTACTTTTTATGCCTAACATAGAAATTATATAATATTAGGGTGTGTACTACCAACTTTTAAGTTAATAATTATATTATCTCGTATTTAGTCATTCTAATATATTTAATTCACCTCATTTCTTATAATTTAGTACTAATTGATCTATTTTTACCATGACTAAAGTATACATTTAATAAATAAAGAAACTATTTATTAAAATCGAAAGAATTTCTAAAGAAAATTGCAAAATGCTCTTTATCAGATACTTGCATGCTTTTATATTTACCTCAGCTTAAAGTAAATTATTTATTACTATATTAAAAATAGACAGTCCAAAATTGACTGTCTATTTTGTGTACATAATTTAATTTAAATATTATTACTTATACAAAGCTTTCTAATATTTCATTATACTCATTATTTAAATTTAAATATATTTTCATCAAATCGCTCCATTGTTTTTTTGCCTCTTCAATAATATAATCATAATTATTTATAAATAAAGTCACTATTCCTGAATCTATTTTATTGCTCTGTACCATATTCTTTAGTATTTTAATTATTTTATCTTTATCAAACTCTTCCTTATAACTTCTTGACCCTAATAGTGCACTAATAATATCTCCTATTGCTACTATTCTCATTTCTATGGTTAATTCGTTACCTTTTAGTCCAAAAGGATATCCTGTTCCATCTAACTTTTCATGATGTAATGTCCCTATATCCCTTATATCATCTATGTTTAAATCACTTAATATATTGTATCCGATTATAGCATGACTCTGCATAATTTCAAATTCTTCCTTAGTAAGTTTTCCTTGTTTCTCTAATATTTCTACTGGAATTCCTATTTTCCCTATATCATGGAGATCTGCAGCTATTTTTATCCTTGTTAGATCCTCTTCATCTAATCCATATAATTTTGCTATTTGGTAACTTATAGCTTCTACTGTTATTGTATGTTTTACAGTTGCTTCACTTCTAAAATCAATAGAATACGCTAACATTTTACTATATGCAATAACCTCTTCTCTTGTAATAATTTTCTGTCCAAAAAATTCATATAACTCTTTTACATAAGTACCGTCTTTTAATTTTTCTATTACATTAAATTTTTGATTTGCTATGAAAAATAAATTTATATATTTATTTGAATAATCGTCTTTACATTTTTCTTCTATATAACTCTTATTCATTTGCTGATTATTTAAATATAACCTATCTAAATAATCAGCAAATGCTAATAATATCCCTTCTTTACATACACTTTTAATATTATTGTCTTCTGCATACTTCTCACTAAAATGATGATTTAATACTACATTGTATAAATCAGAAAGAGGCGAAAAATATTTTATAAATAAAGATCCGTAGACAGCATGGTTAAGTGGTGACACTGTATCAATTTCCGTAAGCTTGTCTAGTTCAGTGACTTTATATGCACCTATATCATGAAAAGTAGAAACAGCACAAAGCCTTAACATTTCTTCTTCATTATAGTTACCATCTGCTTTTAATAAGTTAAACATTATGTATGCTACCTGTTCTCCATGATTTAAGAGTCTTTTATCTACTGAATTAATAGTTTTATGTATAACTGTTATCATCTGTTTTAATGTGACCTCAAAATTTTTCTTCATCTTTACTCCAATCATTTTCCTAACTTAATAATTAGGTAATTTTATTTTTAATATTATATTTTGTTTAGTTAGTACGTGTATTTCACACTATGTATCTTTTCGTATTTTGATATATGCCTAAATACTATTAATTATGATAATAATCCCTTCAAAAGCTTTATTTTATTATACCACCATTATTTAGTGCTAAAAACCAAAAAAACTTCAATATTCATAATAAATTACAAATATTGAAGTTTATTAATTTTTAATGGTTATTTTTATTTAAATTGTGTTTTATTCTTGAGTAGTATAGTGACTATCCTTTAAGATAACATCATGTGAGCTTCCTTCTACAATACTTGTTGCAGAAACCAATGTTATCTTAGCATTTTTTTGCAATTCTTCAATTGTAAGTGCTCCACAATTACACATTGTCGAGCGTACTTTATTTAATGTTATTGTAACATTATCTTTTAAGCTTCCTGCATATGGAACATATGAGTCAACACCTTCTTCAAAAGATAACTTTTTGTCGCCTCCAAGATCGTATCTTTCCCAATTTCTTGCTCTATTAGAGCCTTCACCCCAATATTCCTTCATGTAATTTCCATTTATATTTACTTTGTTAGTTGGGCTCTCATCAAATCTAGAGAAATATCTACCTAACATCATGAAATCTGCTCCCATAGCTAAAGCTAAAGTCACATGATAATCATGTACAATACCACCATCAGAACATACTGGTATATAAGTTCCTGTTTTCTCAAAATATTCATCTCTAGCTTTAACTACGTCAATAATTGCTGTTGCTTGGCCTCTTCCAATGCCTTTCTGCTCACGAGTTATGCAGATAGATCCTCCGCCTATTCCAACCTTAACAAAATCTGCACCAGATTCTGCTAAAAATAAAAATCCGTCTTTATCAACAACATTTCCAGCTCCAACTTTAACATCTTCACCAAAATTTTTATGAATATATTCAATTGCTATCTTTTGCCATTCTGAGAATCCTTCTGAAGAATCAAGACATAAAACATCTGCTCCTGCTTCAAGTAATGCTGGTACTCTTTCTGCATAGTCTCTAGTATTAATACCTGCGCCTACTATATATCTTTTTTTACTATCAATAAGTTCATTTGGATTTTCTTTATTAGCTGAATAATCTTTACGAAATACCATATAGTTTAGTTTTTGATCTTTATCAACTAATGGCAACATATTTAATTTGTTTTCCCAAATAATATTATTTGCTTCTTTTAATGTAATATCTGCATCTGCATATGTAAGTTTATTAAAAGGCGTCATAAATTCTGAAACTTCAGTTTTAAAATCCATTCTAGTCACTCTATAATCTCTACTTGTTACTATACCAAGTAATTTTCCGTTAGCAGTTCCATCATCTGTAACTGCCATAGTAGAATAACCTGTTTTTTCTTTTAACTCTACTACCTCTTCAAGTGTTGTATCTGGCTTAACATTTGCAGCACTTGTAACAAGTCCTGACTTATAACTCTTAGCTTTTGCAACCATAGCTGCTTCATTTTCAATGGATTGAGAGCCAAATATAAAGGAAATTCCACCTTCCTTAGCTAAAGCCACTGCCATTTTATCATCTGATACTGATTGCATAATTGCTGATGTCATTGGAATATTAATCATTATCGACGATTCTTCACCTTTTTTAAATTTTACAAGTGGTGTTTTTAAACTTACATTTTGAGGAATACATTTTGTTGAAGAATATCCTGGTACTAATAAATATTCTCCAAAGGTATGTGATGGTTCACTAAAATAATATGCCATTATATATCTCTCCTTCTTTCTTACAATATATGTATTTTGTTTTTTATAATAATATATCTTCTTTGTTATTGTCAATATAAAAAATAGTCTCACTCTTGTTAATTATTTGAATACCCTTATAGAATAATTTAATATTCCAATACTTCCACCTAAATCTATAACAATATACCAATGTGCTGTCCTTGGAACTGCTATATTATATGGTGAGTTATTAGCAGCACCACCATAGTACTCACAACTTTTATTATTCTTGTATCTTGAAAAATTTATATTATCCATTAAAAAAATATTTACTTTTCTATCAAACACAATACTTAATATATCACCTTTTCTAAAAATTCCTTCCTGATAAGAGTATTTCATAATACTACCTCTATCTAAATCTAATCCGAAATTATTTTAGATTTTTTATTTATAATTTAAACAATTTATCTGTTTTGAACATGCCTTACTCCTTATCAAAATCTCTTCCAATATCAATTGCTGTATGTGAATCTGAACCATACACTTTTTTAACTTTATATTCTTCTACTAGTTCTTTGAAAATATCAGATACATAGACCTCGCCACAATATGGTTTTCTAAGGCCCGCAGTATTAACATCGACTTCATAGTCTCTCTTTTTTATTTCTTTTACTATTTCTTCTAAAAGTTCTTTGTTTTTATATTGCAATGGATACAACTTATTAAAAATTCTAATTAAATTAGGATGTCCAATACGTCTTGGTTTAAATTCTCCAAGATCTGCTTTTATAGCTTTAAGTAGTGTTTCATAATATTTATCATAGACTTTTTCAAGTGTTCCAAGTTTTTCTAATGCTTCCTCAAATCCTGATTTCCAATCAATAGCAGTATATTTATCTCCTATCTTTATAAAATGGACTGACAATATACCATCTTCTAATTTAGGTCCATAAATATCAAGCATTTTTTTTGTTTCTTCTTCATAGCCATCAACAAAATCCACTTCTAAACCAACATTTATCTTTATTTTATTTTTGTATCTAGGCTTTAAATTTACAACAGCTTCTATATATTTTTCTATTACTTCCTTTGATGGGGCACACTCATCTAAAAACTTTGTGTCATCCATAAAATAATATGGAAATGGCATGTGCTCAGTAAATGTTATTTCTTCTAAGCCTTGCACAAGTGCTTTCTCTACATACATTTCGAAAGAATCATTAGTTCCATGTGGACAATATGGTGAATGAATATGTCCATCTCTTACTATTCTTTGATTTTTCATAATCCATTTTCAAAGAGAGACTATTTTGTATGTGCTTCTCTCTCTGTAAAAATTCACTTCCTTTATATATAAATTTTATCTATTCATATTCATATTCGTACATGTGATAATTGCATTCATGCATGCCTAATGATTTATATGTAGCTTTGGCATTGAAATTTTCTTTTTCTACATATAGTCTTATTCCTGTTATACCATCATCATTATCACAAATTTTCTTTACAATATTATATAATTCTTTAAAGATACCTTTTCTTCTATTTTGTTCATCTACATACACACTTTGAACCCAAAGAAACATTCCATTTCTCCAGTCACTCCACTCGTATGTATACATTATTTGAGCTACTACTTTATTAGCTATTACATATACATAATATTGTCCCTTTTCAGAGTCATTTAATATTGCAGCAACACCTTTATTAAGTATTTCTAAATCTAGTTCTTTATCTTCTGTTTGCTTTGCTAAGTTATAATTAAATTTAACTATAACTTCTAAATCTTCTATCTTTGCTTTTCTTATTTTTACTGAATCTTCATTTTCATAATTAGTTATCTTAATCATTTAGTTCCCCCATCCTATTTACTATATACATTTTAACACTTAAATCTTATGTTATATAGTATCTTTGTCTTTTAATTCAAAAATACCGTAAATCCATTTCTGAATAATACGGTATGCCTTTTATATTCAAGTTCAACTAAATTCAGGTGGAGTATTATACTCCACCTGAAAAATTTCACTTTATATTTATCTTATCTATTCAAACTTAAAACTACTTAGAATATCTCTTTATATTTATTAATTTGAGAATTCTTGCGTTCCCATATATTTATTATCACCTTGAACAACTCCTATACCAACTTTAGTATATGAAGAGTTCATCATATTTGCTTTATGACCTGGTGAATTCCACCATTGATTAAATAATTCAACAGGATCAGAACTGTTATATGCTATATTTTCACCTGTTGTAGTATACTTGTATCCTACTGTTTGTAACCAGTCTGTCCATTTAGTTCCGTCTGGATTTGTGTGATCAAAATAGTTATATTGTATCATATGGTCACTCTTATATCTTGATACTTGTGCTAAAGTATTATCTAATATTAGTGGTTTTAAACCAGCTTCTACTCTTTTTGCGTTCATTAATTCAAGAATTTTATCTTCAGCACTAGCTTGTACCTTTATAGAATAACTTTTTGGTAATTGAGGTAATCCTTTTACATCTACTGTAGTTGTGTCTGTAGATGTGTTAGTTGCTGGAGTAACAGGAGGAGTAGGCGTAGCAGTAGTTCCTCCTGTACTAGTAGTAGTTCCTGAATTAGTTGTTCCTTGATTATTGTCCTTTACTACATTACTGTTTGCATCAAATTCCTTATCAACTGTAGGAACTTTAGTTCCTACAACTTGTCCATTTGAAGAACAATTGTATGTTTTATTATTAACTATAACGTTTCCAGTTTCCATTTCACCGGCTGTATTTAAACAATAAGTCTTACCATTAACTTTAACAACACCTGTTTGTACCTTACCTGTGCTATCCAAGTAATACCATTTTCCATTGTCCTTAATCCAACCAGTTTTTAATTGTCCATTTGAAGTTAAATTGTTATAATTATTAGATCTTGAATTGTTAGTTGCTGCAGATACTCCTAATGGGGTTAAACTAGTAATTGTTGTCGCAACAACAACTGCGATAACTGTCTTTTTTAAAAAAGCTTTCTTCATTAGTTTTTCTCCTTTGTTTCTCTTATTTGGTTCCTTGATTCTTATATACTTTTTTTGCATATAATTACTTTTTCAAGGATGTCCATTTCTATATAGTATCATATTTTCGACATTATTCAACATAGCAGTGCTTGAAGTCATACAGTTAAAAGACATTAACTGTAAAAAGCTTCAAAGTGCTCTTGTTATCTACCTTTTTCATTATTATATCAATTTAATGCTTATAGTTACAATGGGGAATCCCCTATTTATTATTCTATCAAATATAATTTTATTAAATATAATTTCACTAAAATAACTTATTTAATCATTAATGTTTTATATTGTTAAATGAATTAATAAACCTTTTGACCCATATATTCTGCAACAAAAAAATACTGTAAATTCATTTCTGAATAATACAGTATCTTAGTTAAATCAACATTCAATTACATGATTTTCATTTAACTATTCCTATTGTTTAGTGCATAATAGAACTATAGCAGTATATAGACATATAATATCCATTGTAACACCCTTCAAAATAATAATCCTTTAGTTGTTGGAGACTGAAGGAGGTAACGAAATACATAAGCCGTTACAACCTCAATTTTCATTGTTAGATCCATTGAAATAAATTATAGACAAATGGCTTGAAACGGATATAAAAGTTCCGAGAAAGCAACGCCATACTGCCAAGCGAATTTATGATAGACTACAACAAGAATATCCAAAGCAATTAGAAGTAAAACTAAGAACTGTACAATATTATGTTTCAGCTAAGAAAAAAGGTGAATTGGTTGCATTATTAAAAAAGCTTTGCATTTTGTTACACTTTTCTATTACAAAAAGCAAATACTCTCATGTTAAGGTTCAATGACGGCAAATAGGTAGTTTTAAAAAGCTATACAGTCTTCTAATTCCCTATATCACTAATTTAAATTATTTTTTACCAACCTACAAAGCTACATTATATATAATTCAATATAATGTATGAAAAGCCCTTTATTTTCAGTAAACGTCAGCTTTTTATTTTTTTAGTAGGTTGGTAAAATTTCATTATAAAATTAAAGCTTAACAATCTTCAAGATTTACTCCAATTGTTTCTTCATCAAAGCTTTTTTCATTCATCATTTTTATAATATTAATAAAATCTTCCTCCTCATTAATTACTTTCTTTAAATCTGACCTTAGTTTTATTAAATTAGCTGGTGTAATAGTACCTCTAAAAATAGATTTTTGATAATGCTTGAAATATTTTTTACATACCTTAAAAACTTTATTTGCACGTTTTTATTTTATATCATAAAAAACAAAAGCATAATTGTAATTCATATTTTTTGCCATACTACCTCATCTCCTTAAGATTAAAAGGTTTAAACTCTTTACCCTCCAAAATAAATTTAATTAATTTATAGCCATCTAATTTTATTGCAGTTTCATAACTAATTTTTCACTTCAATATTTGATGGTCAAAAACAGCACTAAATCTTGCTTCAATAAAAATTTTCTTACCAGCTTCATTTAAAAGGCAGTAATTCAATTTCTTATCAAAATGCTTAGAAACCTGAATTTTTCTATTGTTAACCAATTCAAATATACATTTATAACAAATAAATGGCTCTACATTGCTGATGCCTATATATTAAAAGCTCTTAATATTAATAATATTATTAATGGTCTTAGGCAAATATAAGCTTAATTATTAAGAAGTATTATGCTAGTGAAAACAAGAATTTAGATATTAAAAAAACTTGATTGATGGGAAAATTAATTATATTTTATTTCAAGATGAATCAATAATTAGGCATTATAAATTACTATTCATTAGCCACAAAATATAAAAGGGGCTGTTGCAAAATGCAATAGCCTTTTTGTTGTAAAAGTAAAAATGTGAATTCAA
>LIDZ01000263.1_pt1 | contig 79581 bp, 69 predicted proteins | sample 644651 | NCBI WGS metagenome assembly LIDZ01 (sample SAMN03856242, study PRJNA289617) | food metagenome | isolation source: wine grapes on drying loft during traditional withering process | host: Vitis vinifera cv. Corvina | place: Italy: Gargagnago di S. Ambrogio di Valpolicella | collected 2014-01
GCTGCCCTCCCTGACCAACCAGGTGTTCGCCGATGTGCTGCGCGGCATCGAGGCGGTGACCGATGCCGCGGGCTACCAGACCATGCTGGGCCACTTTGGCTACAGCGCGGAAAAAGAAGAGCTGCAAATCCGCTCGTTGCTGGCCTGGAACATTGATGGCCTGATCCTCACCGAACGCACCCACACCGCCGCCAGCCTGCGGATGCTGGAAACTGCCGGTATCCCGGTGCTGGAAATGATGGATTCGGTTTCGCCTTGCCTGGATATGGCCGTCGGCTTCGATAACGTCGAAGCGGCGCGGCAAATGACCCATGCCATTCTGCTAAAAGGCTATCGCCGCACGGTGTACCTTGGCGCACGCCTCGATGAGCGTACCTTGCTTAAGCAGCAGGGTTATGAGAAGGCGATGCGGGAAGCCGGTCTGGAGCCGCACAGCATCATGATGGAAGAGGCATCCTCTTTCTCGATGGGCGCAACCCTGCTGAAGGAAGCGCAGCGACGCTATCCCGATACCGACAGCCTGTTTTGTACCAATGATGACCTGGCGGTCGGCGCAATGTTTGAATGCCAGCGTCAGGGATTGCGGGTGCCACAAGACATGGCGATCGCCGGTTTTCACGGCCATGATATTACTCAGGTGGTAACACCTGAACTGGCAACGGTGGTGACACCGCGTGAAAAAATGGGTCGTGAATCGGCTGCGTTGCTGCTGTCCAGCATCCGTGGTGAGCAGCGCGACGGCAAACAGGTGAATGTCGGCTTTACTATTTCGGAAGGTGGCAGCATCTGACGGCAGGGGGAATTTATCCACGGCGTGTGGGCGAAAGGGTTTGCTGCCCGCCCGCTGTGGATGAAAGTTGTCCCTTTGTGCCGCCATCACTCTGAAACTGTCATTTTTTTGAGCTACTTCACATTTACCAGCTTTTTCCTCCCCAGCTGTTGCCTTAGCGGACGGCCGTCCAGACAATGTTACCGATAACAAATTGAGCTGACCCAGAACGGCCATCTCCATGACTTCTCTGCCGGAGCAAAAAAAATGAAAACCACCCCTTCGTCCAATCACGTTTTCGTGTTGATGGGCGTATCCGGAAGCGGCAAATCAGCTGTTGCCAACGCCGTTGCACACCAGCTGAAGGCAGCGTTTCTTGACGGGGATTTTCTTCATCCTCGCGCCAACATCGAGAAAATGTCTGAAGGCCATCCGCTCAATGATGATGACCGTAAACCCTGGCTGGAAGCGATTAACGATGCGGCGTTCGCCATGCAACGTACCAACGACATCTCGCTGATTGTCTGCTCAGCGCTGAAAAAGAGTTACCGCGATATCCTGCGCAAAGGCAACGACAACCTGTCCTTCGTCTATCTGCAGGGTGATTTCGACACCATTGAATCCCGTCTGCGCGCGCGCAAAGGGCACTTCTTCAAGCCGCAAATGCTGGTCACCCAGTTTGCCACGCTGGAAGAGCCGGGCAGTGATGAGCGCGGTGTGCTGGTCGTGGATATTAATCAGACGCTGGATGAGGTTGTGGCTGAGACCATTACCACTATCGAAGGCGCGATAAAAAAATAAGTTGGATGTAATGGCTACTGCAACACTGGTTTTAACCGCAGCAGGTTCTGTTTTACTGCTGCTGTTCCTGGTGATGAAGGCGCGTATGCACGCCTTTGTCGCTCTGATGTTAGTTTCTGTTGGCGCTGGGATCTTCTCCGGAATGCCGCTCGATAAAATTGCTGACACCATGCAGAAAGGCATGGGCGGCACGCTGGGCTTCCTCGCGATTGTGGTTGCACTGGGTGCGATGTTCGGCAAAATTCTGCATGAAACGGGCGCGGTCGATCAGATCGCCATCAAGATGCTGAAGACCTTTGGCCAGAGCCGCGCGCACTATGCGATGGGCGTGGCCGGTTTAATCTGCGCGCTGCCGCTGTTCTTTGAAGTGGCGATCGTGCTGCTGATAAGCATTGCCTTTGCCGTGGCGCGTCGGACCAACGATAATCTGGTCAAGCTGGTCATTCCGCTGTTTGCCGGCGTGGCGGCATCTGCCGCCTTCCTGATCCCAGGACCCGCGCCGATGCTGCTGGCCTCGCAGATGCACGTCGACTTCGGCTGGATGATCCTGCTGGGCGTGTGCGCGGCGATCCCAAGCATGCTGATTGCTGGTCCGCTGTTCGGTAACTTTATCAGCCGTCATGTGACCTTCACGCTGCCCACCGAAACCACCCATCCGGACTTTGACGAGAGCAAGCTGCCGTCATTTGGTTTCAGCCTGTCGCTGATCCTGTTCCCGCTGGTGCTGGTTGGGCTGAAAACTATTGGTGCCCGCTTTACCGATCCCGGCACGCGTCTGTACGAGTGGCTGGAGTTTATTGGCCATCCGTTTATCGCCATTCTGCTGGCTTGCCTGGTGGCGATTTATGGCCTGGCGTACCGTCAGGGGATGGATAAAGAGCGGGTGATGCAGATTTGCGGCAGCGCGCTGCAACCTGCCGGGATTATCCTGCTGGTGATTGGTGCCGGTGGCGTGTTCAAACAGGTGCTGGTGGATTCGGGCGTCGGCCCGGCACTGGGTAACGCGCTGACCGGCGCGGGTCTGCCGGTTGCGCTGGCGTGCTTTATTCTGGCCGGTGCGGTGCGTATCATTCAGGGTTCAGCAACGGTTGCCTGCCTGACCACGGTTGGCCTGATTATGCCGGTGATTGAGCCGCTGCATTACTCAGGCGCGCAGATGGCAGCGCTGTCGATCTGTATCGCCGGGGGTTCGATTATCTTCAGCCACGTCAACGACGCCGGCTTCTGGTTGTTCGGCCGCTTTACCGGCGCAACGGAAGCCCAGACGCTGAAAACCTGGACGATGATGGAAACCATTCTGGGGACCGTCGGCGCTATCGTCGGCATGATTGCCTTCGAGCTGCTGTCCTGATTAGCTTTCTGCTCTGACAGACCGCCTGGATGAAGCTGGGAAAAGCAGAAAAGGGAACAACAGATAGGGAGCCACAACCAGTAAAGCAATGACGCCGCGCGAGTAGCCGGCGTCATTAACTCTTCTTATCCCACAGGCAAAAGTCGGCAGGATAAACAGTGCCAGCGCGGTAAACCCTATCTCACCCTTTTTAGCAGCAAACCAGTTCAGGTAACTACAGAACCACAGTAGTTGAAAGGCCAAAAAAACAGCATAGCTTTTCCTTCCTTCATTTCCCTGATAGTTAAAGGTTTTCAGAAAACCCTCTTTGATTATCCTCCAGAGAACCCTCATCCAAACTTCCTTCTCAAACCGACAAAAATGAAAAATGTCAGGGTAGCCGAAAGCAGATAAATAGCCGTGAAGAAATGAAGGCTTATTTGTGTCAGCTGTAAGCCGTCAAGCGAATCATGCTTACCCAAGGTTGCAAGCCACGTGATGGAGAATAAGCAAAACAGATTCGTAAGTAGGTATAGCGTTTGAAAGAGACTCTCTTTGGCGCCGGTTAAAACCGCTATTTTCCTGAAAATCCAGAGAGAAAAAAGATTGAGTAGTAACCAAAAGAAACCAGTAAATAATGGTGCTATGAAATAACCCTGTAAATCATCAACGTTACCTGGAGAGCCGTTAACGTAATATTGCACAACCTCATTCCAGGAAAAATAGCCCGCGATCAGGAAGAAAACACTGAAAATAGTGGTAACAGTTAGCTTTCTCATCCAGGTACACTCTGTGTATTGAGTAACTTCATCAGTCGTGATAATTCCTCACCAGGATCAACCAACACTAATTGGCGAGTATTTGAATCGTACTTAGCTGCAGCCGTCGGATCTTCTTTGCCACCACTCGCCATGACGAAACGTGCATCCTTACGACCATAGATGTTGACATCAGGGAAGGGATCGCTACCTAACGCCAGTATTTTACGTGTTGGCAGGCTGTACTCTTTGGTTAGAAATGCAGGGATTTTATCAGAATCAAAGCTGGAAAGAGGCGTAGCCATAAAGCGTGAGCCTGCATAATCCAGTGAGAAACAGGTTTGATGGTCGGAAGCATCATTTTGTACCAGATGGGCACCAGAGAGAATTTTTAGACGTTGCCACAACGTAACAGTATCAGGCGTTATCAGGTTGCCTTCCAAATAAACATCCTGTTTCTGATAGAGTTGATAAACCATCTTATAAACCTGCACCATTGATGCGCCAATTCCATTCCAGTTAGGTGCACCTCTACTGTAGATATTCAGTAATGATGAAAATCCCAGTACCTTTATAATTTGCTATGTTATTGGTCATAAATGTCCCTTTTTTACACCATTATAGTCATTCCGGCGTGACTAACAATAAGTTAGCTTAAGTTCATCTTATGAAATCATCAGATCTCATGGCTTTATTTATGATAAAAAGCGGACCTGATTTAAGGTTGGTAGCCTGTATTTCTGCGTTAAATCTTCAGATAGGCCCGGATGCCATCGAGGAACATCTGGGTCGCCAGCATAATCAGAATTAAGCCCATCAGCCTTTCCAGCGCGTTAACGCCTTTCTCCCCCAGCAGCCGTAAAAATACGCCGGACATCAGCAGAATAAACACCGTTGCGCCCCAGGCAATCATCAGTGCGCCGACCAAATGCGTCATCTGATCGGGATACTGATGCGACAGCAGCATCAGGGTGGCCAGCAGCGACGGGCCCGCCACCAGCGGAATGGCCAGCGGCACCAGGAAGGGTTCTTCGCCGGCGGGCAAGCCGCTGCTGCTACTTTCATGGGAAGGGAAGATCATTTTAATGGCGATCAGAAAAAGAATGATGCCGCCGGAAATCGACACGGTTTCCGTGCGCAGATTCAGGAAGGCGAGGATTTTCTCACCGGCAAACAGAAACAGCAGCATGATCACCAGTGCGATCAGCATTTCGCGGATCAACACCACCCGTCGACGTTTAGGCTCCAGATGCTTCAAAACCGACATAAAAATCGGCAAATTGCCCAGCGGATCCATAATAAGCAACAATAATATCGTTGCTGAGATCATTTCAGTCATCGTATCCATCTCTGTTAAGCGCCGTTAGCGGCCAATACCCTGCATTTTCCAGCCGACAGGTCTGGCGCTATCCGCCTGCCCGTTTGCTGAATTATTACGGGTATATTAGCGATATTGCTAAAAATTTGCCGATAATCGATTTAATTCACTTGCCACTTTTGCAGCATTTTGTAAGGTGTTAACCATACTTCTTTCTTATAACTTTAACAGGTCAGGCCTACTCTCCCCCCGCCATTGACTGGCCGGGTAAGCCAGTGGTCTGCAGCAGGTGCATCATGAAATCAGTAGGACTTATCGGTTGGCGTGGCATGGTTGGATCCGTTCTTATGCAGCGCATGGTAGAAGAACGTGACTTCGACGTGATCCGCCCAGTCTTTTTCTCAACGTCTCAGCACGGCCAGCCGGCCCCTGAGTTTGGCGGGCAGTCTGCCGGAACCTTGCAGGATGCCTTCAATATCGAGGCGCTGAAAGCGCTGGATATTATTATTACCTGTCAGGGTGGCGACTATACCACTGAAATCTATCCAAAACTGCGTGCTGCTGGCTGGCAGGGTTACTGGATTGATGCCGCTTCCACTCTGCGTATGAACGATAATGCGCTGATTATCCTCGATCCGGTCAACCATAACGTCATCCATCAGGGCCTGGACAAAGGCATCAAAACCTTCGCCGGCGGTAACTGTACCGTCAGCCTGATGCTGATGTCGCTGGGTGGCCTGTTTGCTAACAACCTGGTTGAGTGGGCTTCTGTGGCTACCTATCAGGCGGCCTCCGGCGGCGGCGCACGTCATATGCGTGAACTGCTGACGCAGATGGGCATGCTGCATGACCACGTGGCGAAAGAGCTGCAGAACCCGGCCTCCGCGATCCTCGACATCGAGCGTAAAGTAACCGAGATGGGCCGCAGCGGCGTGCTGCCGACCGATAACTTTGGCGTGCCCCTGGCTGGCAGCCTGATCCCGTGGATCGACAAGCAGCTGGAAAATGGTCAGAGCCGCGAAGAGTGGAAGGGCCAGGCCGAAACCAACAAAATACTGCAGCCAGCCAGCGTGATCCCGGTCGATGGACTGTGCGTTCGCGTTGGGGCGCTGCGCTGTCACAGCCAGGCCTTCACGCTGAAGCTGAAAAAAGACGTGCCGCTGCAAGAAGTGGAGCAGCTGCTGGCTTCCCATAACGACTGGGTCCACGTGGTGCCAAACGACCGTGAGCTGACCATGCGTGAGCTGACGCCTGCTGCGGTGACCGGCACGCTGAAAACGCCGGTAGGGCGTCTGCGTAAGCTGAATATGGGGCCGGAATATCTGTCTGCCTTCACCGTCGGCGATCAGCTGCTGTGGGGTGCCGCTGAGCCGCTGCGTCGCATGCTGCGTCTGCTGGTTGGCTAAACCTTAAACGCCGCGTTACCCACACCCCGTTCGCCTCTGGCTGCGGGGTGTTTTAATTGCTATCCGCCTCCTGCTGCGCTTTCCCTCCCGCGTTTTCCGACTTGTCCGTCACCAATCTCCGAAAGTTTGATCTGAAAGGCATATTTTTATGTTTTCGGTGCTGGCTTTAGCCGCGCCCTGGCTATGCTTAAAAATATCATTGAAACATAACGGGCCGGGACTGCTTGCGGGACACGGCCCGAAACGCTTTACCTTATCTGATGAAGTTGTCGCACGCTGCGGCGGTTTTCGCACTGGATGGCTACCTTTCCGGTCAGCGTGCTTTTGGTTCAATAAAGAGCAGAGCATTCGTTGCCTTTTCGGGGGAACAAGAGATTGCCTGCCAACCATCAAGGGAAGAAAGTCATGTCCGAGCTTACGGATCGTCGGCTTATTAATGAATTAATTTCCGGCCACTATGCAGACCCATTTTCATTCCTTGGTATGCATCAGACCGAGAACGGCCTGGAAGTACGGGCAATGTTGCCTGATGCAACCGAAGTCTGGGTGATTGAAACCAATACCGGGCGCAAATGCGCTCAGCTTGAATGTCTGGACTCTCGTGGTTTCTTCCACGGTGTGGTTCCGCGACGTAAAAACCCTTTCCGCTACCAGCTGGCCGTCACCTGGCATGGTCAGCAAAACCTGATTGATGATGCCTACCGCTTTGGCCCCTTGCTGGCGGAGATGGATAGCTGGCTGTTGGCCGAAGGCACGCACCTTCGCCCGTACGAAACCATGGGCGCCCATGCGGACGTGATTGATGGCGTTATCGGCACGCGCTTCTCCGTCTGGGCGCCGAATGCCCAGCGCGTCTCGGTGGTCGGTGACTTCAACTTCTGGGATGGCCGTCGCCATCCGATGCGTTTTCGTCAGGAGATTGGCGTCTGGGAGCTGTTTGTTCCCGGCGCGATCCACGGCCAACTGTATAAATTCGAAATTATCGATCTGCACGGTCAGCTACGTCTGAAGGCCGACCCCTATGCATTTGAAGCGCAGATGCGGCCGGACAGTGCCTCGATGATTTGCGGGATACCCCCGAAAACCGAGATGCCGGAGGCCCGTCGTCGCGCCAATGATTTTGACCAACCAATCTCGATTTATGAGGTGCATCTGGGGTCATGGCGTCGGCACACCGATAACAATTTCTGGCTAAGCTACAAAGAGCTGGCCGAACAGCTGGTGCCTTATGCCAAAGAGATGGGCTTCACCCACCTTGAACTGATGCCGATTAACGAGCATCCGTTCGATGGCAGCTGGGGCTATCAGCCGACCGGCATGTACGCGCCAACCCGGCGCTTTGGCACCCGTGATGATTTCCGCAACTTCATAGCCGCGGCGCATGAAGCCGGGCTGAACGTGCTGCTCGACTGGGTGCCGGGCCATTTCCCTTCCGATGACTTTGCTTTGGCCAAATTTGATGGCACCGAGCTGTACGAGCACGGCGATCCGCGCGAAGGCTACCATCAGGACTGGAACACGCTGATTTATAACTTCGGCCGCCGCGAGGTCAGCAATTATCTGGCGGGCAACGCCCTGTACTGGATTGAGCGCTTTGGCATTGACGGGCTGCGCGTCGATGCGGTGGCGTCGATGATTTACCGCGATTACAGCCGTGCCGAAGGGGAATGGGTGCCTAACCACCTGGGCGGCAGAGAGAATCTGGAAGCTATTGCCTTCCTGCGCTATACCAACCGCACGCTGGGCTCCGCCGCACCGGGTTCGGTGACGGTGGCCGAAGAGTCGACCGATTTCCCTGGTGTCTCACGTCCGCCGGAAATGGGCGGTCTGGGCTTCTGGTACAAGTGGAATCTGGGCTGGATGCACGACACGCTGGATTATATGAAGCTGGATCCGGTGCATCGCAAGCATCACCACAACAACCTGACCTTTGGCATGCTCTATAACTCCACCGAAAACTTTGTGCTGCCGCTGTCGCACGATGAGGTGGTGCACGGCAAGAAATCGATTCTGGACCGCATGCCGGGCGATGCCTGGCAAAAATTCGCCAACCTGCGGGCCTACTACGGCTGGATGTTCGGCTTCCCCGGCAAAAAGCTGCTGTTTATGGGCAACGAGTTTGCGCAGGGCAAAGAATGGAATCATGACGTCAGCCTCGACTGGCATTTGCTGGAAGGGCACGACAACTGGCATAACGGCGTGCAGCGGCTGGTACGCGATTTGAACCACACTTATCGCGCGCATCCCGCGCTCTATCAGCTCGACTTCGACCCGATGGGCTTCGAATGGCTGGTGGTGGATGATTTCGAAAACTCGGTGTTTGTCTTTGTGCGCCGCGACCGCGAGGGCAACGAACTGATGGTGGTCAGCAACTTTACCCCGGTCATACGTGAGAACTACCGCTTTGGCGTCACCGGGGCGGGCAGCTGGCGCGAAGTGCTGAATACCGACTCCAGCCATTATCACGGCAGCAATGCCGGTAATCAGGGCGCCATTCACAGCGATCCGCAGCCCAGCCACAACCGTGAACACTCGGTGAGCATGACCTTGCCGCCGCTGTCCACCGTCTGGCTGGCGAGGGAGGCGTGATGAGTCCCGTGCTTCCTGGCAAAGACACGCCCGCCGGCGCTGATTACGACGGCAAAGGCGTGAACTTTACGCTGTTCTCGCAACATGCAGAGCGCGTGGTGCTCTGTCTGTTTGACGAGCAGGGCCAGGAAACACGCGTGGATTTACCGGGCCATACCGGCGATATCTGGCATGGCTATCTGCCGGCGATTAAACCCGGTCAGCGCTATGGCTACCGGGTGTATGGCCCGTGGCAGCCCGACGCCGGACACCGCTTCAATCCCAATAAATTACTGGTCGATCCCTGCGCCCGCGAAGTGGAAGGCGAGGTCACCGACGACCCGCGTTTCCAGTGCGGTGAAACGGAGATGAATAGCGAAGACAGCGCGGCAGTGGCACCGAAAAGCGTGGTGCTGGCCAATGATTTTGACTGGGAAGACGACCAGCCACCTCGCGTGCCCTGGGGCTCGACCGTCATCTATGAAGCGCATGTTCGCGGGCTGACCAAGCGCCATCCGGGCATTCCCGCGGAGATCCAGGGCACCTATGCGGCGCTGGGCCATCCGGTGATGATCAGCTATTTCAAGCGCCTCGGCATCACCAGCCTGGAGCTGTTACCGGTGGCGTACTTTGCTCACGAACCGCGTTTGCTGCGCCTTGGGCTGACCAATTATTGGGGGTACAACCCGCTGGCACCTTACGCACTGGATGCGCGTTATGCCTCCGGCGTTAACGGTGTGCATCCGCGCGATGAGTTCCAGCAGGCGGTGAAGGCGCTGCATGCGGCGGGCATCGAAGTAATCCTCGACGTGGTGTTTAACCACACCGCCGAGCTGGAAGAGACCGGCCCGACGCTGTCCAAACGCGGTGTCGACAACAAAAGCTATTACTGGCTCGACGATCAGGGGGGCTACCAGAACTGGACCGGCTGCGGTAACACGCTGAACATCAGCCATCCGAAAGTGATGACCTGGACGCTGGACTGCCTGCGTTACTGGGTGGAGGAGTGCCACGTCGATGGCTTCCGCTTCGATCTTGCCACCATCTTAGGCCGTACGCCGGAATACCAGCGTGATGCGGAGATGTTTCAGGCGATTCAGGCCGATCCCGTGTTATCGGCCTGTAAGCTGATTGCGGAGCCCTGGGATATCGGGCCTAGCGGTTATCAGGTAGGGAATTTTCCGCCGCCGTTTGCCGAATGGAATGACCATTTCCGCGACGTCGTGCGCCGTTACTGGTTGTATGGCGACATCTCCAACGGCGAGTTGGTGAAGCGTTTTGCCGCCTCCAGCGACGTGTTCCAACAGCCGGGCCGTTTGCCGTCGGCCAGCATCAATCTGATCACCGCCCATGACGGTTTCACCCTGTGCGATGTGGTTTGCTACAACGACAAACATAACGAAGCCAATGGCGAAGATAACCGCGATGGCAACAACAGTAATTTCAGCCACAACCACGGTGTGGAAGGGCTGAATGCGCCGTTGCTGGTGGCTGAACACCGCCGTCGCAGCGTGCACGCCATGCTGACCACGCTGTTACTGGCGCAAGGCACACCGATGCTGTTAGCCGGTGACGAGCACAGCCATAGCCAGCACGGCAACAATAACGCCTACTGTCAGGATAACGAGTTGACCTGGCTTAACTGGGAAAATAATGACAGCGGGCTGTTTAACTTCACTGCCGCATTAATCCATCTGCGTAGCAAGATCCCTGCGCTGCAGAACGATAGCTGGTGGCAGGAAGGGGATGGAAACGTTGAGTGGCTGGGACCCTCGGGTCAGCCGCTGAGCGCTGAGGAGTGGCAAAACGGGGCGCATCGTCTTCAAATTCGCCTGTCTCAGAACTGGTTAATTACGTTTAACGCCACCGAAGAAGTGTGCGATTTACAACTGCCTCAAGGGGAATGGCATGCCATTCCACCCTTCGCCGGGGATGATAACCCGATCCTTATAACTGTCTGGCATGGACCAGCCCACGGTGTGTGCGTGTTCCAAAAGCAATCATAACAGGAGTCAGACATGATCAAATTAGAGAAGAACGATCCCCTGATGCTGGCAAGACAATTGCCGACACAAACTGTTGCCCTCATCCTTGCCGGTGGACGCGGTACCCGGTTGAAAGATCTCACCGCCAAACGTGCAAAACCCGCCGTCCACTTCGGCGGCAAATTTCGCATTATCGACTTTGCGCTGTCGAACTGCCTGAACTCCGGGATCCGTCGGATCGCGGTGATCACCCAGTATCAATCCCACACGCTGGTGCAGCATATTCAGCGTGGCTGGTCCTTCCTCAACGAGGAGATGAACGAGTTTGTCGATCTGCTGCCCGCGCAGCAGCGTCAGGCGACGGAACACTGGTATCGCGGGACGGCAGATGCGGTGACGCAGAACCTCGATATCATTCGCCGTTACCAGGCGAAGTACATCGTCATTCTGGCGGGTGACCATATCTACAAAATGGATTATTCGCGGATGCTGCTGGACCATGTGGAAAATGACGCCAAATGCACCATCGCCTGTCTGCCTGTGCCTATTGAAGAAGCCAGCGCGTTTGGCGTCATGGCGGTCAACGATGAAAGCCGGGTGGTGGAATTCCTCGAAAAACCGGCCGATCCGCCGCATATGCCGGGCGATAAAACCCAGGCGCTGGCCAGCATGGGGATCTATGCGTTTACCGCAGACTATCTCTATGAGTTGCTGGAAGAAGATCTTAAAAATCCCGAATCCAATCATGATTTTGGTAAAGACATTCTGCCGCAGATTGTCTCCACCGGTGAGGCGCTGGCGCACTCGTTCAGCATCTCCTGCGTGCAAAGTGATGAGACCGCGCCACCATACTGGCGTGATGTTGGAACCCTGGAAGCGTACTGGAAAGCCAACCTTGATCTGGCCTCGGTGACGCCAGAGTTAGATATGTATGACCGTGACTGGCCGATCCGCACCCATATGGAGCCGCTTCCCCCGGCGAAATTTGTACAGGACCGGTCAGGCAGTCACGGTATGACCATGAATTCGCTGGTGTCGGGCGGCTGCATTATTTCCGGCTCGGTGGTGGTGAATTCGGTGTTGTTCTCCCGCGTTCGAATCAATTCTTTCTGCAATATCGAATCCTCAGTTCTTTCGCCGGATGTGGTCGTGGGGCGATCCTGTCGCCTGCGCCGCTGTGTGATTGACCGGGCCTGCGAGCTGCCGGAAGGCACGGTAATCGGTGAAAACCCCGATGACGATGCGCGGCGTTTTTATCGTTCGGAAGAGGGGATCGTACTGGTGACGCGATCCATGCTGGCCAAATTAGGCTGGCGCAGTTAACAAATAAATATTTCAGTCTGGGCAAGGTATTTGATGCGGAGGACCGCGTCAGCACACCGTAAAGGAGCCGATAATGCAGGTTTTACATGTCTGTTCAGAAATTTTCCCGCTGCTTAAAACCGGCGGGCTTGCTGATGTTGTTGGGGCATTACCGGCGGCGCAAATTGCAGAAGGCATTGATACCAGAGTCCTGCTTCCAGGCTTCCCTGATTTAAAGAAAGGGATCCCGGATACAGAGGTCGTGGCAAGACTGCAAACGTTCGCGGGCTACGTAGAGCTGCTCTATGGGCAGTTTGATGGCGTAGGGATTTACCTGATAGATGCGCCGGGTTTGTATGACAGACCCGGCAGCCCTTATCACGACGAGTCACAGTTCGCGTATACGGATAACTATCTCCGTTTCGCGCTGCTGGGCTGGATTGGCTGTGAACTGGCCTGTGGGTTGGATTCTTACTGGCGCCCTGAGGTTGTCCATGCGCATGACTGGCATGCCGGACTGACCTGCGCCTATCTGGCGGCCCGTGGCCGGCCAGCAAAATCGGTATTTACGGTCCATAATCTGGCTTATCAGGGATTGTTTGCCGCCAAGCATATGGACGACATTCAGTTACCCTGGTCATTCTTCAATATGTTTGGGCTGGAATTCTTTGGGCAGATTTCTTACCTGAAGGCCGGCCTGTTTTATGCCGATCATATTACCGCCGTCAGCCCCACTTACGCCCGGGAGATCACTTTGCCGGAGTATGGCTACGGCATGGAAGATCTGCTGAAACAGCGTCAGCTTGAGGGCCGGTTGACCGGGATCCTCAACGGCGTCGATCCGGCCATCTGGGACCCGGCACACGACCTGCTGCTGAACGCGCGCTACAACCGCGATGTGCTGGATGCCAAGGTCGAGAACAAACGCCAGCTGCAGATCACCATGGGCCTGAAGATTGATGACAAGGTGCCGGTGTTTGCGGTGGTCAGCCGCCTGACCAAACAGAAAGGGTTGGATCTGGTGCTGGAAGCGCTGCCTGGCCTGCTGGAGCAGGGTGGACAGCTGGTATTACTGGGTGCCGGAGATGCCGTGCTGCAACAAGGATTCCTTGCGGCGGCGGCCGAATATCCGGGCCAGGTCGGTGTACAGATTGGCTATCATGAAGCATTCTCCCACCGCATCATGGGCGGTGCCGACGTGATTATGGTTCCTAGCCGTTTTGAACCCTGTGGACTGACCCAGCTTTACGGCCTGAAATACGGTACCTTACCGCTGGTCAGGCGCACCGGTGGACTGGCGGATACGGTCAATGACAGTTCGCTGGAAAACCTCGCTGATGGCATGGCGAGCGGATTTGTTTTTGAGGACAGCAATGCCTGGTCTTTACTGAGGGCTATCCGCCGTGCTTTTGTACTGTGGTCCCGTCCTTCACTTTGGCGCTACGTGCAGCGTCAGGCGATGGGGATGGATTTTAGCTGGCAGGTGGCCGCTGTGGCCTACCGCGATCTCTATCAACGACTGTTGTAATGGCTATGGGAATTTTGATATGAACGCACCTTTCACCTATACCGCTCCCACGCTCAGCGTCGATGCGCTGAAGCACTCGATTGCCTATAAGTTGATGTTTACCATCGGTAAAGATCCCTCAATTGCCAACAAGCATGAATGGCTGAATGCCACGCTGCTGGCGGTCAGGGATCGGATGGTTGAGCGTTGGCTGCGTTCCAACCGGGCGCAGCTTTCCCAGGATGTGCGGCAGGTGTATTACCTGTCGATGGAGTTTCTGGTAGGCAGAACCCTCTCTAACGCGCTGCTGGCGATGGGCATGTACGATGATGCTCAGGCCGCGCTGGAGGAAATGGGCTTCAATCTGGAAGACCTGATTGAAGAAGAGAGCGACCCGGGTTTGGGTAACGGCGGTTTGGGCCGACTGGCGGCGTGCTTTCTGGATTCCCTCGCCACCTTAGGATTGCCTGGTCGTGGCTACGGTATTCGCTACGACTACGGCATGTTCAAACAAAATATCATTGATGGTCGCCAGGCTGAGTCTCCGGACTACTGGCTGGAATACGGCAATCCCTGGGAGTTCCAGCGCTTTAATACCCGCTACAAAGTGCGCTTCGGCGGGCGTATCCAGCTGGAAGGCAGCCGATCGCGCTGGCTGGAGACCGAAGAAGTGCAGGCGATGGCCTACGATCAGATCATCCCGGGCTATGACACCGATGCCACTAACACCCTGCGCCTGTGGTCAGCGCAGGCCAGTAATGAAATCAATCTTGGGAAATTCAACCAGGGCGATTACTTTGCGGCGGTGGAAGATAAGAACCATTCGGAAAACGTGTCCCGCGTGCTCTATCCCGATGATTCGACCTATTCCGGCCGGGAACTGCGGCTGCGTCAGGAGTATTTCCTTGTCTCGGCCACGGTGCAGGATATCCTCAGTCGCCACTGGCGGATGCATCAGACCTTCGATAACCTCGCCGACAAGATTGCCATTCACCTGAATGATACCCACCCGGTGCTGGCGATCCCGGAACTGATGCGCCTGCTGATCGATGAGCATAAGTTCAGCTGGGATGATGCGTTTGAAGTCACCTGTCAGGTGTTCTCCTATACCAACCACACGCTGATGACCGAAGCGCTGGAAACCTGGCCGGTTGATATGATCGGCAAGATCCTGCCGCGCCATCTGCAAATCATCTTTGATATTAACGATTACTTCCTGAAAACCATCCAGGACTACTACCCGGACGACTGGGATCTGCAGTCACGTATTTCGATCATTGATGAGAACAACGGCCGTAAGATTCGTATGGCCTGGCTGGCGGTGGTAGTCAGCCATAAAGTGAACGGCGTTTCTGAGCTGCACTCCAATCTGATGGTACAGTCATTGTTTGCGGATTTTGCCGCGCTGTTCCCTGGCCGTTTCTGCAATAAAACCAATGGCGTGACCCCGCGTCGCTGGCTGGCGTTGGCGAATCCTGAACTTTCCGGCGTGCTGGATGAGGCGATTGGCCGCACCTGGCGTACCGAGCTGAGCCAGCTGGATGAGCTGAAGCAGCATATCGATTACCCCAGCTTCCTGGCGCAGATCAGCGATGCCAAGCTGCACAACAAAAAGCGGCTGGCAGACTATATTGCGCAGAAAATGGGGGTGGTGATCGATCCGCACGCGCTGTTCGACGTGCAGATCAAGCGCATCCATGAATATAAGCGTCAGCTGCTGAACGTGCTGCATGTGATCACCCGCTATAACCGCATCAAAGAGGATCCGGACGCTGACTGGGTGCCGCGCGTCAATATCTTCGCCGGTAAGGCCGCCTCGGCTTACTACACCGCGAAGCATATTATCCATCTGATCAATGATGTGGCGAAGGTCATTAACAACGATCCGCTGGTGAGAAACCGGCTGAAGGTGGTCTTTGTGCCTAACTACAGCGTCAGCCTGGCACAGATCATCATTCCGGCGGCAGACCTCTCGGAACAGATTTCACTCGCGGGGACCGAAGCGTCCGGCACCAGTAATATGAAGTTTGCGCTGAACGGCGCGCTGACCATCGGCACGCTGGATGGGGCCAATGTCGAGATGCTGGAGCACGTGGGTGAGGAAAATATATTTATCTTCGGCAACACCACGCCGCAGGTCGAAGCGCTACGTAAGAATGGCTATAGCGCGCACAAGATTTACGAGCAGGACGCGGAATTGCATCAGGCGCTGACGCAAATCGCCACCGGCACCTTCAGTCCTCAGGAACCGGGCCGCTATCGTAATCTGTTCGATTCGCTGGTTAATCTGGGGGACCATTATCAGCTGCTGGCCGACTATCGCAGCTATGTCGATACCCAGGATAAGGTGGATGCGCTCTATCGTCACCCGGATGAGTGGACCCGCAAGGCGCTGCTGAATATCGCCAATATGGGCTACTTCTCCTCGGACCGGACGATTCAGGAATACGCCGACGAGATTTGGGGGATCAAACCCGTGCGGTTGTAATCCCGCGGGTTAAAAGCAGAAATGCAAAAGGGGCAGAATAATCATTCTGCCCCTTTTCTTTACGTCGACTGGCTGAATCAGGAAGCCAGTGACAGCGCCGGTTTTTTCGCATGCTGAGCCAGCCATTCGCCAACGCGGGCGCGTTGCTCATCGTTCAGCCACATACCGATTTTAGTCCTGCGCCACAGGGCATCATCCTGCTCACGCACCCACTCATTTTCCACCAGATAACGCAATTCGGCTTCATAGAAGTGGTGACCAAACAGCTCGCCCAAATCTTCCAGGCTGGTCGCACCGCTTAGCAGCTTCTCGGTATTGCTACCGTAAGTGCGGGCGTAGTGACGGGCCATCCCTTCAGTAATGAACGGATAACGGCGACGCAGGCTGGCGGCGTAATCTTCACGCGTACCGGCGATATCACCGCCTGGCAACACGCAGGTTTTGGTCCAGGCCGGACCCGCTTTCGGATAGTACTTCGACAATTTCTCCATCGCGTGCTCAGCCAGCTTACGGTAAGTGGTGAGCTTGCCACCAAAGACAGAGAGCAACGGTGCCTGGCCGTTATCATCGCGCACGTCGAGCGTGTAATCGCGGGTGATCGCCTGCGGTGAATCAGATTCGTCATCGCACAGTGGACGCACGCCGGAGTATGACCAGACGATATCCTCTTTGCTCAGCGACTTCTTAAAGTGGCCGTTGAACACTTTCAGCAGGTATTCAGTCTCGTTGTCGTCGATATGGACGTTTTTCGGATCGCCTTTGTATTCCACGTCGGTGGTGCCGATGATCGAGAATTCGTCCATCCACGGGATCACAAACACAATACGGTTATCTTCGTTCTGCAGAATGTAAGCCTGTTTTTGCGTGTGCACGCGTGGCACCACGATGTGGCTGCCCTTAATCAGACGGATACCGTATGGCGACTTCAGCTTCAGGCCATCATCAAACAGCTGCTTAACCCATGGGCCAGCGGCGTTGACCAGACCTTTGGCACGCCAGGTGAAGGTTTTGCCGCTGTCGATATCTTCGGCTTCAACCATCCACAGGCCATTTTCACGCCATGCGCGGGTCACTTTGGTGCGGGTGCGGACTTCGCCACCGCGCTTCTCAACTTCCTGCGCATTCAGCACAACCAGGCGCGCATCGTCCACCCAGCAGTCGGAATATTCGAAACCGCGCACGATTTCAGGCTTCAGTACCGAATCTGAGCCAAAACGCAAACTTTTGCTGCCTGGCAGGCTGGTGCGTTTGCCCAGATGGTCATACATAAACAGACCGATGCGGATCATCCACGCCGGACGCAGATGCGGGCGGTGCGGCAGACGGAAACGCATAGGGAAAGCGATATGCGGCGCCATCTTCAACAGCACTTCACGTTCTGCCAGCGCTTCGCTGACCAGACGGAATTCGTAATGTTCCAGGTAGCGTAGGCCACCGTGGATGAGTTTGGAGCTGGCGGAAGAGGTCGCGCAGGCCAAATCTTGCGCTTCCAGCATCAGCACTGACAGGCCGCGTCCTGCAGCATCAGCCGCAATGCCAGCGCCGTTGATGCCGCCGCCGATTACGATCAAATCTTTGGTTTCCACGTCATCTTCCCCCGATGTTCGGAATAGTTCTTAAATGTTCGTTTTCGAGCATTATAATAATCGTATTCGCACATTGATGCCAGCGTTAACCGAATAAAAACATTTATGCGTGATGCAGGTAACATAATTGAGCAAAGAAAAGCCGCTTAACCCTGCAACATATCGGGTTATTCCAGGCAACCTTCGCGTTACAATAAGGCTGATTTGTCTGACTTTGACGAGAACCCACCATGGAACAATTTGAGTGCATCAGTGTGCAGCAGGCACAAACACAGATGACCGACAACAACGCGCTGCTGGTTGATATCCGCGATCCGCAGAGTTATGCCGCCGCGCATGCCAGCGGGGCCTTTCATCTGACCAATGAGTCGCTGCCGGAGTTTATCGCGCAGTCCGATGTCGACACGCCGGTGCTGGTGATGTGCTATCACGGCATCAGCAGTAAAAGTGCCGCGCAGTATCTGTTGAACCAGGGTTTTAATCAGGTGTTCAGCATTGATGGTGGTTTTGAAGCCTGGCGTGTGGTGTTTCCGCAGCAGGTGGAAGCCGTTGCGCTTTAACTGACCCCCTTCAAACAGTGCGGTATACTGTTCTTTCGTTTTAATTAACAGGGACTTTCGACGGCGATGATGCGCATCACTGAATTCTCCAACCCCCGCATGGCGCAAGCCTTTGTGGACTATATGGCCACCCGCGGTATCCAGCTGCGTGTGGAGCACGATAACCATTATACGGTTTGGCTGGATGATGATTCGAAAGTCAATCTGGTCGAAAACGAACTTAGCCAGTTTATTCGCGACCCGAACCACCCGCGCTATCAGGCGGCGAGCTGGCATTCAGGCAGCACCTCGTCCGGCATTCATTATCAGGGCTCCTCACTGTTGGCCAATATCCGTGAGCGCGCCGGACCGCTAACGCTGTCCGTGATGGTGATGTGCATCGTGGTGTTTATACTGATGCAGATTTTTGGCGACCAGACGGTCATGAGCCTGCTGGCCTGGCCGGATGCGGACCAGCACTTTGAGTTGTGGCGCTGGTTCACCCATGCGCTGCTGCACTTCTCGATCCTGCATATCACCTTTAACCTGATGTGGTGGTGGTATCTCGGCGGCGCGGTGGAAAAAAGGCTGGGCAGCGGCAAGCTGTTTGTCATCCTGCTGATCTCGGCGTTGCTCAGTGGCTGGATGCAGTCCAAGTACAGTGGGGTGATGTTTGGTGGCCTGTCTGGTGCCGTCTATGCCCTGATGGGCTATGCGTGGCTGAGAGGCGAGCGCGACCCGCAAAGTGGCATCTACCTTGAACGTGGTCTGATGGCCTTCGCGGTCGTCTGGCTGGTGGTGGGCTACATGGGCTGGTTTGGCTTGTCTATTGCCAACGCCGCGCATGTTACCGGCCTGTTGGTCGGTCTGGCCATGGCATTTGTTGATACCCGACACGTGAAAAGATCCTAAGCAACAATCAGCAGGGACGCCTGGACAGGAGAGTTTTGTGAAGCAAACGCAACGTCATGACGCTATTATCGAATTAGTGCGTCGTCAGGGATATGTCAGTACGGAAGAGCTGGTGGATCATTTTGCCGTCAGTCCTCAAACCATCCGTCGCGACCTGAACGACCTGGCAGAACAGAATAAAATTCAACGTCATCACGGCGGGGCTGCCCTGCCATCCAGTTCGGAAAACACCGCCTGGCAGGATCGTAAGATGATGTGGTCAGCCGAAAAAGCCCGCATCGCTCAGCGCGTTGCCAGCCAGATCCCTGACGGCGCCTCGCTGTTCATTGATATTGGTACCACGCCGGAAGCGGTGGCGCACGCGTTGCTGAACCACAGCAATCTGCGGGTGGTGACTAACAACCTGAATGTCGCGATGCTGCTGATGTCGAAACCCGATTTCAGTCTGATCGTGGCCGGTGGTGAAGTGCGTACCCGTGATGGCGGCATTATGGGTGAGGCGACGCTCGACTATATCTCCCAGTTCCGTCTGGACTTCGGCATTCTGGGGATCAGCGGCATCGATATGGACGGTTCCCTGCTGGATTTCGACTATCACGAAGTGCGCACCAAGCGGGCGATAATTGAAAACTCCCGCTGCGTGATGCTGGTCGCTGACCACTCCAAGTTTGGCCGCAACGCGATGGTCAATCTGGGAAATATGAGCCTGATCGACTACCTGTTTACCGATGAGACGCCGCCACCGAGCGTGATGCAGACTATCGAGCAGCACGAAGTGCATCTGGAGCTGTGTTAAAGCCCGCGCACTGCGGCAAGGACGCCGCGCTCCTTTCTTCTTTCTTCTTTTGTATCAAGTTTATCTTTCCCTCAGCGAGCAATTTATTCTGTTCCGGTCTTAACTGTAAGAGTCGTAAGCCGGTTTGCACTTTGCCATTTTTCCCTTTTAATAAGGAAGCGGTATGTCGCAGCAGAAATTCAATCAGGGGCGGTTTGACGCGGCCCTTACCCGTCAGTGGCAACATCTTGGTTTAGCTTCAGCCAGTGAAATGACGCAGCATCAATGGTGGCAGGCCCTTAGCGGCGCACTGGCCGAGATGCTGGCGGCCTTACCGGTGGCCAGACAGACCAGGAAACAGCGCCACGTTAACTACATTTCAATGGAATTCTTAATCGGCAGGCTGACCGGCAATAACCTGCTGAATCTCGGTTGGTATGATGAGGTCAAAGCCAGTCTGGCGAAACACCAGTGCGATCTGAGCGAGCTGCTGGAAGAAGAGGTCGATCCGGCATTAGGCAACGGCGGCCTGGGGCGACTGGCGGCCTGCTATCTCGATTCGATGGCGACGGTGGGACAACCGGCGATCGGCTACGGGCTGAACTATCAGTACGGCTTGTTCCGCCAGACCTTTGTTGACGGCCAGCAGTTTGAAGCGCCGGACGACTGGCAGCGCAACAGCTATCCGTGGTTCCGCCACAATGCGGCGCTGGATGTGAACGTTGGGCTGGGCGGTAAAGTGGTTAAACAGGGCGGCATCTCCCGCTGGGAACCGGCGTTTACGCTGCGTGGTGAGGCCTGGGATCTGCCCGTCACCGGCTATCGCAACGGCATCACTCAGCCACTGCGACTATGGCAGGCCACGCATGCGCATCCCTTTGACCTGACGTTATTTAATGACGGCAAGTTCCTCAAGGCTGAACAGCAGGGGATTGACGCAGCGAAGCTGACCAAAGTGCTGTATCCGAATGATAATCATCAGGAAGGCAAGCAGCTGCGCCTGATGCAGCAGTATTTCCAGTGTGCCTGCTCGGTGGCCGACATTCTGCGCCGCCATCATCTGGCCGGGCGCCATATCGCCGAGCTGCCGGATTATGAAGTGATCCAGCTAAACGATACTCATCCCACCATCGCCATTCCTGAAATGCTGCGCGTGTTGCTCGATGATCATCAGATGAGCTGGGACGACGCCTGGGCTATCACCAGCAGAACCTTCGCTTATACCAACCACACGCTGATGCCTGAAGCGCTGGAGCGTTGGGATCAACGGCTGTTCCGCACGCTGTTGCCACGCCACTTTATGATCGTCAACGAGATCAACAAGCGCTTCAAAAAGGTCGTGGAGCAGCAATGGCCTGGCGAAGAAGCGGTGTGGGAGAAGCTGGCGGTGCTCTATGACCATCAGCTGCGGATGGCGAACCTCTGCGTGGTCGGTGGCTTTGCGGTTAACGGCGTGGCGGCACTGCATTCTGAGCTGGTGGTGAAAGATCTGTTCCCCGAGTACCACCAGCTGTGGCCGAACAAATTCCATAATGTCACCAACGGCATCACCCCGCGCCGCTGGTTAAAACAGTGTAACCCGGCGCTGGCCGGGCTGATTGACGAGACGCTGAAGGTCGAATGGGCTAACCATCTGGATGCGTTGAAAGGGCTTGAACCTTTTGCCGATAACAAAGCCTTCCGTCAGCGTTATCGCCAGATCAAACACGATAACAAGGTGCGTCTGGCCGACTATATCAAGCGGGTGACCGGCATAGTTGTCAGCCCGGAGGCGCTGTTCGATGTGCAAATCAAACGCCTGCACGAGTACAAACGCCAGCATCTGGGCCTGCTGCACATCCTGCATTGCTACAAAGCGCTGCGCGAAAACCCTGAGAAAGACGTTGTTCCGCGCGTGTTCCTGTTTGGTGCCAAAGCGGCACCGGGCTATTACCTCGCCAAAAATATTATCTACGCCATCAATAAAGTGGCGGAGAAAATCAACAACGATCCGCGGGTAGGCGACAAGCTGAAAGTGGTGTTTATCCCTGACTATCGGATCACGGCGGCGGAATTAATGATCCCCGCGGCGGACCTCTCCGAGCAGATCTCCACTGCCGGTTATGAAGCCTCTGGCACCGGCAATATGAAGCTGGCGCTGAATGGCGCGTTAACTATCGGCACGCTGGATGGGGCAAACGTTGAGATTGCCGAACAGGTAGGTGAAGAGAATATCTTTATTTTCGGTAACTCGGTGTATGAAGTGAAGGCGCTGAAAGCGGGCGGCTATTCACCGAAAAAGCTGCGTAAGAAGGATAAGCATCTTGATGGCCTGTTGAAGGAACTGGAAAAAGGCGTCTTCAGTGATGGCGATAAACATGCCTTTGACCTGATGCTTCACAGCCTGGATAAGGGCGGCGATCCCTGGCTGGTACTGGCCGATTTCAACAGCTATATCGAGGCGCAAAAGCGGGTGGAAGCCTTGTGGCTAGATCAGGAAGCCTGGACCCGCGCCACCATTCTGAACACGGCCCGTACCGGGATGTTCAGTTCCGATCGCTCAGTTCGCGATTATCAGCAGCGTATCTGGCAGGCGAAGCGCTAAGGAGTCGCAATGGACAAAAAGAAATTTGAACAGGAAGCCGCCGCTGCCGGGATCGCCACAAAATACATCAACGCCCGTGGTGAGCCGGAAGAGGTCAGCGTAGCGATCCGTCAGCGGCTGCTGGCGGCGATGTCGGGTAAGCACAAGGAAAAACCGGGACCGGTGCCGGCCTGCAAAGTGTTTATCCGTAAGCGTTTACTGCAACTGGCGGTCGGCGGAAAGGGTGAATTTCAGTGGCAGCTGATGATGGAGAACGGTCGGGAACACAACGGAACGGTCAACGGCGGGGAGGCCATCAGGCTGCCAGCAAATCTGGCCTTTGGCTACCATCAGCTCCATCTTCAGCAGGGTGGAAAGCAGTGGCAGTGCCGGATCATTGTGGCCCCTAAGCGCTGTTATGAACCTGAGCCGTTGCTACAGGGCAAAAAACTGTGGGGGTCCTGCGTTCAGCTGTACACCGTGCGTTCAGAGCAGAACTGGGGAATGGGGGATTTCGGCGATTTAAAACGCCTGCTGGCGGAGGTGGCCGATCGGGGGGGCGCGTTTATCGGCCTGAATCCGATCCACTCGCTGTATCCCGCCAATCCGGAAAGTGCCAGTCCGTACAGCCCCTCGTCCCGACGCTGGCTGAACGTGCTGTATATCGATGTGTCCGACGTGCCGGATTTCCAGCAGGGCAAAGCGGCGCAACGCTGGTGGCAACAAAAAGGCACGCAAAAGCAGCTGGCCAAAGCCCGTGAAAGTGACTGGGTGGATTACGCACGGGTTGGCGAGCTGAAAATCAGTGGGCTGCGTCATGCGTGGCAGCATTTTACCCAGCGCAAAAATAGCGATCCCGACGTGGTGCAATTTGAGGACTTTATCGCCGAAGGCGGTAGCAGCCTCTACTGGCAGGCGGCCTATGATGCGCTGCATGGCATTATGCGGGCGGATAATCCCGATCGTTGGGGCTGGCCGGTCTGGCCGAAGACCTTGCAGCAGGCCCATTCGAAAGAAGTGCAGCAGTTTTGTCAGCAGCAGGAGAGTGAAATTCGCTTCTGGCTGTGGTTACAGTGGCTGGCAAACCGGCAGTTTGATGCCTGCTGGCAGCTGAGCCAGCAGCGTAAGATGCCGATCGGCTTATACCGTGACCTGGCGGTTGGCGTAGCCGAGGGCGGCTCGGAAACCTGGTGCGATCCGGAGCTGTATTGCCTCGGCGCTTCGGTTGGTGCGCCGCCGGATATTCTCGGGCCGCTGGGGCAAAACTGGGGTCTGCCACCGATGGATCCGCACGTGATGGCAGCCAGAGGCTATCAGCCGTTTATCGACCTTGTGCGGGCGAATATGGCCAGCTGCGGCGCGTTACGCATCGATCATGTGATGTCGATGCTGCGGCTATGGTGGATACCCTACGGTGAAACCGCCAACTTCGGTGCCTATGTTTACTACCCGGTAGAGGATTTATTGGCGATCCTCGCCCTGGAGAGCCAGCGCAATCAGTGCATGGTGATTGGCGAAGATTTAGGTACGGTGCCGAAGGAGATCGTCTCACTGCTGCGTGATGGCGGCATCTACTCATGGAAGGTGTTGTATTTCGAACAGCAAAATATGGATCGGTATCGTTCCCCTGCAGACTGGCCCCGTCAGTCGATGGCGAGTGCCACCACCCATGATTTGCCGACGTTGCGCGGCTTCTGGAATGCAGGCGATCTGGTGCTGGGGGAGCGTCTCGGACTCTACCCGGACAAAGTGGTGCTGCACCGGCTCTATCAGGATCGCGCCAGACAGAAGCAGGCTTTGCTGACGGCTTTGCATCAATATGGCTGCCTGTCTAAAAGCAACGGCAAGAAAGCCAGCGTAATGAAAATGACCCCGGATCTGAATCGCGGAATGCAGCGATTTATTGCCGACAGCAACAGCGCCCTGTTGGGCCTGCAACCGGAGGACTGGCTGGATATGGATAAGCCGGTCAACGTGCCCGGAACCACCGATCAATACCCGAACTGGCGCAGAAAGCTCAGTATGACGCTGGAAGAGATGTTTGCCGATGTGCGGGTCAACCGGCTGATAAAGGATATCAATCGCAGACGCAAGGCGGGTGAGTCAGGCGGAAAATCAGAGAAGAAAGTGGGGGAGTAAACCAGAAATGAAAACGGGCGGAAGGTTCCGCCCGTTAATGCCACTCAGTAGAACGAGTGCTCGCCGCGCTGGTGTTCTGTCAGGTCACGTACGCCTTTCAGCTCAGGGAAAGCGACCAGCAGTTCTTTTTCGATGCCTTCCTTCAGGGTCACGTCGACCATTGAACAACCGTTACAGCCGCCACCAAATTGCAGGATAGCGTAGCCGTCATCGGTGATTTCCATCAGCGAGACTTTACCGCCGTGGCTGGCCAGCTGTGGATTGATGGTTGCCTGGAGCTGGTACTCAACGCGTTCAATCAGCGGGGCATTATCATCCACCTTACGCATTTTGGCGTTAGGCGCTTTCAGCGTCAGCTGAGAACCGAGATTATCAGTAACGAAATCGATTTCCGCCTCTTCAAGATAAGGGGCGCTGAGTTCATCAATATAGGCCGACAGCTTCTCAAACTTCAGTTCGGTGTCGGTGGCTTCTACTGCATCGGGTGGGCAGTAAGAGACGCCGCATTCGGCTGTGGGTGTGCCTGGATTGATTACGAATACACGGATTTGTGTGCCATCTTCCTGTTTCGACAGCAGTTTTGCGAAGTGCTCTTGCGCAGAATCAGTAATTAGGATCATGGCGATTGCTCAATAGTTTATACAATTAATTAACGATATTACGCCCATCGCCGACGCTCTACAAGGTTCGGCACAGGCTCCATACCTGCACGCTGGCCGCGCCTGCGGCCAACAAAATGCGGCTGATTTCTCCAACGGTGCTGCCGGTGGTGACCACATCATCTGTTAATGCGATATGCAGGCCTTTTACCGCAATTTCAACCCTGAAGGCCCCACGCAGATTTCGTCTTCGGGCTGTGGCCAGCAGCTGGTGCTGGATCTGCGTTTTCCTTTGCCGGGAAATGCCTGCCACGGCATAGCGGCATTGAAGCCAACGGGCGAGATGGCGGGTCACTTCATCCATCTGATTATAGCCCCGTCGCCAGGCGCGTGTTTGGTGTAAGGGTACACAGAGCAGCAGGTCAGGTCTGCGCAGCTTGTGCTTCCGGCGCGCACCTAACCAGCTTAGCAAAAGCAGTCTGGCCAGCATGGCTGAGAGTGCGGTGGCCTGATAAAACTTTAGCCGCTTCACCCAATCACTGAGCGGTGGCCGCCAGTCGCTGACCATAATCATCTGCTGCCAGTAAGGTGGCTTAAGCTGGCAGGCACCGCATTCCTTACTGGCGCTGGCAGACGGCAGGCCACAACGGGGACAGCAGATTGGCAACGGCGGAAGATGGCGCAGGCAAACGCTGCAAATCCCGTGGTGGGCAAACGTCAGCGGCATCTGGCATAGCCAACATGTGGTGGGCATTGGTAGCATAGCGGCCTCCATGGCAAAAACAGGACAATAACGGATGACACAGCTTTACTGGCAGACAATCGGTAAGGGCAATCGCAATCTTGTGATGCTGCACGGATGGGGGCTGAATGCCGATGTCTGGCAAAACGTGGTGGAGCGACTGAGTCCGCATTTTTGTCTGCATCTGGTCGATCTGCCGGGCTACGGTCGCAGCAGGAATTTTGCGCCGATGAGCGTTGAGCAGATGGTCGCCACTCTGTTGCCGCAGGCACCAGAAAAAGCGCTGTGGCTGGGCTGGTCGTTAGGCGGGCTGGTTGCCAGCAGGCTGGCCTTATTGCACCCTGAACGCGTCAGCGGATTGATCACCGTCGCCTCCTCGCCGGCGTTTTCTGCCGCAGATGGCTGGCCGGGCATCAAACCTGAAACCCTGGCGGGTTTCCAGCAGCAGCTCAGTGAAAACTTTCAGCGCACCGTCGAGCGTTTCCTTGCCTTGCAAACGCTGGGCACCGAAAGCGCCAGGCAGGATGCACGCTTGCTGAAAAGTGTGGTGCTGGATCTGCCGGCTCCTGAGAGTGCCGTGCTGGATGCCGGACTGGAGATGTTACGCACGGTCGACCTGCGTGAAGAGATGAAAGCGCTGACCGTGCCGCTGTTACGCATCTATGGCGCACTGGATGGATTGGTGCCGCGTAAAATTGTGCCATTGCTTGATGCCGCGTGGCCTGACAGCCAGTCAGCGATCGTGGAAAAGGCCGCTCATGCACCGTTTATTTCCCATCCTGAGGTTTTCTGCCAGCAACTGATTGATTTCGGCTCAAAAAATAGCGCATAAACTTTGGCCAAAAACTGGCGAATTATTTATTACGGGTAATAATTACCTCTGTAAGCAGGATCGCTTACTGATTACCTCTGAGCTGTCAGGGAGTTGGCTCATTTTTCCCTCCCTGAATTCTCATCAAGCGATTGCTTATTGCTAACAACTATACAGGAGTGTCTTTGATGAAGATTATTAAAACGATTGCTATTAGCCTGCTGGTAGGCTCGGTTTCTTTTACGGCCATGGCGGCCAAAGAAGTGACCAAAGAAGAAGTTAAAACAATGAATCTCGAAAAAATTGGTACTGTGACCACCACCTCGGAAGCCACTTCTCCGATGGATGCTAAAAAAGATCTGTCCAAAAAAGCGGATGAAAAGGGTGGGAAATACTATCTGGTGATCGCCGGACGTGAGCACGGTAAATTCAGTGCAACTGCCGACGTTTATAAATAATTTCCGGTTTTAAAGGCCTTTGTAACTCCTTTACAGAGGCCTGATTTACTCTCTACAGGCAGGGCCTTCCTGCCTGTTGTTATTTCTGCATTGGGTTCAGCTCTTCAGCCACATATATGAAAGCGGCGTTAACGTCAGTGGTTTCTCACCTTCGAAAATCCGGTCGGTAATAATATCGCGGTAGCGCCGGGCATCCGGCAGCGTATATGCGATCTCACGGTTGCTGAGGTTATAAATACACAGCAGCGTCTGATGATCTTTTTCGGACCAGCGATACATAATGAATAGCGCATTATCGCCTTCAAGTACCTGCATGGGATTATCCGGATGAAAGGCGGTTTGCCGGGTTCTGAGTTGCACCAGGCTGCCCAGAGCGTGATACACCCCATAGCGCAGCGAATGCGTATCGCTTAATTCCGCTTCTATCTGACTGAGGCTGTATTTTTGCCGGTTAATCGCCCGGTTATGTCCGGCTGTTTTCACCCCGTCCATATCGTTGCGCGAGCCCAGTATGCTTTGGATATAGAGCGCAGGCACGCCGGGAAAGGCCAGCAGAAGTGCGTGGGCCAACATAAAACGTTGCAGGCGGGTGCCGTCGTCATCGTCTTTTTTGTTCAGCGCATCCATATAGGTGACGTTAATTTCGTATGGGCTGGTGGTGCCGTCCGGATTATTTTTATATGACACCAACGCCCCTTCCATCGCCAAATCCCTGACCAGCGAGACGATTTCGGTTTCAGGCAAAATGCCTCTAAGCGGATTCAGGCCGATGCCATCGTGAGACGCGAGAAAATTAAACCAGGTTGTTGTGCCGCCAGAGCCATCAAGTGAGGCTGCCCACTGTTTCAGTGCGCGTGCCGAACCGTTATGAATTGCGTGCAGCACCAGCGGCGGCAGTGAAAACTGATACACCATCTGCGCTTCATCCTGGCCGTTACCCAAATAGCTGATGTTGTCTTTGTGCGGCACGTTAGTTTCGGTGATGATCACCGTGCCTGGCGCCACGGCATTGGTGATGGCGCGAAACAGTTTGACCAGCAGGTGGGTTTTTTCCAGATGGATGCAGGAGGTGCCGGGCGTTTTCCACATATAGCCAACGGCATCCAGTCGAACATAATCGGCTCCTTTCGCCAGGTAGTCCAACAGCACGTTGACCATACTGAGCAGCACCTCAGGATTGGCAAAATTAAGGTCGATTTGGTCGGCGCTAAAGGTGGTCCAGATAAAGCGGGTTTCACCGTCTGCCATCTCAAACGGCGTCAGTAACGGCGAGGTTCTTGGACGCGTGACCGCGCTCAAATCGGTGGATGGTGGCATGCTGATAAAGAAATCATCCCAGCCCGGATCCTGCGCCAGATAATGCCTGAACCATCCGCTGTGGGCGGACATATGGTTGCAGACAAAATCAAACATCAATCGCGTCTGCGCGTGCAGATCGGCGATATCTGACCAGTCTCCACAAATCCCGTTGACCTGATGGTAATCAATCACTGAAAAGCCATCATCCGATGAATAAGGGAAAAAAGGCAGCAGGTGAACTAACGTAAAGCTGGACTGCAAGTGTTGCTGATAGAAGCGTGAGAGCGTGCGCAGCGTGGGGATATCGGCCTCGTGGAACTGATCGGCATAGGTGATCAACACCACGTCTTTTTCGTCCCAGTGTGCTTTACGCTGATGATTCAGTGCGTTGCGTGTACGCAGCATGGCATCAGCCAGCTTTTCCCTACAGGAAAGGGGAAAGGTGCCGTCGTAAATTTTGTCGAGTAAGGGAGTAATGTTATCCATTGAGATGCAGTGAGCCGCCGCATTTATCCACAGCACGATAGTTTTCACTGTAGACCGTTGAAGCAGAATCGCAACTTCAACGGCCAGACGCTCAGCGTCTCGTCAGGGAAATCAGTGGCAGCGCCCGCTTTTGGTACAGCCCGCACACGGTGAGTGGCTGACGACGCTCAATGACAGACGTTCCGGCGGTAGGGTCAGGATTTTCAGCCGCAGCCACAGCAGCAGGTTGAAACCGGCAACCGCCAGTAAAATCAGGCTGCTGGATTGAGGATGATCGCTAAAGGTGGCCAACTGATAAAACACGGTTGCCAGCGAGTAAGCCAGATTCAGTCCCCAGCCAATCGAGAACAACATCCAGCGGCGACTACTTTCCCGCGCAATGGCGCCCATTACAGAAACGCAGGGTACATACAGCAGGACAAAAATCAGATAGCTGTATGCAGCGGCGGCACTGCCGAATTTGCTGTGCATCACCCCCATCGCCCCGCTTGCCATCTCCCCGTCGCCTTTACTGGCTTCAACCGGATTTAGCAGCACGCTCAGGCTGAAGGTCTCTTTTACGCCGTCCCAGGTTTCGGTCAGCGCGTCTTTCAGTTCACCAGTCAGGCTGAAGCTGGCGGCGTCAAAGGGCTGCTCGTGCAGAGCTTCAGCGGTGTACAGCGTGTTCAGCGTGCCGACCACCACTTCCTTCGCCATCGCACCGGTCACCAGGCCGACCGTGGCCTGCCAGTTATCCTGCTGCACACCCATCGGCGACAGCAGTGGCGTCAGAGTGCGGCTGACGGTCGCCAGCGCCGAATCGTTGATGCTGTCCACCGGCTGACCACTGAACGAGAAGCTGTTCAGCGCACCAATCAGTACGCTGACCACCACGATAACTTTGCCGGCCCGCAGCACAAAACTTTGCAGCCGCTGCCAGGTTTGCAGCAGCAGACTTTTCAGATGGGGGACGTGCCAGGTCGGCAGTTCCATCACAAATGGCGACGCTTCCCCACGCAGTAAGGTTTTTTTCAACAGCAGCCCGGTCATAATGGCGGCGACAATGCCCAACAGATAGAGACTGAACACCACCAGCGAGCCGCTTTTGCCGAAGAAGGCAGCAGCAAATACCGCAAAGATCGCCAGCCTCGCGCCGCAGGACATAAACGGCGCCATCAGCACGGTCATCAGGCGCTCACGCGGCGCATCCAGCGTGCGGGCGCCCATCACCGACGGCACGTTGCAGCCAAAGCCGACAATCAGGGGCACGAAGGATTTGCCGGGCAGTCCCAGCGCCTGCATCAGACGATCCATCACAAAAGCGGCACGCGCCATATAGCCGGAGTCTTCCATCAGCGAGAGGAACAGATACATCAGGCCGATTTGCGGCACCAGCGGCATCACGGTATTGATACCGCCGCCAATGCCCTGCGCCAGAAACAACGTTAGCGGCAGCGGGAAGTGCAGCATCGCTCCAAGCCACTGCGTGCCGTGAATAAATACCGCTGCCGATGCGATTTCAAACAGCGGTTGCAACGCGCCACCAAGATTGATGGCAAAGAAGAACATCAGGTACATCACGGCAAAGAAAATCGGCAGGCCGAGCCAGCGGTTGAGGACCAGGCTGTCGAGCCTTGCGGACAGCCGGTGCGCAGTTGCCCGATGCGACACGGTCACCGCGTCACACACCGCATCAATGGCCTGGTAACGGGCTGCCGCAATCTTCAGCGGTGCGTCCGCGAGGTCGGGAAACGTTTGCAGCACCTCTGCGGCATCGCTGGCCTGAGAGCGGCTGTAGATATCACCCTCAAGTAGCTGTAACGCCAGCCAACGGCGTTGTGCCGGTGTTCGCTCGCCGTGCATCGCGTCACTCAGCGTGGCGACCTGCGCGAGGATCTCCGCTGGATACCTGACCGCAAACTGCCCGGCATGGCGTGAATGATCATCAATCGCCTGCTTAAGCTGTTTAATGCCCTGTGCACGCGTCGAGATAAGGGGGATCACCGGGCAACCAAGCTGTTTTTCGAGGGAAGGAATGTCGATATCAATCTGCTGACTGGCGGCGATATCCAGCATGTTCAGGGCGATGATGCAGGGCACACCCAACGCCTGCAGCTGCTGAGTCAGCCACAGGTTACGGGCCAGATTACTGGCATCGACCACGTTGATCACCAGGTCGGCTTCGCCGCTTAGCATATAGTGACAGGCGATTTGCTCGTCGAGTGAGCTGTCGGCAGAAAGGGTGGTGAGAGAGTAGGTGCCAGGCAGATCGACCAGTTGCACAGCATAGCGTTGCGTCGTGAACTGGCCCTGTTTGCGCTCGACCGTCACGCCAGCCCAGTTGCCTACTCGCTGCCGCGCGCCGGTTAACTGATTAAACAGGGTGGTTTTACCCGAATTCGGGTTGCCAATCAGGCCAATGGTGCAGGTTTTCATGTTCATCGTCCCCTCAGCGCTGAGGCTCCAGTTGCAGGAAAGCCAGGTCTTTTTTTCGCAGCATCAGGCTGACGCGGCGAACTTCGATTTGTACCGGATCGCCCAGCGGGGCAATGCGTTTGACCTGAAAATGGGCGCCGGGCAACAGCCCAAGCGCCAGCATTTTTTGCCGGAATGCGGCGCTGATGGAGGGAGAGAAGCTGACGATTTTATAGTACTGCTGCGGGACGATCTGCATAGTTCCACCTGACGGCGGGAGGCGCCGTGATAATCAACGGTGGCAATTATAATGAGAACGATTCACGCTCTTATTGATGCAGAACAAGCTTGAGGGGAGCGAAACTAAACGGAGGGGAAATGACGCGCGGACCGGCAGATCCGCGCGTGTTGCTTAGCGTTTCTTGCCGAACGCCGCGGCCAGCGCATCACCCATCGCGCTGTTGTTACTGACCGCCGGCTGCGCCGCCGGGCGGGGACGCGGTTTGCCCTGAGCGGGTTTCGCGTTGTCACGGCCGGCATTGCCACCGCCGCCACGGCGAGAATTGCCTTCGCCTGGCTGCTCATCAAGACGCATGGTCAGCGCAACGCGCTTACGCTGCAAGTCCACTTCCATCACCTTCACCTTGACGATATCGCCCGCCTTGACCACCTTGTGCGGGTCATCGATGAACTTATCTGACAGCGAAGAGATATGCACCAGACCATCCTGATGCACGCCGATATCGACGAAGGCGCCAAAGCCGGTGACGTTAGTGACCGCGCCTTCCAGCACCATGCCGGGCAGCAGATCGTTCATCGTCTCGATACCTTCTGCAAACTGAGCTGTTTTGAACTCAGGACGCGGATCGCGGCCCGGTTTTTCCAGTTCTTTGATGATATCGGTGACGGTCGGCACACCAAACTTTTCATCGGTAAAGTCGACGGCACGCAGGTTGCGCAACTCGGTGGGGTTGCCCATCACCTCATTCAACGCCTGCTGAGTGGCAGCCAGAATGCGCTGTACCACCGGGTAGGCTTCCGGGTGAACCGTTGAGGCATCCAGTGGGTTATCGCCCTGGTTGATACGCAGGAAGCCCGCGCACTGCTCAAAGGCTTTCGGTCCCAGACGGCTGACTTTCAGCAGCTGCTGACGATCCTGGAAGCGGCCGTTCTCGTCACGCCAGCTGACAATATTCTGCGCCATCATCTTGCTCAGGCCCGCCACGCGGGTCAGTAACGGCACGGAAGCGGTGTTGAGATCCACGCCCACGCCGTTTACGCAGTCTTCCACCACTGCATCCAGCTTCTTCGCCAACTGGCTCTGGCTGACGTCGTGCTGATACTGGCCGACACCGATGGATTTCGGGTCGATTTTCACCAGCTCAGACAGCGGATCCTGCAAGCGGCGGGCAATTGACACCGCACCACGGATGGACACGTCGAGATCAGGGAATTCCAGCGCGGCCAGTTCCGATGCGGAATAGACCGATGCGCCGGCTTCACTGACGATCACTTTCTGCGCCTTGACCTGCGGATACTGCTGTTGAATATCCAGGTAGAAGCGCTCGGTTTCACGGGACGCGGTGCCGTTGCCGATGGCAACCAGCTCAACGTTATGTTTTGTACAGAGCGCGGCCACGGCTGCCGCGGCTTTCGCCGTCTGGCCGGTATGCGGATAAATAGTATCGGTGGCGACCAGCTTGCCGGTGGCATCAACGATAGCCACCTTCACGCCGGTGCGCAGGCCCGGATCGAGGCCCATGGTGGCACGCATGCCCGCAGGAGCCGCCATCAGCAGATCGTGCAGGTTACGGGCGAAGACGTTGATCGCTTCATCTTCTGCACGTTCGCGTACGGTGCCCATCAGCTCGGTTTCGAGGTGCAGCAGCACCTTGATGCGCCAGGTCCAGCTGACCACCGCTTTACGCCAGCCATCAGCCGGCGCATTGTTCAGGCGCAGCTGCAGGTGATCGATAATGATCTGCTCACCGTGGCTTTCACGTGGCGGCTCGTCAAACTGCGGATCGGGATTCAGCGCCAGCTGCAGGATGCCTTCGTTGCGGCCGCGGAACATCGCCAGCGCACGGTGAGAGGGCACCGTGGTCAGCGCTTCGTGGTGATCGAAGTAGTCGCGGAATTTTGCGCCTTCGTCCTGTTTGCCATCAACCACGCGGGACACCAGGTGGGCATGTTTCCACAGGTATTCGCGCACTTTAGCCAGCAACGAGGCGTCTTCCGCAAAGCGTTCCATCAGGATGTAGCGCGCGCCATCAAGGGCGGCTTTGGTGTCGGCGACGCCTTTATCGGCATCGACAAAGGTTGCCGCAAGCTGTTCAGGATCGTGTGAGGGATCCTGCCACAGCGTGTCGGCCAGCGGTTCAAGACCGGCTTCAAGCGCAATCATTCCGCGCGTGCGGCGCTTTTGCTTATAAGGCAGGTAAAGGTCTTCGAGTTCGGTTTTGCTCAGGGTGTTGGTGATGGCGGTGCTCAGCTCATCGGTTAACTTGCCCTGATCGCTGATAGATTTCAGAATCGACTGGCGTCGCTCTTCAAGCTCCCTGAGGTAGCTCAGGCGGGTTTCCAGCATACGCAGCTGGGTATCATCCAGCCCGCCGGTCACTTCCTTACGATAACGTGCGATAAACGGCACGGTATTCCCTTCATCCAACAGACGGACAGCGGCATCAACCTGTTCTGCTCGCGCCTGCAGCTCACTTGCAATAATGCGGCTCAGCGAATCTTTCATCATCGGTTACTTTATGGCTTATAGACAGCGGACAGTTATACGGATTGCAGGCGGAAATTGCCAGTCGCCGGGCGACACTCAGCGCCCACATCCGCGTGATTAGGATTGTTTAACGTAGTCGATCGCCACCACATACCAGTGCGCATCGCCAACCGGCGTAGGCACCACCGCCAAATCGCCGACCTCTTTCTTCAGCAGCGCGCGGGCCATCGGTGAATCGATTGAGATGTAGTCATTGCGGCCAAAAATCTCGTCGTAACCGGCGATGCGAAAGCGCTTCACATCGCCCGCGTCGTTTTCAATCTCGACCCAGGCGCCAAAGAACACTTTGCCATCTTGCTGCGGCGAGTATTCCACGATGCGCAGTTGCTCGAGGCATTTGGTGAGATAGCGCACGCGGCGGTCAATCTCGCGCAGCCGTTTCTTGTTGTACTGGTAATCGGCATTTTCACTGCGGTCACCGAGGCTGGCCGCCCAGGTCACCTTTTTGGTCACTTCAGGCCGATCTTCCCGCCAGAGAAAGTCGAGTTCCTGCTTCAGCTTGTCGTAACCTTCGCGGGTAATCAGTTGGGTTTTCATCGTAATCCATTTCTTTCACGGGAATGCTGCGACTATTTTGTTGTGCGGCGCGCACTGATGCAAATCCCTTCTGCATTTTTCTGCCCGCGCTTACTGTTTGTTTGTTCTGACTATTCGGCATTGAAAAGCTGTGCATTAGCGCAGGTTTTTCAGCCAAAATTAAAGATAAGCTGCTGTTTAATATGCTTTGTAACAATTTCGGCTAGAATATAAACCATTATTGACTGTTACATTCAGGCATCTTTTTTGAAAATAATAGCTCGGGCAATTGCGCCTTTGGGAGTATCGACATGCAAGAGAACTACAAAATTCTGGTCGTGGATGACGACATGCGTTTACGTGCGTTGCTGGAACGCTATCTGACCGAACAGGGTTTCCAGGTGCGTAGCGTGGCGAACGCTGAGCAGATGGATCGTCTGCTGACGCGTGAGTCCTTCCACCTGATGGTGCTGGACCTGATGCTGCCTGGCGAAGATGGCCTGTCTATCTGCCGCCGTCTGCGCAGCCAGAGCAACCCAATGCCGATCATTATGGTGACGGCGAAAGGCGAAGAAGTAGACCGTATTGTTGGCCTGGAAATCGGCGCTGATGACTACATTCCAAAACCGTTTAACCCGCGTGAGCTGCTGGCCCGTATCCGCGCCGTGCTGCGTCGTCAGGCCAATGAACTGCCGGGCGCACCGTCGCAGGAAGAAGCGGTGATCGCTTTCGGTAAGTTCAAGCTGAACCTCGGTACGCGTGAAATGTTCCGTGAAGACGAGCCGATGCCACTGACCAGCGGCGAGTTCGCTGTGCTGAAGGCACTGGTCAGCCACCCGCGTGAACCGCTGTCCCGTGACAAGCTAATGAACCTGGCGCGTGGCCGTGAATACAGTGCGATGGAGCGCTCGATTGACGTGCAGATCTCCCGCCTGCGTCGCATGGTGGAAGAAGATCCGGCGCATCCACGTTATATCCAGACCGTTTGGGGCCTGGGCTACGTCTTCGTGCCGGACGGCAGTAAGGCATGAGGCGGATCCGCTTCTCTCCCCGCAGTTCATTTGCCCGTACGCTGCTGTTGATCGTGACCCTGCTGTTTGTCAGCCTGGTCACGACCTATCTGGTGGTGCTGAACTTTGCCATCCTGCCAAGCCTGCAGCAGTTTAACAAAGTGCTGGCGTATGAAGTGCGAATGCTGATGACCGATCGGTTACAGCTGGAGGATGGCACGCAGCTTGAGGTGCCACCTGCATTCCGCCGTGAGATATACCGCGAGTTAGGCATTTCGCTGTATACCAACGCGGCGGCGGAAGAGAGCGGATTGCGCTGGGCGCAGCATTACGAATTCCTCAGCCAGCAGATGGCACAGCAACTGGGCGGGCCGACCGACGTTCGCGTCGAGGTGAATAAAAACTCTCCGGTGGTCTGGCTGAAAACCTGGCTGTCGCCGGATATCTGGGTCAGGGTGCCGCTGACGGAAATTCATCAGGGGGACTTCTCGCCGCTGTTCCGTTATACGCTGGCGATTATGCTGTTGGCGATAGGCGGTGCCTGGCTGTTTATCCGCATCCAGAACCGACCCCTTGTGGAGCTGGAGCACGCCGCAATCCAGGTGGGTAAAGGCATTATTCCGCCGCCGCTACGTGAGTACGGGGCCTCTGAGGTGCGTTCGGTTACCCGAGCGTTTAATCAGATGGCGTCGGGCGTTAAGCAACTGGCCGATGACCGCACGCTGCTAATGGCGGGTGTCAGTCATGACCTGCGCACGCCGCTGACGCGTATCCGTCTGGCGACCGAGATGATGTCTCAGGAAGATGGCTATCTGGCTGAGTCGATCAATAAAGATATCGAAGAGTGCAACGCCATCATCGAGCAGTTTATTGATTATCTGCGTACCGGCCAGGAGATGCAGTTTGAGCGTGCAGACCTGAATGGCGTACTCGGCGAAGTGGTCGCGGCGGAAAGCGGCTATGAGCGTGAGATTGAGAACGAGGTGATGACCAGCGAACTGATGGTCGATATTAATCCGTTATCCATTAAACGTGCCGTCGCCAATATGGTGGTCAACGCCGCCCGCTATGGTAACGGCTGGATTAAGGTCAGCAGCGGCAACGAATTGCAGCGCGCCTGGTTCCAGGTTGAAGATGATGGTCCGGGCATCCGCCCCGATCAGCTGAAGCACCTGTTCCAGCCGTTTGTGCGCGGCGACAGCGCCCGCAGCACCAGCGGAACGGGATTAGGCCTGGCGATTGTGCAACGTATTATCGATGCGCATCAGGGATCGCTGGAGATTGGTGACAGCGATCGCGGTGGGTTGCGCATTCGTGCTTATCTGCCTTTGCCACCCGCCAACAGCCTGCCGACACCACCCGTCGCGTAACGGTTTAATCTGTCTGTAAAAAAGGGCTTAGTCGATGACTAAGCCCTTTTTGCTTTACAGCTGCGGACCGGCTTTAACTAACGCCTCTCCAGCTGGGGTATCGGTGTATTTATCAAAATTATCAATAAAACGCTGAGCCAGATCGCTGGCCTTGCCGTGCCACTCGGCCTCATCATTCCAGGTGTTTCGCGGATCGAGAATATGGCTGTCCACGCCCGGCAGCGCGACCGGCATCTGCAGATTAAACACCGGCAGCGTCACGGTTTCGGCTTGCGACAGCTCACCGCGTAAAATGGCGTTGATAATCGCCCGGGTGTCTTTGATGGAGATGCGCTTGCCGCTGCCGTTCCAGCCGGTATTGACCAGATAGGCCTCCGCACCGGCCGCTTCCATCCGCTTCACCAGCACTTCGGCATACTGCGTTGGATGCAGCGTCAGGAAGGCTGCCCCGAAGCAGGCGGAGAAGGTCGGCGTCGGTTCAGTCACACCGCGTTCGGTGCCTGCCAGTTTGGCGGTGAATCCGGAAAGGAAGTGATACTGGGTCTGATCGGGGCTGAGCCGTGAAACCGGCGGTAGCACGCCAAAGGCATCGGCGGTCAGGAAGATCACTTTGCTGGCGTGGCCCGCTTTGGAGACCGGCTTAACGATATTATCGATATGCTCGATCGGATAGGAGACGCGGGTGTTTTCGGTCTTACTGCCGTCATCGTAATCAACGGTGCCATCAGCGCGGATCACCACGTTTTCCAGCAGGGCGTCGCGTCGAATCGCCTGATAAATTTCCGGCTCGGCCTGCTCAGACAGCTTGATGGTCTTGGCGTAGCAGCCACCTTCAAAGTTAAACACGCCGTCATCGTCCCAGCCATGTTCATCATCGCCGATCAGCTGGCGCAGGGGGTCGGTAGAAAGCGTGGTTTTACCGGTGCCGGAGAGGCCAAAGAACACGGCCACATCGCCTTTTTCGCCGACGTTCGCCGAGCAGTGCATCGAAGCAATGCCCTTCAACGGCAGTAGATAATTCATGATGGCGAACAGGCCTTTCTTCATTTCGCCGCCGTACCAGGTCCCGCCAATCAGCTGAATACGTTCCGTCAGGTTGAAGGCGACAAAGTTCTCAGAGTGAAGCCCCTGTTTTTGCCAGTTTGGGTTGGTGCATTTGGCGCCGTTCATCACCACAAAGTCCGGCTTAAAGGTGGCCAGTGCAGCGTCATCCGGGCGGATAAACATGTTTTTCACAAAGTGCGCCTGCCAGGCGACTTCAGTGATAAAGCGTACGCAAAGTCGGCTGTCCGGATTGGCGCCGCACCAGGCATCCACCACGAACAGACGTTTATGCGACAGCTGCTTAGTGACGAGGGATTTCAGGGCCTGCCAGTTCTCTTCAGAAAGCGGCTGATTGTCGTTCTTACCTTCGCCCCGATCGTTCCACCACAGCGTGTCGCGGGTGGTGTCATCGCGAACGATATATTTATCTTTGGGTGAGCGGCCGGTAAAAATGCCGGTATCGACGGCAATGGCGCCAGATTGTGTCTGAATGCCTCGTTCACAACCGGACAGTCCTGGACGGGTTTCTTCGTGAAAAAGCGTTTCATAATCGGGGTTATGGACGATTTCAACCGTGTCCGTGATGCCATAAGCGACGAGGTCCTGTGGGGTCAGATCACGCATGTTACTGCTCCTTTATCGGCTCTGTGCTGCAACGTAGTGTAGGGTAATGGAAAACCATTAACCGTGATGTTCCGCATATCCATCCTCATGCGGAAAGCACGATCGCGCGCAGTCTACACGTGTGAAGATGCAGTGAAAGGCAAAAGCAGCAGAAATGAGAAGCAGCGCGTGAAGAGAGGAAGGTGCAGGGCCCGGCCGGTTAAGGCCTGACCATTTCGTGCATATTAACGCATCAGTTTGCGACGCGAGTCGCATCAATGAAGCTGATCGTTACTCGCGGAAGAACCGTTACGGATCGCCGCAATATCCACCGCGTCGTAGGTATAGTGGCTGCCGCAGTAGTCACAGTGCATGTCGATTTTGCCATCTTCTGCAAGGATTTCGTCCACTTCGGCTTCCGGCAGCGTCGCCAGCACTTCGCCACAGCGCTCGTGCGAGCAGGTGCAGCGGAAGCAGACGTCTTGCGGATCGAAAATCGTCACTTCTTCCTGATGATACAGGCGCCATAACACATCATTCGCCGGCAGCCCCAGCAGCTCTTCGGTTTTGATGGTTTCGGTCAGCGTGGCCAGATGGGTGAAGTCATCCGGGTTAGCATCCTGCGCCGGCAGCACCTGCAACAGGATCCCGCCCGCGCCCTGCTGGCCTTCGATTTCGCCAGTACGGATAAACAGGCGCGTTGGCAGCTGCTCAGAACGCATAAAGTAATCTTCCAGGCACTCCGCCAACGTCTCGCCCTCCAGGCCAACCACGCCCTGATAACGCTCACCTTCCGCCGGGGAAATGGTGATCACCAGGTAGCCGTTGCCGACCATCTCTTTCAACGTGCTTTCTGCCGCAATCTCACCCTGCATGCGGGCCACACCGCGCATTTCCTGGCGATTATTGCCGTTGATCACTGCCAGGTTCAGTGGGCCATCGCCCTGCAGCTGAACGGTGATATCGCCGTCAAATTTCAGCGTGGCGGTCAGCAGGCTGGTGGCAACGAGCAGTTCGCCCAGTACTTTCTGCACCGGTAACGGATAGTCGTGGCCTTTGATGATTTCACGCCAGGTGTCGGAAACGGTAACCAGTTCGCCACGCACGGCATGGTTTTCGAACAGGTAGCGGTGCATTTGATCTTGATGAGCCATGATTCTCTCTCGTTTAGGCGGATTACTCGTCGCCAGAATTTTTAAATTTCATTAAGTCCCGTCGCTCTTTTTTATCCGGGCGGCGGTCGGGATGCGGCATGGTCAGCGCGTTCATTTTTCGCGCCAGCGCTATCTTTTCCCGTTTCTCAATACTTTGTGCCGTCTCTTCGTACATCAGCTGAGCTTCTACCGCCGGGCGGCGCTGTTCGCTGATGGCCAGCACGATCACGGTGCGTTCATCATTCCCCTGTCGTAGCGTCAGTTCAGCATTCAGCTCAACGATTTTACTCGGCTTGCTGCGCTGGCCGTTGTAGTGGACTTTGCCACCCTCAATCATCTGACGCGCCGCAGAACGGGTTTTATAGAAGCGAGCGGCCCACAGCCACTTATCCAGCCGAATCGCCTCTGCGGATTTCTCTTTCATCGCTGCTCCTTGATGGGAATACCCCTATGTATGGGTGAATCGCTGGAATTCAAGGCGCTTCATCGCAGGATAATCAGGGGAGTCAGAAGGGGAGGCCATTCGCCTTGTCAGCCTTAAAAATAGCATAAAACTGACCGGCTCAGAATAACGGGCGAATGCTCTGGCTGGTGCTCAGCGAGGGGCTAAAGCACTTGTCGTAATAGGTTTGGATAGCAATCAGGCGCTGGCGATTACCGTGGATGCGCTTCAACGCTAACAGACCGTTAATCACAAAACTCAGCGCAACCACCAGCAGCAGCAGGCTGGTGCCCAGATAACGCCATAGCGTCAGTTTATCCGGGGCGCTGTGCAGCGCGATATGGCGCGTGCCGTTAGCATCGGTGGTGATGTTGGTGACGATGCCACTGGCGTAAAATTCGGTATGCAGCAGCATGCCGGCCAGACGTTGCAGCTCAGGCCACTGGTCGGGTGCATTGAAATCGAACAGTGAAACGCTCGGTGCTGGCTGGTTGACTAACTGCCGACCTTCATCACTGAGGATCAGGAAGCCGCCTGGCGGTGGGCTGTTCAGCGCTTCCGCCGCACGGCGCGTCTCGCGGTAAAAGAAAGACGAGGTTGCCGTATTGACCAGATTTTCCAGCGCTTCAGCACTGACCGGGCGCAGCAGCACATTCATGCCGTTCAGCGAGCCGGAATCTGCCCGGCGCACCAGCGTATCCCAGTCTTTCGCATTGCCCAGATTAACCAGCGCGTTTTTCAGTCGGACGCAATCCTGATCCTGACTGCATAACTCCTGGGTTCTCAGCACGATGTCCGAGAAGTCATCCAGCAGGATCATGCCCGACTTCTGGATGGCCGTTGCCAGCTGCGGGTTGAGCTTCGGATCGGTATTGGTTTGCGGGTGGAGCTGCAGGCTGGTGGTGCTGAGCAGCGCGGTGGCTTTATCAATAATGTCGGACTGCGGTTGGGGCAGGGGAGCAGCGTTATTCCAGTAAACCGCCGAGCAGTCGAACGGCATAAAGGCGTAAGTACGGTTGCCCTGATAGGTTGCCGGAATGGAACACATGCCCTCCCCGTTAACCTTCAGGCTGTCGCCAATATGCAGCGGCATTTTTTCCAGATCGTTGACGGTGTGTACCTGGACGCTTTCGGTGCCCTTTAACCACGCCAGGCTCAGCTTGAGCGGCATACTCAGCGGGATCCAGGCAACCAGTAACACCAGCACCAGTAACGATCCTGCCGCCAGCACCAGATTCTTCTTCCAGCGCTGGATAGGGAAGTTACGGACTTCATCCTGCAGTGAGAGGAATCGCCCCTGGCGAACAACCTGGCGGTTCAGGTAGATATCAATCTCAGTTGACTGGCCCAAATCATTAGAGACATAAGGCTGCCAGTGAGTCGGATAAATCAGATCAATGATACCCAATGAAATATTGCTGACCTGCCCCTGATTGGACTCGCCAAACAACCCCCAACGCTTCGGTGCGCCGCGCAGGCAGTGAATTTCGCGCAGATCTTTATCACCAGGACGACGGTAGAGGAACCAACAGCTGACCGCAATCATCGCGGCAGCGGCCAGCACCAGCCACGGCATCAGCAGTTCAGGGCCGACCAGACCGACAAAGAACAGCAGGAAGGCGATGCAGATTGCGGACGCTTCACGCGTGCCCTCCGGACGGCTGAGGGCATACTCCTCGGCGGTCTCCTTGCGCACGCTGAGCAGCTCGATGTTTTCGCTCTCTTCTTTTCTGATCGAGGCGTTTTGCGACACCGGGCGGATAACCGGAGCCAGCGCCGGCTGTTCATAGACGTAGTTCACCAGCGAATGGCCATTTAACGAAATGACCAGCGGAATGGATTGCGTTTTGATCAGCTCAACGTAGTTCTCTTCAGCAATATATTGTTCCCACAATGGCGGCAAATGCACTTCTACCGCATCCAGGTAGTAACGCCATTTATTAGGATCATCGGTGGAGAGGCCGTAGCGGGTAATTGAGCGGGTGACAGGATAAACGTTGCTGCTTTGCGAGGTGAGGACCAGCGGTTCGGCCGTCCTGCTGGTTCCACCGGGTAAGGTGTTATCCCGATGTTTTTCAAGCAGGCTGATATAGCGCTCTACGGCTTTTCGCTCGTCGTCGCTGAGTTTACGAAATGGAGGACTGATGAATGGCAGTGGTTTCGCCAACGGCGGGCGATGCCGCATAGCGTACCAAAAGAAACATCCCGCTCCCATCGAGCAGGCCAGCATTACAGCCAATATAATGACTATTGTGCTCATGCTTCCCTCATTCCTGCCACGATGCTCCCGTCGTCATTATGATGATACCCGGCTTTGATCATATCGTTACCGACATTGTGGCGGGTTTAGACGGCTCTGGCAATCCGCTGTGTATACAAAAATAGCGCGCAAAATCATAAAATTAGATTATTAGTATAAGATTCCCTGTCGAGATGATATCAACCCATTTGCCGCATCAGTATCGGCATAATCCTATTTTTGCTGGCCCTGATTGACTTTTTTTAAAACTTTTCATGCCAGTCGACGCGCATTTGTTATAACTACGTAAAATAATCCATGCGATGATTGGCATCCCCACTCCGGTACCGCACAATGGGGGTACGACGGTCAGTATGCCGTGACTTACGGGCTATGACGCTCATTTTTTGGCTTTTTTCCTGGGGCCACTATGACCAGACAACTGCAGAAACCCAAAATCCTCAATGTGGAAGCCGTGGCACGCTCGCGCCTGTTCACCGTTGAGGCCGTAGACCTGGCATTCAGTAACGGTGCCCGTAGAGTCTATGAGCGGATGAAACCCACTGACCGCGAAGCGGTAATGATCGTGCCGATTGTTGACGACCACATTATCCTTATCCAGGAGTATGCGGTGGGGCTGGAGTGCTATGAACTCGGCTTTCCAAAAGGGTTGATTGACCCCGGCGAAACCCCGTTTGAAGCGGCGAACCGTGAACTGAAAGAGGAAGCAGGTTTTGGCGCGGAAATGCTGGAAACGCTGGGTAAACTGACGCTCGCACCTTCCTATTTCTCCAGCAAAATGAATATCGTGGTGGCGGAAGGTCTCTACGAGGAGAAGCTGGAGGGAGACGAACCTGAACCGCTTCCGGTACTGCGTTGGCCGCTGGATAACCTGCTGGGATTGTTACAGGAACCGGACTTCTGCGAGGCGCGTAACGTCAGCGCGCTGTTCCTGGTCCGTGAATGGCTGGTGAAACAGGGCCGCATTCGCTATTAAAAAAAGCGGGCACCAGGCCCGCTTTCGTTGATTCAGAGGGACGCGCCGGATAACGACGCGTCCCTTTTTGTTGGCTTAACGATCAGAACAGTTCATGACTCTGGCCGTTATCCATCAGCGTGGTGCCGACATCATGCACCGAGTACTCGGTAGGCTGGGTGCCATCGATGAAGTATTCCTGACGGGTATTGCCGCCGCCATTTGCCAGCTTGCCGGTGCTACGATCAATGGTCACCGTCACCACGCCTTCCGGCGGAGTCAGTGGCTGAACCGGCACGCCATCCAGTGCGGCTTTCATATACTCGTCCCAGGCAGGCTGAGCACTTTTCGCGCCGCCTTCATACCCTGAAATTTGATCCTTGATCGCACCGGAGGCCGTGGTACGGCCCAGATCGCGACGATGGTCATCAAAGCCGATCCACACCGAGGTCACCACACCAGGGCCATAACCCGAGAACCAGGCATCTTTCGAGCTGTTGGTTGTCCCGGTTTTTCCGCCGATATCGTTGCGACCCAAATCCCGGCCTGCGCGCCAGCCGGTTCCCATCCAGCCTGGCTCGCCGAAGATGTTCGAATTCATTGCACTCTTAATCAGGAACGACAGCGGCGTGTTGATCACGTGAGGCGCGTATTGTTGCTCACCATCCTGCTCGGCCTGCTTCTGAGAAACCTGCTCAAGCTGCGGCTGCGGAACGGCGGTCTTTTCACCTTCTTTCGAGACGGCAACGTTTTCCACGCTGTCTTCACTCAGGGCGACCGCTTTTTTGGTTTCGCCATAAATCACCGGAAGATTGCATTCCGGGCAGGCGACTTTCGGTTTCTCTTCAAACAGGGTGTTGCCATGCTCATCCTCGATCTTGCTGATGAAGTAAGGGTCAACCAGGAAACCGCCGTTAGCCATTACGGAGTAACCGCGTACCATCTGCAGCGGGGTGAAGGATGCAGAACCCAGTGCTAACGATTCGGTGTGAACGATGTTCTGTGCCGGGAAGCCGAAACGTTGCAAATATTGTGCCGCGTAATCGACGCCCATTGCGCGCATGGCACGCACCATTACCACGTTTTTCGACTGCCCCAGCCCCTGACGCAGGCGGATTGGACCGTCGTAGGTTGGCGGTGAGTTCTTCGGACGCCAGTCAGAGCCGGCACCCGCATCCCAACGCGAAATCGGCACGTCGTTAAGGATAGAGGCCAGCGTCAGCCCGCGATCCATTGCGGCGGTGTACAGGAACGGCTTGATATTCGAGCCCACCTGACGCAGAGCCTGCGTGGCGCGGTTGAATTTGCTCTGATTAAAGTCGAAGCCACCAACCAGCGCGCGAACCGCACCGTTATGCGGATCCAATGAAACCAGTGAGGAGTTCACATCTGGCACCTGACCCAGCGCCCAACCGGAATCCACTTTGTAGACCCAGATTTGCTGACCGGCCTGAACCACTTCCGTCACCGATTTAGGTGTGCGGCCCTGAGCGGTGTCGGACTTATAAGGACGTGCCCAGCGCATGCCCGCCAGATTTAGCGCGATGCTGCTACCGTCACGCATGGTGACCGTGGCTTCATCACTGTTGGCTTCGGTAACCACGGCCGGGAACAGCGGACCATATACAGGTAATGCCTTGAGGGATTTGACAATTGCCGTGTGGTCCCATGGATTCTGGCCCACTTTCCACAGCACATTCGACGGGCCACGGTAGCCGTGACGCATGTCGTAGTTCATTACGTTGTCCTGCACCGACTTCTGGGCAGCCAACTGTAATTTACGGGTGATGGTGGTGGTGACTTTGAAGCCGTCGTTATAGGCGTTGTCGCCATAACGTTTGACCATCTCCTGACGAACCATCTCGGTCAGGTAAGGGGCAGAGAACGCAATTTCCGGCGCGTGGTAGTTGGCTTCCAGCGGCGTATTGCGGGCTTCGTCATACTGCGCCTGAGTGATGTAATTCTGGTCCAGCATACGACCCAGCACCACATTGCGGCGCTGTAACGCACGCTCGTGTGAATACAATGGGTTGAACGTTGACGGGGCTTTAGGTAAGCCGGCAATCATCGCCATTTCGCTCAGCGACAGCTGATCAACGGTTTTGCCGAAGTAAACCTGAGCCGCGGCGCCGACGCCATACGCACGGTAACCAAGGTAGATCTTGTTCAGATAGAGCTCAAGGATTTCGTCTTTATTCATCATCTGCTCAATGCGGATGGCGAGGAAAGCCTCCTTGATCTTACGCATCAGCGTACGCTCAGGGCTGAGGAAGAAGTTACGCGCCAGCTGCTGGGTGATGGTACTCGCCCCTTGTGACGCATGGCCGGAGACCAGCGCCACGCTCGCCGCACGGAAGATGCCGATCGGATCGACTCCGTGATGCTCGTAGAAGCGGCTGTCTTCGGTAGCGATAAAGGCTTTCACCATCACCGGCGGGATTTGCTGCAGTTTCAGCGGAATACGGCGCTTCTCACCATACTGAGCAATCAGCTCATTGTCGGCGCTGTAAACCTGCATAGGCGTCTGCAAACGCACATCTTTCAGTGTGGCAACGTCGGGCAGCTGGGGCTCTATGTATTTGTACAAACCATAGACCGAGCCTGCTCCAAGCAAAATGCAACACACTGCAAGGATCAATAAATACTTTACGAACTTCACCTGATATTTTCCATTCTGAGTCGATTGGGCAGTTTATAAACAATCGCGCGGTAGTATAAAGGCAAGCCAGAAGCTTGGATACGTCCTTTTAGATACTGACGATATGGAGATCGCGCGAATGGCATTTCAGACATGGCAAGTCGGCCTGGATATTCAAAACGGGCAACTCTGTGCCCTCGGCATCCAGCGCCGTCGTAACGGCTGGCAACTTCGCCACTGGTGGCAACATGCGTTGCCGCAAGATACGTTAGTTAACGGGCTGCTGCAACGTCCTGAGCCGGTGATCGCCCTGCTACAAAGCTGGCGCAGGCAGCTCCCTTACCGCATCTCGCTGCGGGTGGGTTTTCCTCCGCAACTGGTGCTGCAGCGGCAGATCGCGCTGCCGGGCAGCCAGTTGCGTGAACCAGAGCGTAGCAGGTACATCACCGCAGCGGCGAGGCGATTTTTCCCAATTGAACCCGAGACGCTGGCGCTGGATTACCGTGTGGAGGCCGACGCCGGCAAGGCGTTGTACCTGACTGCTGCCCGGCAGGAGGCCCTTCAAAGCTGGCTACATTGCCTTCAACAGGCAAGACTCAACCCGCAAGTGCTGGAGCTGTCGCCCGCGGCACTGCACGCCCTCTCAACCTCTTTACCGCTCAACCCGTCGGCGGCGCTGGTTCATCGTTTGCACGATCACTGGCTGTGGTATTGCCCATTTCCGGCCAGGCCCCGCTGGGGCTGGAGTTCACTGCAGGATGCGCCAGATTTTGCCGCGTTACAGCAGAAGCAGTTGGCCGACGTTGACGCATTTTATTACAGCTCGTACCAAAATGAACCGCTGCCAGACCGCGCGCAGGGATTGGATCCTTTTGCCGCGTTTGCCCTTAAGCAGCCACCGTTGCCAATGCTCAGTGGCGCGTTTTCGCTGGCGGCCGGACTGGCCCTGCGTCCAGGAGATGCCTGATGGTCTGGGTCAATCTGTTGCCCTGGCGGGCACTCAAACTGAAAAGGGCGCGTCAGCGTTGGGCATGGGTGCTGGGTGTGCTGGTACTGACATTCATCGCCGCCGCAATGCCAACGGTCGGGACGCGTGCGCTTAACCAGCAATACCACCGTCTGGATAGCTTTATGCAGGGTGCCAGCCAGCGCCTGGAAGAGCAGACCCGGCAGATGTCGGCACTCACGCTGGAAAAAGTGGATCTCCAGCGCCAGCTTGCGGCGCACCAGCAACGCCAACATCGCCTTGAACGCTGGCGACACTTTGCCCTGAGTCTGCCAGAGGTGATGCCAGCCACGCTGTGGCTGAATGCCATTGCTAAAAACGCTGCCAGCCTGACGATCTCAGGAGTCTGCCAGGGGATAAGCGATCTTGAGGCGTTTCGCCTGCAGCTGCAAACGCTGGCACTGGCCGCGAAGGTAACAACCGGGCAGCTGAGCCGTGGGCCGCAAGGCAGGCTGGCGTTTAATCTGTTGCTGACGCTTGCAGGAGAAGAAGATGAATAGCGCCTGGTCTCGCTGGCTGAGTTTCCCGGTCTGGGTGCAGGGCTCGCTGCTTTGCGTGGCCGTCTGTGCTTCTGCACTGTGCGTTTGGCATCTGTGGGCGGCCCCGACCGACCAGCAGGCCGTAAAGCTGCTGGCTCAGCATCGTTTGCAAAGCGGTCGGTATCAGTTTCTGGTGCAGCGTCTGATGGCGTCGGGATCGTTTGTCAGTGTCAGGGAAGAAATCGCGCAACTTCAACATGCGCTGCAGCCTGAGCAGGAAAAAGCCTTCTCATTATTGACGTTGACCCAGATTTCGGGTGGCGAGTTGGCAGACTGGCAACCCACCCGGCAGGGAGGAAGCCTGACGTTGGACCTGAGCTGGCCGCAAGTGGAGCGCGTATTTGGCTATCTGGGCACGCTGCCCGCCGGCGTGACCCTTTCTCACTTCACCCTCAAGCCTGAACACGCGCAGCTGCGTTTCCATCTGACGCTGGCCCTGAACCATGAAGACTGAACGCGGAAATCGCTGTGGGTTAATGGTCAGTCTGTTACTGGTTACGGTTGTGAGTCAGGCTGATCGCGACCCTTTTCAGCCGTTGATAAGCGTATGCGAACAAAACCCGTTGCCTTTTCACTGGCAACTGAAAGGGATCGTCGGCCAGCCGGACGATTTCCATGCCTGGCTGATGGCGAAAAAAGGCAAGTGGATCCAGCTCACTCAGGGCCAACAGCTTAACCAGCGCTGGCAGTTGCAGGAGATCACCGCGTTGAGCATCACCCTGGCGGACCTGAACGGATGTGAGCCAACGTTTAAAAGGAACTTAAAAGGGAACATTTATGAAAAGGATAGTTTGCCTGCTGATACTGATGGGCGTACTGACGCCGTTAAAGGCCAATGAACGACCGGTCTCGCTGGCTTTTGACGATGCGCCGGTGGGACAGGTGCTGCAAGCGCTGGCTGACTGGCAGAGTCTGAATTTGATGGTGGCGCCAGACGTGCAGGGCACCCTTTCTCTCAGGCTTTCGAACGTGCCCTGGCAGCAGGCGCTCCAGCTGGTGGCCCGCATGGCACAGCTCAGCGTCGAAACCGAAGGTAGTATTTTACTGGTGTGGCCGGAAAGCAGGGCGCTGGAGCAGCAACGCAAGGAGGCGCTGGAGCAGGAGCATAAGCGTGAGAAGGCAGAGAAAGAACAGCTGCTGGTAACCGAAGTGCTGACGTTGGCCCACGCGGATGCCAGTATCGTTAACAGCAGTTTGCAGTCGGAGCGTGCACGACTGATGAGTGAGCGCGGAAGCGTTACGGTCGATGCCAGAACCAACAGTTTACTGCTCCGTGACACGCGCGCGGCGTTGGATGCCACCCGACGATGGGTACAGGCGCTGGATGTGCCGCTGGAACAAATCGAGCTGGCGGCGCATATCGTCACCATCAACGAGGAGAGCCTGAGAGAGTTGGGTGTGCGTTGGGGCACCACCAGTGAGGAGCAAATCACCAAAGCGTTGCGCACCAGCCAGTTTGCCGTCTCCCTTCCTGTTGCCGATGCTGCGGTGACGGCGGGCTTTACGTTGGCCCGGCTGGACGGAAAATTGCTCGATCTGGAGCTTAGTGCGCTGGAGCAGGAAAATAAGCTGGAAATTATCGCCAGCCCGCGTCTGTTTACTTCCCATCAGCAGCCCGCCAGCATCAAACAGGGTACCGAAATCCCCTATGAAGTGTCCAGCGGCACCAGCGGCACCACCACGGTGGAGTTTAAGGAGGCGGTGCTGGGCATGGAGGTGACGCCGGTGGTTCAGGCTAACGGCCGGATTTTATTGAAGTTACAGCTGACGCAAAACGTGCCAGGCAAAACCATGCGCAGCGGCGAGGGCGAATATCTTGCCATCGACAAACAGGAAATCCAGACCCAGGTGACGTTAAAAGACGGCCAGACGCTGGCCCTGGGCGGCATCTTTCAACGTTCCACCGCCAGCGGTCAACGCAAAGTTCCGCTGATTGGCGATATTCCGATAGTAGGGTCGCTGTTTCGCTATGATATTAATGAACAAAAAAGGCGAGAATTGGTGATCTTCATCACGCCACGACTGATTCGTGATGAGTAATGCTTTTTTTCGTCCAAACTGAGTAACCGGATGCTTTTTTCCGGCCTTGAAGGCATATGGGTTTGACGCAAGGGCGGAATTAGCTTACAAGGTTTAGCGATTTTGATTTATGAGCCACAGTCTGGCTCCGAAGAATACACAGAACCCGTTTTTTATCGTGCGCAACCGGCGTAGCCGATGCAATGACATCGGGGTGATAAATGAAGCGGACTGAAACGCGCCAGATAGCGCGCAATGGGCAAGGTCAATTTAAACGGTTGCCAAAACACCTTCAGTGTTGAGATAATTTTGTTCTGACTCTCGCACAACGCTCATGAGGTTTCAGTTCATGTCCTGTCCGGTTGGACGGGGTATCATTAACGAATTGTCGTAGTAATACCGAAAAAATGGCAGAGAAACGCAATATCTTTCTGGTTGGGCCTATGGGTGCCGGCAAAAGCACTATTGGGCGTCAGTTAGCTCAGCAACTCAATATGGAATTTTTCGATTCCGATCAAGAAATTGAGCGACGTACCGGAGCGGATGTGGGTTGGGTGTTCGACGTCGAAGGCGAAGAAGGCTTCCGCGATCGCGAAGAAAAAATCATCAACGAACTCACTGAGAAGCAAGGCATTGTGCTGGCGACCGGTGGCGGTTCCGTTAAATCACGTGAAACCCGTAACCGTCTGTCGGCTCGCGGCGTAGTGGTGTATCTGGAAACGACCATTGAGAAGCAGCTTGCCCGCACTCAGCGCGATAAAAAGCGTCCTCTGCTGCAGGTGGAATCTCCACCGCGCGAGGTGCTGGAAGCGCTGGCCGCAGAACGCAATCCGCTCTACGAAGAGATCGCTGACGTGACGATCCGTACCGACGACCAGAGTGCGAAAGTGGTCGCGAATCAGATCATCAACATGTTGGAAAAGAGCTGAGTCCAGCTCTGAACGCCTGCGGGCCAAAGTAATAAAAAGGTGATAACGCTTCATGGAGAAGATTACCGTCACTTTGGGGGAGAGAAGTTACCCCATTACCATTGCTGCCGGACTGTTTACCAATCCGGCTTCTTTTTGGCCGCTTAAGGCGGGCGATCGGGCCATGCTGGTGACAAACCAGACGCTGGCCCCTCTCTATCTCACGCCTGTGCGCCAGCTGCTGGAAGGCGCTGGTGTGGAGGTTGACCAGGTGATCCTTCCCGACGGCGAGCAGTATAAAACGCTGGCGGTGATGGATCAGGTCTTCACCGCTCTTCTCGAAAAACCTCACGGTCGTGACACTACCCTTATCGCGTTAGGCGGTGGGGTTATTGGCGATCTGACCGGGTTTGCCGCCGCCAGCTATCAACGTGGTGTGCGCTTTATTCAGGTTCCTACCACATTGCTGTCGCAGGTTGACTCCTCTGTGGGAGGCAAAACGGCGGTGAACCATCCGCTGGGCAAGAACATGATCGGCGCGTTCTATCAGCCCGCTTCGGTGGTGATTGATATTGACTGCCTGAACAGCCTGCCGCCGCGCGAGTTAGCGTCTGGCCTGGCTGAAGTGATCAAGTACGGCATTATTCTCGACGCTGAGTTTTTTGACTGGCTGGAAGCGAATATCGATGCCTTGCTGGCCCTTGATGGCAACGCGCTGGCGTATTGTATCCGCCGCTGTTGCGAGCTGAAAGCCGACGTGGTGGCTGCAGACGAACATGAGTTAGGGCAACGTGCACTGTTAAATCTCGGCCATACCTACGGTCACGCGATCGAAGCGCATATGGGCTACGGGAACTGGCTACACGGTGAAGCCGTTGCTGCCGGAATGGTTATGGCTGCCCGCACGGCCGAGCGTCTGGGGCAATTCTCTGCTGGGGATACCGACCGGATCATCGCGTTGTTGAAACGTGCGGGTCTGCCGGTTAGCGGCCCGGAATCGATGGCGGCTGAAGATTATTTGCCGCATATGATGCGTGACAAGAAAGTACTGGCTGGAAAACTTCGTCTGGTGTTACCTCTCGCTATCGGCCAGTCCGAAGTGCGCAGCGGCGTGGCCCATGATACGGTGCTGGCTGCGATCAACGACTGCCTGCCAGTCTGAAGCTGTTACATCGGGCTTCTGCCCAACGATCAAGTTATCCGCCGCTCAGAGGATGTTGAGTGGCGTCGCTGCTCTACTGTAGGAGGTTGAATGGACGAGTTTAAACCGGAAGACGAGTTAAAACCTGACACCAGTGATCGCCGCCCGCAGCGATCGCGCAAGACGTCTTCTGCCCCTAAAGTCCCGGTATCCCGCCAGCATATGATGATGGGCATTGGTATCCTGGTGCTGCTGCTTTTGGTGATTGGTATCGGCTCCGCGCTGAACTCCCCGGGTGACAGCAACGGTAGCCAGACGGCCGATAAGCCTGCAGCGCCAACCGGTAATGCGGGTACCGCACCTGCACAGTCCGGCAGCGATAAAAATATCGATCTTTCTGGTTCCTCATCAATGAGCGGCCAGTCCGGTTCCCAGCCTGCGCCTGATAACACCGCGGCAAACCCACCGGCGACCAGCAATGGACCGCAGGAACTCAGCGCACCGCCTATCTCCTCCACACCCACTCAGGCTGCACCGGTACAGACGCCTGCCAATCAGCAGCGCGTTGAGCTGCCCGGCGATCTGAATAATGCGCTGAGCAACCAGCAGGGCCAGGTCGATGCCGCGGCACAGGGTGCGCAGGATTCGGGTAGCTCCTTGCCCACCGCGCCGGCAACCGTTGCGCCGGGTGGCAATACGCCGCCTGCAGCAGCGTCTAAGCCAGCGACCAGCCAGCCACGTCATCAGACTCAGCATCAGGCTCCGGCAACTGCACACAAGCCAGCTGCGACTAAACCTGCTGCTAAAGAGACGAAGCACGCTGCAGCAACGCCAGCCGCGCGCAGTTCATCTGAGACGGCAAAAGCCGCTACCTCAACGCCGGGTGGCAGCTATACCCTGCAACTGAGCAGCGCCTCGCGTTCAGATACCCTGAATGCCTGGGCGAAGAAACAAAACCTGAGCAGCTACCACGTGTATAAAACCGCACGTAACGGTCAGCCATGGTATGTGCTGGTCAGCGGCTCGTATGCCACGCCAGCTGATGCGAAGCGCGCCGTAGCCTCGCTGCCGGCTGAGGTTCGTGCACAAAACCCATGGGTGAAGCCAGTCAGCCAGGTGAAGAAAGAGTCCACTGAATAGAGGTCAGGCGAGCCTGATTTACTGATGAAACTGTTAGCCCTCTTCGGAGGGCTAACTATTCAAAGCGCAGATAGGTTGTTGTTGTCATCGCAGCCAGAAAAATAAGTGTAATAAAAACGACGGCATGAAAAAAAATCGCGCTTTTTTGAAATGGGCGGGTGGCAAATACCCGCTGCTTGAAGATATCCATCGTCATCTGCCGGAAGGCGACTGTCTGATAGAGCCTTTTGTCGGGGCCGGATCGGTGTTTCTTAATACTGAATATCCACGCTACCTGCTGGCGGATATCAACAGCGACCTGATTAACCTCTACAACATCGTTAAAACCCGCGTCAGCGAGTTCACCACCGATGCCCGCGAGCTGTTTACCAGCGAAACCAACGACGCCGAGTTCTACTACGCTCGCCGCGCTGAGTTTAATCGCTGTGAGGATCCTTACCGCCGTGGCCTGCTGTTTTTGTATCTCAACCGCCATTGCTACAATGGGTTGTGTCGCTACAACCTGAGCGGTGAGTTCAACGTGCCTTTTGGCCGTTATCGCAAACCCTATTTCCCGGAGGACGAGCTTTACTGGTTCTCTGAACGTTCACAAAACGCCACCTTTGTCTGTGAATCGTACGATGTTACCCTAAGCCGTGCGCAGAAAGGGGCGGTGGTCTATTGCGATCCCCCGTATGCACCGCTGTCAGCGACGGCGAACTTTACCGCTTATCACACCAACAGTTTCAGCCTGCTGCAACAACAGCATCTGGCGCAACTGGCGGAGAAGCTGTCGATGGAGAGCCATATTCCGGTGCTGATCTCCAATCACGATACCCCGCTGACCCGCGAATGGTATCAGGCGGCAAAGCTGCATCAAATCAAAGCGCGGCGTTCGATCAGTCGCAACAGTAACGGACGTAATCAGGTGGATGAACTGCTGGCCTTGTTCGCCGGAAGTTAACCCTCAACTGCGGTACGTGCCTGTCTTCAGGCGCGCTAATTGGGAGAAATGGATGAAACAGTTTTTACTTGCCCCATCAATTCTGTCTGCGGATTTTGCCCGTCTGGGTGAAGACACAGCAAAAGCGCTGGCCGCCGGTGGCGATGTCGTGCATTTCGATGTGATGGACAATCACTACGTTCCCAATCTGACCATGGGGCCAATGGTACTGAAAGCGCTGCGCGACTACGGTATTACCGCGCCGATTGATGTGCACCTGATGGTGAAGCCGGTCGATCGTCTGATCCCGGACTTTGCTAAAGCCGGTGCCAGCTACATCACTTTCCACCCGGAAGCCTCCGAGCATGTTGACCGTTCGCTGCAGCTGATTAAAGAGCACGGCTGTAAAGCCGGTCTGGTGTTCAACCCGGCCACCTCGCTCAGCTACCTGGATTACGTGATGGACAAAGTGGATGTCATCCTGCTGATGTCAGTCAATCCGGGCTTCGGCGGTCAATCCTTTATCCCCGGCACCCTCGATAAGCTGCGCCAGGTTCGTAAGCTGATCGACCAGAGCGGTTATGACATTCGCCTGGAAGTGGATGGCGGCGTGAAGGTTGAAAACATCGCTGAGATTGCCGATGCGGGCGCAGATATGTTTGTTGCCGGTTCAGCGATCTTTGGCAAAGCGGATTACAAAAAAGTGATCGACGATATGCGCACCGAACTGGAGAAATCACGCCATGGCTCATTTCACTAAGGTTCGTGCATTGGCTTTCGACCTCGACGGCACGTTGATTGACAGTGCGCCAGGTCTGGCCAGCGCGGTCGATGCGGCATTAACGGCCCTCGGCTTACCGGCTGCCGGCGTTGAACGCGTCTCTACCTGGATTGGTAACGGCGCGGATATCCTGATTGAGCGTGCGCTGACCTGGGCGTCAGGCCATCAGCCCGAAGACGATCTGATCCGCGATGCCCGCGTGCTGCTGGACAAACATTACGCCACCACCATCGAAAGCGGCAGCAAGCTGTTTCCGGGCGTGAAGGAAGGGCTGGCGGCACTGGCAGCGAAAGGCCTGCCGATGGCAGTGGTCACCAATAAGCCGACGCCTTTCGTTGCCCCGTTATTGGTTTCGCTGGGCATTGCAGACTACTTCTCGCTGATTATCGGCGGTGATGATGTGGTGGCGAAAAAACCGCATCCGGCACCGCTGTTCCTGGTGTTAGGCAAGTTTGGCCTGCTGCAGGAGGAACTGGTGTTTGTCGGTGATTCCCGCAATGATATTCTGGCGGCTCAGGCTGCTGGCTGTCCCTCAATCGGGATGACGTTTGGCTATAACTACGGTGAGCCGATTGCCACCAGCCAGCCTACCGTTGTACTGGACCATTTTAACGATTTGTTGCCCGCACTCGGGCTGTAATTATCAGGACGAAAAACATGAGCAAACCCATCGTATTTAGCGGCGCACAGCCTTCCGGCGAACTGACCATCGGTAACTATATGGGTGCGCTGCGTCAGTGGGTCAGCATGCAGGATAGCCATGACTGCATCTACTGTATTGTCGACTTACATGCGATTACCGTCCGTCAGGATCCGACCGCACTGCGCAAAGCGACGCTGGATACGCTGGCCCTTTACCTCGCGTGCGGCATCGACCCTGAAAAGAGCACCATCTTTGTTCAGTCGCATGTGCCTGAACATACCCAGTTAAGCTGGATCCTCAACTGCTACACCTATTTCGGCGAACTGAGCCGCATGACGCAGTTTAAGGATAAGTCCACGCGCTACGAAGAGAACATCAACGCCGGTCTGTTTGACTATCCGGTGCTGATGGCGGCCGATATCCTGCTGTATCAGACCACGCAGGTGCCGGTAGGCGAAGACCAGAAGCAGCATCTGGAACTGAGTCGTGATGTGGCGTCACGCTTTAACGCGCTGTATGGCGATATCTTTAAGGTGCCAGAGCCGTTTATCCCGAAATCAGGCGCGCGCGTGATGTCGCTGCTTGAGCCGACCAAGAAGATGTCCAAGTCTGACGATAACCGTAATAACGTTATCGGCCTGCTGGAAGATCCAAAAGCGGTAGTGAAGAAGATCAAACGCGCGATGACCGATGGCGATGAGCCGCCGGTGGTGCGTTATGACGTGAAGAATAAGGCGGGTGTATCTAACCTGCTGGATATCCTGTCTGGCGTGACCGGCACCAGCATTCCTGAGCTGGAGCAGCAGTTCGAAGGCCAGATGTATGGTCATTTGAAAGGCGCGGTGGCCGAAGCCGTTTCGGGCATGCTGACCGATCTGCAAGAGCGTTATTACCGCTTCCGTAATGATGAAGCTTTGCTGGATCAGATCATGCGTGATGGTGCGGCCAAAGCCCGTTCACAGGCGCAGGTGACGCTGAAGAAAGTCTACGAAGCCATTGGCTTTGTTGCGCAGCCGTAACGGCCGTTGAGTAAACCAGAAGCGGATAGCGCTTCTGGTTTATCTTCGCCGTCTCTTACGTCCCCGCGGCCTCTCAGAACCAACGCAATTTTTCCCGCAAGGCCACTACCCGTCCAACAATAATCAATGAAGGACTGCTGACGTCTGCCGCCAGGCCTGCCAGCTGCTGTAACGTGCCGCTGACCACCCGTTGCTGGGGCGACGTACCTCTCTCTACCAGCGCTACCGGCATATCAGCCGCCATGCCGTGAGCCAACAGCTGCGTCTGGATCTCTCCCGCCTGCGACAGTCCCATATAGAACACCAGCGTTTGCTGCTCCGCCGCCAGGTTTTGCCAGTCCAGCGCGCCGTTCGCCTGCACATGACCGGTGACCAGTCTGACGCTTTGCGCATGATCGCGGTGCGTCAGCGGAATGCCGCTGTAGGCTGAACAGCCCGACGCGGCGGTAATACCGGGCACCACCGAGAAGGGGATCTTCGCCTCCAGCAGCGCTTCCAGCTCTTCCGCACCGCGGCCAAAGATAAAGGGATCGCCGCCTTTCAGCCGCACCACCCGTTTTCCCTGTTGCGCCTGTTCCAGCAGAAGCTGATTAATGCTTTCCTGCGGCACGCAGTGAAAACCGGCTCGCTTGCCAACAAAGATACGCTCCGCATCCCGACGCACCAGTTCGAGGATCGCATCGGACACCAGACGATCGTACACCACCACGTCAGCCTGCTGGATCTGCTGCAAGCCCTTCAGCGTCAGCAGCCCGGCATCGCCGGGTCCCGCGCCAACCAGCACCACTTCACCGCGGTTTTCCAGCGGTTCCGCAAATAGCGCTTCGGTCAGTTGCGCAACCTGGTCGGTTTGTTGATTGGCCAGCGACTGCGCCAGCCTGTCGTGGTGAAACACTTTTTCCCAAAATCGTCTGCGTTGACCCATCCCGACGAACTGATTTTTAACCCGCTGGCGAAGAGAACCGGCATAGGCGGCGATTTTCCCCAGATGCTGAGGCAACAGCGCCTCTATTTTTTCCCGCAGCAGTCGGGCCATCACCGGCGCCCGGCCGCCGCTGGAAATGGCGACAATCAACGGCGAGCGGTCAACGATGGACGGCATAATGACGCTGGCTTGCTGCGGGGCATCGACGAGGTTACAGAACACCTGTCGTGCCTCGGCGCAGTCGCCCACCTGCTGATTCGCGGCGTCGTCGTCAGTGGCGGCGATCGCCAGCCAGCAACCGTCGAGCATCTCCGCGCGGAAGGTGCCCTCAATCAAGGTGACCTTGCCCTCCTGCTGCCAGAGCCGGAACTGCGGGGAAAAGTGCGTTGCACAGACGGTCAGCCTGGCTCCGGTTTTCAGCAGCATTCGCGCTTTACGTTCGGCAATGTCGCCGCCACCGACTAACAGACAGGCTCTGTTACGTAGCTGACAAAACAGGGGAAGATAGTCCATACAACGCTCACCAGTCAGAAAGAAAAGGGCCGCCAGAACGCGGCCGGTGCGGGATTTTTACATATCAGTCGGGGATCAAACAGCAATCTCTACCTGACCATCACGGACGCGGGCAGGGTAGCTGATGATGGAACGGCTTTCGTCCTCCATGCACAGCCCGTCACGCAGACGGAAGCGCTGCTTTTTCAACGGGCTGGCGACCCAAAGATCCTGCTGGTGCTCGCCGATTAATCCGCGAGACAGAACGCTGGCCCCGGCAAAGGGATCGATATTGCTGAGCGCATATACCGTTTCATCGGCGTGTGGGCGGAAGAGTGCCAGCTGTTGATTGTTCACCCACGCACACACGCCGGTGGCGGGCAGGATGCTGTCCAGAGAACAGACCGGATGCCAGTGACTCATGATTGCTCCTCCATCAGAACAACAGGGATGCGCTCCTCCGGCCGTGCCGGGCGGTGCTGTTCACGTTCGCCGATGACCTGCACCAGCGGGTCGCGCCGTGAATCGTTGATAAAGTGTGCGAAGCGCGCGTGCTGACGCGGATCGTCCACGGTCTCTTTCCACTCGCAGACAAACCGCGCGCGCAGTCTGGCGAGTTCGTCTTCCAGTTGCGCATTGAGCGCCAGCGAGTCGTCAATGATCACCCGTTTCAGGTAGTCGATGCCGCCTTCCAGGCTTTCCAGCCACAGCGAGGTACGCTGCAACTTATCGGCCGTGCGAATATAGAAGATCATCAGGCGGTCGAGATAACGGATCAGCGTCTCCTTATCCAGGTCGGCTGCCAGCAAATCGGCATGGCGCGGCTTCATGCCGCCGTTCCCGGCGACATACAGATTCCAGCCTTTCTCGGTGGCGATAATCCCGACGTCTTTGCCCTGGGCTTCGGCACATTCGCGGGTACAGCCAGAGACACCGAACTTCATCTTATGGGGCGTGCGAATACCCTTGTAGCGGTTTTCCAGCTCGACGCCCAGGCTGACGCTGTCGCCGACGCCAAAGCGGCACCAGCTGCTGCCCACGCAGGTTTTGGCCATGCGCAGCGCCTTGGCATAGGCGTGACCGGTTTCGAAGCCGGCGGCGATCAGCTGTGACCAGATCGCCGGCAGGTCATCCTTCTGCGCGCCAAACAGGCCAATGCGCTGGGATCCGGTGATTTTGGTGTAAAGGTTGTAGCGGCGGCCAATTTCACCAATGGCCATCAGCCCTTCCGGGGTGATCTCTCCGCCAGCGGAGCGCGGGATCACCGAATAGGTGCCATCTTTCTGGATATTGCCGAGGAAGAGATCGTTACTGTCCTGCAGTGAGGTGTGCTGAGGCTGTAATACGTACTCATTCCAGCAGGAAGCCAGCAGCGAGCCGACGGTCGGTTTGCAAACTTCGCAGCCGTAGCCTTTACCGTATTTCGCCAGCAGCGCATCAAAGGTTTTGATCTCTTCAATGCGGATCAGGTGATACAGCTCCTGGCGGGAATAGCTGAAATGCTCGCAAAGGTGGTGATTCACCTCGATGCCCTGACGGCTCAGTTCGGCATTCAGCACCTGGGTCATTAACGGCACGCAGCCGCCGCAGCCCGTTCCGGCTTTGGTTTCTGCTTTCAGCGCAGCCACGGTATGGCAGCCGCCCTGAATGGCGCTGACCAGATCGCCTTTGGTGACATCGAAACAGGAGCAAATCTGCGCGCTGTCCGGCAGCGAGTCGACGCCGATTGAGGGTTTGCTCCCGGCATGGGCCGGCAGGATCAGGGCATCCGGGTTCTCGGGCAGTTCGATGGCATTGAGCATCAGCTGCAGCAGGTTGCCGTAATCGCTGGTATCGCCCACCAGCACCGCACCGAGCAGCCGCCTGTTATCCTCGCTGACCACCAGACGCTTATAGATTTCCTTGCTCTCATCCAGATAAACATAGCTCCGTGAACCCGGCGTGCGGCCATGCGCATCCCCGATGCCGCCCACATCCACACCCAGCAGTTTGAGCCTGGCACTCATATCCGCGCCAGCGAACAGGTTGTCGTTGCCCAGCAGATGATCGCAGGTGACCTGCGCCATTTTGTAGCCCGGCGCAACCAGCCCAAAGATGCGCCCCTGCCAGGCGGCACATTCGCCGATGGCATAGATATCGGCGTCGGAGCTGAGGCAGTGGTCATCAATCAGCACGCCGCCACGTGGGCCGAGGGCAAGCTCGCTCTGTCTGGCGAGGGTATCCTGCGGGCGAATCCCGGTAGAGAAGACGATAAAGTCGATGTCCAGCGCGCTGCCATCGGCAAACTGCATGGTTTTGCCGCCTTCAGGGCGGTCGGTGATTCGCTGGGTGTTTTTACCGGTGTGAACCTTCACGCCCATCCGCTCGATTTTCTGCTGCAGCTGCGCGCCACCAAGGGGATCCAGCTGTTCCGCCATCAGCACCGGGGCAAACTCCACGACATGGGTTTCGATGCCGAGATTTTTCAGCGCGCCAGCCGCTTCCAGCCCCAGCAATCCGCCGCCGACCACCGCCCCACGCGTGCTGCGGCGCGCGCAGGCTTCAATCGCGTTGAGGTCTTCGATGGTGCGGTAAACAAAGCAGTCCTGGCCGTCCGCACCGTTAATCGGCGGGATCCACGGACAGGAGCCGGTAGCGATCACCAGCTTGTCATAGTGTACGGCGCGACCGCTGCTGGAAATGATTACCTTCTCCTGCCTGTTGAGCGTGATCGCCCGTTCGCCAATCAGCACCTCGACGTTATTTTTCAGGTACAGGTCGTTGTGAACCAGCGATAATTCTTCCGCGGTATGATGGGAAAAATAGGCGGAAAGGTGTACGCGGTCGTAGGCCACGCGGGGCTCTTCGCAAAAAACGGTGATGGCAAACTGGCCTGGCGTCGCCTTTTCTACCAGTTCTTCAATCAACCGGTGGCCTACCATGCCGTTGCCAATGATGACGAGTCGGGTGCTCATATTTGCCTCACAATGCAATGTTATGCCGCTACAATAGCGCGCCCCGACCCCGGCTTATTGATGTACATCAAAGCGCTTTTTAAATACTCCTTAATGGGTAGGTGGCTGATTTTGCGGATATTATTGTAAGTAGTGGAATTTGCAGAGCTTCAGCTGAATCGCATCAGCGAGGTGCTGACAATCTGCCGTGCAGCCCGCGTAAACAATGTTATGGTTAAAGAAGAGATCACTGACCCTCAGGAGCGTTTATGCAGGCTGTTAATTTGAAATGGATTACGCATGTTCGGTTGCCGGCGCAGGAAGGCCTTTGGCAAATTGAGATCGACGCCGGCAGGATCGTGCGGATTTCCCCGCAGACGCAGAATCCTCCCACGGCGGATGCGCTGGACGCGGAAGGAGGATTAGCCTTTCCGCCGTTTATCGAGCCGCATATTCACCTGGACACCACGCAGACCGCGGGTGAACCGGCCTGGAATGCGTCGGGAACGCTGTTTGAGGGCATTGAGCGCTGGGCGGAACGCAAGGCGCTGCTGAGCCACGACGATGTTAAGCAGCGGGCGAAGCAGACGCTGAAGTGGCAGATTGCCAACGGCATTCAGCACGTGCGCACCCATGTGGATGTGTCCGACCCTACGCTGACCGCGCTGAAGGCGATGCTGGAAGTAAAGGCCGAGATGGCGCCGTGGGTCGATATTCAGCTGGTGGCGTTCCCACAGGAAGGCATTCTCTCCTATCCGCACGGCGAAGCCTTGCTGGAAGAGGCGCTAAAGCTGGGTGCGGATGTGGTGGGTGCGATCCCGCACTTCGAGTTCACCCGCGAATATGGCGTGGAGTCGCTGCATAAAACCTTCGCGCTGGCGCAAAAGTATCAGCGAATGGTTGATGTGCATTGCGATGAAATCGATGATGAGCAATCCCGTTTCGTCGAGACGGTCGCCGCGCTGGCGCTGCGCGAGAAAATGGGCGAGCGCGTCACCGCCAGCCATACCACGGCGATGCACTCCTATAACGGTGCCTATACCTCGCGGCTGTTTCGCCTGCTGAAGCTCTCCGGCATCAACTTTGTCGCCAATCCGCTGGTCAATATTCACCTTCAGGGGCGGTTTGATACCTACCCTAAACGCCGTGGCATCACGCGGGTGAAAGAGATGCTCGACGCGGAGATCAACGTCTGCTTTGGCCACGATGATGTGTTCGATCCCTGGTATCCATTAGGCACGGCAAATATGCTGCAGGTGTTGCATATGGGGCTGCACGTCTGCCAGCTGATGGGTTACGGCCAGATTGATGCCGGCATTAATCTGATCACCCATCACAGTGCCAGAACCATGAACCTGACGGATTATGGACTCGAGGCAGGCAACAGCGCCAACCTGATTATTTTGCCAGCGGAGAATGGTTTTGATGCCGTGCGCCGTCAGGTGCCGGTACGTTATTCGATTCGACAGGGAAGGGTGATTGCAGAGACCCGGCCCGCCGAAACGACGATTCATCTGCAGAAAAGCGAGCCGGTGGATTTCAGGCGCTGAGCCTTTCCCGCAGGCATAAAAAAGGCCGGTTTCCCGGCCTTTCGTTGGTCTGTATGGTGCTTAATGCGCGGACATATGGCCCGGTAGCTTATGCTTGCTGACGAAGCCCAGCAGCAGACACATCAGGAACACCACGGCATACAAACCGTTTGCCGTTAACAGCGCCGCATGCGCGCCGCCTTTCTCCACAATCGGCCCGGTGACCACGAAGGTCAGCATGGTGCCGACGGTGCCGCAGGTCAGGATAAAGTTGACCAGCTTCGGCGAGGAGACTTTGGTCTGCAGCGAGCCGAGGGTGATGATGGTGGTGTAAATCGCGCTGGAGCAGAAGCCCAGGCTGATCATGATCCACTTCAGCATCGACGCATCGGTCGAGGTGACAAACCAGTACATCAGTGCGGTCGCCAGCAGGGCCAGCACGGTGACAATGCGCTGCGGATCGAAGAAGCGCAGAATGGCGCTGAACGCCCACATGCCGATCATGTACGAGGTCCAGAAGTTACCAACCAGACCGCCGGCCTGACTGATATCCATGCCCATGGTTTTGGTGGCATACAGCGGTACCCAGCCGATAAAGCCAAGCTGGCCCAGGATATAACAGAGGGCAGCAACGGAGAGCAGCAGCACGCCAACACCCCATTTCTCTTTCTCACCCTGCGGCTGGTTTGGCGCTTTCTTGCCGAGCACCGGGAACTCAAAGCACAGTGCCAGCACAAAGATGGCCACGTAGATCACGCCGATACAGGCATACACCCAGTACCACGGCAGCGAGCGCGCGAGAATGGCGGCGGCAATAATCGGGAAAATCGTGCCGGCCATGCTGAAGAAGGAGTCGGTAAACAGCAGGCGCGAACCGCGCTGACGGCCTTCATACAGATGGGTGATCAGGAAGGTGCCGATCGACATGGTAATGCCGCTGACCACACCCAACACAAACATGCACAGAGAGAAGACGCTCAGACTGTGGCTGTTCATCAGCCCCAGCACCGCCAACACCATCAGTACAAAACCAAAGATCAGCTGGCGCTTCAACGGAATAATTTCCATCAGCCAGGCATTCAGAAACACCGCAGCGAGGATACCGGCGTTCAGGAAGGTAAAGGTATTACTCATCTGGGCGACAGGTAACTGGAAATAGTCAGCAATATTTTCCAGCACCATCCCGGTCACAATAACCACTGCGCCGGTAAGCGCATAAGAGAAGAAGCTGATCCAGGTAAGCCCGATGCGATCGCGATTAGTCATAATTGGAAACCTGTGAGTCAAAGGGAGTGTGGAGCAGGACGCCCACGGTAAGCGTCGGAAGTGTAACGATAATCGTGATCAGCTTAAATAATTAATGAAACATTTGTTTTCATATTCATGAATAACGTGAGCAAGCTCACGATTTGTTGGGTCTCGCAAGCGATTGCCCGCATCAGTTTCGACGTAAATATAGGTAAAACGCTGGCGCACGGGTAAGCGCCTCTTTACAATCAGTTTTCTTGCCTGTAGCCCTTTGTAAGGAATCTTTCATGTTAAAACGTACTTTGACAGCGGTTGCGACCGTTCTCGCGCTGTCCTCGATCTCCGTATCTGCTCTGGCAGCCAAGGGAGACACGCACGTGATGTTGACCACCTCCGCTGGCAACATTGAGCTGGAACTCAACAATCAGAAAGCACCGATCTCCACCAAGAACTTCGTTGATTACGTCAACAGTGGTTTTTATAACAACACCACATTCCACCGCGTGATCCCCGGCTTTATGGTGCAGGGCGGCGGCTTTACTGCGGATATGCAGCAGAAGCCAACCAACGCGCCGATTAAAAACGAAGCCGACAATGGCCTGCTGAACAAGCGCGGCACCATTTCAATGGCCCGTACTGCGGACAAGGACAGTGCCACCAGCCAGTTCTTCCTCAACGTCGCGGACAACGCTTTCCTCGACCATGGCCAGCGTGATTTTGGCTATGCGGTGTTCGGCAAGATTGTGAAAGGCCAGGACGTGGCGGATAAAATCTCCCAGGTTCAGTCGCAGAACGTCGGTCCTTACCAGAATGTTCCGGTGAAACCGGTGATGATCCTCTCCGCAAAAGTACTGCCTTAATCTCCCGATGGGTGATTGCTGCTTATACTGAGTGCAGGCATCTTGCACGCGGCCGCCCGGCCGCATTAAGCAGCAATCACTTCGTCATGGAGGCAGCATGTCCAAAAAAGTCACCGATAAACAAAAACACAGCCTTTGGCAGCAACGACTGGAAGCCAATTTCCTCGCCAGTTTTCAGTTAGGCGGCACCGTCTTCGATCCCGGCCCTGCTCATCCCGGACTTCCCCATTTGCGTGCGCTTCACCATGCGTTATTTCAGGATGTCCTTGAGGATGCAGGTGAACTGCGCCGCGTTGATATCCAGTTGGGCGACACGCCGTGCTGTCATTTCGAATATATCGAGAAAGAAGGCAATGCGCTGATGCAGTCGCTTGAAGATGAGAATGGCCTGGCCGATTTGCCGCTGGAAACCTTGACCGAACGTCTGGCGTGGTATTACTGCGAACTCACGGTGCTGCATCCGTTCCTGCACGGCAATGGGCGCGCTCAGCGACTGCTGTTTGAGCAGGTGATCATTCAGGCCGGGTTTGATATTCAGTGGAAGAATATTGATGCGGAAAGCTGGCAGGCCGCGAACCAGGCGAGTCTCGACGGGGATCTCAGTTTGCTGACCGACGCCTTTGGCAAAGTGGTAAGCGATCGGCCGGAAAGTGCGTAGAATAGCGCGGTCCTGATCCCGCCCGGAGCCACCATGCTACTGCTTATCGATAACTACGACTCATTTACCTGGAACCTCTATCAGTACTTTTGCGAGCTGGGCGCTGAGGTTGAAGTCCACAGAAATGATCGGATCACCCTTGAGCAGATCGCGGCGCTACAGCCCGAACATTTGGTGATTTCTCCGGGCCCCTGCACGCCTGACGACGCGGGGATTTCGCTGTCGGCTATCCGCGCCTTTGCCGGAAAGCTGCCGATTCTGGGCGTCTGCCTCGGACATCAGGCGATTGCCCAGGCGTTTGGTGCGCGCGTGGTGCGGGCGCGCGAAGTGATGCACGGGAAAGTCTCCGCCATTGAACACAACGATGGCGGCGTGTTTGCCGGGCTGAATCATCCGCTCACCGTCACCCGCTACCATTCGTTGATTGTGGAAAACGGCTCGCTGCCCGATGACTTTGAAATCACCGCCTGGACCCTTGCAGACGGGCAACCGGACGAGATTATGGGTTTCCGCCATCGCCATTTGCCGCTGCAGGGCGTGCAGTTCCATCCGGAAAGTATCCTTAGCGAGCAAGGGCATCAGCTGCTGGCGAATTTTCTTACGCGTAAATAAATTGCCTTTGAGTGATTTATTATGCATATTTTATGATTATAATTTCACTTTCCTGCAACGTTACAAATGATGAGGTAGTCAATGGCAGCGGATAAATTAGCGGTAACGCGGGCGACATTTGATGAAGTGATATTGCCTGTTTATGCACCAGCGCAGTTTGTGCCGGTGAAAGGCAAAGGGAGCCGTGTCTGGGATCAGCAGGGCAAAGAGTACATCGATTTTTCCGGTGGGATTGCGGTCACCGCGCTGGGGCATTGCCATCCGGTGCTGGTGGAAGCATTGAAAACCCAGGGTGAAACCCTCTGGCACACCAGCAACGTGTTCACTAACGAACCCGCCCTGCGCCTGGCCAGCAAGCTGATCGCCGCCACCTTTGCCGAGCGCGTGTTCTTCGCTAACTCCGGCGCTGAAGCCAATGAAGTCGCCTTCAAGCTGGCCCGCTATTACGCCTCTAAACGCCATTCGCCGTACAAAAGCAAAATCATCGCTTTCCACAACGGCTTCCATGGCCGCACGCTGTTTACCGTTTCTGTCGGTGGTCAGCCGAAATATTCTGACGGCTTTGGCCCGAAACCTGCCGATATCGTGCATGTGCCGTTCAACGACCTGGACGCGGTCAAAGCGGTAATTGACGATCACACCTGCGCCATCGTGGTTGAGCCGATTCAGGGTGAAGGCGGCGTGATGCCCGCGACCGTTGAATTTATGCAGGGGCTGCGCAAACTCTGTGACGAACATCAGGCGTTGCTGGTACTGGATGAAGTGCAGAGCGGTATGGGCCGCAGCGGCAAGCTGTTCGCCTATGAGCATTATGGCGTGACGCCCGATATCCTCAGCACCGCGAAAGCGCTGGGCGGCGGTTTCCCGGTCAGTGCGATGCTGACCACCAACGAGATTGCCTCTACCATGTCGCCTGGCGTGCACGGCACCACTTACGGCGGAAATCCGTTGGCCTGTGCCATTGCCGAAGCCGCACTGGATATCATCAATACCGAAGCGGTGTTGAGCGGGGTGGAAACGCGTCGTGAGCAGTTTGTCACCGCGCTGAAAGCGCTGGACGCGAAGCTGGATCTGTTCAGCGACATTCGCGGTAAAGGTTTGCTGATTGGTGCGGCGCTGAAGCCACAACATGCGGGCAAAGCGCGCGATATTCTGAATGCCGCCGCCGCTGAAGGGGTGATGATCCTGAATGCCGGTACCGACGTGATCCGCTTTGCGCCATCGCTGGTGATTGAGCCGACCGACATCGAAGAAGGCATGGCGCGTTTCGCCAAAGCCGTCGAAAAAGTCCTGTCTTAACCCGCAGTCACGGGAGCTGACAGGTTCAGCTCCCGATTTAACTCTGCTGTTTCCCGCCTGTTTCCCACCGTTGTACTTACGTCGATTTCCTCAACCGCCGTGACAACCAGCGTCCATGATGTGGCCGCGCGCTCCAGGCCAGTGACGAGATGGTGTGCATCACGCTGAGGTGACTCAGAATACGCTTCACATGCCGTTCCAGAATGGTCACCGGTCCCTGATTTAGCTCCATCTGCGTATCCAGCACGTTCGCTTCTGAGCTGGGCCCGTCATACTCCAGCCGCTGTTGGCAACGTTGCAGTGCTACCTCACAGGCTTGCAGATAGCGCTCCGCCAGCGACGAAGTCAGCATGGTGTGTTCACGTGCCAGCGTGGTCATGGCGTTGATATGCTCGACGATAAACTGGCTGTGCGTCACCCACAGTTTCATATCCGCCAGATAGCTGGGATCAAAGCCTGGCTCCTGCATAGACTGATTCAGCGAGTTAAACAGGGCATTGTGCGCCTGATTAACGCGGATACGCTGGTAAGCCAGCTTCACCGGATCCTGCTCGTTGCCCAGCAGTAACCGCAGCGCATCCTGGTAGGTTTCCAGCGCATCATGCGCATTCTGCCGTAGCAACCCACTTTGCCACTGCGGCCACAACCAGATGGTGCCCCCGAAGGCAATCAGACAACCCATCAGCGTATCCAGTAGACGCGGCAGCAGGAAGTCCGCGCCGTTTAGCGAAAGCAGCTGCAACGAATACACCGCCGTCACCGTAAAGCCAATCATCGCGAAGCCGTAGAACTTACGGATAAACAGATAGCTGATAAGGGTGATGGCCAACATGATCAGCAGCACGATGGATTCGGGGGCATGGAGGCGCAAGGTGACGGCGGCAATGACCAGCCCGGCCAGCGTGCCGAGGGCACGGTGTTGGATCCTGACGCGGGTTGCGCTGTACCCGTTCTGGCTGACAAACATCACCGTCATCAGGATCCAGTAGGGTTTCGGCAGATTAAAGAACAGCGCCAGCGAACTGGCAAAGGTCAGCATCACCGCAAAGCGGGCGGCGGTGCGTAGGGCAGCCGATTTTAGCGACAAATAGCTTCTGATGGCCGGCAGCAGCGGCAGCCGGCGCTGTCGGTCAGCCATCAAATCGCGCTGATAAAGTGGACGCTGAGTACGCAGCACCCGACCAATACGGCTGAAGTGGTAATAGCAGAAGGTGCCGACCGGATTATCGGGATTCTGCCGTGAGATCTTCTCCAGCGCCTGAAGCTGCTTGTCCATGGTGAAGCGCTCGGGCAGCTTGTGGTAGAGGATATCGTCGGCCAGCTCACGCAGCCTGGCCGCGATGGTCTGCGCATTCCAGCGGATCACCGCTTCCGCATGGCTTTGCTCCACCAGCTTTTGCACTTCTTCTGGCTGATGCAGGCTGACCGAGATGTGCTCCTGCAAATCCAGCGCCACCTGAAAAGCGCGGGTCAGTCGTTTGTGGTGATTGTTGTTAGTGGCTGACAGCATATGCATCTGCTGATAGCAGGTGGTAATCAGGTCGACCGCTTTTTGCTGGCGCGCCAGCAGGGGCGGCAGGGCTTTTTCCGGATCGGTAAGTTTGGTCAGCAGGGTATATTTCGCTTCGCAGTAACCCGCCAGCTCGCGATAGAGCAGGCTTAAGGTCTCCCGCAGCGGCTGCTCTTTCCACAGCCAGAACCAGACCCAGTTGAACACGCCGTACCAGATGGTGCCGAGCACATAGAGCATCGGCGGTTCCCACACCGGCATGCGTCCTGCCAGGCTAAGGGTAAAGATTGCGGCTATCAGCGAGCCGGGCAGCAGGCGGCCATGCAATGGGCTGATTTCACCGGTGACGCCCAGCAGCATCGCCATCGAAAACAGGATCACGGGCAGGGGGACGTGGTGTCCGGCAAGATACTGGATCAGGAAACTGCTGAAGGCGAACAGGCTTCCGCCAACGATCAGGCGTTTGAAAAAGCGCTTATGAGGAGTATCAAGGCCAGCGAGGTTGCAACAGGCAGGGACTAAGGAAAACAGCAACCCTTTTTGCAAGTCGCCCAGCAGCCATCCCATCGCTACCGGTAAACAGAGCACCAGCGTCTGGCGCAATGCGTAGTTGATCTCCGGGTGATAAATCAGTCGACGCCACATCTCTCCACACCAAATAAAAAGGCGCAACACCAGGTGTTGCGCCGTGGATCAGAGCCGATTAGCGAGTGCCGTAGACAACGATAGTTTTACCGTGTGCCGAGATCAGATTCTGATCTTCCAGCATCTTCAAAATGCGTCCCACTGTTTCACGAGAACAGCCAACGATTTGTCCGATTTCCTGACGGGTGATCTTGATCTGCATCCCATCCGGGTGCGTCATGGCGTCCGGTTGTTTTGCCAGGTTCAGTAAGGTCTGTGCGATACGACCCGTCACGTCGAGGAAAGCTAAATTGCCGACTTTCTCAGAGGTGACCTGCAAGCGATTCGCCATCTGTGCAGACAGGCGCATCAGAATGTCAGGGTTAACCTGGATCAGCTGACGGAATTTTTTGTACGAGATTTCAGCCACTTCACAGGCTGTCTTCGCGCGTACCCACGCGCTGCGCTCCTGACCTTCTTCAAACAGGCCAAGCTCGCCAATAAAGTCGCCCTGATTGAGGTAAGACAGGATCATCTCTTTGCCTTCTTCATCCTTGATAAGCACCGCTACTGAACCTTTGACGATGTAGTAGAGGGTTTCTGCCTTTTCACCCTGATGAATCAGCGTGCTCTTGGATGGATACTTATGAATATGGCAATGAGACAGGAACCATTCAAGTGTCGGGTCTGTTTGCGGTTTGCCGAGAACCATTCGCTGTTATCCTCTGTTGTAATCGTGCCTAAATACAGGGGCAGAGTTCCCTGCCAGGCGTTGAAATAGTCAAGCGTTTCCCATCAGGAAATTTATTCGGGCCTCTGTTAAAAGCCTGGCTCGTTATGCGATTCGTTTCGTCGTGCCTGTAGAGTACTGACGAAAATATTACAGCTTTGTTTGTAGCACAGCTTTCAACGAGTGTCTTGTGTTGTCTCGCTTCAGCATAGTGCGAAAATTGCCGCATTGCCGTTTTTCTGCCTAAAGCGTAATCTGGCGATAACTGAATGAATTAGAGGAAATTGTTATGCAGGCTCGAGTCAAGTGGGTTGAAGGGTTAACGTTTTTGGGAGAATCCTCATCCGGGCATCAGGTTCTGATGGACGGAAATGCGGGCGATAAAGCGCCGAGTCCGATGGAGATGGTGTTGATGGCCGCGGGCGGATGCAGCGCAATCGACGTGGTTTCCATTCTGCAAAAGGGCCGCCACGACGTAAAGGATTGTGAAGTGAAGCTCAGCTCCGAACGCCGTGAAGAGGCCCCGCGCCTGTTCACCCACATCAATCTGCACTTTATCGTCACCGGCGTGGCGTTAGGCGATAAAGCCGTGTCGCGTGCCGTTGACCTCTCCGCTGAGAAATATTGCTCGGTGGCACTGATGCTGGGCAAAGGCGTGGAAATCACCCACAGCTATGAAGTGATTGAGTTACCGGCGTAAGTCACCCCATCAAAGCCATAAGCCCCGTGCCCGCGGGGCTTACTCTATTTTCTTACCCTGGATCAGACGCTTCACCAGCGGCCCCATAATCAGCTCCATCGCCAGCCCCATCTTGCCGCCCGGCACCACCAGCGTATTAATGTGCGAGATAAACGACCCCTGCAGCATCGACAGCAAATACGGGAAGTCGATATCTTCCAGCGCCTGGAAATGGATCACCACAAAGCTTTCATCCAGCGACGGGATACCGCGCGCCGCGAACGGGTTAGAGGTATCCACGGTCGGCACGCGCTGGAAGTTAATGTGCGTGCGGGAGAACTGCGGCGTAATAAAGTTGATGTAATCCTCCATGGATCGCACCACCGAATCCATCACCGCTTCGCGTGAGTGGCCGCGTTCGCTGGTATCGCGCACCAGTTTCTGGATCCACTCCAGGTTAACGATCGGCACCACGCCAACCAGCAAATCAACCTGCTGGGAGACATTGTTCTGCGGCGTTACCACGCCGCCATGCAGCCCTTCATAAAACAGCACGTCGGTCGGTTCCGGCAGGGGTTGCCACGGCGTAAAGGTTCCCGGAACCTGATTCCAGGGTACCGCTTCATCATAGGTGTGCAGATATTTGCGGGATTTGCCGCTGCCTGAACGGCCATATTCCGCAAAGGTCTGTTCAAGCAGGGCGAAGTCATTGGCTTCCGGGCCGAAATAGCTGATATGGCGGCCCATATCGCGCGCTTTACGGATCGCCATATCCATTTCAGGACGGGTATAACGGTGAAAGCTGTCGCCTTCGACTTCGGCGGCATGCAGATTCAGCTGCTGGAAAATTTTTCTGAAGGCCAGGCTGGTGGTGGTGGTTCCCGCCCCGCTGGAGCCGGTGACGGCAATAACCGGATGTTTGGCTGACATGCGCATACCTCCCTGAGAAAAGTCACATCGATCACGCATTGGTACCATGTTTCGCGCACGGGTGTCATCTTTGCCACTTAACCGGTGACGGAACCGCGCGGCATAATATTCACCGTCTCGTGCAGTTCAGACCACACCAGTACGGCTTCGCCGCTGCTTAACTGGCGGCGAACATCCTTCACTTTTTGTTCCAGCGAGCGTTCCTGCTCACCGTAGTCGGTGCCTTCACGCAGGACAAAAGATTCAATCAGGTTATCGAGGGTTTCAGCGTCGAGCTCTTTCCAGGGAATAATCACGTTAGTTGTCCAGCCAGGTTGAAAGCCATTGAGGAATGCGTTGCTCAAGCCACATTTGCGGATTGCGTAAGGTGCCACCGACAAACCCAACATGGCCACCATATTCAGTCAGTTGATAGGTCACTGACGCAGGCAGCAGGTTGGGTGCGGGGATCACTTCGTCGGTCATAAAAGGATCGTCTTTAGCGTGGATGATCAGCAGCGGTTTCGCCACGCCAGGCAATAACGGCATCGCGCTGCAACGGCGATAATAATCGGTCGCATCATGAAAACCATGTGCTCTGGCGGTAATCACATCATCAAAATCACGCAGTTTTTTCAGCGCCCGGAGCTGAGTCAGGTCGATGGGCAAAGTGCCTGGCCAGGCAAGCAGTTTGCGTTCAGCGTTTTGCTTCAGCAGGTTTAGCAGATAGCGTTGATAGACGCGTGAAAACCCCTGCTCCAGTTTCTGGCTGCAGGGCTCCAGCATCAGCGGGGCAGACACCACCACCGCAGCATCGAGCAGGCAGTTTTTCCCTTGCTCGCCCATCAAAAAGGCCAGCATATTTCCGCCCAGCGAAAACCCAACCGCCGCGGTGGGAACCTGACCCCACTCTTCACGCAGCCACTTAAGGAAGAAGGTGGCATCGCTGGTTTCGCCCGAATGATAAATGCGGTTGAGGCGGTTCGGCTCGCCACTGCAGCCGCGAAAATGCATCACCACCCCCAACCAGCCTCGCGCCTTACAGCTTTCCAGCAGTCCGTGGGCATAAGGGCTGTTCACGCTGCCTTCCAGACCGTGAAACAGCACCATCCGCGGCTTGTGTCTGGCAGTTGCGGGATCCTCACTCCACGCCAGATCGATAAAATCCGTGTCCGGCAACGTCAGGCGCTGCCAGTGCGGTTTTAAGGTAATCCGACGGCGAACCAGGCGCGGCAGAAGCGTTTGCAGGTGCGCATTGCTCATGCCGGTTAAGGGCTGAAAAGAGGCGGCTGCTGAGTGATTAAAATTCATGTTCAAAATGCTTGTAGGATCTCTGTCACATTGCTAGCTTCGACAAGTTCGTTTCTGGTCAGGGGGTGAGGAGCACCCGTTTCATATGGAACTGAGTTTGTTTTTATCGATGTTAGGCTTTTTATGGGTCGCTGCCATTACGCCAGGCCCTAATAATATGTTACTGACCGCCTCTGGCGCCAACTTTGGTTTTCTGCGCTCGCTGTGGTTGCTGATTGGCATCATGATCGGTATGCAGGTGATGCTGCTGATGGTGGCCTTTGGCATTGGTGGACTGATCCTGCTCTATCCTTCGCTGCATCTGGTGCTGAAAATTGGCGGCAGTGCCTATCTGCTGTGGCTGGCATGGAAAATTGCCACGGCCAAATACGAGAAGCTGGACACCGAAACGGCACCCGCCGCGCCGATGCCGTTCTGGCAAGGCGGCCTGTTGCAGCTGATTAACCCGAAAGCCTGGCTGATGGCACTGGGCGCGGTGGCCAGCTTTAGCCTCGCCGGTGAAGCCTATCGCAGTTCGGTGCTCGCCATCAGCGCCGGTATGGCGTTGGTGAATGTGGTTTCAGGCGTGATCTGGCTGGGGTTCGGCTCGCTGATTGGCCGTATTCTGCGTAGCCGCCGCGCGTGGACGATATTCAATGTCTTTATGGGGATCCTGACCGCGGCCTGCGTGCTGCTGATCTGGCATTAATTCCCCGCCCGGCAACATAAACCACCGGCAGGCATCGTGCTCCCTGAAAGGGCACTTTCTCTGCCGGTGGTTTTTTTATGGCTAAACCCGGATTCTGGCTAAGGAACCCCGCATTTGATCTAAGGACAAAACGTTATAACAGATAATTTCTAATTACTTTCTTGCGATGGTCACTGTCGGTTACAAAGGCCTTATTCAAACAATAACGCGCGGCGGAAGACATCATGGCAGGAAAATTCACTCTTACTCTTATTGCAGCATCACTCGGCTTGTCGGCGCTCAGCGCCCAGGCGGTGGATGTCACTGTGGCTTATCAAACCTCTGCCGAACCGGCGAAAGTCGCTCAGGCCGACAACACCTTTGCCAAAGACAGTGGGGCAACAGTCGACTGGCGTAAATTCGACAGCGGCGCGAGCGTGGTGCGTGCGCTGGCCTCCGGCGATGTGCAGATTGGAAACATCGGCTCCAGTCCTCTGGCGGTCGCTGCCAGCCAGCAGGTACCGATCGAAGTTTTCCTGCTGGCCTCTCAGCTGGGTAACTCTGAAGCGATGGTAGTAAAAAACACCATCAAGTCCCCGAAAGATCTGATCGGCAAGCGCATCGCCGTGCCGTTTATTTCCACCACCCATTACAGCCTGCTCTCCGCGCTGAAGCATTGGGGCATCCGTCCCGATCAGCTGCAAATTATCAACCTGCAACCTCCCGCCATTATTGCTGCCTGGCAGCGTGGCGATATCGATGGCGCATACGTCTGGGCACCGGCGGTTAACGAACTGGAAAAAACCGGCAAGGTGCTGACCGATTCCGATCAGGTCGGGAAATGGGGCTCGCCAACGCTGGATGTCTGGGTGGTGCGTAAAGATTTTGCGCAGAAGCACCCGGACGTGGTCACCGCCTTCGCCCGCAGCGCGCTCGCGGCACAGAAAGGCTATCTCGATAATCCCGAGCAGTGGCTGAAAGAGGGCGATAACCTCAGCAAACTTTCCCGCCTGAGCGGCGTTCCTGAGCAACAGGTTCCCGGTCTGGTGAAAGGCAATACTTATCTCACCGCCCAGCAGCAGGTTGAGCAGTTAGGGAAGCCGGTCGATAAGGCGATTGTCGATACCGCTAAATTCCTGAAAGAGCAGGGCAAGGTGCCGCAGACGGCCACCGATTACAGCGATTACGTTACCGATCGCTTCGTTAAACCTCTCGCGACGCAATAAGGAGTTCCCATGCTGACGGTCTCGCATCTTACGGCTCGCTATGAAGGGCACCTCGCACTGCAGGATATCAACCTGTCGATTGATTCCGGTGAGCTGCTGGTGGTGCTGGGACCTTCAGGCTGTGGCAAAACCACGCTGCTGAATCTGATTGCCGGTTTTCTGCCTGCCGAATCCGGCAGCATTATGCTGGATGGTAAGGCGGTCACCGGGCCGGGCGCTGAACGCGGCGTGGTGTTTCAACATGAAGGGCTGCTTCCGTGGCGCAACGTGCTGGATAACGTCGCTTTTGGCCTGCAGCTGGCCGGCGTGGAGAAAAACGCGCGTCGCGAGGTGGCTCGCCAGATGTTGAAGAAGGTTGGGCTGGAAGGCGCTGAAAAACGTTTTATCTGGCAGCTGTCCGGCGGCATGCGCCAGCGGGTGGGTATTGCCCGGGCGCTGACCGCCGACCCGCAGCTGTTGCTGCTGGATGAACCTTTCGGCGCGCTTGACGCCTTCACCCGCGAGCAGATGCAGGAACTGCTGCTGACCCTGTGGAAGGAGAGCGGCAAGAAGATCCTGCTGATCACTCACGATATCGAAGAGGCGGTGTTCCTTGCCAGTGAACTGATCCTGCTGTCGCCCGGGCCGGGAAGGGTGATTGAACGACTGCCTCTCGACTTTGGCCGTCGTTATATCGCTGGCGAGTCCTGCCGATCCATCAAGTCCGATCCGGCGTTTATTGAGCGCAGAGAATACGTTTTAGGCCAGGTCTTCCAGCAACGCGAGGTGTTTTCATGAGCCTGTTATCCACCGAAAAAACCGTGCCAGGCCGCGTGCGTCTGCGTTGGCCCTTTGGCCGCCAGATCACGCTGAGTGCGGCGACCTTGCTGGTGATCCTGGCTATCTGGTGGGGCGTCACGGCGCTGAAGCTGATTGCGCCACTGTTTCTGCCTGCGCCGCAGCAGGTGTTCCATCAGCTGCTGACCATTGCCAGTTCACAGGGATTTATGGATGCCACGCTCTGGCAGCATCTGGCCGCCAGTCTGACCCGAATTCTGATCGCGCTGTTTGCCGCGGTGATTATCGGCGTGCCGGTGGGCATCCTGATGGGATTGAGTGCAACCGCACGCGGCATTCTCGATCCGCTGATCGAACTGTATCGTCCGGTTCCGCCTTTAGCCTATCTGCCGCTGATGGTGATTTGGTTCGGTATTGGTGAGACTTCAAAAATCCTGCTGATCTATCTGGCCATTTTTGCCCCGGTGGCGATGTCCGCCCTGGCTGGGGTGAAAAGCGCCCAGCAGGTACGCATTCGCGCGGCCCAGTCGCTGGGCGGCAACCGCTGGCAGGTGCTGTGGTTTGTGATTTTGCCAGGCGCACTGCCTGAAATCCTCACCGGTCTGCGCATTGGTTTGGGCGTGGGCTGGTCTACGCTGGTGGCGGCTGAACTGATCGCCGCCACGCGTGGACTGGGCTTTATGGTGCAGTCCGCCGGAGAATTTTTAGCGACCGATGTGGTGCTGGCCGGTATTGCCGTCATCGCCCTGATCGCTTTCACCCTTGAGCTGGGGCTGCGCGCGCTTCAACGCCGTCTGACCCCGTGGCACGGAGTACACTCATGAACGAACGTCTGACGATTACCGCGCTGGGCCCGAATATCGGCGCTCAGGTATCCGACATCAACCTCAGCCGCCCGCTGAGCGATGCGCAATTCGAACAGCTTTATCATGCGCTGATTCGCCATCAGGTCTTGTTCTTCCGCGATCAGCCGGTCACGCCTCAGCAGCAGCGTGCGCTGGCCACCCGCTTTGGCGACCTGCATATCCACCCGGTTTATCCTCACGCGCCGGGTGTGGAAGAGATTATCGTGCTGGATACCCATGACAATAATCCGCCGGACAACGATAACTGGCACACTGATGTGACCTTTATTGCGACGCCACCGGCTGGCGCAATCCTCGCGGCCAAACAGCTGCCGGAAACGGGTGGCGATACGCTGTGGACCAGCGGCATTGCCGCGTATGAAGCGCTGTCTGAACCCTTTAAGGTGTTGCTGAGCGGATTACAGGCCGAGCATGACTTTACTAAGTCATTTCAGGAGTTTAAGCATCGTGGCAGTGAAGAGGAGCATGCGCGCTGGAAGCTGGCGGTCGAGAAGAACCCGCCGTTGCTGCATCCGGTGATCCGCACCCATCCGGTCAGCGGCAAGCCGGCGTTGTTCGTCAATGAAGGTTTTACCACGCGCATTGTGGATGTCAGCCAGAAGGAGAGCGATGCGCTGCTGAACTTCCTGTTTGCCCATGTCACCAAACCGGAATTCCAGGTCCGCTGGCGCTGGCAGGAAAATGATATCGCTATCTGGGATAACCGGGTCACGCAGCATTATGCTAACGCCGACTATATGCCGCAGCGCAGGATCATGCACCGCGCCACCATCCTGGGTGACAAGCCTTTTTACCGCGCTGAAAGCTGATGACGGTGAGTTAGTCAGCGGCCATCAGGTTGCGGGAGAAGTTGCGGACATCGGCGCCGGCTTTCAGGCGGTAGAGCTTCGCTTTTCGTGCACCGGTGGCCACGCTATCGCCGGTTTCTTCGAACATTTCAGAAGCCTCAAACCGGCGGATCAGGCTTTTGCGCTGCACCGTCTGGCCAAGAATCGTCTCGGTGACATCCTGAAGCTGAGTCAACGTAAATGCGGCGGGCAGGCAGTACACCGGCAGCAAGGAGTAGAGCGTCTTCTGCCGTAATCGCTGCAAAGCGGCGGCAATAATCTGCTGATGGTCAAAGGCAATATCTGACCTCGATGCCAGCTCTGCCACTGGCTGCCACTGCACATCACTGATGGCGTCACTTTCCGACTGGCAATTCTCTGCCGCGATCAACGCATACCAGGCCGATGTCAGGCTCCAGCCGCGCGGATCCCTTTCGGGACCGGAAAACGTTTCTAATTGCTCCAGCCAGGGTGGAATGACGCCCGTTTTCTCCTGCAACTTCCTCATTGCTGTGGCTCTGGTTGAGTCATCACGCGCTAAATCAATAAACCCACCCGGTAACCCCCAAAAGCCTTGCTGCGGATGGTTGGCACGCTGCACCAGCAACACACAGAGTCGTTGGTCAAAGAGAGTAAACAGGACGCTGTCGACGGTGACAATGGGCGTGGGATAGCGGCTGGGATCATAGCCGGCCAGATACTGCTGTTCTGCTGTCATGGGATTACCTGCGAAGAAGTGTCACAAAGACACATTATCAGTCTGCTGCGCGTCATTCAAATACCGCTGAGTGAAGGGGGTTTTTATCTTTATCAAATCAGATGTTTATTTGTTTTTCGCCCGAAATGGAAATCAAATGCTTGCATAATAGTGTCTCATGGACAATTATATAAATGTCTCTCGGACATTAATCATAACTGAAAGGAGTCTGGCCATGATGAAACTCTCATTAACCCTCGATGGACAGGAAACGGCATTCGATACCGGCCGCTTTCCTGACGGTGCGGTCTGGGCTCACCTGCTTCCGCCACTGCGCCCACAGGCAGACGTGCTGACGCTGCGGGCGACAGCGCTGCAGAGCATGGACGATCTGATGCTCGTGGCGCAGTTACTGGATGCTGCTCGTCAACGCTACACCCTGAAGGTAACGACGCTCGAACTGCCCTGGCTTCCCTATGCTCGTCAGGATCGCAACATGCGTGATGGCGACAGTTTCGCGTTAAAGGTCTTTGCCGGTTTCATCAATCAGTTGGGCTTTGACCGGGTGAAAGTGCTGGACCCACACAGTGATGTGGCTGCAGGTGTTCTCGATCGCATGATTGCCGTCCCACAACATCGTTGCCTGCAACACAGCCGCAGTCTGATGAGCAAGCTGGAACAGGGAATGATGTTGATAGCGCCGGACGCTGGCGCGTTGAAAAAAATTCAAGCGCTGGCTCAGCATGTCGGGGCCAGCGACTACGGCATTCTTGCCAAGCACAGAGATATCACCAGCGGCAGGTTAAGTGGATTTGAATTGCTGAAAGGCGAGGTTGCGGGACGCGATGTGCTGATCGCCGATGACCTTTGTGATGCTGGCGGCACTTTCATCGGTTCGGCCGCCGTCCTGCGCGAGGCGGGAGCCCGCTCGGTCAGCCTGTATGTCACTCATGGCCTGTTTACTAAAGGGATTGATCATCTGCTGAGTCAGGGCATTGACCATATCTGGACCACCACTTCCATTGCCGATCCGGCCATTGCGCAGCCGCACGTCGAGCTGATTAACAGCGATGCAATTTTCCACCGTGAAGGAGATAACCATGCAAACTAATCCGATTCTGGCCATTGATGGTTATAAGACCTCGCACCGTGAGCAATATCCGCTGGGCACCAACAAGGTTTATTCCAACTTCACACCGCGCGGGAACCGCTTCTTCCATTCCCCGCTGGCCGATGACCGTCTGGTGTTCTTTGGCCTGCAGGGTTTTCTGCAGTGGTTCATGGTCGATCTGTTTAACGACAAGTTTTTCGCCCAGCCAGAAGAGGTGGTGGTGGATGAGTATCAACAGCTGATGGACAGCTACCTCGGAAAAGACAGCGTCAGCGTTGATCATATTCGCGCGTTGCACCAGTTAGGCTATTTGCCGCTGGAGATCAAAAGTCTGGATGAAGGTAGCAAAGTGCCGATGAAAATTCCGGTGCTGACCATCACCAACACGGTTGATGAATTTTTCTGGCTGGTCAATTACCTGGAGAGCGTGATGTCGGCGGAGTTATGGAAATCATCCACCAATGCCACCGTCGCCAGCCATTACCGGCAGATTTGCCAACTGTGGGCGGACCGCACCTGTGACGATAACAGCCATATCGATTTTCAGTGCCACGACTTCTCCTTCCGGGGAATGTCAGGCTTGCATGATGCCGCACAGGCGGGTGTCGGGCATCTGCTGAGCTTTACCGGCACCGACAGCTTGCCTTCCATTCTGTAT